>Ga0335085_10018016_pt1 | contig 10160 bp, 5 predicted proteins | sample Lox_Sample_45_FD_206712 | JGI IMG/M metagenome (GOLD analysis project Ga0335085, IMG submission 206712) | Soil microbial communities from Loxahatchee National Wildlife Refuge, Florida, United States - Lox_Sample_4.5 | ecosystem: Environmental > Terrestrial > Soil > Wetlands | place: USA: Florida... | reverse complement strand
GACCGCGTGGCGAGCTTCTCCCGCAGCGCCCCCTCGTCCACCGACCGGACGCCCTCGAGCTCGAGCGCGGTGACGACCGGCTCGCCGGGCGCCCCGCGGGCGTGGAGGCAGCCGGAGGCGAGGACCGCCGCGAGGAGGCTCGCGCGCGGCGAGCGCATCAGAACGTCTCGCCCATGGAGAGGTAGACGCCGCTCGACCCTCCCGCGCCCCAGGCGACGTCGGCGACGAGGTTCATGCGCGCCTGGCGGTCCACGAGGACGCGGAGGCCTGCGCCGCCCGCCATCTTCACCGTCCGGAAGAGCTTCACGCCCGAGTCGGAGACGCCGAGCGACGGCTCCTCCACCGCAGGGCGGGCGGCCGTGGTGGCGTTCGCGAAGAGCACTCCGCCCAGCAGGCCGTTGGCGGTGAGCGGGACCCGCCACTCCACCTCGCCGTAGGCGAGGGCGGTGCCCCGGAACCTTCCGGCTGCGAAGGCGCGGCCGGACCGTCCGCGGGTGTCGTAGCCGATGGCGGGGAGGTCGAGGTACGGGACCGCGCCCGACACCACCGCGTCCACGATGAACCAGGCGGCGAGGAGGTTGCGAGGGTTCTCCGGCGAGAGCGGGTGATAGGTGCGGAGCTCGGCGTACGCGCTCGAGCTCGGGCGGCTCGAGCCGAGCCAGGTCGGGTTCACCCGGTACGTGAGCTGGAGGAAGAGGCCGCGGCGCGGGTCGAGGGTGTGATCGCGGGACTCCCAGAGGAAGTTCAGCGAGACGCCCGAGAGCCGGTAGTGGCCCGGGTCGAAGCCCTCGTGGAGGCTGTAGGCGTAGTGGCTGGTGACGGAGGGCGGCGAGGCGCCGAGGTCGAGCGACTCGTCGCGGATGTCGCCGTGCGCGTCGAGGTGGTAGCCGAGGCCGACGTAGGCCGGGCCGCTCACCTGCCGGAAGACGGTCTCGTGCACCTTCACGTACTGGAACCGCATCGGCTGCTCACCCGGCAGCGCCTGGGTGTCGATGCCGTTCAGGACGAAGCCCCCGCTCACCGGCGTGGTGCCGGTGCCGAGTCCGTAGGTCGGCTCGGCGAAGGCGTAGTAACGGAGGTCGCCGAGGAGCTCCCATTCGTTGCCGCTCGTGAGGAGCACGGTCTTCACCGAGGAGAGGAGCTGATCCTTGGTGGTGAGCATCACCGAGGCCGACGCCGAGGAGACGATGGTGCTCTCCGGCGGGCCGAGGGCGATCGCCGCCGAGCCCGCCAGGCCGTAGGCGACGCCCACGGTGGGGCTCACCCCGAACGCCGGCAGCGCGAACCACATGAGCTCGCCCGGGCGCGGCTCCCCGCGCTCGGCCGGCTTGCGCAACCCGACCAGCTCGAGGAGATCGCGCTCCTCGGCGCGGGCCGGGAGGGCGAGGCCGGCCCCCCAGCCGGCGACGAGGACCGCCGCGAGGGCCGGCCTCCGCGTCACTTCACGGGCGGATAGAGGTCCAGGAGCTTCGCCACCGCGGGCTGGACGCTTCGGCGGATGTCGTCTCCGCTCAGGACCGTGTCGGTCGCCGTGCCGCGCCACACCATCTGCTTCGTCTTCGCGTCCACGAAGTCGAGGAGGAGCGTGCCGTCGGTGTACTCGTGCACGTCCACGACGGGCATGGCCACCGCGGTGGAGACGTAGGGCCCGTAGACGTAGGCCCCGCCGTAGGCGTAGCCGTAGTTGGAGACCTCGACGCGGCCCTGGCGCCAGCCGTGGACCCACAGGAGGAGGTCCGGGTTGGCGTCGACCTTCACGAGCTCGAACCCCTTCGCCTTCATGCCAGCGTCGATGGTCTGGACGACGAACTGGCGCAGTCCGGGATCCCGCATCGGCGGGGTCTGCTCCTGGCCGGGCGCGGCCGACATCCAGGCGTACGTCTTGTAGCTGGGGTACGGCGCCTTGGGATCGTACTCGGTGCGGACCTGCATGCTGGAGCAGCCGGCGAGCGCGATCGCCAGCGCCACCGTCGAAAGGAGCCTCGTCGTCATTCCGTTCTCCATGGGCCGTCAGGGCGAGAAGCCGAGGCCCGCCAGGAAGTTCCACTGCCAGACGGGCACGCCGCCACTCACCGTGACGCCCGCGCCGCCCGAACCCGCGTAGAAGCCGCCGCCCGAGAAGTATACCGGAGCGGCGAGGCGCGCCTCGAGCCGGACGAGGAGCTTCTCGGACAGGTGCACCTTGAGGCCGAGACCCAGGGTGAACCCGAAGCGCCAGGTGTCGTTGAAGCTGTACTTGCTGCCGTCCGAGAGGCGGAGCGTGTCCGGCATGAACAGGGCGGCGCCGACCGTCGCCCCGCCGAACGGCTCCAGCTTGTCGCGGCGGATGCCCTGCTCGCCCCCGAGCTGGAAGTAGTGGGTGGCGACCTTGAAGGAGCTCGACCCGGCGAGGGCCGCCGAGCCGGACGCCTTCACCGACGGATCGGAGTAGAGCCACAGGAGCAGGACCCGGCTGCCCGGCCGGGCCAGGAAGCCGACCGAGGCGCCGTACACGGGCGCGTCGTCCACCCGCAGCGTGCTCGCGTCGGAGTTCACCTGGTAACCGGCGATGGCGGTGAGCTCGAGGCGGTTCGGCGGCGGCGGCCGCTGCATCGGAGGGGCGACCTGCTGCTGCGGGGGCGGAGAGCCCGGCGGCGGCGGTGGCGGTGAGCCCGGCGGCGGCTGCGGCGGCGGGTAGGCCGGCGCGGCGACCTGGGCCAGCGCGAGCCCCGGAATCACCGAGAGCGAGAGCGCGACGAGGGTGGCGAGGCGGGTGCGAGCGGTCATGGATCCCTCCGGGGGCCAGCAACATCGGCCAGGGGGCCAGGACGGGGAATCGGACCTTGGTCCAGCCCCCCCCGTTGCGACCAAGGTCCGATGTCGGTCCGCCCCGGGGGCCTGCTACGCGTCTTCGTCACGACCGGGTGCGCCCGCGCGCAGCGGCGCCCCGCACAGGGGGAGGAACCGATGCGCCCAGTGCACCTCGCCGTCTTCCTCGCCATCGGCGCGCCGCTCGCCGCCCGCGCCGAGGAGCCGGCCGCGAAGCCCGACCTCCGCGTCGCCCCGCCGGCCGACCCCGAGTCGAACCCGGCCCCGCCCACGAACCGCACGCTGGCCTGGCTCGAGGTCCCCGGCGTCAACCTGACGCTCAACATCCTCGGACGGGTGACGAAGCCGCAGGAGGACAGCTACGACTTCACCTGGGAGACCTGGAAGACGAACCTCAAGGGCGGCTGGGAGTACGACCCCAACAGCTACCGCACGAACCAGTACGCCCATCCGTACGAGGGCAGCCTCTTCATGACGTCCTGTCGCAGCCTGGGCCTCCAGTTCTGGGAGAGCTTCGGCTGCACCGCCGTCGGCTCGTTCATCTGGGAGACGCTGATGGAGATCCACCCGCCCTCCATCAACGACCAGATCACGACGACCGTCGCCGGCTCCTACCTCGGCGAGGTCCTCTACCGCGTCGCGACCGACATCCTCGACTCCGGGCCGCAGGGCAGCGCCTGGCACGAGCTCGCCGCGGCCGCCGTCGCACCGATGAACGGATTCAACCGGCTCTTCTACTCCGACCGCTACCATGACCTGCGGCTGCGGGGCTACACGAGCTCCACCGACCTCGGCGTTGCGGTCGGCGTGGCGGGCCAGGCGACGAACGCCGGCAACACCCAGCAATTCGATGCCGGGAACGTGCGGCTCATCCTCCGCACCACGCACGGGCTCCCCACCGAGGACGGCTGGCGGTTCCGGCGGCCCTTCGACCACTACTTCCTCTCGACCAGTCTCAACATCGACCGGAACTCGTTCACGAACGCATCCGGGATCAACCTCCTCATCTACGGGCTCCTCCTGGGCGGGTCCTACGGCGAGGGCGTGAGCTCCGGCCTGTGGGGCGTCTTCGGCGCGTACGACGTCATCACCGCCGCGCAGATGCGGGCCTCCACCTCCGCCTTCGCGTTCGGCACCGTGAAGCAGTGGTCGCTCTCGCCTTCGACGCGCCTCCTCGGCACGGGATACCTCGGGGCGGGCTTCGGCGCGGCGGGCACGAGCGCCGTCGTGGAGGACAAGCGCGACTACCACTTCGGAGCCCAGGCGATCGCCTACCTCGACCTGAAGCTCCTCTGGTCGAACCGGCTCCGCGTCCGGGCCAGCGCCCGCGAGTACGTCACCGGCGACCAGCTCTCCCCGGACCAGGGCGGCTACGAGGACCTCACCTACGCGCTCGGCGAGGTGTCGTTCCGGATCCTCGGCGGCCACGCGCTCGGCGTGGAGGCGCTCGGCGGCCGGCGCAAGGCGCACTACCCGGACGTTCCCAGCGTGGACGAGCGCTTCCGCCAGCTCTCGCTCGTGTACCAGTACGTGACCGAGCCGAGCATGGGCTCGGGCCGGCTCATCGAGTTCTGAGGCCTCGGAAGCGGCCGGGAGACGCGGCCCGGACGGCGCGCGTCAAACCCAGCCCGGGGCGCAGGTGCGTCGGACCCCCGCGGGCGTTCCCTGCAATTCGTCCGTGGGCCGCTTGCCCGGCCACGGACCTGCGGGTACGTTTGGAAACCCCGATCGAAGCGGCCCGAAAGGTCCGCCCGCTTCCCGCCGAGGAGAGCCCCCGACATGATCCGTCGACCGCTGTGGCTCGCGCCACTCTTCGCCGTCGCCGCCTGCTCGCAGACCCCCGCACCCTCCGCGGGCGCGGGCAAGCCGGAGCCGCGCTTCGCGGCCGCGAGCGACGGCCTCCCGGCGGCGCGCGCCCGCCCCGCCGACTTCACGGCCCTCGCGCCGCGCCGCGAGCCGTCCGCCGCCGCCCGCCCGATCGCCGGAGCTCGCGACCCCGCCGTCCGCCGCGACGATCGCGGCGTGCCCACCTTCCGCTGGGGCGCCTCGCCTGCCGCCGGCGCGACCGCCGCCTCGGCGCGCGGCACGGGCGCGGCGCTCTCCGGGAGGGGTGCCATCGTCGAGCAGGCCCGCGCCCACCTCGCGGCCTCCGCGTCTCTCTACGGCCTCGCCGCGCGCGACGTGGACGAGGCCGAGGTGATGGACGTCCACGACGCGGGCAAGGGCGCCATCGTCGTGCGCTTCACCCGCCGCGTGGACGGCATCGAGGTGTTCCGAGGGACGACCTCCGTCGCCATGGACCGCACCGGCGCGCTCGTCGCGCAGTCCGGCGCGCTCGCCCCGGCCTCGGCGCGCCCCGAGGGCGCACGGTTCGTGCTCGAGGCCGCCGACGCGATCGGCCGCGCGCTCACCGACCTCACCGGCGACGCCTACGCGGCCGGCGACCTCGTCGCCGCCGCCCCCGACCAGGCCGGGTACGTGCGGTTCGGCCTCCACCCGACGACGGCTGCCGAGCGCGAGGTCCGGTTCTGGCGCGAGGCGCGCGCGAAGCGGGTCTGGTTCCCGCTGCCGGGCGGCCTCGAGCCGGCCTGGTACCTCGAGGTCGGCCTCCGGCGCGCGGGCGAGCACCGCACGCTCGACTACGGCTACGTGCTCTCGGCCCGCGACGGCGCGCTGCTGTTCCGCCACGACCAGGTCCGCGATGCCTTCACCTACCGCGTCTTCGCCGACCCGAGCGGATGGCCTTACGACGGCCCGCAGGGCTTCGCCGGCACGCCGCACCCGACGGGCCTCCCCGACGGCTTCTCGCCGCCGTTCATCCCCCCGAGCGACGTCACCCTCGACAACGCCGGCTTCGGCGTGCCGGCGACCGACGTGTGGCTCACCCCGGGTTCGGTGGTGACGACCGGCAACAACGTCGACGCCTACATCGACGCCGACAACAGCAACACCTTCAACGGCGGCGACGTCCGTCCGAGCGTCAGCGCCGCCGGCCAGTTCCTGTACTCCTTCGACCACTCCGCGCTCACCATCGGGAGCACGAACCGGAAGGCCGCGGCGGTGAACCTGTTCTACCTGAACAACTTCCTGCACGACTGGTATTACGCGGCGGGGTTCGACGAGGCCGCGGGCAACGCGCAGCTGTCGAACTACGGCCGCCTCGGCGGTGCCGCGGGCGATCCCATCATCGCCGAGGGCCAGGACGGCAGCAGCATCGACCCCCCGAACACCGACAACGCGAACATGTCCACGCCGGCGGACGGCTCGTCACCGCGCATGCAGATGTACGTCTGGGAGCCTCGCACCGAGCGCTGGCTGACCGGCAACTCCCCCGCGTCCATCGCCGGGAACATCCCGGCAGGCGTGGGACTCACCTTCGGGCCACAGTTCTTCGACGTCACGGGGGACGTGGTCCCCGCACAGGACGGCACGGCCCCCTCCACGGACGCCTGCACCGCCCTCACGAACGCGGCCGCCGTGTCGGGCAAGATCGCGCTCGTGGAACGCGGCACGTGCAACTTCACGGTGAAGGTGCGCAACGCCCAGACCGCGGGAGCCATCGGCGTCGTCATCTACACCGACGACCGCCCGGCCGGCGACATGGTCGGCACCGACTCGTCCGTGACCCTCCCCTCCGTGCTCATCGCCAGGGACGCCGGGACGGCCATCCTCACCGCCGTCCAGGCGGGCGGGGCGAACGTCTCGCTCCACCGCTCGTTCGGCCAGATGCGCGACGGCGACCTCGACGCCACCATCATGGCCCACGAGTGGGCGCACTACCTCACCCACCGGCTCATCGGGAACTCGGCCGGCCTCGACACGAACCAGTCGAACGGCCTCGGCGAGGGGTGGTCCGACTTCCACGCGCTCCTCCTGGTCGTGAGGGCCGAGGACGCGGACGTGCCCGCCAACGCCGGGTGGAACGGCGTCTACGCGGAGGCCGGCTATTCGGACGGCGGCAAGTACCGGATGGGCGGGAGCAACGACTCCTTCTACTGGGGCATCCGCCGCGTTCCGTACTCGACGGACATGACGAAGGACCCGCTCACGTTCAGGCACATCGCCGAGGGCGAGCCCATCCCCACCAGCGCCGGCAGCGTCACCATCCCGGTCCAGTTCGGCGAGGACGGGGTGGGCAACAGCGAGGTGCACAACACCGGCGAGGTGTGGACCACCATGCTCTGGGAGTGCTACGCGGCGCTGCTCCGCGACGTCCCCGGGCGACTCACCTTCGCGGAGGCCCAGGACCGCATGAAGCGGTACATGGTCACCTCCTACATGCTGATGCCCATGTCGCCGACCCTCCTCGAGGCGCGCGACGCGGTGCTCGCCGCCGCCTGGGCCGGCGACCCCGCCGACTTCGCGCTCCTCTTCGACGCGTTCGCGAAGCGCGGCGCGGGCATCGGCGCCGTCGGCCCGAACCGCTACCGCAACGACAACACCCCGGTGACCGAGAGCTACCTCACCGGCCCCGAGCTGGCCATCGGCCCCGCCCTCGTCGCGGAGAACGGGGCGAGCACCTGCACCGACGACGACGGCGTACTCGACAACGAGGAGACGGCGGACGTCACCGTGGGCCTCGAGAACGTGGGCTCGACGGCGCTGGCCGCCGCGACCGTCACCCTCTCGTCGCCGGTCCCCGGCGTCACGTTCCCCGCCGGAACTACCGTCCCCATCGCCGCCACCGACCCGCGCGGCGCCGGGGCCACGGCGCAGATCCAGTTCCAGGTCCACCTCGTGGGCGCGTACAGGGCCGAGCTCGTGCCGATCGACCTCGGCTTCCCCGCCGGCTACCTGCGCGACGATCTTCCCCGCCGGCTCTGGCTGCGCGTGAACTACGACGACGTGGCGGCCGTGTCGGCGGCCGACCACTTCGAGTCGGCCACGCTCGCCTGGGCCGCGGACAGCAGCGGCACCACGAACACGTTCGCGCTCCAGACGGTGGACGCCGGCCAGCACGAGGTGGCCGGCCCCGACCTGGGGGTCCCCGCCGAGCTGCGGCTCACCTCGCCCCCCCTGCAGGTGGGGACCGATCCGCTGGTCGTCACCTGGAGGCACCGCCACGCGTTCGAGACGTTCGACGTGACGCTCTCCACCGGCACCTCGGCCACCATCCACGGTGACGGCGGCGTGGTCGAGCTGTCGCAGGACGGCGGGACGACCTGGGTGGACGTCGGCGCCCAGGCCACGAACGCGGACGTCTCCATCTACCAGGGGAACCTCGCCTATCCTGCGGAGCTCGGCACCTCCCAGAACCCGCTCCACGGCAAGCCGGGCGCGGTGGTGGACCGGAACCCGTCCTGGCCCGCCTATGACCTCGTGAGGCTGAGCCTCGGCACGACCTACGCGAACAAGACCATCCTGCTCCGTTTCCACATCGGGACCGACGAGGCCGGGAGTGGCGATCCGTGGGAGATCGACGACCTCTCGGTGTCGGGCACCACCAGCACCCCCTTCCCCGACCTCGTGGCCGACCGGAACGTCTGCGGCTCGGGCGGCCCGGTGGCCTCCGCGGGCCCGGACCAGGCCGTGGGGCAGGGCTCGGTCGTCACGCTCGACGCGAGCGCCTCGACGGCCGAGGACCCGGCCGCCGTGCTCACCTTCCTCTGGTCGCAGGTGGACGACGGCAGCCCGCTCGTCACGATCGACTCCCCCGCGTCGGCGGTGACCACGTTCACGGCGCCCGAGGTGACCGCCGACACGCCGCTCACCTTCCAGGTCGCGGTCTCGGCGGGCGGCGCCCCCGCCACGGCCACGACCGTGGTCACGGTGCTGCCGGTCAACCGGAAGCCGACGGCGGCGATCGTGGGCGGCGCCGCCCAGACCGCCGACGAGGGCGCGCTCGTGCACCTCGACGGCACCGGCTCGTCGGATCCCGACGCCGGCACGACGCTCACCTATCACTGGGTCCGGGTGTCCGGCCCCACCATCAGCATCACGGGCGCCGCCACCGCCATGGCGAGCTTCACCGCGCCGCAGGTGTCGTCGGACACGCCGCTCGTCCTCCGCCTCGACGTCTCCGACGGCAGCCTCACCGGGCGCGCCACGGTCACGTTCACCGTCAAGAACGTGAGCAACCCGGGCACGAGCTCGGGCGGCTGCGGCTGCGGCACCGCCAGCGCGGCCGGACCGCTCGCGCTCGCCTGGCTGGCGGCGCTCGTGCGGCGGCGGCGGAGGCCGTAGGAGGTCGGGCCAGGTCGTTCGTCGATGGCCCCCTCACCCCGGCCCTCTCCCCGCCGCTGGCGCGCCGCTGGCGGGGGAGAGGGGGAGCGGGCGCGCCCGGTGCGCGCCTCACCCCAGATGCCGGATGAGCTCCCTCCTGACCGTCTCCCGTGACGCCTCGTCCGGCGCGGCGGGCAGTGCGCGCTCGAGCATCTCGGCGGCCTTGCGGCGGAAGCCCTTCTCCTCGTAGAGCGAGGCGAGCGCGCGCAGCGCCGCGAAGTGCGGCTTCAGCTCGGTGGCGCGCTCGAGCGCGGTCATGGCGCGAAAGTGGTCGCCGCCGGCGTGAAGGGCCCGGCCCAGCTGGTAGTGCGCCTCGGCGGAGTACGCATCGGCCTTGACCGCTCCCTCCAGCTCCGCGAGCGCCTCGGCCACGCTCCCGGCCTCGAGCAGCTCCGTGCCGCGCGCGAGCGCCGGACCGGCACCCTCCCCGGCCGTGGAGCGGCGGGCCGCGGTGGCATCGATGGCCGACTCGGCCCGCCGGAGGAGATCCTCGAGCCGGAACGGCTTCTCGACGTAGTCCTCGGCCCCGTAGCTCTCCCGCACGTCCTGGGCGAAGCGCCAGCCGCGGTAGATGGCGGTCATCATGATGACCGGCACGTGGCGGGTGCGCGGGTCGGCCTTGAGCCGACGGCAGGCCTCGAAGCCGTGCAGGCGGGGCAGCATGGCGTCGAGCAGCACCAGGTCCGGCACCGCCGCCACGGCCTTCTCGACCGCCTCGGCCCCGTCGGACGCCGTCTCCACCGCGTAGCCGCGGGCCTGAAACGTGCGCTGCACGAGCATCCGGATCTCGGGCTCGTCGTCCACGACCAGCACGAGCCGCTTCGCGTCCATGCGCTGCGGGGCCGGGCGCTGCTCGGCCCCCACCTCGATCTCCACCTCTGCGACCGGGCGCAGCGGCTCGGCAGAGGCCACGAGCGCCTCGTCGAGGTCCACCATTTCCACCTCGGCCTCCGTCTGACGCGGGCGGATGACGGAGATCCCGATGGTGCCCTCGTCCACGCGCTCACCCAGCCAGAGCGGCTCGCCCCGCTCGCGCGCGTCGTAGGCCGCCCGGATGGTCTTCACCAGCGACGCGTGGACGGCCACGTAGGACGACACCTCCCGGCCCGTGACGAAGCGCACCTCGGCGA
>Ga0335085_10018015_pt1 | contig 10160 bp, 9 predicted proteins | sample Lox_Sample_45_FD_206712 | JGI IMG/M metagenome (GOLD analysis project Ga0335085, IMG submission 206712) | Soil microbial communities from Loxahatchee National Wildlife Refuge, Florida, United States - Lox_Sample_4.5 | ecosystem: Environmental > Terrestrial > Soil > Wetlands | place: USA: Florida... | reverse complement strand
AGGCCGGGTGGTGATGCTCGGGCAGCTCGAGGAGGAGGCCCGGATCGGGGACACCGCGTACCGGCTCTCCGGCGCCGAGCATCCCGAAGGGCTGGAGCTCCCGGGGCTCGGGCTGCTGCGTGACTTCCGGCTCGAGGGCCTGCTTCCGAGCTGGGAGTACGCGCTCGGCGAGGCGCGCCTCCGCCGCACCCTCGTCCTGGTGCACGGCGAGAACACCGTCTTCGCCGTGTACCGGCACCTCGGCGGTCCGGCGCTGCGCCTCCACCTCCGGCCGTACCCCACCTTCCGCCCTCACGACAGGGCGCCCGCCGGCGCGGCGCCACCGTCCGTTCCCGTCCAGCTGCTCGATCTTCGCGTCACGCTGCAGGCCTCGCCCGACGCCCTTCCGCTCCGGATGTGGCTGCACGGCGACTGCGAGCGTGCATTCGTCGGTCTTCCGGTCCGGAGCCGTCCGCTCCTCCACCGCGTGGATCGCGCGCGCGGCGACCACCACGTCGAGGAGCTGGCGAGCCCGGGGTACTTCACCTGCACGCTGGAGCCCGGAGCCACGGTGGCGCTCGCAGCCACCATCGAGGAGTGGGACCGCCTGGAGCGCGATCCGGGGCAGGTGATCCTCCTGGAGCAGCAGCGGGAACGCCGGTTGCTCGACCGAGCAAAGGATGCCGCACGCGAGAGCACGGCGGCCCGCCTCGTCCTCGCCGCAGATCAGTTCATCATCGCGCCCGCGAACCGGCCCGCCGACGAGGCCCGGGCCCGTGCGACCGGGCAGGACGCGCGGAGCGTCGTCGCGGGCTACCCGTGGTTCACCGACTGGGGCCGGGACACGATGATCTCGCTCGAGGGCCTCACCCTTTGCACCGCCCGGGCGCGCGAGGCCGCCGCCATCCTCCGGACCTTCCGCCACTCCGTGAAGGACGGCCTGGTCCCGAACTACTTCCCCGAGGGCAAGGACGCGGGCGTGTACCATACCGCCGACGCGACACTCTGGTTCTTCCACGCGCTCCAGCGCTACGTCGAGTACACCGCCGACGCGGGCCTGCTCCGCGAGCTATGGCCCACGCTGGTGGACATCGTCCAGCACCACCTCGCCGGGACGCTGTTTCACATCCGCGTCGACCCGGCGGACGGACTGCTCTGCCAGGGTGCCGAGGGCTTCCAGCTCACCTGGATGGACGCCAAGGTCGACGGCTGGGTCGTGACGCCCCGGCGAGGAAAGGCGGTGGAGATCAACGCCCTCTGGTTCAACGCGGTGTCGCTCATGGTGGAATGGGCGCGCGAGCTGGACCAGGACCCGGCACCGTACCTCGCCGCCGCGGAGCGAGCGCGCACCGCGTTCAACCAGCGATTCTGGAATCCTGAGACCGGTTGCCTCCTGGACGTGGTGGACGGCCCGGAGGGCGACGACCCGAAGATCCGCCCCAACCAGGTCTTCGCGATCAGCCTCGCCCATCCGGTGCTGGACCGGACCCGGTGGGAGCCGGTGCTGCGCGTGGTGCAGGAGCTGCTCTGCACGCCGGTGGGGCTCCGCACGCTGTCCCCGCGCGATGCGGACTTCCAGCCGACCTACGACGGCGACCTCCGCGCGCGCGATGCCGCGTACCACCAGGGGACCGTCTGGCCGTGGCTCCTGGGCCACTACGTCGACGCCTGGCTGAAGCTCCGGCCGGACAGGGTGCTCGCCCGCGACATGGTGCTCGGTCTCGAGGCCAGCCTGAAGGAGGCGTGTCTCGGACAGATCGGCGAGATCTTCGACGCCACCCCGCCCTTTCACCCGCGCGGGTGCTTCGCGCAGGCCTGGAGCGTCGCCGAGATGCTGCGGGTGTGGCTCGCGACCCGCTAGGGCTGTCGACGGACACGCGGACGCATGCACGGCCGGCGGGGCGCCTCCCGTGCCGTCGTCGCCAGACGGTTCACCGCGCCCCGGAGACGGGTTCCGCACGGGCACGGGGGTCAGCACATTGAGTCAGCTCAACTCTTCCGAGGAGATTCAAGTCCATGACACTCACGCACCGTCTCGCGCTGACGGCGATCTTTGCAAGCGCCGCCGCATTCGCGCAGACCAGTAGCCCGAACACCAGCACCACGTCGAAGTACGACCCCACCCGCGCCAGCCCGAGCTCGACCACGAGCACACCGTCCAGCACCCACGACATGGCCAAGAGCGAGGCGAGCAAGAGCGCGGTGAAGATGAGCCCGTCCGCGGTCCTCTCGATGATCCACCAGGTCAACCTGGACGAGATCAAGATGGGGAAGACCGCGCAGACCAAGGCGCAGAGCGACAAGGTCAAGTCCTTTGCCAAGGACATGGTCGACGACCACACCGCGCTCGACAAGAAGGTGACCGACTTCGTCAAGAACGAGGGCAACGGGAAGCTGACCCTCTCCTCGAGCCAGATCCCGGCGAGCAAGCACAAGGAGCTCACCCACATGACGAAGGAGGCCGAGCACAAGCTGAGCTCTGCCACCGGCGCGACGTTCGACCGGGACTACGCCCAGGCCATGCTCAAGGGCCACGACGCGGTCCTCTCGGATCTCGATGCCGCGCTGCCGTCGCTCGAGTCGAACGCCAAGGTTCATGACCTCGTCTCCGATGCGCGTGACAAGGTGAAGGAGCATCGCGACCACGCGAGGGACCTGCTGAACGACCTCCAGGGCACCAGCGCCACTGGGGGGAGCGGGATGCAGGGGAACGGCTCGATGACGGGTCGCCACGACACGACGCCGCAGTCGGTGGGCGGCGGCGCGACCGGCGCGACGACCGGCACCCGCGCCACCGGCAGCACCACGGTGACCCCTCCGAACCCCGGAACGACGGCGCCGGGATCCAGCGCTCCTCCCGCCGCCACCACGCCCAGCGGCAGCAACGGCCGCTAGTCCTCGCGTGGCGAACGGCCCCCGGTTGCGCGCCGCGCGCGTGCCGGGGGCCTTCTTCGTGCGGGCGGCGCGCCAACGCCGAGACCACTCGAGTTATGCTCGCGCGCTCCCGTGGCTGCGCACTGGCTCATCAAGAGTGAACCCTCCGCCTACGCCTTCGTCCGCCTGCAGGCGGACGGCCGGACCGAGTGGACCGGCGTCCGCAACTTCGAGGCGCGAAACAACCTGCGGGCGATGGCCGAGGGTGACCTCTGCCTGTACTACCACTCGACGGAGGAGAAGGCGGTGGTGGGCATTGCCCGCGTCTCCCGTGCCGCCCACGCGGATCCGACCGCTCCGGGGGAAGACTGGGCCTCGGTGGAGGTCGAGCCGGTCGAGCCCCTCGCCACGCCGGTGACGCTGGATCGCATCCGCGCCGATGCTTCCCTGAAGGACTTTCCGCTCGTGACCCGTGGCCGGCTGAGCGTCGCCGCGGTCACGCCTGCGCAGTACGCGCGGGTGCTCGCCCTCTCCCGTCAGCGAGGTGCGACCCGGGCGCCCGGGTCGAAGCGATCCCCGGCGCGCAGGACCGCTCCGCGGCGGGCTCGCTGAGCAGCGACCCTCGCGGGGAAGGTCGGCCCCGGAACCCGAGCATCGTCAGCTCAGGACCGGCGTGGGCACCACGTCGGGCTGTGCCACGGCGCTGAAGGCGGCCGTCAGGAGCCGGCGCGCGTTGCCCTGCACGTCGGGAAACGCGGCGCACCCGATCGACACCGCGGTCCGGACGACGCGCCCGTCCACCTGGAAGCGCGCCCGCTCGAACCGGTCCGCCAGCCGGGAGCGCAGCCAGGGCAAACCCTCCTGCGGCGTGGAGGGCAAGAGCACCGCGAACCGGTCGTCGGCGACGCGGGCGACGACGTCCGCCTCGCGGCAGGACTGGAGCAGCACCGCGCTCGCGTAGAGCACCAGCCGGTCCGCCATCCCGCGGCCGAAGGTGCGGCGCAGGTGGCGGAACCCCTGGAGCTCGATTCCCAGGACGCCGAAGCCGCCGCCGTGACGCTCGCAGCGAAGCAATTCTTGCTGGACGAAGGCGGTCATCGCTCGGCGCGACCAGTTCTCGGTCAGCCGGTCGCGCAGCGGAGCGAGCTCGTCGTCTCCGGGTCGCGCGGTGCGGCGCACTCCCTCGCGGAAGCGGAGCAGCCCGCGCACGCGCGCGACGAGCTCCCGGAGGTCGAGCGGCTTGCAGAGCGCGTCCACGCCGTGCCCGCGCTCCAGCACGTGCAGGCGCAGCTCTGGGTCCGGAGCATCCAGCAAGTAGACGAACGGGACCGAGTCCTTCGACAGCCTCTGGAGCCGCCGGGCGACCGCCAGCGACGAGAAGCCCGGAGCGTGCGTCGTCATCAGGACGACCTGCGGCCGGAAGAGCGACCAGAGGGGCAGCGCTGCCTCGGCGCCTCCCATGGCGAGTGTCTGGAATCCCGCCTCGCGGAGCGCCTCGCCCACGTGGGTTCGGGACGCCTCGGATTCGTCCACCACCAACACCCTGGGCGTGTGTGGGTCGCGCTGCGGCACGGTCGTTTTTCCAGGGACGCCTCGGCCGGCATCCGTCAGAAGTTCAGGCTCCGGCTCCCCTCCATGGGGCGCTGGGGGGGGCCTACGCAACGCTCGTGCCACGGAGCCGTGACTCGAGCGCCACGGGGTCCACCCGGAGCCTGGCGATCTCCTCGCCATCGACGGTGACCACCGGCACCGCGTGTCGGTAGCGCTCCCAGGTGTCGGCGTTGTCCCGGATGTCCACCACTTCCAGGACGAAATCGACCCGGGTCCGGATTTCCTCCAGCACCCGTCGCGCCTGTGCGCACAGGGAGCAGCGGGGTTTCGTGTAGATCCGGACCGTCACGCCTGTGACACTAGCCCTCATGCGCGGCCTTCTGGGCGACCTTGCGACGATGCCCCTCCGGGATCTGGTGGCCTATCTGGGCAACCGGAAGGCAACCGGGACGTTGCTGGTCGAGGGCCCGGACGAGCGCCACAACGTCGTCATCAGCGAGGGCGCGGTCATCCAGGCCGGCAGCAACGCGCCGCGCGAGTACCTCGCCCAGTTCCTGATGAACATGGGGATGATCACCGAGGACGAGTACACCGAGGCCTTCCAGCAGCAGCTGACGACCAAGGTGGCCCTGGGCAAGATCCTCGTCGACTCGGGGAAGGTCCCCGAGGATGCGGTCCGCAACGCGCTGTCGCTCAAGTTCCGCGAGGCGCTGCTGGGGTGCTTCGACTGGACGGACGGCCGGTTCACCTTCACCCCCGGCGATGCGCCTCCCACCGTGCCGGGGCTGGACGTCAGCGTGAGCCTGCTGGACGTCCACCGCGAGGCCGATCTCCGCCAGACCGCCTGGCGCGCCATCCGCGAGGTGTTTCCGACGGGACGGGTGCGCCTCCGGCTCGACCGGGACCAGCTGGCCGCCCCGCCCGAGCCGGGCAGCCTGGACGATCGCTTGTACGCGCTGATCGACGAGGGGGCCACCATCGACGACCTGGTCCTCGGGCTCCACTCCACCGACTTCTTCCTCTACCAGCGCCTGTTCGCCCTGCACCGGCTGGGCGCCATCTCGGTCATCCCGAACGAGTCCCCCACCGTGCCCACCGAGGTGCCGGAGGTGCTGGGCAGCGAGCAGGGGCCGGAGGAGATCCTCCGCGCCGCCGAGGCCTTCTATGCGTCGGGAAGCGTCGCCGACGCCGCCGCGCTCGCCCGCCGCGCCTACGAGATGTCGCCCTCGGCCCAGACCGCGAACTTCCTCCGCCAGGCCGAGGCCGCGCTGGCAGACCAGCTCAAGGCCGAGCTGGTGCACGGCGGGAAGGTGCCGCGACTCAAGGTGTCGACCGGCCTCGTGCGGCAGATGCCCCTCAGCGCCCCCGAGCGCTACCTCTTGTCCCGCATCGACGGGCAGCGGACGGTGGAGGCGATCGTCCAGGTCTCGCCGATCCACGAGCTGGACGCGCTTCGCTGCTTCAAGGGCTTCGTCGAGCAGGGGCTGATCGAGCTTCGCTGACCGAGGCGAGGTGGCCCGAGCCGCCCATCGCCTCCAGGCCCAGCCGCATCGCCTCCCGGGCCAGCCACGGAGCGCGGATCCGCCACCGCGGCTCGTTCACCACGACCGCCGCCACCGCCACCCGAGGCGCCTCCCGCGGCGCGAATCCCACGAACCACGAGTAGTCCCGGAACGGATTCCGGTCCGCCAGGGAGCCGGTCTTTCCGACTGCGCCCCGGAGCTCGCGCAGGCGGAAGAAGCGCCGCGCCGTCCCGTGGGTCACGGTCTCCTCCATCATCGAGGTGAGCGCGGCCGCCCGCTCCTCGCTCAGCACCCGCTCCGGATCCGGCGCGGTCGGCAGATCGCGCTCGTAGAGGATGGGTGCGCGCCACAGCCCGCCGTTGGCGGCCACCGAGGCGATCAGCGCCCCGTGCAGGGGCGAGAGGAAGACGTCCCCGAAGCCGGCGCCGGTGCGCGCGAGCTCCAGCGGTTCGTCGGGAACGGAGGCGAGCGACGGCTCGGTGGGGATGGCGAAAGGAATGGGACGGTTGAAGCGAAAGAGCTCGGCGGCGGCGCGGAGCTTCTCCGCGTCGAGGTAGCGGTGGGTCAGCTTGGCGAACACCACGTTGGCGCTCCGGCCCAGCGCCTCGGAGAGGCTCACGCACTCGCGATCGCGGCTCGAGTCGGCCAGCAACGACTCACTCACCCGCCGCTTTCCGCCGTGGTAGCAGGACTCGTCGTCGGGACGGACACCCTCGTCGAGCAGCGCGCTCGCGGTCACCAGCTTGAAGACGCTCGCCGCGGGGAAGACGGCCTTGACCGGGAGCCCGCGGAGCCCGGGCGCGGCCTCGCTGTGCTCCACCATCGCCAGGACCCGGCCGGTGGAAGGCTCGAGCACCACGACCGCTGCCCACGGCGTCTGGTAGTCGCTGAGGGTCCGGCGGAGGCTCTCCTGCACCGAGGGGATGAGCGTGAGCGCCGCCTCGCCCTCGGGGCCGCTCACGACGTAGCGGGCGCCGTCGCGGTGCGCGCGGGCCAGGAGGTCCTCGGCCGGGCTGAGGGGGCGCACCGAGGCGAGCGGCGGCGTCTTCACGCGGCTGGGCACGCTGGGCGGGCCCGGGGCCGGAGGCACGGCCGCCTCGGGGATGAGGTCCTCCGCCGGTGGGACGCCGACGGCGCCAGGGAGCGTGGTGGGATCGAGCGCCTCGTCCTCGGGGGTGAAGCCGGCGAGCAGCACGGCGAGGAACGCGAGGGGGAGCGCAGCGCGCATGTCTCCCCATGGTACGACGGGATCTCCGACCCGGTGAAGACTTCGGCCGCTCTCCTCTGGTAGGCCCTGAGCCCACGTTGAGCCCCATCCTCGAGACGCTGACGGTGACCCGGACCGAGCTGCTCCGGACCCTCCGGAACGCGCGGGTGCTGGTGCTCCTCCTCCTCTTCGGCACCTGCACCGCGCTCGTCGGGCTGGTGGTGGGCCTCCTCACCCGGAGCCTGGACACGCAGGGCCCCGAGGCGGCAGCGGCAGCCTCGGCGGGCATCCTCGGGTTCCTCGTGGGCGAGGACGGCGCGGCGCTCCAGCATCTCTCGGAGCTCCCGCTCCTGGTGCCGCTCGTGTTCCGCGCCACGCTGTTCTTCCTCCCGCTCTTCATCGCGCTGCTCGGGTACGACCAGCTGAGCGGAGAGGTCGCCACCGGCAGCGTCCGCTACCTTGCGGTGCGTTCGCGGCGGGGAAGCATCCTGGTCGGAAAGTTCCTGGCCCAGGCGCTGGTCATGGGAGCGCTGCTCGCGCTCGTGCTGCTGGGCCTCTTCGTCGCTGGCGCGGGGCTCCGGCCGGGGCTGGACCCCATCGGGTACGCCGCGGCGGCGGGACGGTTCTGGGTGGGTGGGCTCGCCTTCGCCTTCGGGTACCTCGCGTTGACCGCGCTCTCCTCGGCGTTGACCTCCGGGCCGGGGAGCAGCCTCCTCCTCAACGTGGGAGCGCTGTTCGCCTTCTGGCTCCTCGACGTCATCGGCGGGAAGGCGGCGTTCGAGCACCGGACGGGCGGCGCGGCATCGTGGACCGAGACGCTTCGCTGGCTGTCGCCATCGGCGTACGCGTCGGGTCTGCTCGGCTCGTCCTCGGCACTCCTCACCTCGGCGGCGGCGTACGGAGCCTTCGGCGCCGTCTTCCTCGCCGCGGCGTGGGCGTTCTTCCGGGCCCGGGACCTGTGAGCATGGACGCCGCGCTCAGCTTCGAGGGAGTGACGAGGCGGTACGGAAGCACGGTCGCGCTCGACCGGGTGAGCTTCCAGGTGCGCCCGGGGAGCTGTCATGGGCTGGTGGGACCGAACGGCGCCGGGAAGACCACGACCTTCGCGCTCGCGGCCGGGTTCCTGCGCGCCGGCACCGGGACCGTCCGGGTCCTGGGCAGGGAGCCCCACGACCGGGGACCGCAACGTCCGCGCATCGGGGTGCTGCCACAGGACGCCGAGCTCCCGGCCTACCTCGACGTGGGCACGTTGCTCACCACCTGGGCGCGACTCTCCGGCGAGGCGCGGCCCGAGGCGGCCGCCCACGTGGCGCTGGAGCGGGTGCAGCTGGCGGAGGCCTGGGACGCCTCCCCCCGTGCGCTGTCGCACGGCGTGGCCAAGCGCGTGGCGCTCGCCCAGGCGCTGCTCGGGGAGCCCACGCTTCTCCTGCTGGACGAGCCCACCGCAGGCCTCGATCCGCGCGCGGCCGCGGAGGTTCGGGCGCTCCTCGCCGGTCTCCGGGGGCAGCGGACGGTCATCATCAGCAGTCACAATCTCGCGGAGCTGGAGCGCCTCTGCGACGCGGTGACGGTGCTGGACCGCGGAAAGGTGGTCCAGGACGGGACGCTGGCGGAGGTGACCCGCCGCGGGGCCGAGTTCTCGGTGCAGATCAGCCGGGGCGATGTCCCCCTCCCGGAGCTGCGCGCCCTTCCGGGCGTCGCCCGGGTCGAGCTCTCACCGTCGGGCCGCCTCGCGGTGGGGCTGGCGCCGGATGCACCGCCGGCGGACGACGTCATCGCCGCGGTGCTGGAGGCGCTGCTCGCCCGCGGGGTGCGGATCAGCGGGCTCACGCAGGGGAGCTCGCTCGAGCAGCGCGTGCTCGACGTGACCGCCGGAGCATGAGCCGGCCCCGGAGAGCCCCGGCCGGGCAGCTCGGCGTGACGGCTCCTCGAGGCGCTCGCCCCCGGGACCGTTCTCAGTCCGGGTAGAACAGCGGCTCGCGCTCGGCCACGAACCGGTGCAGCGCCTCGGCCGCATCGACCCCGAGCTCGACGAACCGGACGCCGACCCCCGGGAAGACGTCCGGAACGCGGTCGTCGATCTCGCGAGTCCAGCGAACCTCGCCCTTCACCGAGATGCGGGTGTTGCCCGGAAGCGTGAAGGTGAGATCCACCGGCGTGCCCACCGGCAGGAGGCTCACCGTGGCGACGAAGACGCCGCCCTCGCTCAGGTTGGTGCTGAACCCGGTGAACACGTTCGAGTCGCTCGACATGTCCACCTGCGTTTGCATGGGGATGCGCGAGGTGCTGCGGCCGGCGGGCGCCGCACCGGGAGCGGACATCTTCCCCAGCGCCGTCGGCCGGGAGCGGCTGGCGCCGGCGGGGGGTTGGTCGGTGGCAGCAGGAGGAGCCGCACGGCGCTCCGCAGCGGCCTGGGCCTCGCGACGCGCGCGGGCCGCCTCGGCCTCCTTCCGCGCGGTCTCTGCCTGCCGGGCCTGCTCCGCGCGGGCCGCCTCGGCGACTGCCTCGACCCGTTCGAGCTCGGCGACGTCGCGGGCCAGCCCCGCCCGGTGCTCCTCGAGCGCCGCGAAGGTGGCCTGGATCAGCATCCGGGCCGCGGGGCCCGACATGTTCGGACAGGCGAGCCGGTGCATCTGGAAGCGCGCCAGGAGCCACTCGGCCTCGGGAAGGCCCGCCTCGTGCAGCCGGGCGGCACGCTCGCTCAACGCGTGGACCTCATCGTTGAGCACCCCGATCGACCGGGTGAGTGCCTCGGCCTCGTCGGCGACGTCGGAGCCGGACACCGGATCGACACCGGGAACGGCTGAGTTGCGAAGTCTCATGCCCGCGGGTCACTTCAAGCCCGGTGCCAGGCCGCCCCCGCCGTCATCCCGCGGTGTTGGACTCCCTGCCCCCCGGGGTGGCCGGAACCCAATCCCGTCCGCGAGAGGTGAGCTGGACCCGGATGCTCCACCCACCTGGCCCCCGGTCCGCAGACAGCACGCGGTGGCCAAACCGCGTGCACCAGGCGTCCACGTCCGGGCCGA
>Ga0335085_10018014_pt1 | contig 10160 bp, 12 predicted proteins | sample Lox_Sample_45_FD_206712 | JGI IMG/M metagenome (GOLD analysis project Ga0335085, IMG submission 206712) | Soil microbial communities from Loxahatchee National Wildlife Refuge, Florida, United States - Lox_Sample_4.5 | ecosystem: Environmental > Terrestrial > Soil > Wetlands | place: USA... | reverse complement strand
AAGAAATCGACCAACTGATTTCGCCGGGTCGAAGTCCTGAAATGGCAGCTGAACTCGACAGGATATTGACCATGCTCGTCATGAACTCCGTCGACGTTGTCGATGAGCCGCGTACTGAGATTTCCATTCCCGGCGACACCGATCTTGACGAACTCGAACAGGGCATAGTTGGCAACTCCGCGCCGGTACGGATGTATGTAAACGAAGTGATGACGGTCCCACGGCTGACCGCGGAGCAGGAGAAAACATTTGCCCAGCGAGTTCGGGCTGGCGGGCCAGACGCTGACGAAGCCGCAGACAGACTCACCGAAGCGAATCTTTGGATTGCACTGGCGACCGCCACTCACTTTACGAATCGAGGTTTGCGTTTCCTCGACCTCATTCAAGAAGGCAACATTGGTTTGATGGCGGCTGTGAAGCACTACGACCATTTCAGACCGTACAGGTTTTTGACCTATGCAGTCTGGTGGGTGCGCAGAAAAATAATCGTCGCTATCGCGGACGCCTCCGGGTGACACGAGCGCCGCTCAGCCGAATCGTGTGCTCGATTCCGGCCCGCCGATAACTGACACTCTCACTCTCGGACGCCGCTGGCGCTTCAGCGCGCAGCTGACCCCGCAACTCCGCACCTTGCCGGTTGTCAGGTCGGATCCCCGAATCGTCTTCACTCCGCCGCACTCGCATCGACATCGGTATAGGCTCTGCCGGTTCCGGTTGAAGCCAGCGTGTTCGAGCACCTCAAGCAGTCCGAAGCAATGCCCTACGAGACTAACCATCCGTGCAGGCATCAGAGTCTCCCCGCGGGCATGGACAGCTGGACGATCTGGAATCGCTCGCGCGGCTCTATCGCGAACTCAATCCGGCGGCACAGCGCCGACTCCAATACGTTGAGCAGGCACTCCGCTTCGCGGCACGCGGCGTTGTGCGCTCCGAATTGTCGGGCGATCTGGCGCTCGTCGCGGTCGACTGCAGCGTCGCGGACTACTGACCGACTCGGACTCCAGTGAAGCGCATTCATCGGTGGTTCACCGGAAGAAAGCCGAGAATTTCTCTGCCCATCATCTCCCAAACGACGTTCGGATTTTTCAGACCATCAAACTTTCGCGCTTCGAGCCAGTCGATTACCACGCTCTGGGCCTCCTCGATTCCGAATTTGCAGTGTTTGGCCGTTTCCTCGACCCACTCAAAGACTTTGTCGGGCAAAGGAACGGAAAAGACCACCTCGCGCTGCGCGGCGACCTGCTGGACTCTCAACTGGAACTCGGCTCGCCAACCGGTCATGGTTTTCTTGCCCGCGTGACCCGCGGTTTTGCGTTTGCGACCGGAACGGGGAAGCACGTCGGTGTCGATGGAAATGTCAATCTGCGGGCGAGAAAAATCCGTCCCGTCCGGCCCACCTTGCATGGTAGGTAGGTGGGTCTGGTCCGCTGCGCGAGCTACCGCTACGTCGCCGCCTTCGCTCGGCTCCCCTGACACCGGGTCGCTCGTTTCGGCGCGCCGAGCGGGGGGTAAAGAAAAAACCTTAAAACCTTTGTGTGACTCCCCAGTCACAGTTTCCGGCTCCAGAGTCACAGTTTCCGGCGCTATTCGTGATTCCCCGGTCACAGTTTCAGCCAATAACTGTGACTCCGAGTCACGCTTTTCGGCATCTCTTGAAGGCGAAAACTGTGACTTCAAATCACACTGTGCGCCGTAGGTGAATGTCCATCGTGTGGTGCAGCCTCGGCCACCCTTGCTATGGTTCCCGCCGGCCGGCACGACGATGCCTTTGGCTTCCAGCTGCTTCACGATTCTGCTGGCTGTTTCGCGTTTCTTCAGCCCCGCTTCGGAGGCTAGCCGCTCCATGCTCATGAAGCATTCGCTTGTTTCGTAGGCGGCGTGGACAGCCATCGCGTGCGCGACGGCCTTTTCGGCCAGAGATAATCCGCGAAGGTTCTGAACATATTTCGCCGCTCGGATGTTCATGGCCGCACCGCCCGTCCGCTTGTCTGTCGCGCTATCGTGTGGACAATGTATTCAGCCTGAACGCCTTCCATTCTGGTTGGGTCTTTCGCACACGGCGCGAGGTTGAACTTCACACGATCACCGACGTGGAGGTACCGACGATCACGGACGTTTTTCTGATGGATGAAGACCGAGGTATGCGTGACGTCCTGCTCAACGAAAAAATAGCCGTTGTTGCGGACAAAGGTGACAGTCCCTTCGAACATTGACTTCTCCTCTCCTGCGAAGCTCTGGCGCGCAGGCACGCCTCACTGCTGGCCGGATTACTTTGCCCGGCGTTGCTTACGGACTTCCTTCGCGATCAAGACTCGAATCAGCGAGCCCATGCTCAGGCCCTGCGCTTTGGCGATCTTGCAAAACTCGGCCAAATGATCGGGCCGGGCGAAGAATGTGGTCAGTTTTAGAGGCATCACATTGGCTCCTATATGTAGTTCGGAAGTCTTAAACCCGAGGGAATCAGCTGCAGGAAGAAGTGCGCGGTGTCGGTTTCGTGTTCATTGCCGCACCAGTCCTTCGGCGCGCTCGGTCCATCGCAAGAGCGTGCCTCGGCGCAAATAGAATTTCCGGCCCACTTGAACGACCGGCAAAAGTCGGTTGGAGATAAGCCCCCGAACCTGCCAAGGCGTTAGCCCAAGCACACCAGCGGCGGCGGGCACGGAAAGCAGTTCTGTCGAGTTTGAATTCTGGACAGCCACGGCAATAAGGCTCCACTCTCTGACTGCCAACTGCGTTACTGCAATTCGGAGTGGCCTTATCCCGTGGAAAACGAGGCGGGACGGCACGGAAGCGGGGCCAAACTCACCCGCAAGGCAGGGTAAACGCCCCTGCAACATCAACTTCCCGAGCAGGTTACCACGTAGTACTACCAAAGTCAAGCAGAAACTAGTACTAACCGACTATTGCTGTCGTACAGGCTGGTGCGCGAAAGTCTGGTGCGTGGAGGACCAGACATGAGCACTGACATCTCGCTCGCAGAGATTTTGGAGATTCCGAAGCAGCGGTCAGAATATGGAACAGGGTCGATCACACAGCGCGGCTCCCGTTGGCAAATCTCCTTCTACGACGGTGAAGGCCGTCGTCGCCGTGAAACTTTCCGAACCGAAGCCAAGGCGCGCAGAGCGCTCACTGCAAAACTGGCTCTTAAGGACGCCGGAAAACTCGACGCCGCGGAGTCCCGCATCACCGTCGATGCACTCGCCAAGCTCTACCTTGCCGACCGTAAAGGCGCAAAACCGAAATCATACGAATGGCTGGCGTCAGTTTGGGAAAAAAGACTGGAGCCATACTTCGGCGGATTCATGGCGTCGCGAATCACCACCGAGAAAATGATCGAATATCGCAACGAACGACTGGAAGCAGAAGATTCGCCGAGCACAATCAACAAGGACCTCACAGTGCTACGGGCGATTTTTAATCACGGGCTCGATTACACTCCGCCTAAAGTCAGCCGCGTTCCGAAGTTTCCCGAGAAGCTGCAGGAAGCACCGCCGCGAAGCGGATTCATCACGGACAAGGAATACGATGCGTTGCAGGAGCAAGCGAAGGAACCTTGGCTTCGAGCGTTTCTCGCACTGGCGTACACGTATGGATTTCGTCGCGGCGAATTGCTCGGTCGCGAGCAACGGCAACAACCGCCGATGTTCGTTCGGCAAATCGACATGAAGGCCCGCACGATCACGCTCGATGTTGGCCGGACGAAGAGCGGCAAGGGTCGCACGCTCGCGATGACCGAGGAAGTTTTTGCGCTTCTGAAACCATGCGTCGAGGGCAAGAAGCCGGACGACCCTCTCTTCACATGGCAGAACGGCGATCAAGTGAGGGATTTTCGGGCGATGTGGCGTAAAATAACGAAGGCAGCCGGTGTGCCGCATTTGATCGTTCACGATTTTCGCAGGAGCGCCGCTCGAAATCTCCTGCGCGCCGGAGTAAGCCGGGATGTCGCGCGCCGGATCACTGGACACGAAACGGATTCGATGTTTTCGCGCTACGCAATCGTCGAGGAAGCCGATCTGATGGAAGCAGCGACCAAGCTCGAAGCGCGCCGGAAACAGGAGTCGCGGGCATGATCGAAAATGGTCGCAAATTGGTCACAGAGCATGCGATTCACGGTATCCTGTCTGTAAGTTGTTGATTCACCTGTGCGGAAGTGGCGGAATTGGCAGACGCGCCAGCCTTAGGAGCTGGTGGCCGCAAGGCCGTAGGGGTTCAAGTCCCTTCTTCCGCACCAAATCTCGACAACTCGTCCAGATCTTCCGGCTGACTTTGGGCACCGTCCGTCAGCGGCGGTTAACTGCGGTTCGGGCTTTCCAAATACCACATTCGATATTCCTTGCAATCTCGCAAATGAATCCACCCGGAGCCCGAGTTGGTCAGCGATAGGTGCCGCTGGAATAGCGGCACGCCCTTTCCGATTCCAAAACTGAATTCGATCCCGCGAATCAGGAAGCCGACCAGCTTGCCAACTTTCGTCTTCGCATTCTCGTGGGGAGCAAAAGACCGCGAGGCGCTTGCAGCATCGCTGCATACATACACTACGAGAAACGCCAAATTTGGAACGTCAGTCTCTCCGAGAAGATATTTCCTTAATTCTTCGTTGTATCCCCTTCCAAGGTTGATCCGAACTCTCTCGTCGCCATTTGCGTCCTTCCATGAGGCCACTGAGGCGCGCCAAAAAACACTAATCGCAAAATAGACAAGGCGCGCTCGGTCAATGAGGGGAGTATCGGCGGCCGAGAACTGACACCATAGTTCACCCTTGAAAGTTACAGGAGAAGCTTTCAATAGTTCGAGTAGTCGAAATTCATGGTTCCGATTGCTCATCAGGCCGAGGACATATCGCTCTCCGCCGTCGTTGAACTTCTGCTCGCACGCAGTACAGAGTAGATACTGTTTATATTGATGTTGGGAGGGACGTTCGCCGCCAGCGTCTACGATCAGGGGCGGAGTGTTTTCCGGCCCCCGACTGTGAACGTAGACGCCTCTTGGAAGCAAGTGGCTCTCGCAAAGCTTTGTATGAGTTAGGCAGAGTTTACAGGTTCCGTAGAACGACTCGGATTTGCTCATGCGAATAGGCTACACGGATTGCAGCTCGAAACACGCAACCGCGTATCGGCCTACTGAGTCTGTGAGTTTACGGCCCCCTAATTCGTCGACGTCGCCTTTTGGTCCCTTACCTGAAGCTCGTTGACCACCTGCTGCACGTTGGGGACGCCCGATGCGATGGCGGCAGCGCTGCTGCGCCGCGTTTCCGAGCGCACGTCGCCGGTCAGCGTGACCACGCCGTTTTTCACGTCGTACTTCACGCTCTTCTGCAAATTGTTCTGGATCAGCGCCGCGTCGAGATTTTTCTTGATGCCGTCATCGAGATCCGAGTTCACTTTCTTCGCGTCGCCCTCCACTCCCTGCGGAATCACGGCGATTTCGTTGGCCACCACCTGGCCGGCGGCGTTCGAGCGCGCGATCGTCTCGGCCTGCGCCTTCGACGAATCGTCGGGCACGTGGCCGTCAAGCGTGATCACGCCCTTGTCGCGATCCTGGCTCACCGACACGTCATTGAGCCCCGCTTGATTAAGCGACTGACGGATGGGGCCGGTGACGTCGGGCGACTTGGTCTGCGAAGAACAGCCGATCAATATTCCGAATGCAACGAATGCCGGGACAGCCACATAAGAAATGAATTTCTTCATCGTCGTTTCTCCCGCGCGCCGGGAGCGACTTCGCGGTGCGCTTGAGCGCGCAAATAATCGATTTCTGCGGGCGTCGATCTTCGCGGGCCGCTCGCCTGCTCCCAGACTAGGCCCGCGGCGCTTGCCGCTCCATACCGGGATCAAAGTAAACGCGCGAACAACATCCCTTAGCCGGCCGCGAATAGAGCCTGCGCTCTTCAAGGCGCAGCACCGCTGCCCTCGGCACTAATCCTCCGCTCCGAACGAGCTCGGAACCACACCTATCAGGAACTGAGTAACAGCCGACCAAGGATAGGAATGCGCTCGGCTGAGTTGACGCCTGTCCGTCGATTCCCTATACTGAATTTTCTGTTGGCGGCCGCGGTTTGCCGCTCATTCCCGTACTCCTCCTTCCGGAATCAGCGCACGCGAAAGGTGGATTAACGCAAAGGACTGCGGGCGTTCAACGCCCGAATCAATCGCTCATGACCGAAGCAACGTGCAAACGCGAAATCGATCTGGAAATTCCGGCCGACCGGGTGCAGAAGGCCACCGACAAGATCACCCGCGACATTATTAAGGTCGCGCGCATCCCCGGATTCCGCCCCGGCAAGGCCCCCGTCACGCTGGTGCGCCGCCGATTCGCCGGCGATATCGAAGGCGAAGTGGTGCAGTCGCTCGTGCCCGAGTTCCTGGAAAAAGCGCTGGTCGAAAAGAACCTGAACCCCATCACCCGCCCGGAAGTGGACAAGATCGAGTTCAAGGACGGCGAGCCGCTGAAGGTCCACGCCGTATTCGAAGTGCTCCCGGAATTCGAGCTGGGCGACTACAAGAATCTGACGGTGCAAGTGGACGAAATCGCCGCCGGCGACGCCGAAGTCGACAAAGCTATCGAAGAAATGCGCCAGCGCGCCGCCACCTTCGTCCCGGTGGAGGGTCGTGCCGCCAAGAGCGGTGACTCCGTTCTCATCAAACTCAAAGGCGTTCCGGTTGGCGAGGGCGATCCCGTGGAGTCGGACAACGTGATGGTCCCGCTCGGCACCGACGAAACGCTCGCCAGCTTTAACGAAAACCTCACCGGGGTGCAGGCCGGTGAAACCAAGAAATTTCGCGCCGAATATCCCGCCGATTATCCGGACGACAAACTCGCCGGCAAGACCTACGACTTCGTGGTCGACGTGCAATCGATCAAGGAAAAGAAACTCCCCGAGCTCAACGATGAATTCGTGAAGGAAGCGGCGGGTGAAAACGCCGAATTGAAGACGCTGGACGAGCTGCGCGCGAAATTGCGCGAAGGCATCGTGGCCTCGCGCGATCACCAGCAGAAAACGCAGGCGCAGGACCGCATTCTCGAGCAGCTCACCAAGTCCCACGACTTCCCCGTGCCCGAAGCCCTGATCGAAAGCCAGATGGACACGCGCCTCGAGCGCATGGTGCGCACCTTCGCGGCCCAGGGAATCGATCCGCGCGGCATGAACGTGGACTGGGCGGGCATCCGCGCCAAGCAACGCGACCGCGCCGTCACCGATGTGAAGGCCGAACTGATTCTGGACCGCATTGCCACCGCGGAAAAAATCGACGCGACCGATGAAGAAGTCGAAAAAGAAATCGAACACCTCGCGCAGCACCGTGGCGAGTCCGCAACCGCAATGCGCGCTCGCTTGACAAAGGATGGCACGCTCGATACGATGAAATCGAAGTTGCGAAGTAACAAAACGATTGACTGGCTCTACAGCAATTCCCGAATCGAGAAGACAGCCAAGAGCGAAAAGTGATCCTGATTCGGGTTTCCTCAAGCGCGCGAACGAATCCCAATGAAAAAATTTGACGACGACGCGACTCCGCGTGCCACAACGCTGGTTCCGATGGTGGTCGAACAGACCAACCGCGGCGAGCGAGCCTACGACATCTATTCCCGGCTGCTGAAAGACCACATCATCTTCATCGGCACGCCGATCGACGATCATGTGGCCAACCTGGTGACCGCGCAATTGCTCTTCCTCGAGTCCGAAGACCCGGAAAAAGACATTTCGATTTACATCAATTCCCCGGGCGGCTCGATTTCCGCGGGGATGGCCATCTACGACACCATGCAATTCGTGCGGCCCGACGTCGTGACCTACTGCATCGGCCAATCCGCGTCGATCGCGGCGGTACTGCTCGCGTCCGGCACACCGAAAAAGCGCTACGCTCTGCCGAATTCCCGCGTGCTGATCCACCAGCCGTGGATGTCCGGACTTTCCGGCCAAGCCACCGACATTGACATTCACGCGAAAGAAATCATCCGCACCCGCACGGCGCTGAACCAATTGCTCGCGGGCCATACCGGCCAGCCCGTGGAAAAAATCGAGCGCGATGTGGAGCGCGATTTCATCATGACCGCCGAACAGGCTAAAGCCTACGGCCTCGTGGACGAAATTATTACCAAGCATCGCTAGCCGCACTGCCGTAGAATGGGCGAAGCGTTCGAGTTTCTGTAACGGTGGATGGGTTTAGAGCCGTTGGGAGCCGAAGGGGTGACGTTCCTAACGGTTAGTAGTGAAAGCGGTGATTCCCTTCGGGACCGGGTGCCTTCCGTCCTACAATGGGAAAAGTTTCAATGAGCGTTTGTCGTTTTGAGGGGCGCTATTCGTGAAGCGGTTTACCCCAGAAGAGCCTTTGCGTTGTTCCTTCTGCCATAAGACGCAGGAGCAGGTGGAGAAGCTCATCAGCTCTCCATCGGATTACCCGCGCTCCTATATCTGCAACGAGTGCGTCGGCGTCTGCCAGCAGATTCTGGAAGACGAAAAGCGCGAGCAGGCCACGCCTGCGAATCGCCGCCTGCCGCGTCCACCCGAAATCAAGGCGTTTCTCGACGGCTACGTGATCGGCCAGGACAAGACGAAGAAGAAGCTGGCCGTCGCCGTCTACAACCATTACAAGCGCATCTTTTTGAACCGCACCCCGGGTGACGTCGAGCTAACGAAATCGAACATCCTGCTCATCGGCCCCACCGGCACGGGCAAGACGCTTCTCGCGCAGACGTTGTCGCGCATGCTGGAAGTTCCCTTCGCCATCGTCGACGCCACCACGCTCACCGAAGCCGGTTACGTCGGTGAAGACGTCGAAAACATCATCCTCAAGCTGCTGCAAGCCGCCGACGGAGACGTCCAAAAGGCCCAGCAAGGCATCATATATATCGACGAGATCGACAAGATTTCGAAGAAAGACGAGAACCCCTCGATCACCCGCGATGTTTCGGGCGAGGGCGTGCAGCAGGCGCTGCTGAAAATTCTCGAAGGCACCGTCGCCAACGTGCCCCCGCAGGGCGGACGCAAGCACCCGCACCAGGAGTTCACGCCGGTCGATACCACGAATATCCTGTTCATCTGCGGCGGGGCTTTCGTGGGACTGGAAAAGATCGTGGAGCGCCGCGTGGGCCAGAAATCGCTCGGCTTCCATGCCGACGCGCAGCCGACCACCGCCACGCGCCGCAACATCGAAATGCTCGAGCAGTCGCAGCCCACGGACCTGATTCGCTACGGCCTGATCCCGGAATTCGTCGGCCGCTTGCCGGTGATGGGCGTGCTGAGCGATCTCGATAAGAGCGCTCTGGTGCGCATCCTGACGGAACCGAAGAACGCGCTGGTCCGTCAGTATCAGCGCCTGTTCGAATTCGAAAACGTGCGCCTGCGCTTCACCGATGACGCGCTGGAAACCGTCGCCGAGCTCGCCCTGCAGCGCAAGGTCGGCGCCCGCGGCCTGCGCATGATCCTCGAGGACCTGATGCTCGAGATGATGTATCACCTGCCGGCGCAGCGGAAGCTTCGTGATTTCGTCGTCACCGCGGATATGGTCAAGGGCCGCGAGATCAACTGGAGCCTGCTCGAGAAGGCCGGTTGATCGCCAGCGGCGCGGTTTTCTTCCGCCGTGTGAGTCTTTTGCACCGCAGTGCAATCGAATGAATTTGAGGATGGATTGGTTTTGATGTTCAACAAGGACAAAGGCGACGTGAAGCGCGTACCGATGATGCCGGTGCGGGATATGGTCATCTTCCCCGAGATGATGCACCCGTTCATCGTCGGCCGCGAAGCGTCCGTGCGCGCGCTCGAAGATGCGCTGGCCGGCGACAAGAAGATCTTTCTCGTCACCCAGCACGACGCCTCTGTCGACGATCCCAAGCCCGAGGAAATCTACCAAGTCGGCACGCTCGCCAATATCGTGCAGAGCGTCAAGCTGCCCGACGGCAATATCAAAGTCCTCGTCGAAGGCACCGAGCGCGCCAAGATCGTCCAGGTCTCCAGCGAAGAAGGCTTTTTCCGCGCCTCCGTCCGCCTGGTTCCCGTGAAGGCCGAGCCGGGCCCGCAGATCGAGCAGGCCTCCGCGCGCGTCACCACGCTCTTCGAGCAGTACGTCAAGCTTTCGCAGAGCCTGAATTACGACACCATGATCGCCGCCGTGCGCGTCGAGGATCCCGGCAAGCTTTCCGACGCCATCGCCGCCAACCTGCAG
>Ga0335085_10018013_pt1 | contig 10160 bp, 9 predicted proteins | sample Lox_Sample_45_FD_206712 | JGI IMG/M metagenome (GOLD analysis project Ga0335085, IMG submission 206712) | Soil microbial communities from Loxahatchee National Wildlife Refuge, Florida, United States - Lox_Sample_4.5 | ecosystem: Environmental > Terrestrial > Soil > Wetlands | place: USA: Florida... | reverse complement strand
CGTGGTCCGATGCCGCCAAGCGGCAGAAAATCGAGAACCTCGCGCTAATGCTGCGCGGGGCAATGGAAGCTCAGGGCCGGGTAGGACTGATGCTGAATGTGCAGCTTGAGCATCTTCAAGGCGTCCTGGATGTGCTTCCCGCACTCAACAGTCCCACAGTGTCGCAGCTCAGTGATAGGAACTGGGTCGCCGTCAACACAATCATCGAGGAAGGCCTCTGCTGGGAAGTCATCCCGCGGCTGAAGGCAGCCCATGCTACCGGTATTGTCGAGTACCCGCTGAACAAGGTGGTGGTGTGATGCGGATCCTCAGCGGCAGGGCGGCCGACCAAGCGGTTCTCAAACTCGAGCAAAGAAAGTCCCGCTTTGACGAGGTTGAGCCGGCCGCAAGAAAGATCATTGCTGAAGTTCGCCGTGACGGCCACAAAGCCGTCCTGCGGTATGCCACGATGTGGGATGGGCTTGCAAAAGGGCAGCCGCTGCGAGTGCTGCCCGAGGAGATTCATGCCGCATGGGATGCGACGCCGAGAACGGTTCGTGCCACCTTAAGAGAGGCTGCGGCCAATATTCGGCGATTCTGCAAGTGGCAGATGCCCCGTGAGTGGAGAAAGAAGGTGCCAGGAGGGGAACTAGGTCAGCTCGTCAGGCCCCTTTCTGCCGTTGGTTGCTATGTTCCGGGAGGACGCTATCCTTTGCCCTCTACTCTGCTCATGACGGTTATTCCCGCGCAAGTCGCAGGTGTGCAGCGCATTGTGGTCGCCTCACCGCGACCCCAGCCTGCGACGCTTGCCGCAGCGGCGCTGCTGGGTGTCAGCGAAGTGTACCGCTGCGGCGGAGCGCAGGCCATTGCAATGCTGGCCTATTGCACGGAGACAGTGCCAGCTGTGGACAAGATTGTTGGCCCTGGCAATGCCTATGTCACCGCGGCGAAGAAGCTGGTGAGTTCCGATTGTGCTATTGACATGCTCGCCGGCCCTACCGAGGCGGTTGTATTCTGCGATGGAGGTGACGTTGAGTTCATGGCATCTGACATTGTGGCGCAAGCTGAACACGACCCCGACGCTGTGGTAGTTTACATAACCACTCGGGCTGAACTTGCGAAGAAGATGAAGGCTGCTGTTGAGGAATTAGGCGGGAGCAATTCGATAGCTCGGCAAGCAGTCCGCAAGAACGGGCATATTCTTGTGGCTGCCTCGCGAGATCGGGCGCTGGAATGGGTGAATCGCCTTGCGCCGGAGCATCTGACCATCGCCGAGGGCGACCTCGCCCGCGTGCAAAATGCAGGGTCAGTGTTTGTGGGGGACTATTCTCCTCAGTCGGCAGGCGACTACGCGGCTGGTCCCAACCATGTGCTGCCCACAGCGGGTGCCGCTCGCTTCCGGGGCGGGTTAAGCGTGCATGACTTCTTGAAGATCATCACTGTGCAGAATTTCAGCGCTAAAGGCCTGCGACGCATTGCGCCGATCATTACCACATTGGCGGAGGCGGAGGGTTTGGTCGCACACGCCCAATCGGTACGGTTGAGGTGCGGCGATGCTTAGAGCGCGCAAAGCGGTGCTGCAAATGCGGGAGTACCATCCTCCGCTCGCTGGACGAAGCGGTCTGAGGCTGGACTTCAACGAAAATACTGACGGCTGCTCGCCGCGTGTATTGGAGCGCATTCGAACGATAAGCGCCGAAGAGCTTGCACGGTATCCTGAGCGCGAGCCGGTCGAAACGCTCATCGCCTCTAAGCTCGGTTTGGCTGCTGAACAAGTGTTACTTACAAACGGCGTTGACGAGGGCATACATCTGCTTTGCGAGACGTACCTGGAGATGGGAGATGAAGCCATCATCGTTACTCCCACTTTCGGAATGTACGAAGTCCTTGCCGAAGCAACCGGCTCCCGCCTCATTCCCGTACAGTGCGAAGGCGAGTTCCGTTTTCCCTTGAACAAGACCTTAGGCGTGATAACTGAACGAACCCGGCTCATTGCAATCGCGAGCCCAAACAATCCCACGGGAACAGTTGCAAGCCGGGAAGAGATTCTCCGACTGTGCCAGGAAGCGCCGAATGCCGCCGTACTGGTGGACGAGGCCTATTACGAGTTTTACGGCGAGACCGTGATGGCTGATACCCAGGAAACGCCGAACCTGTTTGTGGCACGCACGTTTTCCAAGGCGTATGGCCTGGCTGGCTTGCGAATGGGAATTCTGGCGGGTGATACGGCACAGATGCACTCTGTCCGCCGCCTCGCATCGCCCTACAACGTGAACACCATTGCGCTGCTGGCATTGCCCACTGCGCTGGATGATACTGAGTACGTGGCACACTACGTTGAGCAGGTGAAGGAAGGCCGGATCCGCCTCGCGAAGCAGCTGTCCGCGCTTGGGATTCACTACTGGCCATCCCACGCGAACTTTCTGCTGTTCTACATCGGCCCCCACCATCAGGAATTCGTTCACGCTATGCGACAACGTGGGATATTGGTCCGCGATCGCTCGAACGATCCAGGATGTGATGGTTGCGTTCGCATCACAATCGGTACTCGCGAGCAGATGGACTGGGCCTCAGCAGTATTGGAGCAGGTGCTGGTAGAGCTTGGCCTGGCCAAGGCGGTCAGCGCATGAGACGGGCTCGCATCCATCGCAAGACGAACGAGACAGAGATAGAGATTGCTCTTACTCTCGAGGGCCGAGGCCGCGCGCAAGTACGTACGGGCATCCGGTTTCTCGATCACATGCTGGAACTGGTAGCGCGGCATGGCGCGTTCGATATCACCCTTGCGGCGAAAGGCGATCTCGATGTCGACCAGCATCACACAGTGGAAGACACCGGCATTGCGCTCGGCGAGGCGTTTACCCAGGCGTTGGGCGGCAAGCGCGGCATCCTGCGTGCGGGCTACTTTGTCATGCCGATGGATGAGACACTCGCCGTTGTTGCGGTGGACTTCGGAGGCCGCAGTGCTTCCGTGGTGGACTCTAAGGTCCGCACGCGGCTGGTTGGCGATCTGCAAACGGAGCTTGTTGCCGATTTTTTTGATGGATTTTCGCGAGGCTCAAAGGCCAATGTGCATGCCAAGGTGCTCTATGGCCGTTCGAATCACCACAAGATCGAAGCCATCTTCAAAGCCTTCGCGCGCGCTTTGCGGGTCGCGTGTTCGAAGGACCGCCAGCTTGGCCGCATGTTGCCTAGCACGAAAGGGCTGCTGTGATTGACCTGCCCTACTTTCGCGGAGAGCTTTGGCGCGGGGTAGAAGCCCTTCGACTCGGCCGCCAAAACCGACCGGCATCGCTCAGGGTGACACTATGATTGCGATCGTCGATTACGGCGCAGGCAACCTCGCCTCAGTTGCAAAAGCGATCGGGCATCTGGGCCACAATTCCGTTGTGACGGCTGACGCTGATGAGATCAGGCGTGCGGACAAGGTGATCATTCCCGGCGTGGGCAATTTCACGGCAACGCTGCCGTTGGCGAACGGCGATTTTGGCACGGCAGTGCGCCAGGCCATAGCCGAAGAAAAGCCGCTGCTGGGAATATGTCTCGGGTTGCAGTGGATGTTCGAGGGTAGCGAAGAGGCTCCGGAGATGAACGGCTTGGCCACCTTCCGCGGAACATGCACCCGCTTTTCGGAAGCTGTAAAGTCGCCGCACGTTGGATGGAACCGTATCGAGGTTCAACCGCGTTCCCGGCTGCTCAAGGGGATCCTTTCAGGCGCCTACCTCTATTTCACTCATTCGTATCGTGCACCGATATGCGACGACACGATCGCGACCTGCTTCTACGAGCAGAAATTTACCGCCGCGGCTGAACGCGGCCCTCTGTTCGGCGTGCAATTCCACCCGGAGAAATCAGGCACAGTCGGACTGAAGGTTCTGGGGAACTTCTGTGCGTTCTGAAACCTTGGCGAAGCGCATCATCGCCTGCCTGGATGTTGATGGCGGCAGGGTGGTGAAGGGCGTTCAATTTGAACAAATCCGCGATGCCGGAGATCCTGCGGAACTTGCCGCTGCTCACAGCGAGGCTGGCGCCGACGAAATCGTGCTGCTCGACATCACGGCCACGGCACACTCACGCAATACGCTGCTCGAAACCGTACGGCGTACTGCGAACCAGATATTCATCCCCTTCACCGTCGGAGGCGGCATTCGCTCGCTTGACGATGCTGCCGCTGTACTGGACTGCGGCTGTGACAAAGTGGCCATCAACTCTGCGGCTGTCGCTGATCCATTGCTTATTAGTCGTATAGCGAGCCGTTACGGTTCGCAGGCAGTAGTGCTTGCCATCGATGCCCGACAATCAGGTACTACAGCGTGGGAGGTATATGTTTGGGGCGGCCGCAAGCCGGCTGGACTGGATGCGCAGGCGTGGGCAAAGAGGACAGAGGCGATGGGAGCAGGCGAAATCCTGCTGACCTCGATGGACCGTGACGGCACCCAATCGGGCTTCGATTGCTCTCTTACGCGTACTATCGCCACAGCGGCGCGCATTCCGGTAATCGCATCAGGCGGGGCAGGCGAGCCGCGCCACTTCGTCGAGGTTTTCCAGCAAGGGGCGGCTGACGCTGCTTTGGCGGCCTCGGTCTTTCACTTTGGACTTAAGTCCGTGAATTCCATCAAACAGGAGATGCGAGACGCCGGCATACCCGTGAGGCTCACGTGCTGATTCCCTCGATCGATCTCATGGGCGGCAAAATCGTCCAGCTCGTACAAGGGGAAAAGAAGGCACTCGAGTTCGCACGCTTCGCCGAGTGGATTGACCGCTTCTCGCGTTATCCCTTGATGCAGGTCATCGATCTCGACGCGGCGATGAGCAAGGGATCAAACCGCGAACTCGTCACCGACTTCTGTCACCAACTTCCCTGCCAAGTCGGAGGCGGCATTCGCACCGCGGACTTCGCTGCGGACCTCATTGAGCATGGGGCCAAGAAGGTCATCCTGGGCTCATCGTTGATTGACGATGGCAAGGTCAATGTCGAGTTCGCAAAGACTGTGTGCGCCCGAATCGGAGCTCTCCGCGTTGTGTGCGCCATCGACTCACGTGGCGGCCGCGTGGCCATCCACGGATGGAAGACACTTACCTCCATAACACCATCCGAGATGATGCAGGCCCTGGAGCTTTACTGTTCGGCATTCCTCTATACCCACATCGACACGGAAGGACTGTTGCAGGGCATTCCAATGGATGTTGTGCGGGAGCTGCGCGGCCGGACCGACCGGCAATTCATTGCCGCAGGCGGCATTCGCAGCCGCGAGGAGATCGATGCATTACACGAACTAGGCATCGACGCCGTTGTCGGGATGGCGATTTATTCCGGGCTGCTGGAAGTGTAGCCGGGACTATTTGCCGTTCTTCACAGGCGCTACCAGTTGTGGCGGCGCATTGCGCGGCGCAGCCGGAGCAATCGGCAACGAGATATCGATTTGCAAGCCGTGCGGAACAACGTTTTGCGCGGTGATGTTTCCGCCGTGCACCAGCACAGCATTACGTACGATGGCGAGCCCCAAGCCCATGCCTCCAGTCGATACGCCGCGCGCGTTGTCGACACGATAGAAGGGCTTAAACAGCAGCGGCAACGATTCCTCAGGCACGCCCGGTCCGTTATCGCGCACTGAGAGCAAAGCTGTACCATTGTCGCGCCGCAAAATGACGTCGATCTGGCCGCCAGCTCCGGAGTAGAAAATAGCGTTGCGCACGATGTTCTCCACAGTGCTACGCAACAGGTCAGGATTCCCGCTCAATTCAATGTCCGGGCTTCCAGGAAAACGGATGTCAACATCAACTGCCGTGGCTTCAAAGCGGGCGTCCTCGAGAACATCCTCGACAATGTCGCGCAAAGAAAGATTCTCAAACTTTGGTTTGTGCTGACCGCCCTCCAGCCGCGCGACGGTGAGGATCTTCTCCAGCATGGAGTCGAGTTGGATCGTGTCCTGCTCGATGCGGTCGAGCATCTCGCGGCGTTCGCGGGCGTCGGCGCCGCGCGCAAGAGTCAACGCGAGACGAATGCGGGCGATCGGTGAGCGCAGTTCATGCGAGACACCGCTGAGCAGGTTGCGCTCGCTCTGGATGAGCTTGCGCAACTCATCCGCCATGGAATCAAAGTCGCGCACCAGTTCGGCGATTTCGTCACGGCGGTTGCCGATATAGTGGCTCACTCGAATGTCGAGATTGCCACGCGCTAGTTCGTTGGTCGCCGTGCGCAGCCGCTCGATCGGCTTGCTAAGGTAATGCGCGATGACCAGGCAAAGGAATGCGGAGACAATGGTGCCCAGCTTCAACGTCCACAAAATATCGCCGGGAACACGTTCCGAAAGCGGCGGAGGGACAAAGTCCGCTACCAGCAGATATTGACTTTGCGACGTGCTGACCTGACGCACCACAATGGACGAATCCTCAAGCCGCAGTGATCCGTTGCTTTGCAGTGCCTGCATGGCGTGCGCCTGGAGACCGTTGGGCGCGGCCCGGCCGCCCAGTTCCCTGCCCTCGCCATCGAGCAACCAGTACGATGCCCTGTCGTTGATGGATATGGCGTCAAGAAAACCGTCGAGTGCGGGCGGACCGCCGCGCTCGTAATCGAGCGCTGCGTCGAGCCCGAGTTGCGGCATCACTTGCCGCGACGGTTGCGTCCACCAAGGCCGCTCGGAGTGCAAACGTACGTGAAGACGCAGGTAAAGTGCGCCAAGTAGCAGCGCCTGAGCCACCCAGAACGGGAGGAATATCTTCCAGAAAAGCCGGCGGTTCATGTGCGGCTCCGCTCTGGGGTCGTAGCCGGCATAAAGTACCCGATACCGCGAATGGGGCGAATCAGATCTTCGCTTCCCGAGCAGCTACCTAACTTCTTGCGTAGCCGGCTGACGTGGACGTCAACGCTTCGGTCAAACGGGTTGAGCGGCCGACCTAGGGCGACCTCGGCAATCTGCTCCCGGGTAACCACATTCCCAGCATGACGCAGCAGCAACTCGAGGACGTTGAATTCCACTGAGGTGAGATCGACTGGCTGGCCGTTGCAAGTTACCGCGCGAGTCGCCATCGACATCTCGATATCGCCGACGTGCAAAGCCTCGTCGGCGTCAGTGCGCGTGGCACCCGCGACGCCCTCCTGCGTGCGCCGCAGGATGGCCCGGATGCGTGCCACCAGCTCACGAGGGTCGAAGGGCTTGGCTAGATAATCGTCGGCGCCGATCTCCAGACCCAGGATTCGGTCGACCGCTTCGCCTCGTGCGGTGAGTAGCAGGACTGGCACTCCAGAGTGCTGGCGCAACGCTTTGAGCAGCTCGAACCCCGAGCCCCCCGGCAACATCACATCTAAAATGATAATTTCGTGCTCGCCGGAAAGGGCCGCTTTCAAACCGTCGCCGTGGTCATAGGCTGTGTCAACCGTGAAACCTTCCGCTTCCAGGAAGCGTTTTAACAGATTCACGAGCCCGTGATCGTCGTCGACGATGAGCAAGCGCCTCATGCTTTTCATTGTGCCTTTTCCCGACGGCGGTGGTGGTGAAGAAGTGTTTCGAGATGTACGATTACTCTTCACAAAACTTTACCTTCCTTCACCCTCTCTTAACGGCCCTAAGGTTAGCTATTCCGGTCTAATGAGTACTGGCTATGATGCAGGGCGCCCATATCAAATGGTCAACGCAATAATATTGATCAGACCGGGTTTGCTTCCAGTGCCGATACGCGCCCTTCGGTAATTGTCCTTCATATCGCTGGAAGTCACGAACCTCTAGGAGGAAAGTTGAAGCGTCGCGGAATCATCGCATTAGCGATCGCGGTCCTTATTTGCGGAGCTCTGGCCGCCTGCCAGAAAGGAAATAGTGCCAGCAATACCCGAGGCGGACGGGGTGCCGGAGGTCCGCAAACGGTCCCCGTGGGTGTCGCAACCGTCAAGGAGCGTGACTTCCCGGTTTATCTGACGGGACTCGGCTCGGTACAGGCCTTTAACACCGTTTCGCTGAAGAGCCGGGTTGACGGGCAGATCATGCAGGTCAACTTCCAGGAAGGCCAGGACGTTCGCAAAGGCGATCTGCTGATTGTGATCGACGAGCGGCCGTTCCAGGTAGCGTTGGCCACGGCGCAAGCCAATCTTCAGCGCGATGAGGCGCAACTGGCCAACGCCAAGGCGCAATACGAACGCAACAAGGCCTTGTACGAAGGCGGCGTGATCGCCAAGCAAGACCTCGACACCTTGCAGGCGTCGTTCGGGCAATACGAAGGCACAATTGCGGCTGATAAGGCTGCGGTCGATAACGCGAAACTTAATTTGACGTACTGCCGAATCACCTCTCCTATCGACGGTCGAGTCGGTCTCCGCCAGGTTGATCCGGGAAACTATGTGACCGCGGCGTCTGGGACTGCCCTGCTGGTGATAACCCAGTTGCATCCCATCGCGGTGATCTTCACTCTGCCGGAAGACCAATTGCAAACGGTGCTCCAGCAACTGCGAAAAGGGCCAATGCAGGTTGATGTGTATGGGCGTGACGACCAGACGAAGCTCTCGGCCGGAAAGCTGCTCACCATCGATAATCAGATCGATCCGACCACAGGAACAGCGAAGCTGAAAGCGATCTTCGAGAACCCCGAGAACACACTTTGGCCAAATGAATTTGTGAACGTGCACTTGCTGCTGGAAACACGCAAGGATGCGATAACGGCGCCGGCCGCCGCGGTACAGCGCGGCCCGCAGGGAACCTTCACCTATGTCGTCGAGAATGACGACACCGTAAAGATGCAGCCGGTACAGGTCGAGCTGACGCAGGGGAACACCGTCGTAATCGGTTCCGGATTGCAAGCTGGCGACCGCGTCGTCACCGATGGCCAGGAAAAGCTGCAGGCTGGCAGTAAAGTCACGCCGCAAACACCGCAGCAGCAAGGCGGCCAATCGCGGAATGCGCAGGTAACCGGGGAACCAGGCTCGCAGTCATGAGTATTTCTCGGCCATTTATCATCCGGCCGATCGCAACTTCGTTGCTGATGGCTGGTCTGCTGCTGGTGGGCGTTGTTGCCTACCGGCAGCTACCCATTTCTGCGCTGCCGCAAGTCGACTATCCGACGATCCAGATTGTCACTTTCTACCCGGGAGCCAGTCCCGACGTTACCGCCTCTTCTATCACGGCGCCCTTGGAACGGCAGTGTGGACAATTACCTGGTCTGAGCCAGATGACTTCGAGCAGCGCCTTCGGCGCCTCGGTCATCACTTTGCAGTTCAACCTGGATGAGAACATCGACGTCGCCGAGCAGGAAGTGCAGGCCGCAATTAATGCGGCACAGTTGTTTCTTCCCAACGATCTGCCGGCTCCGCCGATCTACAGCAAGGTTAACCCGGCGGATGCGCCCATTCTGACTTTGGCCCTGACCTCCGACTCGATGCCGCTGCCGAAGGTCGAAGACCTGGCCGACACGACATTCGCACAGAAAATATCTCAACTTCCCGGCGTTGGGCTGGTCAGCATCAGTGGTGGCCAGAAGCCCGCGGTGCGCATCCAGGCAAATCCCACAGCGCTCGCATCGTATGGCCTCAGCCTGGAGCAGTTGCGGACGATGGTTGGGCAGGTCAACGTTAATCAGGCGAAAGGCCAGCTCCAGAATAACCGCCTCGCGTACACGATTGGCGCCAACGATCAGCTCTTCGACCCCAAGCAGTATGCCGACACCATCATCGCTTACAAGAATGGTGCGCCGGTGCGGGTCTCGGACGTTGCGAATGTCATCGAAGGTCCGGAGAACGCGAACCAGGCAGCCTGGATGAATACCTCTCCGGCCGTCATCATCAACATCCAGCGGCAGCCGGGCGCCAACATCATCAAAGTTGTCGACAGCATCAAGCTGCGCCTGAAGCAACTTCAGGCAAACTTGCCGAGTTCGGTGAGGATCGCGGTGCTGACCGACCGCACCAATACCATTCGCGCCAGCGTTAAAGACGTCCAGTTCGAACTGATGCTGACCATTGCGCTGGTCGTGATGGTGATTTTCATCTTCCTGCGCACGCTGTCCGCAACCATCATCCCCAGCATTGCCGTACCGCTGTCACTGGTTGGCACCTTCGGAGTGATGTACCTGCTGGGCTACTCGCTCGATAACCTTTCGCTGATGGCGCTCACGATCTCAACCGGTTTCGTGGTTGACGACGCTATCGTGATGATCGAGAACATCGAGCGATTCATCGAAGAGGGGCACACGCCGCT
>Ga0335085_10018012_pt1 | contig 10160 bp, 9 predicted proteins | sample Lox_Sample_45_FD_206712 | JGI IMG/M metagenome (GOLD analysis project Ga0335085, IMG submission 206712) | Soil microbial communities from Loxahatchee National Wildlife Refuge, Florida, United States - Lox_Sample_4.5 | ecosystem: Environmental > Terrestrial > Soil > Wetlands | place: USA: Florida... | reverse complement strand
TATTTGTGCGCGCTGGTCTTGACAGGCGAAGACCAGCGGCCGACAATACACTCCCCTTCCACAAATGTTTACTAATCGTGTATGATAAGCTGGAAGTGATCATTCACTCCCGGTAGTCAATCCGAGCCCATCGCTCAAGGAAGGTCAGAAATGACGGCGTGCCGTCTGCGGGTACTCCTCGCGGAGAAGAGGCTGAGCGAAACCGGGATCATTTTGCGATCGATCTGCGCCGAAGCCGGATGGGCGCTGGAAATGGCATATATAGGGACGAAAGTGGAATTGCCGGGCGCGCTGCAAGCGCATTGTCCCGACGTGGCACTCTTGGATTTATCGCTGCTCCAGCCTGATGCGCCGCGTCAAGTGAGTGTCCTAAGCCGAGCAAGTCTTCGCGTGCCATTGATATTGTTTGCCGAGCCAGCCGATAAACCATGTGCGGTGGAGTGTTTGTCGGCGGGCGCGCGAGATTATCTCTTGGAAGGATTCATGGATGAAAGAACGGTGGCGCGCGTGCTGCGATCGGTAGTGGGCGTAGAGCAAGAGGGGTCAGCGATGTTAGAGCAAGCGGAAATGGACGTTGGAGGAAAGCGCCAATTGTCGCAGAGCCTGGAAAGAGCAGATGAGATAGCGGTTGAATTAGAGCGGCGGACGGTGCCGAGGATTTCGCAAGATCTGATTAAGGTCCTGAAACGAAACTTGCGGACGAAAGATCAAATTGTGCCGCGTCGGGGCGGGCAGGTCGATCTGGTACTGGGCGAGGCGAACGAGAGGGGCCTTGCGAGCGTAGTCAAACGTCTGCGGAGCCGGCTGGAAGCCTATGAGGGCTCCGTTTCTCTCGCGGGTTCCTCTGTGGTAACGGTTCGAGTGGGGCGAAATGCGATGGAGGCTCAGCCGCTGAACCAGGGGATATGTGGTTGCGCATCGGGAGAGGAACGGAGCGCAACGGGAGAATTTGCGGTCGAGGAATGGCCATGAAAGCGGTCGGAGTGGAAGGAATAGTCCTCAACCAGACGGAGTCGCCGGTTCGTGCATTGCTGCTGGAAGAATCGTTGGCGGACTCGCAGGACATGCTGGAAGAGTTGCGAGCGGCGGGTCTGGTAATTGAGCCCACTGTCGTGGCAACCCGCCAGGAATTCCGGGAGGCGATTTCGTCGCAAGAATATTCGATCATTTTGTCGGCGCAGACAGTTCCGGACTGGAGCGGCATGGAGGCGTTCGACGAATTGCAGCAGATGGGGAAAACGACGCCCTTTATCCTGGTCGCGGGAGCGATTTCCAAAGAAGAGGCGGCGGAATGCCTGCAACAGGGAATACGGGACTACGTGTTGAAAAGTCATATAGTCCGCTTACCTGGGATCGTGCGGCGGGCTCTGGAGCAGAAAGAGCTGCTGGAAGCCAATACCGCGGCGATGCAGGCATTGCAGGAGAGCGAACGGAGGAACCGCGAACTCGTTGAGAATTCGGTGTATGGCATTTTTCGAGTTGCGCTGGACGGTTCATTTGTTTTTGCGAATCCCACTTTGCTGCAGATTCTGGCGTGTTCTTCCTTGCCGGTATTACAAACGCTAAATTTTATGGGCGATATTTTCCGATTTCCGGAGCATTGCGCGAGGCTGATCAGCTCCTGCCGGAAGGACGGGCTGGTGCACGGTGCAGAGACGGAATGGCGGCGCAAGGATGGAGGGCTAGTCTGCGTCAAGCTGCACCTTCGCTATCTGAGTCTGCCGGATTCAGCAGATCAGATGGAAGGCATTGTGGAAGACGTAACGGAACTTCGCTCGCTGGAGCACCAGTTGTTACAAGCGCAGAAATTCGAGACTATCGGGCAACTCGCGGGAGGCGTGGCGCACGATTTCAACAATGTGGTTGGAGCAATCTTGGGATGGGCGGAACTGGGCTATGAAGAGAGTCTGGCGTTTCCGCGGATCGCCGAGCGATTTGCGCGAATTCGCGAGCAAGCGGACCGGGCGGCAAGCCTGACACGGGAACTGCTCGCGTTCGCTCGATGCCAGGATTTGCAGGCGCGTCCCGTGGACCTGAATACGATCATTCACAGTCTGACCACGTTCCTGGACAAAGTGATTGGACGAGACATCGAAATGAGGGTGCTGCCGGGAATCTTGCAGCCGATTCAAGCAGATCCCGTGCAAATCGAGCAGGTGCTGATGAATCTCTGCCTGAACGCGCGCGACGCAATGCCCGAGGGTGGCCGACTGGCCATTGAGACGGAGATGGAGCAACTCGATGAATCGTTTTGCCGCTACTATCCATACGCGAAACGTGGATTGTACGCAGTCCTCTCCGTGTCGGACACGGGAATCGGCATGACGAACGAAATCCGCGAACGCATCTTCGAACCATTTTTTACAACCAAAGAGAGAGGCACGGGCAGCGGCATGGGCCTGGCGACCGCTTATGGAATCGTGAAGCAGCACGGCGGCTTCATCCACGTATATAGCGAGCCGTGGCAGGGCAGCCTGTTCCGGGTATATCTGCCGGCGATCGATGGAGTCAATTCTGAGATCCATCCGAGCACCAAAATGGCCGAGTATTCGCGCAAGACCAGCTTGAACGGAACAGAGACCATCCTGCTTGCCGAAGATCATGATTCGGTGAGAGAGATGGTGCGGCAATGGCTGGTGAATCTAGGATACCGGGTGCTGTCCGCGGCGAACGGTGAAGAGGCGACGCGGCTGTGTGACGGCGAGGCTCCGCAGCTGGCCATCCTGGATGTGGTCATGCCGAGATTAGGGGGAACCGCCACCGCGACGCAACTTCGTGGACAGCTTCCGGCGCTGCCGGTATTGTTCACGAGCGGCTATTCGGAGTCGACCGGGGCAGCCGCCTCGCTGTTATCCAACTCCTACTTCCTCCAAAAGCCGTACAGCCCAACCGCTTTGGGGCGGGTGATTCGAAAGATCCTCGACCGAGAGCCGGAAACGGGAGGGGTGAATTCGGCTAAGTAGCAGTTTCGAAATGGGTTTGCCGCGGCAGCGAATGCCAGATTCAACGGCAAAACAGGCAATCGAACAGTTAGGTTACGATTGGATGAATAGAATTCCGATTGACAGGACCATGACAGGGTGTTAGAAAGCGGGAAAGGCAAGTCTCATCGGTGCGTCTCTGAAAACGGCAGCGCAATGCAACCGACGAATGAGGCTGGAGGTTCGCCTGAATGGGTGAGCCTTAGACCGTCGAGTACTTGCTAGCAACACCCCACCCCACCCCGGGAGGCGGAAACTAACTGTTTTCGCCTCCTTTTTTTTGTGGCATCCCGCAAATTTGGGGAGTTCGCCCTGCTCAAGGTAAGCTCTCAAGGATGAAGAGCGAACCCCTCCCGTTATTAGACATGAAGAATGTATCGGTGATTCGAGGCGAGAATCTTGCGCTGGACAGGGTGTCTCTGCGGGTCGACGTGGGCGAACACGTATGCATTTTGGGCCCGAATGGCTGCGGGAAGTCGACGCTCATCCGAACGATCACGCGGGAAAACTACCCGCTGGCACGGGAAGGCGCATCGATGAGCATCCTGGGGCAGAGCTTATGGAACGTCTCCGAGTTGCGCAGTCTGTTGGGGATTGTTTCACCGGATCTGCTAGCCATGTGCACCAGCGATGCGACGGGGTTGGATGTAGTGCTCTCCGGCTTCTTCAGCAGTACCCGCATTTTCCCGCATCACGCGCCGCAGCCCGAGCAACTTGGGCAGGCAAGGGCCGCGTTGCAGCGACTGGGGATCGCGCATCTGGCAGCGAGGGCGGTGTCGGAGATGTCATCGGGTGAGGCAAAACGGACGCTGATTGCGCGTGCGTTGGTGCACGAGCCAAAGACGTTACTATTCGACGAGCCGAGCAACGCGTTGGATATTGCGGGGCAGGTAGGACTGCGGGATACCATGAGGGGGTTGGCGCAAAGCGGGCTCGGCATCCTGCTGGTGACCCACCACGTTGCGGAGATTATTCCCGAGATTGAACGCGTGGTTTTGCTGCAGCGCGGGAAAGTGCTGGCCGACGGACCAAAGGAAAAGGTCCTGACAAGTGAGAACCTCAGCGCGCTGTTTGCTGTTCCCGTGAAGTTGTTGCAGGAAGACGGGTATTTCCACCTGCACGCTTAGCGAAACAGGGTTATTTGCCGGCGATGCTTTCGGCGATCGGCGCCGCGATGGGCACTTTGAAAGTTTCATGCTGGTAGGCCTTGATCATCAGAAGAACCCAGAGGACCAATCCCACCAGGCCGATCAGTAGCCCGATCATTCCCAGAAGTCCCCAGCCCACCACACCGCCACCCATCATGCCGCCCATGAAGATCAATGCGACACGGATTATGGTCAGGCCGCCGAAAACCACGATAGATTGAGCGGCATGGAATTTCACCCACGGCCGCTTGTCGATCAAAAGGAAAATAATCCCGGTGAGCCAGCCCAAAACGTAACAAAGAAGGCCGGCCACATTTTCTTGAAGGCCTTCGGTTGGAGAAGCTGTGGAAGCTGCCATCGGGGGTGCCGTTGGAGTCGCAGGCGCCGCCTGATTCGCGCCACATTTTGGACAAAAGGTAGCCGTACCAATTTCTTGACCACACGCTTTGCAGAATGCCATGAATGTCCCTCCCAGGAACACACGCTGCGGGGGAGGGTAGCAGAGCGGCAAAAGAGGCGCAATGGATTTTCAGACCGCCTAGGAAGAAGGACCAGGGCGGCGCTCGGCGTCAATTTCGAGTTACGTTTTGGATTATTGCCTTGGCAGGAACTACGTCGCGAGAGGATAGTTTTCCGCTGCGGCCACGGCGCTTGGATATAACTCGAGAACTTTGTGAAGCTGCGTGAGCTTGATGCTGGACTCAATCATTCCGGTGCAGCCGGCCAGGCGCAAATAACCGCCCGAGCTTTTGAGGCGAGAGAAGCAGCGAACGATTGAGCCGATAGCGGCGCTGTCGATATGCGTGACGTCGGTAAGGTCGAAAATGACGAAGGTTTCCTTGGCGCCAATGAGGGTTTCTGTTTCCTGCTCGACACGACGGCAGTCTGGGCCAGAGTGGATGCTGCCTTTGAAGCGAAGAACGGCTACACCTTGTTTGGGATTGGCTTTGGTGCAGTGCAGAATCACGGCGTGTACTCCCTCTGGAGAATCGAAATTCGAAAAAGGATCATGAAGAAGATGCCGGCTGGTCCTCGCCTTCGTACGGGAACTGGCGGATCAATCGGGTGCAATCGCCCAGGGCATTGAAAAGAGTGTTGCCCCAGCCGCACGGGATAAAGGAAGCGGTCTTTTGATTCACGGCTTTGTCGGCTTCCGCGAAGAAGCGCAGGCGTTGACCGGGAGGAGGAGCCGCAAATTCCTTTACGGTGATGTGAAAAACGACGTCACCGCTGGGCTGACGTTTCATGAGAGAGAAATAGTGGAGCTGGGCAAGCTGCTCGGCCGGATTTTCCTGAATGTACATCCAGTCAGTCATGCGGGCGCTCCTGGCCTTGTATTTCCGAGCAAAATTGAAAGTTGCAAAGTACCGGCATGGTAGGCCAGCAAGGGAGTTATGTCAATTCGAACAGAATGCGAGTGAATCAAGAGTTGGGAGTGGTGGCGAAGGCCAGAGTGAGCAATGTTTTCTGCTCGAGTTCGTGCGCTTTGGCGGAGCCGGTGGCCGGGCTGGCGCTGGCCGAGCGTCGTACTGTACGCACACGAAGATTTCTGGCTTGCGCAATGCGTTCGAGGCGCGGGAGCACGTAGAAGAGCGCACCCATGTTGGCCGGTTCTTCCTGAACCCAGACGATTTCCCGCGCATTGGGATGCGCTGCGATGGCGGCGGCGATTTCGTCCTTCGGCAGCGGATACAGTTGATCCAGGAAAAACACGGCGGTGGTGGTGTCGTTGCGGCGGCGACGTTCGGCGCGGAGTTCGTGGCCCACCTTACCGCTGGCGATAAGGATGCTCTGCGCGTCGGTAACTTCGTGATCTGGAACGAGAGTAAGGAAGCGTGAGCGCTCGAATTCCTCGATCGGGGAACTGGCGTCTGGATGGCGCAGCATACTTTTAGGAGTAAAGACGACCAGCGGCTTGCGCCACGGGCGGCGAGCCTGGCGACGGAGCAGATGGAAATATTGCGCGGCGCTGGAAGGCTGACAGATATTCATGTTGCCTTCGGCGGCGAGTTGCATGAAGCGTTCGATGCGGGCGCTGGAGTGTTCGGGTCCCTGGCCTTCGTAACCGTGCGGAAGCAGAAGAACAAGGCCGGTGGGCAAGCCCCACTTGTCTTCACTGGCGCTGATGAATTGGTCGATGACGACCTGTGCGCCGTTGACGAAATCGCCGAATTGCGCTTCCCAGAGCACGAGACCTTCGGGATAGTCACGAGAGAAGCCGTACTCAAAGCCCAGGCAAGCCGCTTCGGAAAGGGAAGAATTGTAAACTTCGCAAAAAGCCTGGTTGGGCGACAGATGCGCAAGGGGCAGATATTCCTCTTCGGTTTGATTGTCGACCAAAACCGCGTGGCGCTGGTTGAACGTGCCACGCTGCGAATCCTGGCCGGTGAGGCGAACGGGACTGCCCTCGAGAACGAGCGAGCCGTAAGCGAGAAGCTCTGCGAAACCATAATCGAATGGCCGCTTGCCTTGGCCCATTTCCGCGCGCTGTTCCAGCAATTTCACAATTTTGGGATGAACGTGAAAGCCTGCAGGAGTGCGCACGAGCCCGGCGGCGATTTCGGCAATTTTCTCGCGAGACAAGCCAGTGTCGACTTCGAAAGACGGGCTATATTTGCCGTAATTGTAGGGGGACCAATAATCCGGCAATTTGCGAAGAGCGGGAATTTTCGTGAGCTTGGCGGCTTTGCGCTGAGCTTCTTCGTACTCTTGCTTTACGGAGCTGGCGACGGGCGTGGCATCGATTCCGGTGTGTTCCGCGTAAATCTTCCAGAGTTGCGGGTGATTCTTGATGCGTTCGTAAAGGCGGGGCTGCGTGATGGTGGGATCGTCCACTTCACTATGACCGTGCCGGCGATAACCGATCAGGTCGACGACTACATCGGAATTGAATTGCGCGCGATATTCGGCGGCGAGCCGGCCGACGCGAACCACCGCATCGGGATCCTCGGCATTGACATGGAAGATGGGCACGCTTTGGCGGCGGGCGATGCTGGAAGCGTAGCGGGAGGAGTGTTCCTGCGAGGGACGGGTGGTGAAGCCGATCAGGTTGTTAACGATAACGTGAATGGAACCGCCTACGGTGTAGGCGGGTAGATCGGCGAGATTCAGGGTTTCCGCCCAAATGCCCTGGCCCGCGAAAGCGGCGTCACCATGCATGGTGATGCCCCAGACCTTATTCAGGATTTTGGGTGAGCGATCGATTTCAGGACCACGTACGCCGTGACGCGTTTGCTTGGCGCGGGTGCGACCCATGGCGACGGGATCGACAGCTTCCAAGTGGCTGGGATTCGAGACCAAGTGAACGTTGAGTTTTTTGCCGGACGAGGTGGTATAGACGCCGGTGGCGCCGACATGATATTTCACGTCACCCGCGCCGAGGACGCTACGTGGGTCGACATCCTCAAAACCGGATACAACTTCGTGAACCGGCTTGCACGAAATGTGCGCCATGACGTTGAGGCGCCCGCGGTGGCTCATGGCCATCACAGAATCGACACCGCCCAAATCGCCGGCGACATTCAGGATGGAATCGAGCAGCGGAATCAGAGCGGTGTTGCCTTCGAGAGAGAAACGCTTGCTGCCGAGATACCGGCTTTGCAGGATCTGTTCGAAGAGATCAGCCCGGACTAAGCGCTCGAGAATCTTTTTTTGGTCGACCTGAGATTCCGCGCCTTCGATGTGCTCCGCGATCCAATTGCGGCGATCCAGTTCGGGGATGTGGAGAAACTCGACGCCGACCGTACCGCAATAGTAGCGGCGTGCTTCCTCGGCATATTCACCGGAGAGGCCGTCGAGGTCGGGGCACTTCAGAGGAGCGAAAAAGCCGAGAGGGTCGAGGTTCGCCTCGTAGAAGCCCCAGCGGCGGAAAAGATAGAAGATGCGCTCACGTTCGGCGCTGTTGCCGGCGCCATTGCGGGCGGGCGATTTTTTCGCGGGTTTCGCGGACTTTTCAGGAGCGAGTGTCACACGGTTAGCCATGGTTGGTATCTACAGACCTACTATTTTGCCATAGAAGCGAAATGGAGTCAGATTCGGTCGAGACGGAAAAGTGACCGGGGACGTCAGAGTACACACGGGTAGGCGGTAGCTGCAGCAGGGTTGCCGCTACCGGTTTGGTGCGCCGGGATAGTTAGGCGCGATGGGGGAGCTGGGCTCCCGCACTCCAAAAATGGCCGCTGGGTGCTACGTAAGCACCTTTCGCTGCATCAGATTAGGGAATGGGCGTGGAGCTCGGTAGAATCTAATAGTTCCGCTAAGGATTGCTTGTCGAGTACACTAGATATTCGGGGCTGGGGCTGCCGCATCTAACGTTTGAGTGAAAGCGGTAACTAGGGGAAGGAATGCCTGTACCTGTATCCCAAGCATGGACGGTGGCAAGTTACGTCCTGAAACAGAAGATTAAAGGCCGCAAACAGTATCCGCTGGTGCTGATGCTGGAGCCACTGTATCGCTGCAACCTGGCATGTGCAGGCTGCGGGAAGATTCAGTATCCGGCGCATGTGCTCAAGCGCGAATTGTCACCGGAAGAATGCTTCAAGGCGGTAGATGAGTGCGGGACGCCGATGGTGTCGATCCCTGGCGGCGAGCCGCTGATGCATTCGCAGATTGAGAAGATCGTGGAAGGCTTGGTGGCGCGCAAAAAATACATCTACTTGTGTACGAACGCGCTGCTACTAAAAGAAAAGCTCGACCTGTTCAAACCCAGCAAATATCTGACATTTTCCGTACACCTGGACGGGCAAAAGGAACACCACGATTTTTCGGTCTGTCGCGAAGGTGGATATGAGTTGGCAGTAGAAGGCATTCGCGAGGCATTGAAGCGCGGATTTCGCGTGACCACGAATACCACGCTGTTTGATGGCGCGGATCCTAATAGCGTGCGCGCGTTTTTTGACGAGATGATGGAACTGGGTGTAGAAGGAATGATGCTCTCGCCCGGCTACTCCTATGACAAGGCGCCGGACCAGAAGCACTTTTTGGGTCGGGCACGAACGCGACGATTGTTCCGGGCGATCCTGGCGAACCGGAAGAGTTCGTGGCAATTCAACCAATCGATGTTGTTTTTGGAATTTTTGATGGGGAAGCGCGATTTCAAGTGTACGCCATGGGGAATGCCCACCTATTCGATTTTCGGCTGGCAGAAGCCTTGCTATTTGCTGCAAGACGGCTATGCGGAGACGTTCAACGAATTGATGGAGACTACCGCATGGTCGAATTATGGGACAGAGTCTGGCAATCCGAAGTGCGCCAACTGCATGGTGCATAGCGGATATGAAGCTTCCGGCGTGGATTACACATTTAGTTCGCTGAAGGGACTGCTGGCGACGGCGAAAGCCACGCTGTTCACACGCAACGGAGATGAAGGGGCGCAGGAGCTATTGAACGAGCCGGTGACACCGGTGCATTCGTACAATCCGTTGGTACAGATCGACAATAAGTCGAATAAGTTAGAGGAGACGCGAGCGTGACGGGTCCGCGGCACGCCGATCGACCGGAGCACCTCTTGCATCCGGATGAACTGGAAGTAGCGCCGGGAACAGAGCGCGAAACCCTGCAAGGTTGGGTCCCCGAACTTGCAAGTGCGGAAGAACTTCGGGAAGCGCTGGAAAAGGCGTTTGATTACCGTGGAGATGTGTCCATCACGCGAAAAGACGGCTCCAAGGTCGAAGGATACATCTTTGACCGGGTGATGGGGAAGAACCTGACGGACTCGTTCGTGCGTGTTCTGCCGAAAGAATCCAACCAGAGAGTGAAAATTACCTACTCAGAGATCGCCGCGCTGGCGTTTACGGGCCGGGACACAGCCGCCGGGAAGAGCTGGGAAGCTTGGGTGAAGAAGTATTGGGAAAAGAAGGAAAAGGGCGGGGAAAGCCTGAGTTTAGAGCCAGAATCGCTAGAAGAGCGCTAAACGGTCTGAAATGCGGGAGAAGTGCCTGAAATACGAATAACCTACCTAAAATCATAGAAATACAGGAGACCCAGCAGGGTCGGGGTGTGAAAGTCCTGTGTGGACAATAACCCCTTACTT
>Ga0335085_10018011_pt1 | contig 10161 bp, 9 predicted proteins | sample Lox_Sample_45_FD_206712 | JGI IMG/M metagenome (GOLD analysis project Ga0335085, IMG submission 206712) | Soil microbial communities from Loxahatchee National Wildlife Refuge, Florida, United States - Lox_Sample_4.5 | ecosystem: Environmental > Terrestrial > Soil > Wetlands | place: USA: Florida... | reverse complement strand
ATCAGCGCAGGGCTGGCGACTTCGACGGTCACGCCTGGCAGAACAGCGCCGGAGGCGTCTTTCACGACGCCGACGATGGCGGCCTGGGCAAACGCCATGGCCGGGACGAGCACGAGGAGCAGAAGCGCTCCCAACCCTACTTGCAACCTACGCATGCACTATCTCCCTTCGTTCAGACAAACGTCAGGACCCGGAAATCCCGGGTTTACAGGATGTTGCAGGCGAATTAGACGTCAGGGCCGGGAGGGGGTCAACAACGTTCTTATGAAGATCGAACGCCTTGGCAATGTTCTATTCAAGCAAATGGATGTTCTTACGGGTGTGCGACTTACGTGTGAATCACCGCTGCACAAACGGGTTCGGCACCTCGGACGCGGTTGAAATCCAGATGCTCTTGACCTGCATGTACTCTTTGACCATTTCTTGTCCGTTCTCGCGTCCGATTCCTGATTTTTTGTAACCGCCGAACGGCGACAGATAGCTGACCGCGCGGTACGTGTTGATCCACACGGTGCCGGCGCGCAGGCGGTCGGCCATGAGCAGCGCGCGGCGCATGTTCTGCGTCCACACGCCGGCCGCCAGGCCGTAGACGACGTCGTTGCCGATCGCGATCGCGTCGTCTTCGTCCTTGAACGGGATGATCGAGAGCACGGGGCCGAAGACTTCTTCCTGCGCGATGCGCATCGAGTTGTTCACGCCGCCGAAGATCGTCGGCTCGACGAACCAGCCGTCGCCGCACTCGGGCAGGCTCGGCCGCTTGCCGCCGATCAACGTCTGTGCGCCTTCGCTCTTCGCGATGTCGATGTATTTCAGCACTTTCTCGAGCTGCGGCTTGTTGGTGATTGGTCCGACCTGCGTGCCCGGGTTCATCGGGTCGCCGATCTTCGCCGTCTTCGCGAGCGCGAGCAGCCTGTCGACGAACCGATCGTGAATGCTCGCCTGCACGAGCAGCCGCGATCCGGCGACGCACGTCTGTCCCGTCGCCGCGAAAATGCCGGAGACGACGCCTTTCACCGCGTTGTCGATCTCCGCGTCGTCGAAGACGATGTTCGGCGACTTGCCGCCGAGCTCCATGCTGACGCGCTTGAGTCCGCGCGCGGCGGCTTCGTACACCTTCGCGCCCGTGGAATCGGATCCCGTGAACGCGACCTTCGCGACGAGCGGATGCTCGACGAGCGGAAGGCCGGCTTCGGCGCCGAATCCCGTGACGACGTTGACGACGCCTGGAGGGATGCCGGCTTTCTCGACGAGCTTCATGAACTCGAGCAGCGACGCCGACGTGAACTCCGACGGTTTGAAGACCATCGTGTTGCCGGCGGCGAGCGCCGGCGCCATCTTCCACGTCGCGAGGAAGAGCGGCGAGTTCCATGGGACGATCGCCGCGACGACGCCGAGCGGCTCGTACTTCGTGTAGTTGAACGTGTCGGCCTTGTCGGTCGGGAGGACCGCGCCTTCGATCTTGTCCGCGAGGCCGCCGTAGTAGTGATACCACTGCGCCATGTACGCGGTGGTCGTCGACATCTCGGCGATCAGCTTGCCGTTGTCGCGCACTTCGATTTCGGCGAGGGACTTCGAGTGCTCCGCGACGAGATCGCCGAGCCTGCGCAGGAGCGCGCCGCGCTGCGACGCCGTGAGCTTCGGCCATGGCCCGGTCGTGAAGGCCGCGTGCGCGGCCCGAACGGCGCGGTCGACGTCCTCGGCCGTGCAGCGCGGGATCAGCGCCCAGGGCTTGCCGGTGTAAGGGTTGTCGGTTTCGAAGAACTGGCCGGAGACCGAGTCGACCCAGTCTCCGCCGATGACGGTTTGATATTTGATCACGGTAGTGGTCGCGGCCCCGAAACGGCCGCCCTACGGTCGGGTCGAACTGGCCGCGGCCTCCCGGTCGTCGGCGCGCGCGCCGCTGAGGATGTTGAACAGCGAGTGATTGCCCTCGTGGCACGCGTATTCGAATATCCCGTAGTTGTTGTCACGCCGCCACGGAAATTCGATCGTGAACGGCCGGGTGTAGGTTTTCGGATCGTCGACGGTCGCGGTGTACATCAGTGTGTCGGCGTCGACGCGCTGGAACTTCTCGGTGATCTTCAGCGCGCTGCTGAACGGCTGGCCGCCGCCGTTGCCGCCGACGCCGTTTCTGTCGAACATGTTCGTCGTCTCGACGACGAGCGTGTCGCCGTCCCAGTGCGCGCGCGAGTCGCCCATGTAACTGCGGATCGTGCTGCTGACGTGCGGACGGCCGTCGAGATAGAAGAATCGCGTCTCGTGAATCATCTCGTTGCGCAGCACGACGAGACCCGGCGCCTGGATGATCTGGTTGCCGTTGTTGTAGATGACCGGCAGGATCGATCCGAGGACGCCGCGGGTGATGCACTGATCGTAGAGGCTGCGATCCTCGTACGAATCCGCCGGCCCGTGGCCCGCGCGCGCCGCCTGCTGCGCGCGGACGCGCGCCTGTGCTTCCGGCGTCTGCGGCGGCAGGCGCCCGTCAGGCGGATCGACGATCAGCGACGCCTGATAGGACGGCTTGCCGCGCTCGAGCCAGTGCGGAGGCGGCGAGACCGGACCGCCGACGGTCCCGCGCGCTTCCTGTTCCGCGGTCACTTTGTCGATGTCGAAGTCGGCGTTGTCTTCGTCGGTCTGCTGCTGCGCCGCGAGCTGCCGCGCCTTGAATTCGGCTTCCGTCAGCTGATTCCGTTCCCCGAACTGGCTGGCGCGCTGGAGCGGGACGCCGACGTAATCGGTGCCCGGCCAGATGCCCTGCAGATCGGGATCGCCCCACGGCGTGCGAGGAACTCTGTACGCGCGCTTCGCGGCCTGGCCGGCCAGCGGAGCGACGGCCATCGCGAGCAGCACGACGAACGACAACGTCTTCTTCATGTCTCGATTTTACTTCTTGTCGATCTCGGCGAAGACCTCGCGCGCGACGCGGAAGGCGTCGACGCCGGCAGGGACGCCGCAATATACCGCGACGGCGAAGAAGATCTCGCGCATCTCGTCGCGCGTGACGCCGTTGGTGAGCGCGCCCTTGACGTGCATCTTCAGCTCGTGCGGACGGTTGAGCGCGCTGATCATCGCGAGGTTGAGCATGCTGCGGGTCTTCTTCGACAGCCCCTCACGTCCCCAGCACGCGCCCCAGCAGTATTCGGTGACGAACTCCTGATACGGACGGTTGAAGTCGTCGGCCGAGGCGAACGACTTCTCGACGAACTCGGCGCCGAGGACCGACTTGCGGATTTCGAGACCTTTTTCAAACGTGGCTTTATCCATGATGAGTGCTCCCTTTTATGATTTCGATCGGATTTCCACACCCGACCATTCTTCCAACACTTTCGCGATACACGTGAAGTCCGAGTTCGCGCCGTACTTGGCCTGCGTGACCGCGAGCATCTGACGGACCGCCGCGCCGACGACCATCGGCACGCCGAGCGCTTCCGCCTCGTCCACGCACAGCCGGACATCTTTATAAGAGAGACCCGTCGCGAAGCCGAAGTCGAACGTGCCCGGCAGAATCGACCGCGGGAACTTGTCCTGCGTCGCGCTGTTGCGGCCGCTTCCCGCGTTGATGATGTCCAGCAGGATCTTCGGATCGAGTCCCGCCTTCACGCCCATCGCCATGGCCTCCGACGACACGACGATCGCCGCGGCCGCGAGCAGGTTGTTCGCGAGCTTCGCCGTCTGCGCGAGCCCCGGCTTCTCGCCGACGTAGAACAGCTTGCCGAAGTTCTTCAGCACCGGCTCGACTTCGGCGTAGTGGGCTTTCGGCCCCGACACCATCACGGCCAGCGTGCCTTCCTTCGCGCCTTTCATCCCGCCGCTCACCGGCGTGTCGAAGCAGGCGATGCCTTTCTCCGCGAGCGCCTTCGAGATGCTGGTGGCAACGGCCGGACCGGACGTGGACAGGTCGCAGACGATCTTCACCGCGCTGCCGCCGGCGATCGACGACGTGACGACGCTCTGGACGATCGGCGGCGTCGGGAGACTCAGGAGGACGATGCGTGCGGTGTTCGCGACCTCCTGAGCCGATGTCGCGAGGGCGGCGCCGCGCGCCGCGAGCGGTTTAGTGACTTCCGCGTTCGTGTCGTACACGCAGAGCGCGAACCCCGCGTCCAGCAGCCGCGAGGCCATGTGCCCGCCCATGCGACCGACGCCCACGAATCCGATCAGCTGACTGTTCATTGAATGAGTCCCTTCGGGAAAGCGTACGACTGAGGACGCGGTTCCACCACATGACCGCGCCGGTTATGAAGAGTACCGGTGGAATGAGGCCGAGGATTGCCCAGGTCCATCGCGTGCCGGCGCCGGCGAATCTGCCGAAGTGCAGCTTCGCGAGCCACTCGAGCGCGATGTCGCCGCGCCGCGGAAGGCGGCTGAACGGATCGCCCGGCTCGAGATAGTCGACGAGCGCGCTGAACGGACGCGGGAAGACGAGATAGATTCCGCTGAGCGCCCAGCCGGCGACCGCGATGAACGCCCAGACGCCGAGCGCGCTGTGCAGATCCCAGTTGATGCGCTGCCAGCCGCTGCGCCAGCTCACGAGCAGTCCGCGCGTCCACTTGCGTGCTCCCTGCCACCAGATTACCGCGCCGGTGAGGCAGAGCAGCATCAGCAGAATCGCGCCGACGCCGTTGACCAGACGCCCGTTCATGCCGCCGAGCAGATCGTCGTGGAGGCTGACCGTCCAGTCGATTACGCGAATCCCGCGCGGTCGCGTCTCGCCGAGATCCGCGCCGGTGTACGGGTTGAAGAGGTGCGATTGCTTCTGCTTGTTTCCCGGGCCGCGATTCATCCAGATGTCGACCGGAGAGTTCGCCCGTCGTCCCAGCCAGACTTTCTCCACGTGCCAGTCGGGGAACGCCCGGAGCGCGGCGGCCGCGAGCTCGTCTTCCGTCAGCGGCTGTCGATCCGGTTGCAGCGCGATCTGCGGACGGTTCGCATACACGCGCGTGAGCTCACGGCGGAACACCAGGACGCTGCCCGTCACGCAGACGACGAGGAGGTAGAGGCCGACGCCGATGCCGGTCCAGAGATGGATCTGGAACATCGCGCGGCGTACCCAGACGTTCTGCGGTTGACGGTAAAACCCCATGTCGTTCGTCGCGTCCGCTTCAGGCGGACGGTTTCTTCCCGTAGATGAGCTGCGTCAGCGCGGGCACACGGCCGACAAGACGTGCGTAGAGCGCGAGCTGTCCGCGGTGATATTCCTCGTGCGAGATGCCGTGATTCATCCACGCGAGCCGCGTGCCCTGCTGGCCGTCGAACCGCGTGATGTACTGCAGCATGTGGAGCGACCCGGCGGCGCGCAGTTTCTTCTCGCCGTCCTCGCGCGTCTTCGTCAGCAGCTGGATCAGCTGCTTCTTGTTCGGCGTGGTTCCCAGGGGCTTCAGCCCCTTCGTGTATTCCTTCATGAACTGCGGAAACGTCTTGCGGCGGAAGTCGCCGTCCGGCCGGCTGAGTTCGCCCGCCATCATCAGGCCCGACTCGACGATGTGCCTGGCGATTTCCGCCGGCGTCCGGCTGTTCGCCGTCGGACGGTAGTTGAGCGAGACGTCCGGCAGGTTCCTGATTTCGCTGATCACGCCGGCGCGTGTGTATTGCCAGGCTTCGAGGGCTTCGTCGAGCAGGGAGCTGAAAGGCATAAGACCTGAAATCTTATTCGTTCGCGACCCAATCGACCAGCGTTCGTACGTCGTCGAGCGTCTCGAGGCGGCTGCAGGCATCGGCGACGCGCTGACGCGCGTCCGCATCAAGAAATCCTTCGGCGTTCTCGTCGAACTTGGCGCGCAGATCCGCCGTGGACATCGGGTTTTCCACCGACCCGCGGTTGAACTCCTCGACTTCGGTGATCGTCCTGCCGTCTTTCAGCGTCACCGCGACGGCGCCCTTGAAGCGGCCCGGACCGGGGAAGTGCGGATCGACGTGAAAGCGAACGCGCCGTGCGAGCGAGAGAATCGCGGGATCCCTGAGGCTCGCGTCGCTGTACGCGCTCTTGCCGAGCGAGCCGCGCGCCATGGCTTCGGCGAGCGAGTACTGCAGGCTCACGCGGCCATGCGAGTCGGACGCCGGCGCGAGCTTCTCGTGAGTCGGCTCGCAGACGATCGGGACGATGAACGCCGCGACCGGGCAGTCGATCGATTCGATGTCTTCGAGCCGCACGGCGTGCGCGTGCCGCACGCGCAGAATCGCGTCGATGTAGGGATGCAGCACGTGCGCCGCGGGGAACGGCTTGAAGGAAGAATTGCGGCTGTCCCATCGCGTGCCGAGATCCGCCGTCAGCCGCGAGAGGTCTTTCGGCGCCTGCTCGTCCTGCAGGTGGGTCGCGTAGAGGCCCCAGCGTCCCTCGAAGACTTGCGCGGGCCCGGTCGTTCCCGCAGCGGCGAGGAACGCGGAGACGATGCCGCTCTGCGCGGACCAGCCGGGATGCAGAAACTTCGTCTGCGTGCCGTCGACCCAGCATTCGAGGATGCCGGAGGCGAAGCTGCCGCAGATGCCGGCGGCCCGCGTCATGCCTTCGGCATCGAGGCGCAGCAGCCGCCCGGCGAGATACGCGACGCCGAAGGTGGCGAAGAGTCCCGACGGATGGAAGCCGCGCCGGTGGAACTGGCCGGGCGACACGCTGCCGGCGCGGCACGAGATCTCGTTGCCGACGGCGATCGCCGTGATGACGTCGCGGCCGGAGATCCGCGCCGTGTCGGCGATCGCGAGCGCCGCGGCGACCGACGGGCTGCTCATGTGCACGATCGACTCGTTGTGCGTGTCGTCGTATTCGAGCGCCTGCGAGAACGCGCCGTTCGCGAACGCCGCCATCGCGACGTTGACGCTGTCGCGGGTGCCGAGGACGCGGCAGGGGCCCGCTCCGGATGAGATCGCGACCGCCGCGTCGCGCACCGATCGGCCGAACGGCGTCTCCGATCCGGCCAGCGCGAGGCCGATGACGTCGAGCACGCGCAGCCTCGTCGCCGAGACGACGTCGGCGGGCAGGTCGTCGAACGACACGCCCGCGGCCCACCGCGCGATGTCGGATGCAATCGGCATCCAGATAGAATAATTCACCGATGGCTACACGCGCGCTGGCAGAGTGGTTGGTCTCTCAACGGTTCGACGACATTCCCCAGGACGTCCGTCACGAAGCGCTCCGCGCGATCGTGAACATCGTCGGCTGCGCGATCGGCGGCAGCCCGCATCCGGCGATGGACATCACGCTGCGCGCGCTCGGGCCCTTCTCGGGCCCGGCGACGGCGCAGCCGCTGGCGCGGCGCGAGCGCGTCGACCCGCTGTTGGCGTCGCTGCTGAACGGGATCAGCTCGCACGTCTACGACTACGACGACACGACGCCGGGCAACTACAGCCACCCGTCTTCGCCCGTGGCGTCCGCGCTGTTCGCGTACGCGAGCGCGAAAGCCGTCGGCGGCCGCGACTTCGTGCACGCGTTCATCCTCGGCTTCGAAGCCGAGTCGCGCATCGGCAACGCGGTGTATCCCGCGCATTACGACGCCGGCTGGCACATCACGGGGACGGCGGGAGTGTTCGGCGCGGCGGTTGCGATCGGGAAACTGCTTGGTCTGTCGACGCAGCAGATGGTGTGGGCGATCGGACTCGCGGCGACGCAGGCGGCCGGGCTCCGCGAGATGTTCGGGTCGATGGGGAAGGCGTTTCACCCCGGCCGCTCGGCGCAGAACGGGTACGCCGCCGCGCTGCTCGCGCGCGAAGGCTTCACCTCGGGCGAACGCAGCCTCGAAGGACCGCGCGGGTTCGCCGCGGTCACGGCATCCGCGTTCGACCTGTCGAAGATCACGACAGGTCTCGGCGCGGACTGGGATCTGCGCGTCAACACGTACAAACCGTTTCCGTGCGGCATCGTGAACCATCCGACGATCGACGGCTGCATCCAGCTTCACGACGAGCATCACATCGCGCCGGATCAGATCGCGGCGGTTCGCCTGCGCGTCGCTCCGCTGGTGCTCGATCTCTGCAACCAGCAGAACATCACGAAGGGACTGCAGGGGAAATTCTCCGTCTATCACGGCGCCGCTGTCGGTCTCGTTCGCGGCAAGGCGGGCATTCAGGAGTACACGGACGACGCCGTCAACGAGCCGTCGATCAAACGTGTTCGCGAGCGCGCGACGGCGACTGGCGATCCGTCGATCACCGAAGACCAGGCATATATAGAGGTGGAACTCGCCGGAGGACAGAAGCTGACGAAGTTCGTCGAGGCGTCGCTGGGAAACCTGAATCGGCCGCTCAGCGACCGGCAGCTGGACGCGAAGTTCCGCGACCAGGGGGTCCTTGCGCTGCCTGTCGCTCAGATAGACGAGGTGCTGGACTTGTGCTGGAGAATCACTGAACTCGCGAACGTCGGCGAGCTCGTGCTGGCGTCACGTCCTCGTTAGCGCAATCCAGCGTTCGTTCGGCTTCTGCCCGCATTTCGTCCCTCGTCGCGAAGGCTTTCAGGTCGTCCTTTGTCGCGAGCGCCGAAAGAATTCGTCCCAGTTGGTCCCGGGCGTTCACGCACTGGCCCAATTTCGATTGAGTTTGGTACGGCCCTGGCGCAGAATCGCCGCGTGAAGCTGACGGCTACAGCTGTTGCAGGTGTCGCAGTCGGTGTCATCAGCCTGTGGCCGCGCGCGGTGGCGTCACAGCCGAAACTCCCGCCCGTTGTCGAGCGCGCGAGCGCGTTCGTCGACGACTTCGTGCAGCGGTTCACGAACGTCGTCGCCGAAGAGCGGTACGTGCAGAAGACGATCTACCCGACACGGCACCGGGAACTGCTGTCGGACTTCCTGCTCGTGAAACCGCAGGGCATGATCGACTGGTATCAGTTCCGCGATGTCCTCGAAGTCGACGGCAAGCCGGTCGGTGGCCGCGACGAGCGCCTGACGCAGCTGTTTCTCGAGGCGCCGCGGAACGCGCTCGAGCGCGCGCGTCAAGTGACGAACGACGGCAAGCGTTACAGCCTCGCCGAGACCGGCGGCGTCGACATGCCGCTGCTCAGCATCGGGCTGCTGCAGTCCGCGTTCGCCAGCCGTTTCACGTACGCGGTCGGCCGCGTGGAGAAAAATCTCGGACCGGCCGTGCGCGTCGTCAAGTTCGAGGAATGGCAGCACCCGACGATTCTCAAGACCGGCGACGGGAATCGCGATTACCTCTCGCACGGCTGGTTCTATATCGACGAGCCGACGGGCCGCGTCGCGCGCACCGAGTTCGATCTCGATCGGCGCACGCTGCCCCAGAAGATCGTCACGACGTTCAGGTTCGACGACGCGCTGCAGGTGATCGTGCCGGTCGAGATGCAGACCCCGCTCGGCGTGGCGACGTACGGCCGCTTCCGCCGATTCAACGTGGAGACTGAGGAGAAGATCCGGTGAGGCGCGCGGTTGCCGCGGCGCCGCTGGCGGCGGCGCTGGTGCTCGCGTGGCCCAGGGCGACGGCGTCGCAGACGAAGCCCCCGCCCATCGTGCAGCGCGCCAGCGCGTACGTCGCCGGCTTCGTCTCACGCCTCTCGAACATCGTCGCCGAAGAGCGATACGTCCAGCAGACGGAGGCGCCGCGACGGCGTCGCGAGCTGCTGTCGGACTATCTGTTCGTCAAGCCGCCCGGTCAGGACGAGTGGTTCGAGTTTCGCGACGTCCTCTCGGTGGACGGCGATCCCGTCGCGGGCCGTGAGCAGCGGATGCTCGATCTGTTCGTGAACCCGCCGGCCAACGTCGCGCAGCGCATTCGCGACGTCCAGGTGGCCGCAGCGCGATTCAACCTGGAAGACATCCCCACGCTCGACAAGCCGCTCATCGCGCTCAGTTTTCTCCAGCCGGTGTACGTCGAGCGCTTCGCTTACACGGTCGGCCGCATGGAGCCCGACCTCGGTCCGGCCGTCCGCATCGTCCAGTTCCGGGAGGTCGCGCGGCCGACGCTGCTGCACGAGAACGCCGGTCGCGATCTCCCGACCCACGGCTTCTACTGGATTGACGAAGACAGCGGACGCGTCGTGAAGACGACGCTCGACTTCCGGGCAAATTACGTGACGACGATGTTCAGGTTCGATCCCGACCTGCGGATGGACGTGCCGGCGGAGATGGCACAGCGCTGGTATGTCGGCCGCGGCGCGTCGATCGAGTTCACGGCGACGTCGACCTACGGCCGCTTCCGGAGATTCGGCGTGCAGACGGAAGA
>Ga0335085_10018010_pt1 | contig 10161 bp, 8 predicted proteins | sample Lox_Sample_45_FD_206712 | JGI IMG/M metagenome (GOLD analysis project Ga0335085, IMG submission 206712) | Soil microbial communities from Loxahatchee National Wildlife Refuge, Florida, United States - Lox_Sample_4.5 | ecosystem: Environmental > Terrestrial > Soil > Wetlands | place: USA: Florida... | reverse complement strand
CGCTGGGGTTTCTGCTGACGATGATTTCCATCCAGCTCGTCCCCCCGGTTCAGCAGGTCGTGGGATGGCGTTGGGCGTTCGTGTTGCTCGCGTTCGGGCCGGTGTTTGGGATCGCGGCCATTCGACGCCTGAAACGAGTTCGGTAACGCGGCCCGACGCGAGCCGGCCCCGGGCGCCGCGGGCTGGACCGCCGGACGCGATTGACCGGTTTCCCCGACCGGAAACTCATTCGGACGGCGCCAGGCTCGGCATGCGGTCCACCCGCGGAACGCCGGCGGTCGCGAGTGCCCGCGTGAAGACATCGAGATCGGTGTAATCGCCGAGCACGACCGTGGCGCCCGCACGCCTGAGCACATCCGCGCGCTCTCCCGAGCCAATGCCCACGAACGGGAGCCCGAGTGTCGCCGCCGCTTTGACGTCCCACGCCCCATCGCCCAGCGCGACGACGCGAGCAAACTCACATTGATGAACTCGTTCCGCCCGGGACCGGGCCAGCCGGACGATCTCGACGCGGGGAGTCGCGTCGTCGGCGCACGCCAGCACGGTGTCGCTGACCGGCAGCCGGGCGGCGCCCAGTTTGAGGCGTGCCGAAGGCCCCCACCCTCCAGTTGCCACCGCCACCCGCCACCCGTCTCGCTCGATATGACGGAGCGCCGCGCCTGCGCCGGCGACTTCCTTGAATTGACCCGGGCTGTCGCGAAGGGCGTCCGTCAACCGGGTGACGAATCGGTCTCGCGTCGCCGCGACCTCGCCGCCGGTCGGGAACGGGCGTCCGTGCGCGTTCCACAGCCACTGGAGGATCCCGCTGTCCGTGACGTGCTCGGCCTCGGTCCAATCGATGGCGTGAGGCGCGACCCCAAGAACCTCGGCCACTGTCTGCCGATAGCAATCGTCGTCGACCTGGTTGGTCGCCGTCAGCGTTCCATCGATGTCGAAAATGGCGAGGCGGTTCACCGGCACCGGGGTCGCATCGTCCTCTCCTCGCCTGGCAGAGCCATCCTTCACCGGGTGCCCATTATCGGACTGAGCCGTCAATTCGCCGCCTCGGCGGCGTCCCAAATCCCGAGCATCGCGTTCCCCACCGCTGCGCGATCGAGGCGCGGCTCGCTCACGCGACCCTGATACACGACCAGGATGCGCGACGCCAAGCCGAGGAGTTCGTCCAGGTCACTCGAGTAGACGACCACCGCGGCGCCGGCGTCGCGCGCCGCGCGGAGCCGGTCCTGGACCGCGGCGGCGGCTCGAATGTCGAGGCCGCGCGTCGGATCCACGGCCACCAGCAGCTTCGGCGCGTCGTCGAGCGCGCGGGCCAACACGAGTTTCTGTTGATTGCCTCCCGACAGTGCGCCGGCGCGCGAGCTTGGTGTGCCTCCACGAACGTCGTAGTCCGCGAGCATCGCCGCGGTCCGTCGTGCGACATCGGTCCACCGAATCCTCCCCCGGCGGGCGCCCGCCCCCGCGAGCGCGACATTCTCGCTCAGCGAAAAGTCGAGGACGAGCCCGTCGCGGTGGCGATCCTCCGGCACGAAGCCGATCGAGGCCGGCAACTCAAGCGTCCCGGATGAAACGGGAATCCGCCGCGCGAGCGCGCGCAGCAGTTCGGACTGGCCCGCGCCGTCAACGCCGGCCACACCGACCAGCTCTCCCGCACGGAGCTCGAAGCTCGCGGCGCGAACCCGCATGAGTCCCCGCGCATCCTGAATGGTGACGCCGGCCGCCCGCACCAGGACCGGACCGGGCGGAGCCGATCGCGCGTGACCGTCGTGCGCGCGCAACTGGACCGGCGGGGCCGCGCCGAGCATGGCGGTCGCGATCGAGTCGGCCGATGCGTCGCCGGCCGCGCTGCTCAGCACGGTGCGGCCGGCGCGCAGCACGGTGACGTCGTCGGCGGCCGCGATCGCTTCCTGGAGCTTGTGCGTGATGAGCACCGCCGTCCCTCCGCCAGTGGCGAACCCGCGAAGCCAGCGCAGCAACTCGTCGGCCTCGGCGGGGGCGAGCACCGCCGTTGGCTCGTCGAGGATGAGCATGCGCGCGTCGCGCGCGAGCGCCTTGAGGATTTCGACACGCTGTTGCGCCGAGACGGAAAGCTCTCCCACGATCGCGTCAGGTTCGACTTGGAGGCCGAGGTGCGCGGCCAGGAAGCGAACCCGCGCCGCGCTGTGGGCCGCGCTGAGCCGCCCGCGCCCGCCGAGTTCGAGGTTGTCGCGTACGGACATGGCGGGCACATTGGTGTAGTGCTGGTGCACCATGCCCAGGCCCAACGCGATGGCGTCGGCCGCGGACCGGAGCGCGACCGTCCGACCGCGCACGGTGATGGTTCCGGCGTCGGGCCGCAACAGGCCGAAGGCAATGCGCATGAGCGTTGTCTTGCCGGCCCCGTTTTCGCCGAGGAGGGCGTGGATCGTCCCGCCGCGGACGCGAAGGTCCGCGTGATCGAGCGCGACGGCGTGCCCAAACCGTTTGGTGACGCCCGTCAGCCGCAGGACGTCTTCGTCCGTCACAGCCCCGTGGGCGCGTCGATGAACGACACCTCGAGCGCGAAGCGACTCCCCAACTCCTCCGCGATGGCCCGGACGCCCAGCGTCTCGGTGGCGTAGTGCCCCGCGTACAACACGACGATCCCGAGATCGCGCGCCTCGACCGCCGTGTGGTGCGGCCCTTCGCCGACGATCAGCGTGTCGAGTCCAAGCTCGACCGCTTCCTGTAGCGTCGCTGACGACGCACCGGCGCCGGTGCACATGCCCCAGTGCCGCGTCATGCGCCCCGCCTCGATCGGCGTGGTCCGCAGCGAACCCGCATGCGCGCGCGCGAGACGATCCATCGCGGCGGCAAGCGCCGCCGTTTCGACGTTGGACGTTCCGCGGAGCCCCACGTCCAGCCGATCGTGCTTCGCGAATCCCCCGCTCGGCGCGAGTCCGAGTTGGCTCGCGAGAATCGCGTTGTTGCCGAACCGCGGGTGCACGTCCAACGGCAGATGCGAGCCGTAGACGGCGATGTCGTGCTCCAACAGTGCAGCCAATCGCTCGTAGCGCACGCCGGTCGCGGGTGCGAGTCCGCCCCAGAACATTCCGTGGTGCAGAATCAGCAGGTTCGCGCCATGGTGAACGGCTCCGCGAATCGTGACGAGCGAGAAATCGACCGCGGCCGCCACGTGGGTGACCCTGCCCCGGTTCGCCAGCTGGAGACCGTTCAGCGCGTACGGATAATCCGGGATCTCCGCGGTGCGGAGCTCGGTGTCGAGATACGAGACCACCTGCGCGAGCGCCGCCATTACCGGCTGGGCCGCGTGAACTTGCCGGCGAAGATCACCGCCTGAATCGAATCGAGCCGCGTTCGGAGCGCGGCGGGAATCCGGTCGCCGATTGTCGGGTTGAGCACGAGCGTCACCACGCGACTCTCCGTTCCGAGGGCGAGCACCTTGGGTGTGAACGTCTTGTTCTGCACTTGCCGAGCCACGAGGAGGAACGCGCGCGGGATGTCGATGACGACACTCCCCAGCGTGACGTCCGGCGCGACGTCATTCTGATTCGAATTGGACCCGATCACCACCGCGCGCTTGGTTTCGCGCGCGGCCTGAAACACGCCGAGTCCCGCGGCATCCGCGTTCTGGAAGAGGACGTCGGCGCCGCGGTTGATTTGCGCTAGCGCCTGTTCGCGTCCGGCGCTCACGTCGTCCCAATTGCCGACGTACGACGTCACGATCTTCGCCTTGGGATTGACGGACCGCGCGCCCGCCTCGAACGCTTTGAAGCTGGCGGCCACGGGCGGCAGTTCGGTCCCGCCGATGACGCCGATGGTGTCGGATCGGGTCACGCTCCCCGCGAGGATGCCGGCGAGATAGGACGCGTCGTCGAACGCGAAGCTCATGCCCGCGACGTTGGGCGGTTGCGCGACCTCCGACGAGCTGACGATGTAGATGGTGTTGGGAAAGTCCGGACCGACGCGCTTCGCGGCGTCCTGGAACTCGAAGCCGTGGCCGAAGACCAGCGTGTAGCCCTCCGCGCCATACTGGCGGAAGTTCTCCTCGAACTCGGCCGGCGTCTTCGTCTGGATGTTGCTGATGTGGGCGCCGAGGCTGTCGCGAATGGCGAGGAGTCCGTCGTAGGCGCCCTCGTTCCAGGAATGGTCCGAGACCGGACCCGAGGTCAGCAGCGCAACCTTAAATGATGAAGTACTATCCGACGCGGCGGCCTTGGTGCCGGATCGGGGCGCGCCGCATGCGAGAGCCGCGCCGGCGACCGCGAGGAGGAGGTTGGCGCCGATGCGCCGGAGCGGGAACGGGGAGGTCTGCATGCCGGAGTATATTAGCGAATTAGAGTTTTGCGAAGGTGCAGGATGGGAGAGTCAGGCGATTGGGGGCGCGGGGCGGTGCCCGCGTGGCGACCGCGCGGATGCCCGCCCGAATCCTTCCAGGGACGGTCCCGTGAATGATCGCGCGGATGCCGCGGTGGGGCGGAGGGGCCGGGTCCGTCGAGCGGAGGGGCGGCCGGATCCCCGTCGCGGCTCAGAACGGCTCGCGGTGCGCGCCGAGGAGGAGGTCGAGGAGCCGCTCGAGATCGTCGGTGGAGTAGAATGCGAGCTCGACGGTCCCCCGCTCGGGCCCCGTCAGCTTCACATGGGCGTCGGTCTGGAGGCGTTTCCGGAGTTCTTCCTCCACGCGGCGCGCGGCGGCGAGGGATTGAGCGTTTGGCGACCCCGGCTTGGCCGCAGCCCGCTCTCCCGGCGCTCGGCCTGCACGTGCCTGCGCGGCCGAAGCCCGTGTTCGACGCTCAAGCTCTCTGACACTGAACTGGCGCGCTACTGCCTCATTCGCGACAGCTATAATGTCCCGTTCTGACGTCAAACCGAGCAACGCGCGGGCATGACCAGTCGTCAACTTTCCCTGCTCGACCAGCTGGATTACCGCGGCTGGCAGGGTCAACATGCGCAACAAATGCGTGATCGTCGTTCGGTCCTTCCCCACCGCCTCGGCGACTTGCTGCTGCGTAAAGCCAAACTCATCGATCAGCCGCTTGAGACCTGCCGCCTCTTCAATGGGGTTGAGATCGGCCCGCTGCAGGTTCTCGACGAGGGCCAGCGTGAGCAAGGTTCGATCGTCCACCACCCTGATGATGGCGGGAATGTCTCCCCAACCCAGGCGACCCGCCGCTTTGAGCCGACGCTCGCCGGAAATGAGCTCGAATTGCCCCCCGGCGCGCCGCACGGAAATTGGCTGCAAGAGGCCGGAAGCCTGAATCGACGCTTCGAGCTCGGCGAGCTCAGGCTCTTTGAAGACGCGCCGAGGCTGATAGGGATTTGGGCGGATCTGGCCGAGGGGAATACGACGGAGTTCGCCGCCCGTATCAGGTTCCGTCGAGACCGTAACTGACGACGGGATAAGAGCTTCGAGACCGCGACCGAGCCGGCGCCCCTTCTCATAGCTCATATCTACCGCCCTCCTGAAATTGATTGGCCAGGCGTCAGCGCGCAGCGCGCGTCGAGCGGGTCGAAGCGGGTGATCCCGCTTCCCCGTCGCGGCTGCGAGCCAATAGCTCCTTTGCGAGCTTGACGTACGCCTGCGCCCCAACCGAGGCGACATCGTACGTAATTATCGGCTTTCCGAAGCTCGGCGCCTCAGCCAAGCGCACATTTCGCGGCACAACAGTGTCAAAGACCTTGGATCCAAAGTATTCTCGCGCTTCGGCGGCGACCTGGCGCGACAGGTTGAGCCTCGCGTCGTACATGGTGAGGAGGACGCCGTCGATCGTGAGCGCTTCGTTGACGCTGCGCTGGATCAAGTGCACTGTGCTCAGGAGCTGCGAAATGCCCTCGAGCGCGTAGTACTCGCATTGAAGCGGAATCAGAAGCGCATCCGCGGCTGCCAGCATGTTGAGCGTAATCAAGCCCAATGACGGCGGGCAGTCGATCAGAATCCAGTCGTACTCGTTCCGGATCGGCTCGATGCCCCGCCTCATCGCGCGCTCTCGGCCCTCGAACTCGACGAGTTCGATCTCTGCCCCGGCAAGGTCAGGGGTCGCGGGCATGACGTCGAGCAGTTTGAACTGCACGCCCCGAAGAATCGCGTCTTCGGCGGCAACGGACCCGATCAGGACGTCGTAGGTCGTGGCGCCCAGGGACTCCCGTTCGATCCCCATCCCGCTCGTGGCGTTTCCCTGAGGGTCGCCATCGATGAGCAACGTCCGCTGCTCAGCTGCCGCGAGGGTAGCGGCGAGATTGGTCGCGGTCGTCGTCTTCGCGACGCCACCCTTTTGATTTGCAATCGCGAGGACGCGAGACATGGCCTAAGATACCGACGAGGGGGCCTCAGGTCGATAGTAAAGGTTGGGAATGTGCCACGTGCCACATCGAGCTCGACGATCTTGATGCCTTGCGCGATGCGCCAGGCTCACCAATCAAGCCCGGCGAACCCATGCATCAACGCCAGATCCAATGTGTCACAGACTGAAGTCAATCGGCGAACCCATCATAACGCTGTGCCACGTGCCACATCTAGAACTCTTACTCGTCCAGGCCGATGCCAAGATGCCGTTTCGCCAAATGCGTCGTTAGCCGCCGCCACCTCCCCTGAACTGCCAACGTGCTGTCACCGTTGCTGTTACGATCTCTTCGCCAGGTTCAATTGGCGTGGGGGCCGCCATCGCACCAGCCATCCGTGGGCTCATCTGCATCGCGAACACCGGCCTGATCGCTGGCTCGCCAGACGATAGCTCGATCAAATTTCCGACGGATCCACCCGCGGCCTTCGCCATAGCGTCCGCGTCCGCCCGGGCCTTCCGCACCGCTTCAGCCAACGCCTGCCGACGTACCTCATCCGCGTTAGAAACGGAGAACTCCAATCGCGACACAGTGTTAGCTCCCTTGGCCAGAGACGCGTCGATCGCCTTTCCAACCTGATCGATGTGCATCACATCCACCCGCACCGTGTTCGTCACTACGTAATCCACCACCCGCTGCGCGGCGCCACGCCCATTATCGTACTCGGGCGACACGCTGTAGTTCATGGTCGAGAGCTCCTGGGACGTGAATCCAATCGCCCGAAGCGTGTCCAGGATGTCGCGCTGGGTCCTCGCGTTATCAGCGGCAGCGGCCGCCGCGGTCGACGCTCGTGTCTGAACGCCAAGGTATATCGTTGCTCTGTCGGGAGTTACGCGAACGTCACCCTGGCCGCTCGCGGTGATCTCCGGGCCAGTCGCGCCCGATGTCGTCGCCACCTGAGCATGCACGCTCATCCGCCCCATGGCGAGAATCCCGACGACCCACAGCCATCCTCTGCGCATCATCACCCCTCCGTTGGAACCCGCGTGTCGGCTCGAATCCGCGTGCCGCCGCCAACCCTCACCGCGCCCTCCGGCCCGCGATCGCCTCCCTCGAACCCCGGCCGCGTCCGGACCCACCACCACAACCGCGCCCCGTGGCCCCCGCCGGCGAGGCGCGATCGCTCCGACTCATTCGCGAACACTCATCCAGAACGATGGTCCACCGCGCGTCGATGGCGCCAACCCCGCGGAGCGCCTCCGAATTACCCGTCTCGCGAGCCGACGTCCCCGGCGTCCTCGCCATCGTCCTCGCCCGCGCCGACCGCGGCGCCCCGGCGCAACTTCGCCATCTCAATTACCAAGTTCTGTAGATCAGAAGGACTCACGCCCGGCACGCGCGCCGCCTGCGCCAGCGTCGCGGGTCCGATCGCCGCCAGCTTCTGCCGCGCTTCATACGAAAGCGACACCATCCCCGCGTACGGCACGTCGGCCCCCAGCACCACCGTGCCCATGCGCTGCATCCGATCCGCCTGCTCCCGCTCCCGCACGAAATACCCCGCGTACTTGAGCTCGAGTTCCGCCGTCACCAGCGCCTCCGCCGCGATCGCCGGCAATCCATCCCCAAACACGCCCGCCGCCCGAAACAGATCCGCCAGCGGCACATCCTGCCGCTTCGCCACCTCCGAGATCCGCACAGCATGCGCCAGACCGGCGCTGCCCGCCCGCGCCAACACCGGGGCCGCCTCCGTCGGCGTGATGCTCGTCTCCGCGGCTAACCGCAACGCCTCAGTCTCATCCGCCAGGCGCCGCCTCACGCAATCCCCCTCGGGCCCGCTCAGCAGGCCAACCCCCATCGCAATCTCTCCAAGACGCCGAAGCGCGTTGTCCTGGCGAACGGTCAAGCGAAACTCCGATCGCGACGTGAACAGCCGATACGGCTCGTCCACACCGCGCGTGACAAGGTCGTCGATCAACACCCCGATATACGAGGTCTCACGACCTAAGACGACCGGCGCCCGGCCGTTTGACACAAGGCCGGCGTTCAGCCCAGCCATCACACCTTGCCCGGCCGCCTCCTCATACCCCGTCGTACCATTGATCTGACCGGCGAAGTACAACCCCGGCAACGCCTTGACCTGCAGGCTCGAGTCGAGTCCCGTGGGCGCGTAGTAGTCGTACTCGATCGCGTACCCGGCTCGCGTCATCCTGACATTCTCCAGTCCCGGAACCGACCTAAGGACGTCGATCTGCACCTCGGCAGGCAGCGACGTGGACATTCCGTTCACATAGAGCTCGGATGTGTCATGTCCCTCCGGCTCAAGGAATATTTGGTGACGCTCAGCAGCCGGGAACTTCACTACCTTGTCCTCGACCGACGGACAGTAACGCGGACCGCGAGACCCGATCGCCCCGCCGTACATGGCGGAAAGACCTATGTTGCTCTCGATAATCGACTTACCGTCAGCCACAAGATACGTGATCCAGCACGGCATCTGCTCCGGATGCCTCGTCGCGCTGCCAGAACGGCGTGCTCTTGGCCAGAAATGCGACCACGAATAATCGAACGCCTCGATTTCTGAATCCTGGCGCTCGAGCGCCGAGTAGTCGACGGAACGACCGTCGACGCGAGGCGGCGTCCCGGTTTTGAACCTCGCAACCTCCAGCCCAACCGCCTCCAGCTGTTCCGCGAGGTGCACGGCGGCAGTCTCGCCGGCTCGCCCGCCGGCCACGGATGTGGTCGTTCCTATATGGATGCGTCCTCGGAGGAACGTCCCGGTCGTTACCACCACCGCCTTGGCGCCAAACCGCCGTCGCTCAAGGGTTTCCACCCCGAGCACTCGATTGTTTTCGCCGAGCATGAGGCGGGCGACGGTACCCTGGATCGTGTGCAGCGACTGGTGCTCTTCCAACAACGAGCGCACCGCTCGGCGGTACAGACCTCGATCGCATTGGGCGCGGGGTGCCCAGACCGCGGGGCCCTTGCTCCGGTTGAGCATCCGGAACTGGAGTGAGGCGAGATCCGTCGCCCGGCCCATGATGCCGCCGAGGGCGTCGACCTCGCGCACGACGGTGCCCTTGGCAACGCCTCCGATCGCCGGATTGCAGGACATCTGCCCGATCGTCTCGAGCGCGGACGTGACGAGCCCGACCCGGGCGCCGACCCGGGCCGCCGCGACCGCTGCTTCGGTCCCAGCGTGACCGGCTCCGATGACGATCACGTCGAAATCGGCCTCGGTGCGCTCGGCGAGGGTGCGTCCTGAGCTCATCCCTCAAAGCTAATTCACGGTGTGGAACCGGCGGGTTGGGGGGACGGCCCCGACTAGGCAAATCGACTCCGGACACGATAGCTTCTACGCGCCTCGATCGGCGGCATTCGCTCCGCGGTGGCTGCCGCACTTTCCCGCGATTCCTGCTCCTCCCGCGAGCAACACCCAGCGTCACCGGAGAGAATCATGGCCACGACCACGAGCCGCTTCGTTCGGCATGACCTGATGTGCACCGATCTGCCGGCCGGCCGCCGCTTTTACGAAAGCCTGTTCGGCTGGCAGGGAACCGACGTCAAAGTCATGGGCTCGACGATCGTGCGCATCACCGCGGGCTACCAGGTCCTCGGCGCCATCATGCCGTTCGACAAGTCGTTCTCGATTCCCTCGCACTGGGTGCCCTACATCAGCGTGGACAGTGTCGACGACTGCTGCAAGAGCGCGTCCAGGCTTGGCGGCGAAATCTGCATGGGCGCGATGGACATCGCGCCCGGCCGATTCGCGATGATCGACGATCCGCAGAAGGCGCTGTTTTCGCCGTTCACGCCGAAGGGCGCGGTTCCGGATCAACGCACCGCGGGCCCGGGCGATTTCTGCTGGGACACCCTGCTCACGACCGATCACCGCGACGCGGCGCGATT
>Ga0335085_10018009_pt1 | contig 10161 bp, 10 predicted proteins | sample Lox_Sample_45_FD_206712 | JGI IMG/M metagenome (GOLD analysis project Ga0335085, IMG submission 206712) | Soil microbial communities from Loxahatchee National Wildlife Refuge, Florida, United States - Lox_Sample_4.5 | ecosystem: Environmental > Terrestrial > Soil > Wetlands | place: USA... | reverse complement strand
CTTCCATCAGCGGGCCATTACCCAGCCTGCAATCATTGAAAAGCTGAAGACGACTGAACTAGTGGAAGTAGATGCAGCCGAAAGCGCCACGCTGGTGCATCTGGATATTGGACGCCCCCCGGATACACCTAGCCCGATGCACGCTGTCTTCTTTCATCTCCGCCACAATCGGGCGCGGGCGCTCTTCTGCCCTAACCCCGGTTGCAAGTCGCCGTATTTCTTCGCAACAAAGAAGGGCCAGAAGTATTGCTCAACCATTTGCGCGTTACCGTCCCAGCGAGAATCCAAACGCCTCTGGTGGGAAGAGAATCGAAGCGGCGGCAAGAAGAAGAGGAGAAAAGCGTCATGAAAACAGCAACAGGCATTCCGGAGAAAAAAGTTAAGGGCGTCTATGAGAAGGTTCACGGATCAGGTGTCTGGTGGATTCAGTACCATGACTCCGAAGGCCGCAGACGGCGCGAGAAAGCGGGCGCTAAATCAGTAGCAATCAAACTGGTCGGAAAGCGCCGGAATGATGCATGGGAAAACATCAAGATGCCGGAGAATATTCGCTCCGTCGTCCGCGTGGCTGACCTTGCGCCCGCCTTGGCACGCGACTATCGCGTCAACGAACAAAAGTCCCTTCGATCCGTTGAGCACCGTCTTCGTAAACATGTGCTGCCTTTTTTTGCCAGCATGAAGGCAGAGCAACTCGGGACGGATGATCTCAACAGATATGTCGATGCCCGGCGAAGTGCCGGCGCGGCCAATGGCACCATCAATCGGGAACTGGCGGCCCTGAAGCGAATTTATAATCTGGCCCGTACCAGTACCCCGCCGAAGGTGCGGGACGTACCGGTGTTTCCACACTTGAAAGAGAGTCCGCCGCGCAAAGGGTTTGTCGAGGATCGCCAATACGAAGCGCTGATCGCGGGCACGGGCGAGTTGTGGCTCCGGGCGATTCTCGCGGTGGCGTACACCTTCGGCTTCCGCCGCAGCGAGTTGCTCAGCTTGAGAGTCCGCCAGGTTGACCTTCTTGCCGGCATTATTCATCTCGATCCGGGAACAACCAAGAATGATGACGGTCGTACCGTCAAAATGACGAAAGAAGTTTGGGAGCTTTTAGCGGAGTGTGTAAAGGGCAAGGAACCGGATCATCATGTTTTTACGCGATCAGGCAATGAGCCAGTGCTGGACTTCCGCGCTGCATGGGCCAGCCTTACGACCGCGGCTGAGTTGCCTGGGCTTCTATTCCATGACTTGCGCCGTTCTGCTGTGCGAAACATGGTGAGGCGAGGCGTTCCTGAAACAGTGGCGATGAAAATCTCAGGTCACAAGACGCGCAGCGTGTTTGACAGATACGATGTGACCAGCGGCGCGGATCTCGAGCAAGCCGCAGTCCTAATTGAAACTGGACGAGCAAGGCAAACCGAGATTCCAAGTGCCACCACAACTGCCACCGGCCCTATGGCAGCCTCTGAGCCGGTGGCACATGTTGTTCAGTAAGTTGTTTAGTTTTATGATGATTAGGTTTCAGGCCGGGATGGCGGAATTGGCAGACGCGTTGGACTTAGGATCCAATGCCCAAAAGGCGTGCAGGTTCAAATCCTGTTCCCGGCACCACTCGGAAAAAGCCGTCGAGAACGAGGCAAGCTTATCTCAGGCGTTGAAGTGCAAGCGGGATCCAGACGGAGTTAGGGGTCTATTTGAAGGCAGGCGCTCCCCAAAACCTGCTTGAAATACCGTTTTTCAGCAGGCTTTGAAGTCGTGCCCTTGTACGAAACTCCGGCGCGTCCAAATTCCTGTCACGACCGTCGTCCCAAACGAGGCGCTCAGGGCTGGACTGCGTTCAATCCCAGATAAACGGCCCAGCCGGCGATCACCAGGATCATCACCCCGGAAACCGCGCCCAGCATTTTCACCACAGGAGTGATCTTGTTTACCTTGGCCATGAGTTCCATCTGGTCTTTTGCCATTGCGGAGGCAGAGTCATCAAGGAAGAGTTGATCGTCCTCCTGCATGGTCAGCGTGCTGCGGTAAATGAGCAGGACAATCAGAACGGCGGTGAGAGCGCCCCACGCGATCAGCAGCCATAGCAATCCCGGAGTCATAGACCACCTCGGTACTGATGTCGAGCCGGTCCCGAAGGCTGTTCGGATAGATTGTGGTTGTGGCCCCCACAACCAGCTTTCGGACAAGGGCCCCAATGCGGAATTATAGACCTGTTTACAAGATCCGGCGGATTTTTTGGGTCGGCACCGTCGGGCTGCCGACTCTCATCTAATGGATGGGTGGCAAGTTAGCCGTGAACCAGCCTGGAAACCTGTCGCCGGTCGACTTTGCCGGGTGCGCCAGCGTCCGACTTTGCTATAATGATAAACGAGTCCTTTCAAGGAGATACCCATGGCTACGACGACAACTCCGGAAGTGAAGCCTGCAGAGACGAAAAAGGCGCCTATCAGCCTGACCGCCAATGCCATTGCCAAGGTCAAGGAAACCATGGCGCAACAGAACCCTGTCCCGGCCGGCTTGCGCGTGGGGGTGGTGGGAGGCGGTTGCTCGGGTTTCTCCTATTCCATGCAGTTTGAAAACGGCGCCGGCATGATGGACAAGGTTTTCGACATGGACGGTCTGAAGGTGTACGTGGATGCGACTTCCGTGATGTACCTTAACGGTTGCGTCGTCGATTATGTCGAGACCCTAGAGGGAGCCGGCTTCAAGTTCGACAACCCGAACGTGAAGAGCACCTGCGGCTGCGGATCATCGTTCAGCGTGTAAGATTTTGGCTTTCAGGAGCCCCGTCGCTGGGCGACGGGGCTTTTTTGTAGCGCCCGTGTCCCTGCGGCCGTTCGGAGGGCATCTCGCCTCCGCGGCGAGGCGGGACGCCATCGCGACAGCCGGCGAGATGCCAGCGCTACCAAATTCCCATGAGGTGGCAAGAGTGAGTTTTTATCACCAGCCACACTTCTCTTTCCGGTTGGAGATGAAGCGAATCCCGCGCGGCGAGCGTGAGATGAACTTCCATCTCCACTCCACAATTCACTTTCGCCACCACGATCACATCACGCTGCGCCAGCGAAACCACGCGGCCGGGAATGATGTTGCGGGCACTCAGACCGCTGGGTTCTGCGGACGCCAGCAGGATATCTCCCGCACCGATCCCGATTCGCAGCGCCGAACCAACCTCCGCCCGCACCAGCGGCGTCTCCAGCTCAACCCTGCTCCCGGACAGTTGGCACACCATGGTTCCCCGGTCTTCATGAGCGGCAACGACTGTGGCATCGAAGATATTCTCGAAGCCGGCCAAATGCGCCACCGTTTCCATTCGCGGCGCCCGCATCACCTGGTGCGGCGTCCCGCGTGCAATGGCGCGGCCACTTTCCAGCACGATTACCTGCTCACCCAGCGCAAAAACCTCTTCCCGGCTGTGCGTGACATACACGATGGGAATTCGATGCTCCTGGTTCCAGGCTCGCAGGTCATCGACGATCTTCGACTTGGTGGCGGCGTCGAGCGCTGCCAGGGGCTCATCGAGCAGAAGGATAGCGGGATCGGTCACCAGGGCGCGGGCCAGTGCGACTCTCTGCCGCTCCCCGCCGGAAATCTGCCCGGGCCGGCGCGCGCGCAGATGCGCGATCCGGAACGACTCCAGAATGGCGGCGCTGCGCCGCCTGCGTTGCCCCCCGCTGAAGCCCGTGAACCCGTACTCGACGTTGCCCTCGACCGTCAGATGGGGAAACAGCGCCAGGTCCTGAAACACATAACCAATCCGGCGGAACCGCGGAGCAACTTCAATTTCTTGCGCGCTGTCGAACAGGACATTCTCTTGCGTAGCGATCCGGCCAGCATCCGGCCGGACCAGTCCAGCTATGCAATCGAGCAGGGTGGTCTTCCCTGCCCCGGAAGGACCAAACAGAATAGTGATTCCCGGTGGAAGCGCGAGTGTGAGATCAAGCTCGAAGTCTTTTCCCAACCGCTTGCGAATCTGCACCGACGCCTCCTGGAGTTCTGAAGCGGGCTTGGTGATTGCGGCGTTGTCTAACGATGAGTGCATGAACGGCGGCCCGCTCAAAGCCAATTACCACAAAGTCCCCGCGATATCCTTTCCTACTTTTCCTTCGTAATAGCTCGTGTCCTTCGTGCTTATCGCATTTGCTTCCATGTCCATACTTGCCGGTTCAATGCGTACACCACGGAAAGCGTCGCAAAGGAGATAGCCAGCAGCACCAGAGCTGTGGCATTGGCGCCGGAATAGTTGACGGCCTGTACCTTGTCATAGATATCGATCGAAACCGTTCTCGTGACGCCGGGAATATTGCCGCCCACCATCAGCACCACGCCAAACTCGCCCATGGTATGGGCGAAGCTGAGCGCAACGCCGGTCACCAATCCGGAGAGCGACAAGGGCAGGATGACGCGAAAGAATGTCCGGACCCGGGAAGCTCCCAGCGTCTGCGAAGCCGCCACCAGCCGCGGATCCACTGCCGAAAACGAAGCCGCGAAAGGCTGCACGGCAAAGGGAAGACTGTACACGACGGAACCGATGACCAATCCTTCGAAGGTAAACGCCAGGGTGTGCCCGGTAAGCGCTTCCCAGCTGCGTCCCAGCGGACTGTGCGGCCCCAGTGCGACCAGGACATAAAACCCCAGGACCGTGGGAGGAAGCACGATGGGCAGCGCGAAGACTGCTTCGGCAATGAATTTCCAGCGCCACCTGGAATAGGCAATCCAGTAAGCAAGCGGAAGTCCCAACACCACCAGAATTGCCGCCACCAGCGCGGACAGCCGGATCGTGAGCCAGAATGCCTGCCCGTCCATCAAGGTTTCCTCTCGTCCCTTTCTTTCCGCCCCGAAGTTACAGGACTTTCGATTCAGCCAAAATTCATCTAAGTAAACTTTTGTAAAATCTTACCTGATCCCCTGATTTGTCACGCAAGATGTACCATCAATGATGGTAGGCGTGCGGCCCTTCACAGCAAGCTAGTGATTCTATCCGCAACCCTAGCCCTGGTTCGGGGTTTCTATCAATGGGGTGCTGCGATACCGGATCCAAAACAAAAACCCCAGAAGTGAGGCAGACGTGGTGAACATGCTGAAACGTCATTGGCTGATAGCGGGTCTGGTGATTGTGGCCATTGCTGTTTTCGCCGCCTTTCAGTTCAAGGGCAATGACCAGCCGAGGTATTTCACCACCAAAGTCGATCGCGGCGACATTCACCAGGTAGTGGAAGCCACCGGCACCATCAATGCAGTGACCACCGTCCAGGTAGGATCGCAGGTGTCGGGGACAATTTCGCGTTTGAATGCCGATTTCAATTCGCGGGTGAAAAAAGGACAGGTGGTAGCGCAGATCGATCCTTCCTTGTTTGAAGGCTCTCTGCTGCAGGCCAAGGCTGATCTGGCGAACGCCCAGGCCAACGTGGTGGCGTCGCGGGCCAATCTGGAAAAGGCGCAGGCCACCGCGTTGCAGACACGGGCAGACTATGACCGGACTTCCGGGCTCGCCAAAGCTGGAGTAATGAGCCAGCAGCAACTCGACCTGGCCAAAGCCAATGCCGACTCGGCGGATGCGGCAGTGGCCGCCGCCAAGGCAGCCGTAACCCAGGCGGTCGCGCAAGCCCAGCAGAAACAGGCGGCAGTTACGGTGGCACAGACGAATCTTGATTACACCACCATCCATGCGCCCATTGACGGCACGGTCATCGCGCGCAGCGTGGATGTCGGCCAGACCGTGGCCGCCTCCCTGCAGGCGCCGACTCTTTTCACCATCGCGCAGGACCTCACCAAAATGCAGGTCTATGCCAGCACCGATGAGTCCGATGTCGGCATGATCCACACCGGGCAGATGGTCACCTTCAAGGTGGATGCATTTCCCAAAGACTCGTTCACTGGCCGAGTTTCGCAAGTGCGCCTGAACGCGACCACGGTGCAGAACGTGGTCACCTACAACACCATCATCGATTTCGATAATCCGGACCTCAAGCTTTTCCCCGGCATGACCGCCTACATCACGATCCCGGTTGCGAGTGCGCAGAACACGTTACGCGTGCCCAACGGAGCCTTGCGCTACAAGCCGGACCTGCCCGCCGACCAGGTGCGGGCACTCTACAAACAATATGGATTGATCTCCGGCCAGGGGGCCGGCGCGCAGGCGGCAAGCACGCAGGGCTCGGGAGACACCGGGGCTGCCGCCCGGCAGCAGCGCGCCCATGCGGAAGGCAGCCAGGGCGGCGGCGGTGACGCCGGACAGCAGCACACTCCACGGGTGGACGTCGCCGTGGTCTGGAAGCTGCGGCCCGACAAGACTCTGGAGCCGGTCAGAATTCGCACTGGCGTCACCGACCATACCGTGACCGAAGTCGCACAGATACTGAAAGGCCAACTGAACGACGGAGACGAATTGGTCACCGGCGGCGTGGCTGCAGGTTCGGGTGCAACCCGGGCGCCAGGCCTGGGAGGAGGCGGCCCACGCGGACGATAGAATCCAGGTAGCGGCACTATCTTAGCTCTTAGCTTCTAGCTATTTGCTCAAGGCCAAGCTGGCAACCGACGGCTGACGACCGACGATCCGCGAGATGAATCACGCGCAGGCCGCGAAGATACGAGAAATAAATGGCAACCATCCCACAATCCGCGATGAACAAGGCCAGCGAAAGCAGCTCGCGGAACCTCATCCAGATTGAGGACGTCCACAAATACTACGATCTGGGTGAAACCAAGGTGCACGCGCTGCGCGGCATCAATGTGCGCATCGAGCGCGGCGAGTTCGTGGCCATCATGGGCGCCAGCGGCAGTGGCAAATCCACTTTCATGAATATCCTGGGCTGCCTGGACAAGCCCACCAGCGGCCGTTACCTGCTGGAGAACATCGCCGTCTCCGACCTGACCAAAAAAGAATTGGCCACCATCCGCAATCGCAAGATCGGTTTCGTCTTTCAGGGGTTCAATCTGCTTTCGCGCACCACCGCCCTCGAAAATGTTGAGCTTCCTACGCTCTACGCGCAAGTCAGCAAGGAAGAAGGCCGGAAGCGGGCACGCGAAGCACTCGAACTGGTGGGATTGGGAGATCGGGTGGAACACTTTCCTTCCCAACTGTCCGGCGGCCAGCAGCAGCGGGTTGCCATCGCCCGCGGACTGGTCAATCACCCCTCAATCCTGCTGGCCGATGAGCCCACTGGCAATCTGGACAGCCGGACTTCGGTCGAGATCCTGGAGGTATTTCAAAAACTGAATGACGATGGACTCACCGTCGTGATGGTGACGCATGAGCCCGACATCGCCGAATTCGCCAAGCGCGGCATTCACTTTCGCGACGGAACCATTCGTCGCGACGAACTGATGCAAAACCGGCCGATCGCAGCCGAGGTCCTGAAAAACATGCCGGCACTGGAGGATTGACGATCGGATAAACGGACGATTGCCGTCGCGGGAGTGAACGTCCGGTTGGTCCAGCCGTCACAGCTTCGACGGACTTTGGCCTCTACGATGTGCGCGGAGGTCCGTTATGGAAATTGGAGAAGCGTTACGCATTATGTGGGCACTCGCGGATGGAGTAAATCCTGAGACCGGCGAAGTCCTGAGTGCCCATGCGGTATACCAGTACCCGCCCGTGGTACGGGCATTTCACCGGGCGGTCCTCGCCCTGGAATACGTGGAAGAACGCGAGCGCTCCAAAAAGACGTCGACGACGAACACGGGCAAGTCCTGGTCCCGCGCGGAAGATGAACAGGTTTGCGAGGAGTTGCGCCGGGGAATTGACTTTCACCAGATCGCGAAGACGCACAACCGGACCGTCGGTTCGATTATCGCGCCACTGGTAAAGCTGGGAAAAGTCGGGCCAAATACGCCGCTGGATATGTTTGATCCAAGAGTGGCTTAGGAAGGCACTATGGATTTAGTAGCGATCATTCGCATAGCCATGCGGGCTCTGGCCCGCAACAAACTGCGCTCCATGCTCACCATGCTGGGCATCATCATCGGAGTGGGCGCGGTCATCGCTATGGTCAGCGTGGGACAGGGTGCGCAACAGCAGGCACAACAACAGATCGCCGCTATGGGATCCAACATGCTGTTCGTGCAGTCCGGCACGGTGAACCGCGGCGGCATGCGTATGGGCTGGGGCGCCACCAAGACGCTGGTTTACGACGACCTGCTGGCGATCCTGCGGGAGTGCCCGTCGGTCGCGGCCGCCGCCCCTGGCAGCCAGACCTCCGCCCAGGTAGTTTTTGGCAACGACAATTGGGCTACCAACATCAACGGCACCGAACCGCAGTATTTCGACATCCGCAGCTGGCCCTTTGCCGAAGGCACGTCCTTCACACAGGATGACGTGACCACCGCCGCTAATGTCGCCGTCATTGGGGAAACCGTGCGCAAGAACCTGTTTGGAGCCACCGACCCCATCGGACAGACCGTGCGCATCAACAACCTGTCATTCAAAGTGGTAGGGCTGTTGACCCCGAAAGGCACCTCGGCCGCCATGGGCCAGGACCAGGACGACATCATTCTTGTTCCCATCACCACCCTGCAAAAGAAAATTACTGGCCAGGACTGGCTGCGCTGGATCATGGTCTCCGCTGTCTCGAAGGACGCCAGCTACACGGCACAGCAGCAGATCACAGCCTTACTGCGCGACCGCCACCGCATCCGTTCCGGACAGGACGACGACTTTTTCGTGCGCAACCTGGCCGACATGGCCGATCTGGCCGACCAGAACGCACGCCTGTTCACCATATTGCTGGCTTCGATCGCCAGTATTTCTCTGCTGGTCGGCGGCATCGGCATCATGAACATCATGCTGGTTTCGGTCACCGAGCGCACCCGCGAGATCGGTATCCGCATGGCCATCGGCGCCACCGAGGGAGACGTTCAGCAGCAGTTCCTGATTGAGGCCGTCGTGCTGAGCGTGGTGGGTGGCGGCATCGGAATTCTCTCCGGCATGGGCGCCTCTTACCTGATCACCCAGACCCTGGGATGGCCCGTGCTGGTTTCTCCCACCGCAATTTTTGCTGCCGTGCTGTTTTCGATGGCGGTGGGAATCTTCTTCGGCTTCTATCCCGCGCGCAAGGCGGCCCGGCTCGATCCCATCGAGGCCCTGCGCTACGAGTAGCGGACTCCTGGCTTCGAACGTCAGACTTCAGCCAACTTTTCCTCGTCTCAGAAGCCGAATTTCAGCGCCAGCTGCATTAACCTCGGGGGCTGGGCTTCCAGAATCCGGTTGAAAGTCGGCGAGTTCATGTCGCTGTCGGGAAGACGGAAATTGGTATGGTTCAGGAGGTTAAAGAACTCCGCTCGAAACTGCAGATCCTTTGCTTCCGCCACCCGGATATTCTTGAACAATGAGAAGTCCCAATCCGCGTATCCAGGCCCCTGGGCGATGTTGCGGCCGGCTGTGCCGAATTGCTGCACCGGAGAGTTGGGGTCCTGAGTAATTCTCTGGAACGCATTCGGATTGAGCCATGCACTTGTAGTTTTCGGCCCGTCGTTGGGATCGGCAACCACGTTTGGCCGGTTGGAGAAAAATCCGCTGATTTCCGGGGCAGAGCCCTGCACCGAGAAATCATTTCCGTCGAAGAAGGTGAATGGCGTGCCGGTCATGAGCGTCACGATCCCGTTCGCCTGCCAGTTCCCCAGAATCTGTTGATACCAGCCGCGAGGCTGTCTCCAGAACGGCAGACTCCACTGGTAGCTCAAGACAAAGCGGTGTCGGGCATCAAACAGCGACCGGCCGCGCTCCGCGCCAACATCGAACGGGTTCTGGGCCAGGTCATTCTCCCCGGCCAGTGGCTTTGGCGCCGAGCCGGTCAGGTTGAAGGTAGAAGAGTCGTCGATGGATTTGGAATATGTATAGGAGGCCAGAAACGAGATGCCATGGCTGAAACGCTTCTTCAGGCTGGCCTCGAGAGCGTTGTACGAAGAATTGGCAATGCCTGTGATCAGGCCGGTTGACGAGTAATCGCAGACAGTGGTGGGATCGAGGGTGCATCCGGAATACTTTCGGCGCCGGTCCGCCCGCGCTTATCATCTCTGCCCCACGTGTGTACTACGCTATGGCTAACGATGGCCTCTTTTTGCAGGCTGTAGCTACTTTCCGGTGCAAAATGGTGCTTCTTGAGGACGTTGATTGGTGCTCAAGAGGCTATGTGTTAGCTCGGCACGAAGTTTCATCGTTTCCTTCGTCAT
>Ga0335085_10018008_pt1 | contig 10161 bp, 7 predicted proteins | sample Lox_Sample_45_FD_206712 | JGI IMG/M metagenome (GOLD analysis project Ga0335085, IMG submission 206712) | Soil microbial communities from Loxahatchee National Wildlife Refuge, Florida, United States - Lox_Sample_4.5 | ecosystem: Environmental > Terrestrial > Soil > Wetlands | place: USA: Florida... | reverse complement strand
TGGGCGCGCGCGAGCATCGAGTTTCTGATAAGTCTGTAGAGACTTGTTCGAAGGGGCTCCAGCTCGCCGCTCGAGAATGTCTACTCGTCGTGCCTTCGTGCGCGATGCGGCAAGATATTCGGCTGCCCTCGCCGTAGTGTCTTCGACGCGGAGCATTGCTGCGGCAATCGGCTCGTCCATTACTCCGAAACTAAGCGGCGCGCCGGAGCATCTGCCGGACGACTTTGTGGGACTGGGATATGAGATGTCTTCGGTCGCGACGCCGGGACTGCTCAGCGCCAGCAATCACCGCTACGTGGAGTTGATCAGGAACCTGGGATCTGCAGGCGTGCTCCGCGTGGGAGGCATCGTCGCCGATTACACCCGCTACGTGCCACACGGGACCGCGGTTGCGGAACGGCAGAATACGGTTATCACGCGCGCGGGTGTGGAAGAGTTCGGCGCATTTCTCAAGACAATCGGATGGAGAACGATCTGGAGCGTGAACTTTGCGCAGGGCAGTCTTGAGGATGCCATCGTTGAGGCGCGTGCGGTTGCGGAGGTCCTGGGGCCGCGCCTGCTGGCGCTCGAGCTGGGAAATGAAGTGGAAAATTACTCGCACGGTGAGAGGCCATTCCGCAAGCCTCCATACGACTACGAGGCGTATCGCGCGGAATTCAACGCGTGGCGTACCGCGATTTCGAAGGCAGTGCCGGGGATTCGGTTTGCGGCTCCGGATACGGCCAGCTCAGTTGAGTGGGTCGAGCGGATGGCCAGAGATGCCAAGGGCGATGTGCAGCTGCTGACGACTCACTACTATCGCGAGTATCAGAAACGCGGCAGCGCTGAACAACTGATTCACCCCGATCCGCGCTTGAAAGATAATCTTGTGCGGCTTCGGGCCATCTCGCAGGAGAGCGGGATTCCATGGCGCATGTGCGAGACAAATTCCTTTTCGGGCGGCGGGCTGCCGGGGGTGAGCGACAGCTTTATCGGCACGCTGTGGACACTCGACTTCATGCTGTTGCTTGCAGCGTATGGCTGCGCCGGTGTGAACATCGAAACAGGCGTCAACCAGCTTGGCTTCATCAGCTCCTACTCTCCGATCACTGACAACGGCAAAGGCGCCAATATTGCCGGGCCGTCCTACTACGGCATGCTTGCGTTTGCAGTCGCGGCGCGTGGATGCACGGAAGTTCTGCCTGTCGAGTTCGACGCTCAGGGCATCAACATGACGATGTATGCGCTGGGAACCGGCAGTAAGCCGCGCTGTATTGTCGCGGTTAATAAGGACCAGGCCCAGGACGCGGAGCTTTCGATGAAAGAGCTTGGTCTTGATGCGGGGTTTGGACTCAGGCTGGTGGCGGAGTCTCCGGATAGTAAAACAGGGATCACATTCGGGGGTTCCGCAGTTGACGGAGATGGCCGCTGGAAAGCAACGGCGAGGGAATCGATCCGCGATCGAGTGGTGACGGTGCCGCGGATGAGTGCGGTGGTGGTTTGTTCCAGACGCTAGCGGCGCGGCAAAAGGTCAGGCTTCCGAGGCGTCCAGTTCGCGGAAAAGCTCATCGAGTGAGAGATAGATGGGCGAGCCCGCAACTGCAAAGCGCTCTTTGCGAGTCCAGTTCCCGTCGCTGCAGTCCCAGCCGATTCTTTCCCTGGGGTCAACGATCCAGATGTTTGGAATCTGGAACGCAATGTAGTCCGCAATCCTACGCTGCATTTTCGCGTGACGGTCTTCCGGTGACAGAACTTCGATGGCGATGAGCTGAGGACGGGTGAAGACCTGCTCGATGGGCAGATCGCGGCGGAAGACGCTGACGTCAGGAATACGAACGCGGGTGGGACTCATGCGGGTGCGCTGTTCCTGGATAACGCGGACGTTCCATTGCTTTGCGTTCCGGTGAAACCATAGCAGAAGAGCCATCAGCACGGTGTTGTGATCGTACTCACCTAGGTTCCGTTCCTCGATCTCGCCGTCGATGTAATCCGCATCCGGCTCGTAGGTCTTCTTCAGATACTCTTCGAGGGTGATGTGGGTGGCGATGGTCATAAAAGCACCGGTCCTGTCCCAATGTTACCGGCGCGAAGATGAGGAGTCTATGCAGGTCTTTGGCATAGACTGATCGGCAGGGTTACGAAGGAGTTCGCCTTGAAGAGACTTGCTTTGATGCTCGCGCTGGCCGCGCTGCCATTCGCGGCAAGTGTCCACGCGCAGGAGGCGACGCAGCCCCAGCCGAAGACAATCAACGGCTACACGCCGATGTGGTGGAAGGAGGCCGTGGTCTACCAGGTGTATCCGCGGTCGTTCAAAGACTCGAACGGAGACGGCATCGGCGATCTGCCGGGGATCACGTCGAAGCTCGATTATCTGCAGTCGCTCGGCGTGGATGTGATCTGGCTGAGCCCGCATTATGATTCGCCGAATGCCGATAACGGATACGACATCCGGGACTACCGGAAGGTGATGAAGGAGTTCGGCACGATGGCCGACTTCGATGCGCTGCTGGCGGGTGTGAAGCAGCGGCACATGAAGCTGATCATCGACCTGGTTGTAAATCACACGTCGGATGAGAACCAGTGGTTCGTCGAGTCGAGGAAGTCGAAGGACAATCCATACCGCGATTACTACTTCTGGCGCGACGGCAAGGGTCCTGATGGGAGCCAGCCGCCGAATAACTATCCGTCATTCTTTTCGGGGTCGGCGTGGCAGTACGATCCGGCGACGAAGCAGTATTACCTGCACTACTTCGCGGTGAAGCAGCCGGATTTGAACTGGGACAATCCCAAGGTGCGGGCGGAAGTCTACGACCTGATGAAGTTCTGGCTGGACAAGGGCGTGGATGGTTTCCGCATGGATGTGATTCCGCTGATCTCGAAGCCGACGGGGCTGCCGGACCTGACTCCGGAGCAGATGAAGAATGTGCCCGCAGCATATGCGAACGGGCCGCACATGCACGAGTATCTGCAGGAGATGAACCGCAACGTCATGTCGAAGTATGACGTGATGACGGTGGGTGAGGCGCTGGGGATTACGCTCGAGCAGACTCCGCTGATGGTGGGTGACGACCGGCACGAGCTGAACATGATCTTCAATTTCGATGCGGTGCGCATCAATCGCGACGGGAAGCAATGGAAGAGCTGGACGCTGCCCGAACTGAAGGCGATCTACGACAGCCACGCGCGGGAACTCGATGTGCATAGCTGGGACACGGTGTTTCTGTCGAACCACGACAATCCGCGGCTGGTGTCAAGCTTTGGGAATGACTCGCCGGAGTATCGCGTGGCGTCAGCGAAGCTGATCGAGACGATGCTGCTGACGCTGCGAGGGACGCCGTTCATCTACCAGGGCGATGAGTTGGGAATGACGAATTATCCCTTCAAGGGCATCGGCGAATACGACGATATCGAGGCGAAGAACGGCTACAAGGCCGATGTGGCCACGGGCAAGGTGAGTGAGCAGGCTTACCTCGATAATCTGCGGCAGATGAGCCGCGATAATGCGCGGACTCCGATGCAGTGGGATACGTCGGCGAATGCCGGGTTCACGACAGGGAAGCCGTGGCTGGCGGTGAATCCGAACTACAAGCAAATCAACGCAGCCGCGGAAGTTGCCGACAAGCAGTCGATCTACAACTATACGAAGGCGATGATCGCGCTGCGGCATGCGACGCCGGCGTTTGTGTACGGGTCATATGAGGACCTCGATCCGGCGAATCCTTCTGTCTTCGCTTACACGCGATCGCTGGGTGTGGACCGCTACCTGGTGGTGCTGAATTTCTCGAGCAAGCCAGTTGAGTACAAGCTGCCGGGCGGGATGACTCCGAGGCAGTTGCTCATGGACAACCTGGGCAGTAAAGAGGTGGATGCGACGACTCTTCACCTGAAGCCGTGGGAAGCGCGGATTTACCGGTACGTGGCAGCGGTTTCGGGGAAGTTGTCCGGCGTTGATGGGATTCCATCCGTCGAATAATGAGCCGGGGAAAAAGTCGGAGCGAGATTCTAAAGACGAAGGCTGGCAAAAAGGGGAGAGTGTGCTCATGCAAACCTTCATGCAGGACATGCGCTACAGCGCGCGGATGCTGGCGAAGTATCCGGGCATGACCCTTGTGATCGCGCTTTCGCTGGCCATTGGCATTGGGGCGAACACCGCCCTGTTCAGTGTGACCAACACGTTGTTGCTGAAGCCGCTGCCCTATGCGCATCCGGAAAAGCTCGCGATCCTGTGGCTGCGCTCGCCGGGGATAGGAATTCCGCAGGACTGGCCTTCGCCGGGGCAGTATCACGACATCAAGACGCAGAATCACGTTTTCGAGGAGACCGCGATCGCGATTGGCGGCGATTACACACTCAGCGGAACCGCGAAGGCGATCAAGGTGGATGGCATTGAGGCGTCGTCGAGCCTGCTGCCAATGCTGGGCGCGAAGCCGATACTGGGACGCCTCTTTACGGCGGAAGAGGACAGGCCGGGCAAGATCGATACGGCGATTCTCAGTTACGGGCTGTGGAAGCAGGCCTTTGGCGGAGATCCCGGGATTGTGGGCCGGACCATTACGCTCTCGGGGAAGCCGCGCACGGTGGTCGGCATTCTGCCGCGCCAGTTCCAGCTGAGCCATGAGGTGATCCCGGTGATCGGGGGAATCGACAAGGCACAGATTTTTCTGCCGCTGCCGATGGATGCGAAGGAGGAACTGGATTACGGGCCGGAGGACTACAACGTTCTGGCGCGGCTGAAGCCGGGCGTAACGATGGAGCAGGCGCAGGCCGATATCAGCATCATCGCTGCGCGGCTGCGCGAGGAGAAACATCGCGACCGGACGTTCACCATCAGCGTTGTTCCGCTGACCGAGCAGGTAGTGGGCAATGTACGGAGCTCGGTGCTCATTCTGCTGGGTGCGGTAGCGCTGGTGCTGCTGATCGCGTGCACCAACGTTGCCAATCTGTTGCTTGCGCGGGCCACCGGTCGCCAGAAAGAGATCGCGCTGCGTACGGCGCTGGGGGCGTCGCGGAGGCGGCTGGTTATGCAACTGCTGACGGAGAGCGTTCTGCTGAGCCTGCTGGGAGGAACAGCCGGACTGGGGGTTTCGGCTGTGAGCCTGTATGTAGTGCAGGCAATCCATCCGGGAAACATTCCGCGGCTGGATGAGCTGGGAATGGATTACCGGGTGCTGCTGTTCACCTTTGCGATTTCGATTCTTACGGGAGTTGTCTTTGGGTTGGCGCCCGCGCTGCGGGCTACGCGAGTGGACCTGAATACTGCTTTGAAGGCCGGCGGTAAAAGCACGTCGACCGGCGGCCTGAGAGTAAGGCGCGATAAGTTGCGCGGCGCGCTGGTGATCGTCGAGCTTGCGTTTTCGCTCACGCTGCTTGCGGGAGCAGGACTGCTGATCCGCAGCTTTGTTCGGTTGATGAATGTGCCGCCGGGGTTCAATCCGGACAAGGTGATTTCGATGCAGGTTGCGGCGACAGGACCAAAGTACAAGGATCGTGCGAAACGGGTTCAGTTCTACAGCGAATTGGAGAGCAGAGTGCGCGGCCTGCCGGGCGTGACCGGATTCGGCGCGGTGTCAGTGCTTCCTCTGACTCCGGCGATCGGATGGGGAGGCATGGAAATCGAGGGATACGTACCTCCGAAGGACGCGCCCGAACTGCAGGTGGACAAGCGCTCGGCCATGCCGGACTACTTCCGCACGATGGAGATTCCGCAGATTGCGGGCAGGCCCTTCACTCCGGCCGATACGGACAAATCACAGCAAGTAGTGCTGATCGATCAGAAGATGGCGGATCGTTTCTGGCCGAAGGGTGATGCGGTGGGCAAGCGGATCCGGCAAGGAGACAAAGAGCCCTGGCTGACGGTTGTTGGAGTGGTGGGAGTAGTGAAACAGTACGGACTGGATATTGATACCAAGATGGTTACATATTTTCCGTACGCGAACTGGGCCAACGGCGAGATGTTTGTGACGGCGCGGACGACAGGCGATCCAGCGGCGCTGGCGAACGCGATCGTGAACCAGGTACATGCCATGGATACGGATGTGCCGGTTTTTGATATTGCCACGATGGAGCAGCGCGTGCACGATTCGGTAGCGCGGCAGCGTTTCGCGATGACCATGCTGGGCGCGTTCGCCGGCTTCGCGATGATTCTCGCGGCAATCGGCGTCTATGGCGTGATGTCGTTCCTTGTGACGCAGGGAACTTCGGATATTGCGATCCGAATGGCATTGGGCGCGCGGCGCGGGAGCATTCTGTCCCTGGTGATGCAGCAGGGAATGGGGCTGGCGCTGATCGGCATTGCCGTGGGACTCATCGGCGCGCTGAGCCTGACGCACCTGATGAGCAGCCTGCTCTTCGGAGTAAGTGCAACCGATCCGGTTACATTTATCGGAGGGGCGGCCCTGCTTACGGCGGTAGCGATGGCGGCGTGCTATTTTCCCGCACGGCGTGCGATGAGGGTAGATCCCATGGTGGCCCTGAGATACGAATGATTCTGGAGTGAGTGCAGGCCGGGCTATTGCAGTGTAGGATGATTGCCGGTCGGGAGGGTGCGATGACGAAGGTTCTGAAATGCCGGGATGTCGGTATGAATTGCGACTTCGAGGCGCGCGGCAACAGCGAAGAAGAGATTATGGCGCAGGCGGCCGAGCATGCGCGCAAGGATCACGGGCTGGACAGCATTCCGCCGCAGGTCGCCGCAGCGGTGAAGGCGGCGATTCACGAAGAGTAGCTGCGCGGGCCTATTGTTTCGGGGCAGCGCCAGTCAGGGGCATGTACTGATCGCGAAGCTGGGTCTGACGGCTGACCATCGGCACCATGGCTCCGTCGATGAAGACCTGCTGGACCGCAGTCCGAACATCGAGGGGGTCGCCATTCGCGACAACCACATTGGCTGTTTTGCCGACGTCGAGCGATCCGAGTGAGTCGCCGAAGCCGAACATCTCGGCGGGATTCAGGGTGATTGCTTTGAGGGCTTCGTCGTAGGGCAATCCGTAAGCGACCGCGTAGCCTGCGGCGTAGGGCAGGTTGCGGACATCGCCCGATCCACCAAGGGATGAAAATGCGATCTTCACGCCGCGCTTCTGGAGTTCAGCCGGAAGCGAATAGACGGCGTCGTAGCGTTGATCGGGGCTGGGAGCATCGTAAATCGGGCCTACGATGACCGGCACATGGTAGGAGGCGATCTCGTCGAGAATGTCCTGGGCGTGCGTGAGGTGGTTGAGGATCACCTTCAGGTGGAACTCTTTCGCAATGCCCATCGCCACTTCGACTTCGTAGCTTTGATATGCGCTCAGCACGACGGGCTTTTCGCCTTTGAGATAAGGCAAAAGTGCTTCGAGCTTCAGGTCGCGCTTGGGCGGCGGTCCCTTGTGATCGGGCTTAGCTGCGGCTGCACGCTCGGCCTCGTAGTTTTGTGCATCGAGGAATGCCTGCCGGATCTGCGATGCCAGTCCCATGCGTGTGGTGGGAAACTTTGCCGGGCCATCGTAGTTGGCCCTGCGGCGAACGCCGCCTTCGAAGTTCATCGCCAACGCAACGTCGCGGGCAAGAATCATCGCGTCGCGGTCGCGGCCGTAGAGCTGGATAGCAGAATCCTGGCCGGCGACGGAGTCCTCGGAATCCGGGGCCACAATGGCGTTGGTGACGCCATTCAGACGCGCGACGGGAATGTGCACGGTCTCCGCATGAAAGGCATCGTAGACGTGCATGTGCGGCATGATTTCATCGCTGGGTTCGGCAAGGTCGTTGCTGTTCGCGTCGGCGGCTACTTCGGTGAGGCCGAGATGAGTTTCAGCGTCGAAGAGGCCCGGATACACCGTCATTCCTTTGGCGTCGAAGACCAGCGCGCCGCTCGGCACTTTTGTCGACGCCGCGGGGCCGACCGCGATGATCTTTCCGCCGGACATGACGACCACGCCGTTCTCAATCGTTCCGTGGGTGACGGTGAGCAGCTTGCCACCGACGATGGCGGTTGTCTTGGCGGGCGAGAGTTCTGTGTTGTTAGGACCGACCTGCGTGGCGTTCTGCCCGATTGAAAGACCGGCCAGGGGCAAACAAGCCGCAATGAGCGCGGCAGTACGGAGCGGTATTTTCATTGGCCGTCTTCCTCTTCGTCGTCGGCGCCGCCGAATCCGGCTTCGTGCATCACGCCGTGGAAGTGGGTCGTGCCGAGGCCCGGCAGCGAGCTGTCGAAGAAAAGATCGCCATCGATGTAGACCTTCTCAACGCGCGCATAGGTCGAGAGCGGATCCGTGTTCCAGATCACGACGTCGGCATCCTTGCCGGTATCGAGCGATCCAACGCGGTCATCGACGCCGATGATCCATGCCGGATTCAGCGTGATCATCCTGAGCGCTTCGTCTTCTGTCGCGCCACCGTAGTGAACCATCTTGCCGGCCTCCTGATTAAGGCGCCGGACATAGTCGTTGGAGTCGCTCTTCAGTGCCACGCGCACGCCTTCGCGCATGCTCATCACGGCGTTCCACGGGATGGCGTCCCAGGCTTCATCCTTGAATCCCCACCAGTCGGCGAAGGTGGCAATTCCTGTTCCGGTGGGCGCGATCCTGTCGCCTACCTTGTACATTTCGAGCGCGTGATGGAAGGCGCGGACCTTGTATCCGTACTCTTTGGCGATGGCCTCTTCGGTCAGGAACTCGTCGGCGCGGTAGCAGTGGATCTGAACATAGAGCTTGCCGCGCAGCACATCCGCGAGTGCCTCGAGCTTCAGGTCCTTCTTGGGAGCAACGGCATCCTTGTCGCCCTTCGCAACTTTGGCGTTGTAGGCGTCCCAGGTTGCCATATAGGCCTTGGCATCTTCGAAGGCCTGGCGCATCACTTCAAAGTTGCCCATGCGGGTTGAGGGCAGTTCGTTGCGGCGTCCGTAGACCCGCTTCGGGTTTTCGCCGCTGGCAAACTTGATGGAACGCGGCGCGTTAGGGAAGAGCATGGCATCGCGCGAGAGGCCGAATTTGTTTTTGATGACGACTGCCTGGCCGCCGATCATGTTGGCCGAGCCGTGCAGCAACAGTTCGGTGGTTACGCCTCCGGCGAGGGCCTGATAGAGCGCCTTATCGGAGTTGTCGAAGGCGTCGATCATCATCATCGATGGCGTGACAGGGCTGGTCGCCTCGTTGATGTCGTTGCCCAGCGCGGAATGAGAATGCGGATCGATGATTCCGGGAGTTACGTATTTGCCGGAGGCATCAATTACGGTGGCGCCTGCAGGAGTGTCGACCGAAGCCCCGACACCCGCGATCTTGCCGTTGTGCAGCCAGATGCTTCCGTGCTCGATGGTGCCGTGGGTCACCGTCATCACGGTGGCGTTTTTGATGACCACATCCGCGGGTGAACTATTTTCCGGCGCCTGAGCCAGCAAGCCCGGCGGGAGAAGAAAGGCCAAGGCCAGAAACAGCGTGGTCCATCTGCGTTCTGCGGACGCGACGGGAAGCATAAGGCTTTTTCTCCTGAATGGGGCCTGAACAGATGTGCATGATGCTAGCACGCAGGCGCGAATCGAGCATCGGGAGAGAGATGCCCGAAAATGGACAGAGGGGCACTGAAAACGGGCAGCCCCAACAGTTTTGAGTGGACTGCGCCGCGGTTATCTGACACATTTTGCATACCTTCACAGCGAGCCAGGGCTGGAACGCCGCTTGCACGCTGGATGCCGGAGGAGTCCGCCCATGCAGTCCATTCTGCAGGACCTTCGCTACTCGATGCGCCAGCTGAGGAATGCGCCGGGATTCGGCGCCACGGTGATCGCGACGCTAATGCTGAGCATCGGGATCACGGCGGCGATCTTCAGCGTGCTCTACGCCATGCTGATCCGGCCGCTGCCTTACAACGATCCCGAGGCGATTGTCGTCATCCAGTCGCGGTCTCCGCAGGGATACACGCAGCCGGCGTCCTATCCGGAATACCTTGACTGGCGGCGGATGAATCACACGCTGGACCTGGCCGGGTACAGCGCCTTCGGAACGGTTAACTTCGAAGGCCCGGAGGGCCCGATCGCTCTGCATTCGACCGAGGGCACGGACAACCTCTTCGAGGTGCTCGGTGTAGCGCCGATCATGGGGAGGACGTTTGCGCCGGGCGAGGATCAGGAAGGGAAGAACGATGTTCTGGTCCTGAGCTACGAGGTGTGGCGGCAGTATTTCGGCGGCCGGGCGGACGCGGTCGGGCAGAAGG
>Ga0335085_10018007_pt1 | contig 10161 bp, 7 predicted proteins | sample Lox_Sample_45_FD_206712 | JGI IMG/M metagenome (GOLD analysis project Ga0335085, IMG submission 206712) | Soil microbial communities from Loxahatchee National Wildlife Refuge, Florida, United States - Lox_Sample_4.5 | ecosystem: Environmental > Terrestrial > Soil > Wetlands | place: USA: Florida... | reverse complement strand
ACAAAATCCTAGCTTCGAGGTGAGGATGCAAATGAAAAACCTGCTTCTGCTTTTCGCCCTTCTTGTCGCCACCCTGGCGATTACGATTCCAACCTCAGCCCAAACCATCACGACGTACGACGTTCCCGGTGCCGTCGGAGGCACCTACCCGAACATGATCATCGATACCGGCGAAATTTCCGGTTTCTACCTGGACGCGGGCGGCATCTCGCACGCCTTTGTGCGCGCTCGCGACGGCAGCATTGCCACGTTCGACGTTCCCGGATGGGGCGGCAGCATAGGTACCCAAGCTATCAGCATGAACGATTCGGGTACGATCGTCGGAGCCTACTCTGATGCGACTGACCATGTTCACGGGTTCGTACGTGATCGCCACGGGCGCTTCACAACCGCGGACTTTCCGGGCTCCATTCGCACCATCCTTACAAGTATCAATGCCGAGGGTGAAAGCGTTGGAACTTACCGGGACGCGAGCGATGTGCGTCATAAGTTTGTGCGCAGCTCGAATGGGAAGTTCACCAGCTACGATGTTCCCGGTGAGTCAATTCCCTCCCAGGCCTGCTACGACACTTGCCTCAACGCTCGGGGCGAAGAGACGGCGCCCGTTGTCGATGCAGGCGGCATTACTCACAGCTTCTTGCGCGAACCCAGCGGCCGCATCGTCCAGTTCGACCCTCCCGGCGCGGTGAATGGCAGTTCCCCCTATAGCATCAACGCCGAGGGAGTGATCATCGGGTACTTCTGGGACACGGTCTCGAATGAGCACGGCTTTTTGCGCAGCCGGAACGGCTCCTTCACGACCTTTGACGTGCCCGGGGCTGCTGGCACGGAGCCAGGAACTAACAACGCATCCGGCGACATCTCGGGAGACTACTTCGACCCCAGCAACGTGTATCACGGGTTCCTGCGCAACCGGCGCGGAAGCATCACTACATTCGATATTCCCGGCGCCGGCACGGACCCCGGCGAGGGGACAATTCCAACAGGCATGAATGATGTCGGGACGGTCTCCGGTATCTACTGTGACGCGGTTACGTGCCACGGGTTCTTGTGGCATCGATAAGCCCGACAGGCCACCAGCTTTGCCTGCAACTGAGGCCGAGCTGGTGGCCAACACTACTTAAGACGATCGGTCCCTAGGCTTCCCATTTCGGGAATTCTCTACCACCTTCGTAACCTCCGGCTTGCACTTTTCTCGTGCGAGTCAGTAGATGCCACAGATGTCTACCGAGTCCCCTAGGGGACGGTGCAAAATTCCAACATATGCGCCTTTTTGTAGCACTCGACATAGATCAGGAAATTCGTGATCGTGTCACGCACTTCCGTGACCAGATGCACGCACTCGCTCCCGGCGTGCGCTGGGTTGGGCCGGAGACGTTTCACGTCACGCTGCAGTTTCTCGGCGACACGCAAAAGGTCGAGGAAATCAAAACCACACTGTTAGGTGTAAAGAGTGTGCCGGTTGCCCTGGCGCTGCGCGGAGCAGGCTTCTTTCCCACGCCGCAGCGCGCGCGTGTGTTCTGGGTCGGGATCGAGGCGGATGACGAACTGCAGAGACTGGCTGACTCCGTCGGCGTTGCTCTTGCACCCCTTGGCTTCAAGCGCGACGAGGGACCATATCACCCTCACCTCACCTTGGCGCGCGCCGGCAGTGGACGACCGCACTCCCGGCCAGGCGATAAGTCCGCACCCGGATTGCAACAGGTGCGCGCGAAACTGGAAGGCCAGCCGCCGCCTGAGTTCGGTACAATGACGGCGCACGAGTTCTTCCTGTATCAGAGCGCGCTGTCGCCAACCGGATCACGCTATACCAAGTTGGCGAGATATCCCTTAGGTTTGAAGTAGCTTCGCGTTGAAGGGGCGCAGCTTTAGCTGCGCCGTTCCAAGTTCTTTAGAGTTATTTGTCATCTTGAGCCCGCCGCGGCGGGCGAAGGACCTGCTTTTCTCTCCGACGAAGAGGCTGCTGAAAAGCTTGGGTGGAAGCGGCATTCGCGGCCTGAAGTCCGCGAACGTAAAAGGAATTTAAGACACTTTTCGGCACGACCGAGGTCGGGCCCTGACGCGGGGCATTCCCTCACGAGAGTTCTTCAGTGAGAGATTCGCCCTCTGCAAGACTCTGCAGAATAATCTTGACCTTCATCCTCGTCATCGTCGCGATTACATCCTTCCTTCTGGGGTCGATTCCCTTTGGCTACCTGCTGGTTCGCATCTTCCGTGGGGAAGATGTTCGCAAAACCGGCAGCGGCAACATCGGCGCGACGAACGTGGCGCGCACCGGCTCCAAGGGGCTGGCAATTGCGACGCTGCTGCTCGACGCGCTCAAGGGCTATGTAGCGGTCGGCTTCGCGGAGTGGATTCCGGATCATCTTGCGATTCCGGTCTCGCCCGACAGTCACGCAACGACAGTCGTAGTCGATCCTCACTTGACGTATATTCTGGCGGCCCTCGCCGGGATTTTCGTCATCCTCGGCCACATGTTCACCCCGTGGCTCGGTTTCAAGGGCGGCAAGGGCGTGGCGGCTGCCGTGGGAGCATTCGCCGCAATCGCGCCGCGAGCGGTGCTCGTTTCTTTGGCATTGTTTGTGCTTATCGTCGCCATTACACGCTATGTCTCGCTGGGCAGCATCGTCGGCGCGGCAGTCTTTCCCGTGGCCGCGTACTGGATCTATCCCGCGATGCGAAACGTTGCAGTGATGAGCCTGATAGGGCTCTCTTCTCTGCTCATCATCATCCGGCACCATTCCAATATCCGCCGCCTGGTGGCCGGTAACGAGAATCGCCTATGGTGAATTCGTGAGCGAAATCGCTGTCATCGGGGCGGGTGCCTGGGGCACGGCTCTTTCCATTGTGCTTGGCCGCAAGGGGTCCCACAATGTAAGACTGTGGGCTTATGAGCCTGACCTGTGTGAGAGCATCAACGCCCTGCGCCACAACAACCTTTTTCTTCCAGGAGAGAGAATCCCCACACCAGTGCTCGCTACCAACGATCTGGCCGAGGCCCTACACAAGGCTGAGATCGTGGTCAGCGTGATGCCCTCGCACCACACGCGCCATCTTTTCGGAGCCATGAAGGAGCACCTGCAGCCGGAGATGCTCTTCGTCAGCGCAACCAAGGGAATTGAAAACGACTCTCTGCTACGCATGACCGAGGTGATCGCTGCAAGCGTTCCATTCCCGGTGCGAATTGGCGCACTGAGTGGCCCGTCGTTCGCTAAGGAAGTAGCGCAAGGACACCCCACAGCAGTAACGATTGCGTCCAGAGATGTTGAGCTGGCACAAACCGTGCAGCGCGAGTTCAGCGATCCGGGATTTCGTCTCTACACGAACGATGACGTTGTCGGAGTCGAGCTCGGCGGCGCACTGAAGAACATTGTGGCCATTGCCGCCGGTGTTCTGGATGGTCTGGCGCTGGGGCATAACTCCGTTGCCGCTCTCATCACCCGTGGACTGGCAGAAATAACGCGCCTTGCTGTCGCGTGCGGAGGGCGGCAAGAGACCATGGCGGGGCTGTCCGGGCTGGGCGATCTGGTTCTCACCTGCACCGGAGGCCTGTCGCGCAATCGCAGCGTTGGAGTCGCGCTGGGGCAGGGTCAGAAGCTGGATGCGATCATCGCTGGAATGCACGGCATGGTGGCGGAAGGTGTGCTGACAACGAATGCGGCGATCGGGCTGGCGCGCAAGATGAGGGTGGAGATGCCCATCACCGAGCAGATGCACGCTATCCTGCAGGAAGGGAAGTCGCCTAGGGATGCGATTCGTGAATTAATGTCGAGGCCTTCGACGAGCGAGGGCGTGAGCACAAGAATTCGCTGAGACTTCTGGATAGGCATCTCCCGCAACGCCTTGCGGAATTACCTCATCTAAGCGCCTTTGAGTGCTTTGAAAGATTCAATACATGCATGTACGTATTCGGTACACGATGCTGCGACTGGGATGCCAGGATTTTGAAGGGCGGTTGCTCCGCGCGCTCTGGTTAGCTACGGCACTGCTGGCTTCGAACTCGAGCTGGGTTGTCGCTCAGACGAGTAACGCCACAGGTCTGACGCCGCTCCCCTCGCCGGAGCAGGTGATCCAGCGTAACACCGACCCATTCGCGGGGTCTCTACCGCAGGGCAAGGCCACGACTGAGACGATGGATCTCAGCATCGACCAGGCCCTCGACATGGGCTTGAAATACAACCTGGGGCTGTATCTCAGCGATCGCGTTACCGACCAGACGCGAGCCGCGCGGCTGAAAGCCCTGAGCGAATTGCTGCCGAACGTAAATGGCGCCATCACCGAGTCGGTGCAAAAGATCAACCTCAAGGAGTTCGGATTCACATTTCCGGGCTTTCCCACCTCCGTGGGCCCCTTCGGACTTTTCGAAACCCAAGCCACCGCCGTATGGAACTTCGGGAACCTTTCCAAGATCGACTCGCTGCGGGCCGCAAAGCAGAACGTCGAGGCCGCGCAGTTCAGCTACAAGGACGCTCGCGACACCGTAGTGGTTGCGGTCGGCGCCAATTATCTGTTGACCATTGCCAACGAGTCGCGGGTAGCAGCAGCACAAGCGGAACTGCGAACGGCACAGGCCCTGTATCAGTTGGCGAACGACCAGGAAAACGCCGGGCTCGCTCCGCAGATCGACACCCTGCGGGCCCAGGTCCAGCTGCAAATGCAGCAGAACACGCTCATCGTAGCGCAGAACGACCTGGAGAAGCAGCGCATCGCGCTGGCGCGCGTCATCGGCCTGCCAGTACAGCAGAAATTCCGCCTGGTAAACCGCGTACCTTATCATCCGATCCCCAATGTCGGTTTAGATACGGCGTATGAACAGGCATTGCAGACGCGCTCGGACTATCAGTCGGCGCTGGCCCTGCTCAGAGCGGCGGAGCTGAATCGTTCTGCCGCATGGAAAGAGTACCTTCCGAGTCTGGGCGCCTCTGGCGAGTACGGAGTGTTGGGATTCACACCCAGTTCACTCGGCCCGGCTTACACGCTTGGGGCCACGCTGCAGATACCGGTCTTCCAGGGAGGGAAGGTGCGGGCCGACGTCCAGCAGGCCGAAGCCGTGCTGAAGCAGCGGCAGGCGCAGGTCGACAATCTCAAAGCGGGCATTGAGCAGGACGTGCAGGACGCGATCCTCGACTTGAAGGCCGCAGCTCAGGCGGTTGAAGTTGCCACGACGGGCCTGAAACTGGCGCAACAGACGCTTGAACAATCACAGGACCGTTTTGCCGCCGGCGTGACGAATAACGTGGAAGTCATCCAGGCCCAACAGCAATTGGCCAGCGCTAACGACCAATACATCGCCAGCCTGTACGCGCACAACATTGCGAAGGTGCTGCTGGCGCGGGCGATCGGGAATGCTGAGCAGCTCGCCAAACAATACCTGGCCCAACCCAGCAATACGACCACGCCACCGGATGCTGATCACAATCCGCCGGCAGAGAATCCGGCTACGACTCCGCCGAAGGCCCAAAATCCGCAGACAACCATGACGCCGAGGCCCTAGCGTCCATCGAATCGAGCGATAGACAGGTGAACTGATGAGCCCGACCACAACCGAACATAGCGATCAACAACAACCTGCGTCCGAAGAACCCCGGGCAGCCACGAACCACGACCCCGAAGTTCAGCGGACCAGCGTTGACCGTCGTGGCCTTTTCCAGCGCCATCCTGCCGCCAAGCCGATCGTCTTCCTGATTGCGATTCTGGCTCTCCTGGCGGTGGGTTGGTTCTGGTGGGAGAGCCGTCATTGGGAGAGCACGGACGACGCTCAAGTCGATGGATACATTTACCCCATCAGCGCTCGCGTCAGTGGCCATGTCATCAAGGTCAACTATAACGACGGCCAATTTGTTCACAAAGCCGATGTGCTGGTACAGCTTGATCCCACGGACTATCAGGTAGCCTTCGAACGCGCACAGGCCGAATATGCCGACTCCCAGGCCAGCGCGCAAGCGGCTGAATTCGGTGTGCCGGTGTCGAGTGTGGGTTCAACGGAGCAGATCCGATCGGCGCAAGCCGATTTGCTGAATGCAGAGGCAGGTTTGTCGTTCGCGCAGAAGCAGGTCGCCGCCGCGCAGGCGCAGATCGTCGAGGCGCAGGCCAATGCCAAGAAACTGAATGCCGACGTTGAGCGCTATCAGCAGCTACTGGGCAAACGCGAGATCTCGCAACAGCAGTACGATGCCGCGGTTGCCGCCGCTACCAGCGAGAATGCTACGGTGCAAGCGCGACAAGCGGCACTGCTTGCCGCTCAGGCCCAGGTACAACAGGCGCAATCGCGAATAACGCAAGCTAACGCAGCCATCCGCAACGCGAAAATTACTCCCAAGCAGGTAGCCGCAACCCAGGCGCGGGCGAAATCCGCGAATGCCCAGGTGCTGCGCTACAAAGCTGCGCTCGACCAGGCGCAATTGAATCTGCAGTACACCACGATCACCGCACCGGTTGACGGTGTCGTCGGCCGCCGCTCAGTTCAGGTCGGGCAGAATGTGCAAACCGGGCAAGACCTGATGTCCATTGTTCCGCTTCGCGATATCTGGGTAACGGCGAACTTCAAGGAGACGCAACTTACCAACATGAAGCCTGGGCAGCCGGCGAAGATCAAGGTGGATACCTACGGCGGGCGCTCCTGGAACGGCCACGTGACCAGCATCGGCGGCGCTACCGGAGCCAAGTACAGCCTGCTGCCTCCGGAGAACGCAACCGGCAACTACGTTAAAGTCGTGCAACGCATTCCGGTGCGCATCGACTTCGACCACAACGACGCGCCGGACTTCAACAAGGACGGCCTGCTGCGTCCCGGCATGTCGGTCGAGCCTGACGTGAAGGTGCGATAGAACGGACATGCAGAAGCATAGCTACTACCGGGATTTCTCGATCTTGTCATCACGAGCGAAGCGAGGGATCTGCTCTATGCCGGCTGTGGGATGCTGTTCACCATGAGCCACACTTCGCACGGTTGGCGAGAACAGATCCCTCGGCCGAAGCGGCCTCGTGATGACAAAACGTAGAAGTCTTAGGCCCTCACAATTGAAGCTGCAAACCGCTAGCCATCAACAGCAGTAATCCAACAATGACCACGCACCACGTTGGTGGCGGCCCCGATTTCGCTGTGCGGTCTTAAGTCCTCAGGCAGCAAGACAACACTGGCCCACGTTGGTGGCTAGGCAACCGCCGTTTGTGACAGAAAAATGACTTGCTTTCCGCCCTGCCAGCCCTCATAATTTTGTGCCGTACTAGCGCCATAGTACTTTCCATTCCGTCGGGGGCAGCGCGTATACTCCTGAACTGATCGCCAATCTAGGGCCGCCACGTCGTTGCACCCTCCCAAAGCGTGTGGCCCCTATGCCAAAGGAATTGAATGTATCGGGTCCCCATGCGGTTTGTAATTTTGCTAATCGCTGCGACTGGCATGTGTCTGGCGCAGCAGACCTCCACCTCAGCAGCAGCAGGCGCGTCCGCTCCTGCCGCTTCCACGCAGTCAACCAGCACAGTTTCGCCTGACCAGCGCGTTGTGATGAAGGTCGGCGACACGCAGATCACACAAGCACAGTTTGAAGCAATGTATGGCGACTTCCTGAAGGACCAGGGAGGCGCTCCTGTACCCAAGAAGAAAACCACCGCGGAGAACTTTGCCGGTGGCCTGATGCTCGCTAAGGAAGCCGAAGCGCAGGGCCTCAACAAGCAGCCAGAGGTACAGCGGCAATTGGAGATGAACCGCATCCAGATTCTCTCCAACGCCGAGTATGACCAGCTGCAGGACAAGGCCAAGCCGACGACCCGGCAGATCGGCGAGTACTACAACTCGCATCTCGATGATTTTGACACGGTCTCCATCCGCCGCGTCTTCATCTTCAAGCAAAACGAGCACACCAGCGGACACGGACTACCGTCGGCCGACGCCCAGGCACGTGCTGAGCAGATTCAAAAAGTGCTGGCCTCCGGCGGTGATGCGAAGGCCCTGATCAAAGACACCAAGGACGCACTTGATGTCGATCCGCTCACCTTCCGGCGTGACGAACTTCCGGCGGTGATGAAGCAGGCGTTCGATATGAAGGTCGGCGAGTGGTCGCAGGTAGCTGACACTCCCGACTCACTGATTCTGTTTGAAGTTGTAAAGAAGGACCGGCTTACCCTCGGGCAGGCAACGCCGGAAATTGAGAAAAAGCTTCAGGGGCAGAAGCTCCATGAGGAGATGGATGCCCTGAAGAAGCAGATGGGCGTTTGGTTGGACGAAGAATACTTTGCAACTCCCGTTTCGGCGGCGAAGGGCCCGGCTCCGAGTCCATCCGATGAGAAGCGGTCTCAGAAGAAGTAAAACTCAGCAACAGGAAACACGAGAGGAGCGAACATGAAGAATCATAAGCTGGCGATCGGTATGCTGGCGCTGGCAATCTGTGTCGTTGCCCTTCCGGCAATGGCACAGAGGACCACAACCGGCATCGACTGCTCGCAGATCGCAGCACAGCATCTTTTGCAACAGGACAATATGCGCGCCGGCCTTACGTTGATCGAGTGCGGCATCTATAAGCCGAACAAACCCGTAGTGGCCGACGAAGACTACCCGCAACCACCGAACGTGCTGGTCAGTAATCGTAGTTGCGGCAGCTATACGAGCTGCACCAAGAGCGAAAACATGGTAGACGCGAACGGCTTGACTGTCGTTGTCGCCTACAACGACCACGATAGCTCCCAAAGCAACACTTACGGTGGCGTTTCCTACTCCACAGATGGTGGCGTTAGCTTCACCGAGATCGAACCCAATCCCGTAGCTACGGGCCATTCCCAGAATTACGGCGACCCCATCGTGGTCTACAACAGGAAGCTTGGCAAGTGGTTTACGGGCGACTTGGTGACCGGTTGCGGCGGCCAGGGAATCGGCTTGTGGACCTCGCCCGACGGCATCCACTGGAGCGTCGGAGCTTGCGCTCACAACGGCAGCTCAGACGACCGCGAATCGTTCTGGGTTGACAACGATCCCACTAGCGCCGGCTACGGCCGCATGTATATCTCCTGGAACGACTTCGCCTTTAACCAGGACCTTTCGGTCACGTATTCTGACGACGGTGTCACCTGGGTTGCTCCGATCCGCATCTCTAACGGCTTCATCCGCGACGTCCAGGTCACTGGCGCTCAGATCAGCCCAACCACCGCCAAGGCGGTGCTGAACGGCTACAACACGGTCTTCGTGGCCAGCATGAATGAAGGCGGCGGCGGACTCGCCAATCGCACGAACGTTATGTACCGCTCGACCAACGGTGGTACCACCTGGACCTCCTTCAACATGGGCGGTTCGTTCCAACCCGTGGGCGACGGCACCTGCCCCAGCAACAGCTACTTCGCCAAGATCAACCCCATCTGGCGGCACATGGGCTGGGGCGAACCCGCGGTTGGTCCGAACAACGTCGTTCACTACGTCTATGCCGGTCACGGACAGGGCTCCGACAATGGCGATATCTTCTACGTCCGTTCCACCGATAACGGCGCGACCTGGAGCGCTCCGCTGCTTCTGAACACCGACACGCCGGGCCAGCAGTACCACACCCAGTGGATGCCAAACCTGTCCGTCAATCCTGCCGGCAAGGTCACCGCATCCTGGTATGACCGCCGCAACGTCAGCAGCTCTTGCGTCAACGCGACCGATGCTGGCTGCTTCTACTGGCGCTATGGCCGCCAGTCAGCAGACAACGGCGTCACTTGGGACGCTTCGGACTCGCCCATCAGCACGACGGTTATTAATCAGCCCGAACAGGCCGACAGCGGCGTCCAGCCTTGCTACGCCGGCGACTATGACTACGCCAGGGCGCAGGGCACCAGCGCCTATGTCACCTGGACCGATGGCCGTCGCAATGTGAGCGGACACTACGTCCAGGACGTGAACCTGGCCGTAGTGCCGGAGGAATAACCAGGGAAGTAATAAGTTCGAAAAACTGCAGTACTCTAAGGGCAGCCGCAAGGCTGCCCGGTTTTTTGGGGTCGCCAAATTCCATTTCGTAGGCAAATCGTCCGCGTGTCATCCGAGCGGACTACGGTGCGCTGCGATGTGGGGCTTTCCTCGCCGCTGTTTTTGAAAGCGCCGATCGGATTGCGCCCTAGGCGCGCGATTGCCATGAACGGGATTGCAACCACGAACGAGACAACTCCTTCCCAAGGCTCCCGCACTGGGAATCT
>Ga0335085_10018006_pt1 | contig 10163 bp, 4 predicted proteins | sample Lox_Sample_45_FD_206712 | JGI IMG/M metagenome (GOLD analysis project Ga0335085, IMG submission 206712) | Soil microbial communities from Loxahatchee National Wildlife Refuge, Florida, United States - Lox_Sample_4.5 | ecosystem: Environmental > Terrestrial > Soil > Wetlands | place: USA: Florida... | reverse complement strand
TCACGGGATTAATGATGGTGACGGACGCGCCGGCGATCACCGCGCCCGAGGGATCAGTGACGGTGCCGCTGATCACGCCCGCCCCGGTCTGTGCGGCGGCGAGGCCGGGCAGAGCAAGCGCGCAGAAACACAAGGCACCGGCTAGGAATAAACGCCGGACCGGACTGGAAGCTGGGGCGCCGAGCGCGGAACGCCGGCGTGTAGAACCTGGGAAGGCGAGGGGATCCATGATTCTCCTTTTGGCAAAATGCTGCACCGCGCGTGGCGGTGCTGACGTGGTTTTTCGTGAACCGCAGGCCGGGTCGGGGCACCGCCAGGGAAGAGGCGTACAGGCTCAGGCCCAACGCCGGCTCAAACCGCGAGAATTGTCAGCAGCTTGCCAAAGAGGAGGGGGGTGGATCACGTCCGGCGAGACGAACCTGCGCGTGAGCGATAGGCTTGGTGACCGCGAGCGGCGCCCGGCCTCTTGTGGAAATGTTTTGGAACGACAGCACCACGGTCGAGGGCGGAGTCGAAACGCCGTGGCGGACAATCTGGCAAAATGGGCAGGAACCCGAATCGCCAACGGGCGGACTGGAATTGCCCGGAATCGCCGAGACCGCGAGAGGTGACTGACCCGGTCCGGCAATCTCAGGATGATAGTGGAAGCCCGCCAGCCAGGCGATCTGGAACTGCGCCAGAAGAGCCGCCAAAGCCAGCCACCGGAACGCGGAGGGCCGGGAACGTCCGGCGCCCGGCGTCCCGGTCGCACGATCTGACAAGCGAGGCTTCCGCATACGGTTCACCGCTTTGATGCGATTGCTACGGCCAGGGTTGGAGCTCCCGCGGCCCAATGGCGCTACATCTTTATTTTTAACACGTTATTCACCGGATTTCCTGCTCAGTGTTACAGGTTGAATCTTTTGACCTGCCGCCCTCGGCGTTTTCAACAAAATGTTAAGGTGCGATTGCTGGCGCTTGAATCGCGTGTCATATCCAATTCACATGCGGGCCACGCGCTAGAATTGCGGCTCCGCGCTTGTCAAGCGGATTTTTTTTGTGCATCACACGTTCCTAACGAGGTTTTCCCGGCAACCGAGTATGGCAACGATCAATTTGTGTTATGTTAGCTGCGCCGCCGATGCTCGATCGCTGGGTCGGCGGTAATTTCGGTCGAAGGTTAACCAGAGCCAAGCCCGTGCCGCGACTCGGCGCCGCGTAAAAGGGGGGGCGCAGCCGCCACGGTAGTGGTGTCTTTCGGGAAAACAGCCAAGCTGGAATTCCCAGCGGCGAGGTTCAGCAATGATGAACGCTTGGCAGGAAGTCCTGAACGAGATCAAAGACAAGGTCAATCCACAGAGCTTCGACACTTGGCTGCGTCCCACCCGTCTTCTGCGCCAGGTGGGGCCGACGATGTACGTGCAGGTTCCCAATCAGGAGTTCGAGGATTGGATCCAGGAGCACTATAGCGATCTACTGAGGCAAGTGTTGGTCCGCATGGACCCACCCGTGAAAGAGGTGTGCTACGTGGTGCCAGACGGAGCTCACGTGCCACTGTCGCGAACTCCGGCCGTGCAGGGGAGGCTCGACTTTGACTCGATTGCGCACCGGCTGAATCCGCGCTACACCTTTGACACCTTCGTCGTGGGCTCCTGCAACCAGTTCGCCCACGCCGCCGCGCGCGCGGTGGCCCAGGCTCCCTCAAAGGCTTACAACCCGCTCTTTCTGTACGGTGGCGTTGGATTGGGAAAGACTCACCTGATGCAGGCCGTCGGATACCACATTGCCCAGCACTCGAAAGACGTTCGCCTCGCGTACGTCTCCTGCGAGCAGTTCACCAACGAGGTCGTGAACTCGCTGCGCTACGACCGCATGGTGACGTTCCGCGACAAGTACCGCGGCGTTGACGTGCTCTTGATGGACGACATTGAGTTCCTCGCCGGCAAGGAGCGGACGCAGGAGGAATTCTTTCACACCTTCAACGCGCTTTATGAGGCCCAAAAGCAGGTGGTGATCTCGAGCGATTGCCCGGCGCGAGAGATCCCCGGGGTGGAGGAGCGGCTGCGCTCGCGTTTCGCCTGGGGTTTGACGGCAGACTTGCAGGCGCCCGATCTCGAGACCAAGCTCGCTATCCTGGCGCGCAAGGCCGAGATGCATAGTGTGCAGCTCTCGCCGGTCGTCGCGGAGTTCGTCGCAAGCAAGATCAGAGCCAATATCCGCGATCTGGAGGGCGCCCTGACGCGCTTGATCGCCTACTCGTCCCTGACCGGCGCCAAAATCGACCTGACGATGGCGCATCAGGTGCTGCGGCACATCCTGCCCATCGACGACCGGCGCGTCACCCTGGAGCACATCCAGCGGGTCGTGTGCCAGGAATTCGCGCTGACCATGCTCCAACTAAAATCAAAAAACAACAGCCCCGCCATCTCGCGTCCCCGGCAGGTCGCCATGTACCTGGCCAAGCAATTGACCACCGCCTCGCTGCCCCAGATCGGCAGAGAATTCGGCGGCAAACATCACACCACCGTGTTACACTCCATTCGCAAGATCGAGCGGGAACGGGAGCTTAATCGCGATTTAGACAAGGCGATCAACAGGCTGACCGACGGCCTGAAATCGGCTTAGGTGATTTTTCCAGAGCCTGTTGATTTGAAATCCTGTGAGCGATTCGGACCTGTTCTTTGAAGGCGGTTTATCCACGGCGGCGGGGGGCGCGCGTCCACAGGCTGAACGTTCCCTTTCCCCAGCAAGGAACCGCCTCCGGCCGCTTTTTCCAGAAATCCACAGTCCCTACTACTACGATGTAGGGTATAGAGAGTCTCATATATGGAGTTCGTAGCTAAGAAGTCCGACTTGCTTAAAGAAATCGATCTGGCGCAGGGCGTGGTCGAAAAGAAAGCCACGATCCCGATTCTCTCTAACTTTTTGCTGGAAGCCAAAGACGGCCACGTCCACTGGAGCGCGACGGACCTCGAACTCGGACTGTTATCCAGTAGCGTCGCCAAGGTGAAGAAAGAGGGCGCAGCCACGGTACCGGCGCGGCGCCTGGTTGACATTGTACGTTCACTGCCGGAAGCGGACGTGAAATTCAAAGTGCTGGAGAACCAATGGGTCGAACTCAAGTGCGAGCGCTCATCGTTCAAGCTCGTCGGCATGGCCCGCGACAATTTTCCCGCCTTGCCGCCTGTGCCCGAGACACTGGCCCGGGTGCCCGGTTCCGCGCTGGCGACGCTGATCAAGCGTACGAGCTTTGCCGTCTCCAGCGAGGAATCGCGATATACACTGAACGGAGCGCTGCTCATGCTGAAGCCGGAGAGCGCAACCATGGTGGCAACCGATGGGCATCGTCTGGCGCTTGTGGAGAATGACACGACGGTGGAAGAGTTGAACAGCGAGCTGCGCATCCTGGTTCCGCGCAAGGCGATGACCGAACTCGAAAAGCTACTCTCGCAAGCCGGCGATGACGCCAAGGTAGAGGTCTCGAAGGACGACAGCCACCTGTTTTTCTCCATTGGAGATCGGGTTCTAATCTCGCGCCTCCTGACCGGCCAATTCCCCAATTACGAGGCCGTGCTGCCCAAGGAGACGCCGCGCGTGGCGGAGGTCGATAGGGAGGCCTTTACGGCCGCGCTGCGCCGCGTAGCGCTGCTTTCCGACGAGCGCTCGCATGCGATCCGCCTCCAAATCGACAAAGGCCGCCTGGAGCTGTTCTCGACCAGCGGCGAGTACGGCGAGGCCAACGAGGCCATCGATGCCGAGTACGCCGGCGAGGCAATGGAAATTGGATTTAATTTCCAGTACGTCCTCGATTTCCTGAACGTGCTTCCCGAGGGCGGAAAAGTCCGGCTGGAGCTTCAGGACGAACAGAGCGCCGGCCAGTTGCGCCCGGTCGGAGAGGAAGCTTACCGCTATCGCTATGTCGTGATGCCGATGCGGATCTGAGAGCGCCTTCAGGCGATCGTGATCTGGGCCTGCTCCAGTAAAGCTAAACACATCCCTTACCCAAGCAGTAAACACAAAGTTGGCGACGCGTCTCAGGCCGCGATCCATGGTACTCTGATCGTTCTCAACAACCTGGAGAGGCACGCCGGGCGTCTCTTTGCCCTGCCTTGTGGTGCCAGTTCGCTCCCCGGAGTAAGACTGCTTGCCTGAGAACACTGCGACGGAAGTTGCGCCTCACCGGAATACGGGCGCCTCCACGATCTCTGTTGACGCCACGCCTTCCCTGCAGGATGCGACCAGCGCGGGACGCCTGGCCGGCGCGGCCGGAATCGTCACCGCGTGCGTGGTCCTGAGCCGGTTCCTCGGCTTTCTCCGCGAGTGGACGGTGGCGCACCAGGTGGGCTCCAACGCCACCACCGACGCTTATTACGCCGCGTTCACCCTGCCCGATTTCCTCAATTACCTGCTGGCGGGCGCTTCGCTCAGCGTCATTTTCATTCCCGTCTTCACAAAGTATCTGGCGGCGGACCAGGAGGACGAGGGCTGGCGCGTGTTCTCCACCGTGATCACTTTCATGGCTCTGTTGCTGGTCGTGGCGGTGGGCGCCGGTGAGATTTTCGCGCCGCACTTGATCAACATCACTACGCCGGGCTTCCGGCCGGCGGAGAAGGCCCAGGTGGTCTTCTATACCCGCCTGATGCTGCCGGCGCAGATCTGTTTCGTGCTGGGCAGCATCATGGCATCGGTGCAATACGCCAAGCACCGCTTCCTGATACCGTCGCTGGCCCTGGTGATCTACAACTCGTTCATCGTGATCGGCGGCTGGACGCTGGCGCGTTACGTGGGCATGACCGGCTTTGCGCTGGGCGTTCTGGTGGGCGCGATTCTGGGCAACCTGCTGCTGCAGATTTATGGCGCGCGCCGCGCGGGCGCCCGGTTCCGCCCGAATCTGCGACTCGGCCATCCGGGTTTCAAACTCTTCCTGAAACTCGCCATCCCCATCATGCTGGCGCTCTCGCTGACGTTTACCGACAACTGGATCATCCGGTGGTTCGGCTCCTATCTTCAGGCCGCCTCGATCACCTGGCTGCAGTACGCCAAGATCCTGATGCAGGTGCCGCTCACCTCGCTCGGCCAGGCCGTGGGCGTGGTTTCGTTCCCGATCCTGGCGCGGCTCTACGCCGAAGGCAAGCTCGTGGAATTCGACCGTACTCTGAGCGCCGCGCTCAAAGGCATGCTGGCGATGATGGTCCCGGTCTCCGCGCTCCTGATCGCGCAGAGCGAGCCCTTCGTCTACCTGGTTTTCTCGCATACCCGCCTGCGCGGTCCGGATTTCCATGCCACAGGTCTCGCTCTGGCGCTATTCGCCCTCGGCATGTTCGCCTGGGCCGGGCAGTATCTGCTGTCGCGGGGATTCTTCGCCATCCATAACAGCTGGACGCCGGCCGTGATCGGCACGGCTGTCACGCTTGCCGTACTTCCGGTGTACCGCTACCTCGTTCACCACCACGGATACTGGGGCCTGGCGCTCTCCAGCTCGATCGGGATTGCGGCTTTCATGCTCGCCCTCTTCGTGATTCTCAATCGGGTGACGAAGAGCACCACCGTCCGCAGCAACATTCTCTTTTTCTTCAAAATCAGCGCCGCTTCCGCCCTCGCCGGTTACGCCACCTATCTCGTCGACCAGCGCCTGAAGCTTCATATTCCCTGGCGTTCGATGTCTGGTGCGTTTGTGCTGCTGGTGATCGGCAGCTCCGTCGGACTCGCCGTTACCCTGCTGCTCGCGAAACTCCTCCGCATTCAGGAAGTTAACGCCCACCTGAACCGCCTCAGCCGGATCGTCCAGCGGCGCCTCGGCCGCAGACCCGCGCCACAAACCGCTCAACCTGCGGCCTGACCGTAACCTCTTCCTTGGACAGCACTTGCCTTGACTCGTGGCCGGCTGGCCCGGCCTTCGCGCGTTCCGTTGGGTTCGGTAGGTTGCAATGTGCACAAAAACAGGCCTTTTCACACCAAAATCGAGCTCTAAAATCTCACTCGATAGCGCGGCCATTCCGGCTCTAGTCCTTTCGCCACCTTTGACTTACGAGATTGGGTTCGTTTCGGAAAAACTCCGGGGCTCCGAGGCATGAAATTGGACCCAACTCCAGTTTGCTGTGAGTGATACGGCGGTGGGTTCACTACGCTAAAAGATCCTAAGCGCCTTTTGGCGATTTTCTCCAAGTTACTGAAGCTCGTGAGACGCGCCTCGATCGCCTCGCGCAGCTCGACGATGTCCGTGCGGCCGTCGACGCCGAATTCCTTCCGAAGCCAGTAATGGCACTTTTGATTGCACAGCCGGAACTCAAAAACGAAGCGGGAGAGGCTCGATTGGATGGATTCGTTGATGCTGACGTAAGGCAACCCGTCGCGCGCCGCAGCCAGTTTGCGGCTCCATGTCCAGGCGGCCGCCCGGAAGTAGTATTCGAGCATGGGGTGCTCGCGCCACCACTCCGGGTTGATGAACCAGAACAGGGCCACCAGATCGCGCCAGACGCGGAGAAAATCCCGCTGACTTTTTATAGGCACGCCCCCGTACCCGCCCCACCCGGAGGCTCTCGCGCCCAGACGATTGAGCGCCGAGCGGCGCCGTCCTTGGCGGGTACGCGGCCCCGTGGAGAGTTGGGCGTTGGCACGCTGCGCCCGCAGCCGTGTGGGGCTCGGAGATTTCGCAGGGGCGGAGTTCGAAGTGAGCGCGGCCATGGGAACGACCTTGGCGCAGACCGGGGATTTGCGTGTACGACTCCTTTATGTACCATCTGGCTAGCAATGTCAACAGAAAAAGAGGCTCGTCATGTTGCCCAGTCGGCGTGATCGTAACCGTGGCTAGACGTCTGATCGGGTCAAGATCTGAACAAAAGGCCACAGGTTCCCCTCCTCAGATGAGGTCGGGGGTTGGTGTCCTCACGGAAAACTCAGTTGACACCACCCCGGCCTTCGGCCACCCCTCCTCACCTGAGGAGGGGAATTTGGGGTTGAGGATCTCGTCGGTTTGAGGTCGAAGACTTCGCTGGATAATGCTCATTAAGACTAAGTTCGGAATTGAATTTACCCGCGAATCCTGCGGGTTGCGACTATCCCCCTCCCGAGAGCCGTCACACGCTTCGGTGAAGCTCGTCACTGACTCGCCATTGCCGGGGTGATGGACTTACCTCATAGGTGGTGGTGTCGATACCGGCCCGCCGTCCGCACAACGAGCCCTCCAGCCACCGCTCAAGAGGTGCGTCATGACGCGCGTCCAGTCCAGGATCCTTCGTCAGATTTCCAGCGAATATCTTGTGGCCCTGTTCGGGCTGTTCGGCGTGTTCGCCGTGAATGCACAGGCCCAGACCTACGTGTTCGAAGAAGCTGACTTCGATACTGGGGCTACAATCACCGCGATCGTCGCGGGTGACTTCAATAATGACAGTCGACTCGACCTGGCAACCGCGCATTCCGGGAACACTATATCGGTCCTCATTGGCAAGCCGGACGGCACATTTCAGCCTCACGTGGACTACCAGGTAGGCAGCTACCCTACCGCCATCGCAACCGGCGATTTCAACGGTGACGGCAACCTGGATCTGGCAGTCGCCAATACTGGCGACAACACGGTTTCCATTCTGCTCGGCAATGGGGATGGAACGTTCAAAGTGACGGGCCCATACGGAGCCGGGTCCACCCCGGCCTCGGTCGCCGCCGGAGACTTCAACGGCGACGGCAAGCTCGACCTGGCGGTCGCGGACTCGGCCAGCAACAGCGTCAGCATACTGCTCGGAAACGGCGACGGCAGTTTTGCTGCTCCGGTGGACTACGCGGTCGGTTCGAATCCAGTCTCAGTCGCCGCCGGCGATTTCAACCGCGATGGGAGGATCGACCTTGGCGTCGCGAACAACCTCTCCGGCACCATCTCGATTCTTTTGAGCAAAGGCGACGGCACTTTTGAAGCCGCCGTCAACTATAGTACGGGTCAGTACTCAGGGGCGCCCGAATCGATTGCCGTAGGCGACTTGACGGGGAGCGGAATCCCGGACCTCGTTGTAGGGTGCTACTACTCTGTCGTGAGCCTGCTGGGAAACGGGGATGGGAGCTTCCAGCCGGCACTGTCGCCCGACGAGCCCTCATCCGGGGGTGCCTCATTGGCGCTAGGAGATTTCAATGGGGACGGCAAGCTGGATGCCGTGACAGGCTATCTTGACGGTTATGATGGCGATGGCCATCTGACCGTTCAGCTGGGTAACGGCACCGGGCTGGTGATTTACCAGTCTCAGGATTACGACCTCTGGCCATCCTTATGGAGCGCGCCACTGGTAACGGTAGGAGACTTCAACGGCGACGGCGGGTTGGACGTGGCTGCCGCCGATGGCAGCACGGTTTCAATTCGCCTGGGCAATTTTGACGGAACGTTTGGCCCGCCCCTCGGGAACGGCGGCCTGGGCGGTGGCGCCACGAATGACGATTCGTTCGGCCCCATGGTCGCAGCAGACTTTAACGGGGATGGGATATCAGAGTTAGCGCTGGTTTATCACATAGGGCAGCCCTTTTGTCAGTACGGTTCCCCGTCGGACGGCATCTCGCTAGAATCAGGATTTTACGGTACTGGGTCGAGCCCTTCGAACCTGTTGGTGGCGGACTTCAACGGGGACGGCCGATCGGATCTCGCCGTTCTGAATGGAGGCTACAACTGCTGGGGGAATGTGGGGCCAGGGAGCGTGTCGGTTCTGCTGGGTAACGGGGATCTCACCTTTCAGGGCGCGCAGACGTCGGGCGCGGGCTGGATCTCGATGCTAGCCGGTGATTTCAACGGAGACGGGTACGCTGACCTCGTAGTATCCGACAGCACCAGTCTCAGCGTGCTTCTTTCAAACGGGAATGGAACCTTTCGGGCGCCCCTCAGCACGGGAATAGCTGCGGTGCCCCTGGCCGTGGGAGACTTCAATGGGGATGGCAGGTTGGATCTGGTCGTCGCTGACCACGGCAATAACATCCTTATTGCACTTGGGAACGGCGATGGCACCTTTCGGCCGCTCACAGCTACGGGGATGATGGGCAACTCGGCCGCTGTGGCCGACTTTAATACTGACGGGATGCTGGACCTTGCCATCGCCCACAGCACGGTGAGCATCTTGTTAGGCAATGGAGATGGTACATTCCAGCCGCCACTCGAATATAGCGTTCCAGACCCCTTGGTCGAGGCAGTTGCCGACTTAAACGGTGATGGGCGACCAGATCTCGACGCCAGCACTTCTTTCCTGGTCAGCAAGACGGGCGGCGGTTTCCAAGTACTTCCTAAATGCTGCGGAACGGTCGTAGGCGACTTGGACGGTGATGGGCTTCCCGATTTAGCAAACCAGTATCCATTACGACCGCAGGGATCGAAGCCGGTGATCACGACCTACCTGGATCGCGCAGTGATAGCGATCTACCCCAACAATCTGACCTTTGATCTGTCTGCTGGCGGCGGAGCATCGCCTCAAGCCGTAACGATCAGCAATCCGGGCCTTGCACCGCTGAAGATCACGAGCATCACGGCTACCGGCGACTTCACCCAGACGAACAATTGCATCTCGACCTTGATATCTCCCGCCACTTGCACGATCACGGTTACGTCCACTCTGACGGAGGCAGGCACCGCCAGCACGGGGTCGATCAGCATTGCGGATAGTGCCCCAGGCAGCCCGCACCTCATCAGCCTTGCGGCGACGATTCCCCAGCCGCAGGTGAGCCTCACGCCTGCAGGCCTGAGCTTTTCGAATCAGCCGGTGGGCGCCCCCGGTGCCCTCAAGGCTGTGACTCTGACCAACAGCGGCAACGCCGTTCTCAGCATCACGAGCATCGCAGCCAGCGGCGACTTCGCGGAGACAAACACTTGTGGCGGGTCCATGCCCGCGGGAGGCCGTTGCAGCCTCAGCGTGACGTTCACTCCGACTGCGCCGGGCAGCAAGACGGGAACGATCACCATTACCGACAACGCTCCGGACAGTCCGCAGGTCATCAGCCTGACGGGCACTGGTATCGGGGCTCCGGTCGTGACCCTCAGCGCCTCGACGATGTCCGTGGGAGATCAGGACGTGAGCACGACCAGCACGGCGCACATGCTGACGCTAACCAACAGCGGCAATGGCGCCCTCACCATTGCGAGCATTACCGCCAGCGGCGATTTCGCGGAGACCAACACCTGCGGCACCTCCGTGGCTGCGGGGGCAGGCTGCACCATCAACATC
>Ga0335085_10018005_pt1 | contig 10163 bp, 10 predicted proteins | sample Lox_Sample_45_FD_206712 | JGI IMG/M metagenome (GOLD analysis project Ga0335085, IMG submission 206712) | Soil microbial communities from Loxahatchee National Wildlife Refuge, Florida, United States - Lox_Sample_4.5 | ecosystem: Environmental > Terrestrial > Soil > Wetlands | place: USA... | reverse complement strand
AGATGATGAGCCGGGTCCGCAGCAAGGACACGGTGCCGGAATTGATTGTGCGTCGAATGGTATACGGGATGGGATATCGGTATCGGCTGCACGTAAAACAGCTACCCGGCAAGCCAGATTTGGTTTTCCGAAAGGCACGCCGGGTGATCTTTGTTCATAGCTGTTTTTTCCACCAGCATAGTTGCGGCGCTGGAACGATACCGAAAACGCACACGCCGTTCTGGAGGACGAAACTGCGAAACAACGTAAAGCGGGATGCTGGCAACGTCTTGGCGCTCAATCAATCGGGCTGGAGAGTCCTGACGGTGTGGCAGTGCGAGTTGAAAGACCGTGCAGAACTCGAATCACGGTTGCGGAAATTCCTGAATGGGGCGAATAAACAATGAACAATGGCAATGGCGCTAATATCGAGGGACCAGACGTTCCCCGCTTTACTGCTGTGGATGCTTTTTGCGGTGCTGGAGGGCTATCGTATGGACTCCATCTTGCTGGTTTCGAGGTCCTGGCTGCGTTCGATAATAACGAAGTTGCCGTTAAAACCTACAATGCCAACTTGCCCAAGGTGGCGTTTGTTGGTGACGCCCGTACATTAACTGCCTCAGAATTGCACGAGAAGGCTGGCCGTCCTGAGCGGCTAGACCTCTTCGCTGGTGGGCCACCGTGCCAAGGCTTTTCTAGGCAGAAACGGGGCGCTCATAATGGCGATTCCCGGAATGATCTGGTTCTGGAATACGCACGTTTTGTGCGGGAACTACGGCCACGTATGTTTCTACTGGAGAACGTCGATCAACTTGGTGGCAAGCGGGGCGAGACATTCATCAATAAAGTGCAGAAAGAACTCCGGGATTACGTGCTATTCCCGGACTTCTTCAACTCCGCAGACTACGGCGTAGCGCAGACGAGATTGCGTTACGTTATCGTTGGAAAGCGAAATGATCTGCGCTCAACCTACTTTCCGCCCAAACCAACAGTTCGCAAATGGTGTACCGTGGGCGAAGTCTTCAAGGGCTTGCCTGAACCACCTGCCGATTACTCCGACCATCCAGATTTTCCCAATCACTATTTAGCTAAGGTCACTCCTTCAAATATCGAACGGTTTTCTCACGTTCCCCAAGGCGGCGGATGGGAGAACATTCCGTTCGATCTGCGCCTAAAGTGCCATCAGACGGTAGACCGCTCCGCTGGCGGTTGGCCTGATGTATATGGGAGACTCGATGCGAAAGGGCAAGCGCCCACGGTAACTGGTGGCTTCGACAGTTTTACTCGTGGCCGATATGGTCATCCTTATGCGGATCGTCCGATTACACCAAGAGAAGCGGCACGGCTCCAAGGCTTTCCCGATTGGTTCACCTTCCACGGTACACGGTGGGATATCCGTCACCAGATTGGCAATGCCGTTCCGTGCCCGTTGTCGCAAGCAATTGGAGACAGCATTAAGAAGACGCTCCTGGCAGAGGACGGTTTGGCAGCAGTTCAGCCAGTCATCTTGCGTGGTCGCCAGCGCAAGCGGATCAGATTTGCAGTGCAGAACGGTAAGCGAGGAATCAGCCAGCAGGTAGAACTTGATTTGGCGTAGCACTTTTGGAGCGGTATGAGACGGGCGTTCAGAGTGCAGCCCGATCTACTATCGTCGCCGCAAATGTCGGAACAGAATCCTGATTATTCCGTCTGGAAAGTAGTCCGCACCGTCGGTGGAGGTGCAGAGTTTCGCTATCGAGGGAGCACCGACACAGTAACAGTCATTCGCTACAGCGCCGAAGACCTTGAACTGAGACTTACAAGCGCAGATTATTCAAGAATTTGGGAACGTTTCAGAGGTCGTGAAGTAAAGGTCGGGACGAGCCAGTCACCGCCGAATGATAGCCTCGGGGCTTTTCTCAGGGATGAGATCACGCATTGTGGAGCCGCTTCTTACGTCGGACGGATCTTGCTCGATGAGGGTTATGCCTGGAAACCCCGGCGGGGCTGGATTGCGTTCTTCAATGAGCGCAAAGAATCAAAGGAGTAATTTTCCGGCACAGATGAGACGGTCTAACGAACCAGAAGAGCTTCTTTTTCTTTGAAGAATGCGCCAAGCGGCCTCACATCTATTTTGGGATGCCCTGTCGCCAATGCCGAGTACTTTTCCGGCACATCGAGGAAATACACTCGATCAAGGCGTGCGATGTACCGCTGATACACTGTCCACTGAAGCGGCAGCAGGATTTCTGTAACTTTCAATGTACGCAAGTCCAACTTTGTTTCCGCAAGAACGACGAGCAACCCCTTGAACTCCGATTCACCCCACAACCCGGCGAGGACCCTCTGATGTGCCCACGGCTGAATGCTACGCTCTCTGGTCGAGAGCTTGACCGGAACATGGAATTTCACCTGTCCCTTTCCAAGCTCGAAGATAATGTCTGTGGGAAGCTCGCAGTTCTGATCTTCAACGGACGGAACTTTTACCTTCTTTCTCGGCATGGCACCGAATTGGCGTGCGACGAGGTGGGCGACGAACCATTCAAAATACGTGCCAGGAGTCTTCTTGTCTCCAGCCTTCCAGGTATCGTTCGCAGCACAGAAGCTAACGGCAATGGTATAAAGCAGCGACGTGATTACCTCATTGGAAAGGTCGTCGTAGGCTGCTTCTTTGAATTTCTCCAGGAGCGGCATCAGTACCGCTTCATCCTCGATGAAAAGTGCCGAGTTGATCGGTCGAGAAGTGTGAGTGGTCTCTCGATTTCCTGTGAGGATCGTTTTCCGAAAGGCATGGTATTTTTTCCCGGCAACCTGAGAGACCAGTTCGATCCTGGTGCATTCGCTCTTCAGAATTGTCAGGGCAGTGATGCAGATGTCGGCCAGCAGATCCGCATATTCTTTCGTGGGCAGCGTTTTGAGCGCCTTCTTCGACTTCAGGAAGTTGTACTTGACAAGCAACGGCGGCAGGATTTTTCCCATGAATGCCTAAATTAGCACAGCGCAGTCCGATTCGTTTTAGCGTCGAACGAAGATCGGCCCTTTGCTGTAGTATCAAAATGGAAATTGCGGCTGGCAGTCGGGTGCGAAAACGGAGAATGTATGGAGACTTGCGTTGAAACCGCTGGCTTGAGATCTGGGATTGGTCGAGTGCTGCACTCCTACGGATCTGCGAAACGGGAGACCTTCGGTGGGCATCCGCTCGAAAGATTCATCCGAAAAGACCTTCCAGTGATCGTGATCGAGGATCTAGGAACTGCTGCGTCAGGACTGATTGTGAAAGGTTCTGCGGGACAGGGGCAGTGGGCCGATTCTCCCTGGATTGCTCTCATGGACCCCGCCGTTACGAATTCTCCGCAGCGTGGATTTTACGTGGCGTATCTTTTCGCCGGATCAATGCAGCGGGTAGTGCTCTCGCTAAATCAAGGCATCGGAGCCTTCACGACGATGAGCAGTTCCGAAGAAGCTCTGGACGGTCTCAGACGAAATACTGAACTGATCCGATCCGCCGTCCCGGAATACGAGAAGCGGTTTGACGACGGGCCAATTTCGTTAGATGCAAGAGGCCACAGACCCGCTTGGTACTACCAAGCGGGACACGCATTTGGTCGAAGCTACGAACGAACACTACCGCCCGAAGTCGTGATGATTGAAGACTTGAGGAGCATTGTTCAGGTGTATCGGCTACTGATACACCGAAACGCCACCCTGCAAAAACGTCTGGTCGTACCCACAACGGCATCGGGCAAACGCCATTTGGAGCATGTCTGATTGGTTCAGGGACGAAGTGCCTCAAAAGCACGCACCATCTTCTTGGTGAGTTGGAGGGAGATGGCGGCGCTGCGGCTCCGTTGTGTTGAGATGGAGGAAAGGGCGTGCTTGGCGGTACACGAATCTACCCCTGACGATTTTCCCACGAGTAGATTCACGAGTAAAAACGTCCAACTGGCTCCAAATCAGCACAAAATACCCCGTCTCATCCAAACCCAAACAGTTGAAAACAAACACCCACAGCTTATGGGAAGTGGCTACGAACCAGAAGGCCGGGAGTTCGAATCTCTCCGGGCGCACCACTTCGTCAACCGCCTATACGTCGAACGTGTCGATATCGCGGCTCGGAACTTCGTGCATCTCGCCTTTGTTCCAGAAGGTCCTGATGATGGCCGCATTAAGCGCCACTTCCACCCTGGGAGGTTCCACGACGAACGCGCCCCTGCGCGGGGTGATCCGCCCGATCGGATCTGCGGTCGGGTTGGTCCCGGTATCGACGGTCATTTTGCTCATGCGCTTGTAATAGATTTTGCACTTCGACCCCACGGTATCGCGGCGATACTCCAGGTAGGTGGTGTCGGCGGTGCCGTCTTTCCGATTGGGGTAGGCCGGCATATCGAATCCGCTCACCGGCCCGTGGTAGTTGAGGCCGCCGGCCAGCGAGGTCATCTCGGTTTTCCATTGCGACTCGCTGCCCCCGCAGCGCTTCGACCGGATGCAACTTCCGTAAAGATGCACGTTATTGCCGTGCAGGCCGCTGTTCTGGATGAACTGAAGGAATCCCGCGATGCGGTCGACATCCCCCGGCATCGCGTGAAAGCCGTATAATCCGTTGTCGGTTTGCAGCACCACTCCCATGCAGGCTCCGATATTCGGAAAACCGATCGTATCAGCGTCAAAGCCAACCTCGCGTTCGTTCAGGTATCGCGCCATCTACTGTCTCCTGAGCCGGAAATTTGACAACGGCCTATTATATTCCGAGAGGCGGAGATCATGATTCACCGACGAATCTCGCGCAGGGGCGGGTTGACCGCCGCCGTTTTCCTGTTTGTCGCCATAGGCGCGCACGCGCAGACCGCGAATATCGATCCCGGTGCGAGAAGAGGCATCGAAGCGGGAAACCAGGCGTGGATCGATGGCATGAAGCAGGAGCCGCGGCGCCGATAGCGGCCACTTATGCTGCCTCCGCAGTAGACTGCGCTCCCAACGGCGAGTGCATCCGCGGCCGCGCAGCAATTGAACAACACTTGCGGGAGCGGATTGCGAAATTCGGCCGCGCGCGTTCGGCATCGGTGACGAGCATGGGCTCGGTGCAGCAGGGGGACTTCGTCTACGAATGGGGCCGCGCCGAAGCCGCCTTCGCCGGCGGGCAGAAGGTCGCGGGCCGTTATCTCACGGTGTGGCAGAAGCAGCCGGACGGGAGCTGGATGATTTTCCGCAACCTCGCGCTGCCCGATGATACGCGGCGCTGAGCGGGAGACTACTTCGCGGCCGGTATCGTGATCCAGTAGGTTTGATAGCCGCGTGGGATTACTTTCATCGACCCGGGGAATACGAATAGTCCGGCGTTCTCTTCCTCGCGGCGCGGCAGCACGAACTCCGCGGTCCTCCTGCTTCCGTTCCGCACCTGGATCAAAGGGTGCGTCCAGTCCCGCGCGGCCGCCAGCGGGAGGGATACGCCACGGATGCGGACTGCCGAGGGCTTCAGCACGACGATTGTTTCCGCAGGTTTGTTGATGGTCTGTACGCGCAGGAGGCGCCCTTCCACAATCGCTCCCCTTGGCGCCAGCGTCTTGCGCTTTCCGTCGCGCAGCGGTTCCAGCAACCTGGCTGAAAAGGAGTCGCCGGCTGCGGCGGAGCGGAGATCGATGGGTGCTGCCAGCGCCATCGCGAATCGCAGCATACCGGAAACGGCCGCGGGCGCCGGGGCCGATTCCGGCGCTTCTCCACCCGATGCTGTTTGCGGTGGAGAATAACTGATTGTCGATTCGCCGCGATATTCCCGGCAGGCGGAAAACGTTGTTGTGCTTTGAGTCTCCTGCCCGAACTGGTTCACAAAATACTGCTCGACTTCTTGCGGCAGCAGGAAATCGGAATCGCCGATCGCGGCTTTCGTGAAGTTCATCTCGGCGCTTACCTGGCATTCCGGCCCATCCTGCGGCAATGTCGCGGACATGAGGGTCATGCGGGCCAGTTCGCCGGTCCGGGAGTCTACCAGTACCGTTCCCTGGTATGCCGCGTATGCCCACGAATCGCCCACTTTGACGCGGAAATGACTGTCAGGCTGCGCTACCTGAAAGGTATACGCCATCAGGGTCCGCCCGGCGGCAGTAATCTCGCGCTGGAACTCGAATTTCTTTGCGTCCCGTCCGAAAACCACAATCATGTATCCGCCGAACCCGCCAGTGGCGAACGGCCCGAGACCGACCAACGCGGTGGGATCGTCGTTTTCAAACGTCCGCGCGCCCGCCCAGGAAAAAATCTCGCCATCGTGGGTCATGGTCACGTCCAGACGCAGGCGATCGGTCGAATACTGCCGTAACACCATGTCCAGCGTGGGATGTTGCCGCAGCGCGAGCACGGCGGAGCATTCGCGCGCGAGGGTAGAGGCTTGCGGCACGAACACTTTCCGCGTGACGGTTTCGACGCAGGTGTAATTGGGAATCCGGTCGGCATCGGCCAGGACTTTTCGAGTCACTTCGCGGATCACATCCGCGGGGTCGCGGCCGGCTCCCGTGAGCCACAGCGCGGCGCTGGCGAGCAACAACGCGAGCCGCCTCATTTTACCGGGCCCGTCAGCCAGTCCGTGCGAAAGCCCTTTGGCATTGATGCATTTTCGCCAAAGAAGTGATACACGCCATAGGCGCTTTCGTTCGGCCGCGGCAGTTCGATCTCGGTTCTTCGCCACATTCCACTCACCGTGCTGGTTTGCAGATCGGCCGGTCGCCGGTCGGGCGTGAGTGGGAACGGCACCGCGGAATCCCCGAGCTGCACTGTCTCCCACCGCAGCGCCACGGTCAGTTCGGGCCGCATTCCGTGCCGCAATTCCACGCGCATCAGGCGCCCGTGCACCGGCGCCCCTTGCGTGATGACGATATTGCGCTTCGGATCGCGGAGAGGCTTGACGAGGTGTCCTTCAATCCGGTCGCCCGCCGCAGCGGAGCCGGGATGCACGGCGCTTGCGACCTCCACGGAGACGGACAGACCGGGTGTGAATTGCGGCTCGCCCGCCGTTTGGCCGCCGCGGCTCCCGCCGGCCGAGGGACCTTCACCGAACGATACCGTCGATTCCGCCTGGTATTCCCGGCACGCCGCAAAACTCATGTTGTTTTCGGCCTCTTCCCCATTGCGGCCCAGAAACCGCTGCCGCGCGGCTTTCGGCAGGAAATAGTCGGCTTCGCCCAACTGCACCATTCCATATTCCAGAGTGGTCTGGGTCTCGCACGATCCGGTCTCTTCCGGAAGCTCTTCGGTCTGTACGCGGAGCTGCACCAGTTCCGCCGTTTTGGGGTCGATGAACAGGCGCCCCGAGTAGCCGGTAACCAGCCACTCGCGGCGGTTTTGCGACTTCACGCGGTAGTGGCTCTCGTCGCGCGGCACAAAAAAGGAGTACTCGTAGAGCTTCCGCCCGTTGAGCGCCGTCTCGCCTTCAAATGCAAAACGCGGATCGCTGGGCTCGAAGATCCCCAAAAGCAGCGCAGCGAACGGGCCGGTGCCCATGGCGCCTTCGGGAATCAGTTCGTCGATATCGCCTTCTTCGAATTTCCTGGCGCCCGCCCAGGAATAGATTTCGCGGCCGGTAGCGAGGGCGACGTCCAGCCGCAGCCAATCGGTGGTGCTGAGCTTGAGCCTGGCCAAGTATCCGGGCTGTTTCCGGCGTGCCATCAACGTTTCGCACGATCTTGCCGTGCGCCCCGTTTCGGATTCGTAGCGATCTCGCTGGACCGTCTCGACACAAGTGTGATTCGGAATGTGCACGCCGTGCTCCACCACCTGGTCGCGCACGCGCATCAGCAACTGCACGGGGTCTATGCTGCCGGCGAGATCAAAGCTCTGCTCCGGTTCGTCCCGCTTCGGTTGTGCTTCGGCGGTGGCTTTATCCGGCGCGGGCTGCAGCTTTTCCGTAGCCTCCGGCGCGGTTGTCGGATTTGCCGCGGGCGCGGAGGGAGCCGCGGTGCGCGGAATGCGTACCTCCATGTGCGCGATTGCGTCGGCGAGCTCGTGCGGCGTGCGTACAACCAGCATCTCGCCATGGAAGGATTGCAGCAAATGCTCGATTTCATCCTGCGGTGACGAGGGGCCAACCGAAAACTCTGTGCCATCCGCCATGCGGGGCAGCGGTGATTGCCCCAGCATCGGCCCACGCCCCATCGGGCCTTGCATCGGCCCACGCCCCATCGGGCCTTGCATCAGCCCGCGCGCCATGGGCCGGCGGAGCCATTGGTATTCCAGATAAAACAGAGGATGCTCCGCTGCCCGTTTCGCGGGGGGTGTTTGCGGCGGTTTTGTGCGCTCGGCCGTTCGCGGTCCCATGACGATGACGGCGTCGGGAGGCTGGGCCGCGCTCAATTGATCCTGCAGCAGGCCCGTCAGGAAATCCTCTGCCGTCGTCGGCTTTTGCAAGGTACGGTAATCCACCAGCGCCAGTTGCAACTGTCCGATCGCCCCGGTCAGAGCATCCATCTGGTCCGCCTGGAAGCCGTCCTTTTGAAATACGATGGCCTGTTGCGCCAGGTTGAACGCAATCAGGCGCACGCTTTGCGCCGGCATCTCCCGCATCACCGAGCGCACGGTATCCGCCAGCCTGCCGATATCCTCGGGCTGCAGCTTCGAAAGATTGGGGGAGAGCGGGGCGGCGTGCAACAGAATGGTCAGCCTGCCGATCCGCGGGCCTGTGCCGGCGGCCTCCGGCGGCTCGGGCGCGAAAATCTCCTCGACCTCTCCCGGCCGCGTGGTGGTTTTCAACTGCCGCTCGTTACCCGTACGGCGGGCTTGTATCTCCCACGAACTGTAACAGGCGCGGTGCAGATCGTCTTCAATCAGGAGTTCCACGCGATAGACGCCCTCGCCGGTTACAAATGTACCGCTGAACTCGCCATCGGCCTTGGTGGAAGGGATTGCGGGCAGACTCGCGTCGTCGTTGAAGTAGACGGCCGGCAGCCCCTCGGGAGTGACCCTGATGCTGGTGGTCAGATGGTGATCCGATCCGCGAAGCTGGTCGAGCGGAATATCGACGACGTAGCCGGTTTCGAATCGAAAATCGTAATTCAGCGCCGGCCGCGACGGAGTAACACTGCACCGTAACCGCGCGAGCGACGGGGCCTTGGCAAAGGCCGCGCTCATTTCCGCAACGCTCGCAGGGTCCGCCAACGATTGGGCAGATGCGGCCGTGCTCCACAAGACGGCCAACTGCCAGACCAGTGCGCTCCGAAAGTAGAAGCGGCTCATCCGCGTCCTCCGCCTGCCGCCGGACTTCATCATTCATCGTAACGCCGGCGCTCTTTCCTGACGAGTCAATCATACGGCGGGCGCCGGAATACCGAATCCCCGGCTTGGGGTATTTGGAAAGGAATCCCGCAGTAGCTTGTGAGCGGCCCACCGGAACGACCCCTGCGCCGGTGTGACGCAATGCACTCCGGAGCCGGCCGCCGTGTTCGAATCTACGGCGGCGGGGCGCCGCAAGCTGGTGAAATTGAATTACCGGCCGCGCTTTCGGCGGCCGCTGGGATGGCGGCTGTGATTCCGCACTGGCTCTCGATTATTTCGGTGGTCTCATTGGCCGCGGCCGCGTGCTGCGCCGGGGCCGTCGCGATCGATATCGCTCGCGGCAACCGCCAGCACATGGCGATCATGAACGTGGTCTGGCCGGTGACGGCCCTGTGGTCCGGCGTGTTGGGGCTCTGGGGATATTTCCGGATCGGGCGGCGGTCGCCGCACCTTGGCGCCGCGGGCGGGAGCAAGCCGTTCTGGCAGGCGGTCGCGATTGCGGCTTCGCATTGCGGCGCGGGCTGCGCCCTGGGCGACATCCTGTCGGAATGGGTGCACCACGCCGCGCCTTTCACCATCGCGGGCAGCGCGATGCTCGGCGCCTGGACGCTGGATTATGCTTGCGCCTTTCTGATCGGAATTGCCTTCCAGTATTTCGCCATTGCTCCCATGCGCCACCTCCCGGTTGCCGAAGGCCTCCGCCGGGCGCTCAAGGCCGACAGCCTCTCGCTGACATCCTGGCAGGCCGGTATGTACGGCTGGATGGCGCTCGCGCGGTTCGCCATTTTCGGCAGGGAGATTCCCGTTACATCGCCTGCCTTCTGGTTTCTGATGCAGATCGGCATGGCGGCGGGTTTTCTCACGAGCTATCCGGTCAACTGGTGGCTCGTGAGGAGCGGCATCAAAGAGAAGATGTAGCGCGCGCCGGCGGCCTACCAGTATTCGCGCCA
>Ga0335085_10018004_pt1 | contig 10164 bp, 6 predicted proteins | sample Lox_Sample_45_FD_206712 | JGI IMG/M metagenome (GOLD analysis project Ga0335085, IMG submission 206712) | Soil microbial communities from Loxahatchee National Wildlife Refuge, Florida, United States - Lox_Sample_4.5 | ecosystem: Environmental > Terrestrial > Soil > Wetlands | place: USA: Florida... | reverse complement strand
CGGAGTGAAGTTCGAAGTGCCGCCGACCGCCACCGATTTGCTGGTGCAGGCCCGGCAGTTCGTCGAGGACAAGAACGGCCCACCGTCGCGTTTGGTCGCGGAACTCGATGGCAAGCTGATCAACTCCGTCACCGGCAAGCCCGACCCGTTGCCGGCGGACGCCAAGCCGCGTTACATCGTGTACTTCCGGGGCGCGAGTTGGTGTCCGATCACGCGAAAGTTCACACCGTCGTTGGTCAAATACTACAACGACACAAAGCCGAAGCATCCAGAATTCGAGATCGTGTACATCATGACCGAGACGCCGGAAGACACAGGCAGATTCGCCAAGGAACTCGGCTTCTCGTGGCGCGCCGTCGATTACGAGACGACTGCGAAAATGCCGGTGACGAATCGCGAGAAAGTCTTTGGCGATTTGATTCCGCAGCTTGTCGTCATGGATTACTCCGGCAGGGTTCTCGCCAGCGGAACTCAGAACGGCGCACCAGACGCTCTCGCCCGACTCGATTCGCTGTTGAATCAACCCAAGGAATAGCTCCGTGAAAGCAATGCTCGGCTTCTGTCTTCTTCTCGTCTCGCCGGCATTCGCCGCGCCGAAAATCGAAGAGAAGAACGTCGGCCCGGCTTGGGTGCCGGGCGTGGTGTACACGCTCAGCCCGAAAGGCATGCACGTCGCCACCGCGCATGGGAAGGATGGCAAGACGCTCGTGACTGTGGATGGCGTGGACGGGCCGTTAATGGATCGGATTCTCGACGGCGCAGCGGGCGGGACGGTGGTGAAGATTTCCGAAGATGGCTCCTACACCCGCGTCCCGTATAAGTGGACGGGGCCGGTCGCGTTCAGTCCGAACGGCGAGCGTCACGCCTACGCCGGGCAGATCGGCGCAGACACGGTTGTCTTTCTCGACGGCAAAGAAGTGTTTCGCGGATCGAACGCGGTGGAGAGCCTGCATTTCTCGCCCGACAGCAAACATCTGTTTTTTCTGAATCGCACCACGGACTCGTATCAATCCTACCGGCTGATGATGGATGGTCAGCCGGCATCGCCGGCTTTTGAACCGGCCACGTTGCCGGTGTTCAGCGCCGACGGTTCGCGGTGGGCGTTGGCGGCCAGCAAACCGCGGAACGCGAACCAGAAGTTTCTGGTCATCGACGGCAAGGATGCCGGCTACGCGGGCGAAGAACCGCAGTTGACGCCGGATGGGAAGCACTTGGTCTGCATCGTCCGGCAGTGGCAAAAGGGATCGGTGTTGGTGGACGGGAAGGAGCTGATCAGCGGCTGGGGTGTCGATAAATTCGTGATCAGCCCGACCGGCGACATCGGCGCGATTGTGATTCCCGGCTCGGATAACCGCAAGAAGCTTTTCCTCAACGGCAAGCCCGTCGTGGACGATGCCGGCGATGTCGTGTTCAGCCCGGACGGCAAACGCATGGCCGCGATTTGCGCGCTCAACCAGAAGGCGTGGGTGATTCTCGACGGCCAGAAACACAAGGAGTATTGGCCCATCGCGAATGTCGCGTTCACGCCCGACTCATCGAAGTGCGTCTATGTCGCCCACGCCGGCGATAAGGATTACGTCGTCATCAACGGCAAGGAGAACGACGACGGCAACGTGCTGCTGCATTACCGGCCGATCTATGCGCAAACCGGCAACAGCATCATCTACGAAGCCGGCTTTATGATGCAACGGCTCAGTGTTCACTACAACGATCACATCGAACCCCAGAGCTTGATGAACGCCCACATGACGCTCAGTCCAGACGGAACACATTTTAAGTATTACCGGAAGGACCCGGACAATCTGATGCGGTTGATCGAAGATGGCGCGACGAATGCGCCCGCTTTCATGCAGATGGGCGCGCCGATTTTCTTCAGCCCTGATTCCAAACATTTCATCGCGCCACTTTTTCAATCGTATTGGTGCGACGGACAAAAAGTTGTCTCGGCCAATAAGCCGCTCGGCTTCACTCCGGACAGCCAACATCTCATCTGGCAAGGCCGCGACTCCAGCCCTGACGGCGTGATCCTCAACACCTACTACGTCAACGGCGATCTCGTCGCCAAATTCTCCGCGCGCGGTTCGACGTGGACCGGCATCGGCATCCCGAAAGCGTGGGAACAACAACCGGACGGCACGATCGTCTTCGTCGGCTCGGCGACGGGCGTGACGTACGGCCTCGGCCCGGTCAAACGCATCACCGTCACCCCCGACCCGAACGTCACGTACGACACCTGGCGGGCCAAACTCAAAGCCAGCGGAGTCGCCAAACCAACCTCCTATGCACCGCAGTTGACACCGGACTCGAACCGCGAAATGTTCTTGGCGGAGGCAACCAAGTAGAAAGGAGGTCACATGAGCGAACCGACCACACCCAAACCCCGTCGCGCCTGGCTAACATGGCTCGCGGGAATTGCCGGTGGCCTTGTCGTACTGGTGGTCGTGTTGTATTTCGTCGCCACCAGCAGCGGCTTCTTTAAGAGCGTCATCTTGCCGCGCGTCGGCAGCGCGCTCCACGCTGACGTGAGCGTGAGTGATGCCGAGATCAGTCCGTTCTCGCAGGTTGTCCTGCGCGATTTGAAGGTGCAGACCGAGGGAGTTGAACCGCTCTTCGCCGCCACGACCGTTCGACTGCGCTACAGTCTGATGGCGATTCTGCGCGGTAACATTCTCGTCGAGGAAGCCGCGATTGAATCACCCACGGTGAACGTCATTGCGAACGCCGACGGCACGAGCAACCTCGATCCTTTGCTCAAATCGGAGAACCCAGCCGCCAAAGAAAAACCTGCACCCGCAGCAAAACCGTCGCCGCCCCCAGCGCTCGATGTGAAATCTGTCGTGCTCAAGAACGCCACGATCCGGTACCGTTCGGGCAGTAACGAGACGATTGAACTGGCCAACGTCAACGTTAACGTCTCCAACATCAAAAACGGCGGGACAGGCAAGCTGGATCTCTCACTCGGAATTTCAGTAAAGCAGCCGTCGAACACCGCGCTCCAAGCCAAACTCGCCGGCGCACTCACCTTCAACCTCACAGCTGACCTGCAGCCTGGCGGCGCGAAGGGTCAAGTCACGGCCAACATCGAGAAGGCGACCGGCAGTTTTGCTGACTTGGCGACACTGGCCGCCAAGTTCGACTGCGACGTGACGCCAACCGACATCAAACAGTGTGCTTTGGCGTTCACCAAAGCCGGCACTTCGCTTGGGCAACTGCGCGTCAGCGGCCCGTTCGATATCGCGAAGACCGAAGGCAAACTCAAAGTCGAAGTCACGTCGCTTGACCGGCAAGTGCTCAACCTCGCCGGCATGGATTTCGGGACGACTACTGTTGATACGAGCAACGAGATTGAATTGACCCAGGGCGGCAAGGTCATGACCGCCGCCGGCACGGTGAACGTCGCGCGGTTTCAAGTCGTGCAGAAAGACCAGACGACGCCGACGCTCGACCTGCGTTGCGAATACAATGTCATCGTCGATCGGCAAAAAGAGTCGGTGCTGGTCAAGACGTTGAAACTGACCGGCACCCAGGACAATCGCCCGCTGTTGAAGGCGGAGACGACCAGTCCGCTGACCATCGCGTGGGGCAAGACCGACAACGCCGTCGGCGATGCAGCGTTGAACGTCGCTGTGACTGGACTGAATCTGGCCGACTGGAAAGCGTTTGCCGGCGACACGGGACCTGCCGGCGTCGCGAATGCCACGTTGAAGCTTCTTTCGCAACAAGCAGGCAAGCAACTGACCTTCGACCTCGCCGCCAAAGTGGATGGACTCTCCGCAAAGCAAGTCCCGCCAATCGACGTCCAACTCACTGCCAAGGGCAGCGCGGCGGACATCAAGCAATACAACTTGAGCGATTTCCGGCTGGAGGTCGCGCAGCAAGGTCAGCCCGTGCTCACCGCGTCTGGTTCTGGCGCGTGCAGCCCCGACGCACACGACGCAGACTTGCAGCTCACGGCAGAAGCCGCACTAAGCCGGTTGGCGACGCTTGCGCCGCAAAGCAACGTCACCTGCTCCGCTGGCAAGCTGAACGTCACTGCACATGTCTCCCAAAAGCAAGAGACGCAAACTGTCGTCGGCCAGCTGGCGCTGACGGAGTTCACCGGCAGCTACGGCGATTATCGCTTTGACTCGTACGCCACCACGTTTGATCTCGATCTGCTGTTGAAGGGCAAGCAACTTGAAATCCGCAAGGCTGTGGGCCGGTTGCTGCAAGGTCAACTTGCGGTCACCGGCAACGTTGACCTCGACAAGAAAGCCGGACAACTTGACGTGAAGCTAACCGAGTTCAAGGAAAGCGAGCTGCGTCCATTTCTCCAGCCCTCGCTCGGCGAGAAGAAACTCGTTTCGGTTTCCCTCACGACGGCTGCTTCGGCCAGCTTTACCGCGAGCGGCGATGCGTCCGTCAAGGCCGATGTGCAGTTGAGCAACTTCATGGTGCAGGACGTCACGCCCAAGCCGCTGGAAATCGGGTTGCAGGTTGGCGCCGGCACGGCGAAGAGCGTCGCCACGATCCGGCAATGTCACCTGACACTGACGCCGACCGCACGCGCCAAGAATGAACTCGACCTGACCGGCACGGTGGACTACTCGAACAGCAATGCGATCACCGGCAATCTTCGGCTCGCGTCGGACGCGTTGGACGCAACAGCCTATTACGATTTGTTTGGCGCCTCGAAGCCGACGACTACAAGCCAGCCTCAACCGTCCGCTCCCGCGGCAGCCTCAACAGCTTCCGCTTCGCCGCCCAGCGAACCGGCTGCGGTCACGCTGCCGGTGCGCAATTTCACCTGCGACGCGGCCATCGGCCGGTTTTATCTGCGTCAGATTGACATCTCGAAGCTGGCGCTGACCGCCAAGCTCGACGGTGGCCACGTCGTGTTGAACCCATGCCAGTTTACGTTGAATGGCGGGCCGATCAACGCCACGGCGGACTTGGATCTGAGCGTGCCCGGCTACAAATACGATGTAACGTTCAATGCTGCGAGCGTGCCGCTCGCACCGCTGGTGAATTCGTTTTCCCCGACTTACGCCGACAAGGCCAATGGCGATCTTTTCGCCCAGCTTCAAGTCAAAGGCGCCGGCACCACCGGCCGCAGCTTGCAGAAAAGCCTGAGCGGCCAGACAACCCTGACTTTCACCAACGCCAACATCGAAATCGTGGGCCCGAAGGCGAAAGCGATTCTAAAACCGATCTCCGTCGTCCTCGGCGCGCCGGAGTTGCTCAACTCGCCGCTCGACTACATCACCGCCGAGCTTCAACTAGGAAATGGTCAGATCGAGACCAAGAAGTTTGTTGCCCACAGCGCGGCGTTCCTCGCGGAGTCCACGGGCACAATCCCGATTGCCGATGTCCTGAACGATTCGCCCTTGAGTCAGCCAGTGGACATCGCTCTGGCGCAGAACGTCGCAGCCAGGCTCCACATCACCACGGTGCGCATCGAGCAAGGCTTCGCCCGACTGCCGACCTTCGTCCACTTGGCCGGCACGCTGGGCGACCCGACTGCCAAGACCGACAAAGCCGTGATTGTCGGACTGGTCGGCAGCGGCGTTGCGGGCGTGGTCGGTGGAACGGCCGGGGGGATCATTCAGGGAGTCAGCGGCTTGCTGACCGGCCAGCCAGCAGCCACCAACGCGCCGTCCAGCAGTAGCTCGACCAACGCGCCGCCGCTCATCAACCCGTTGGATCTGTTCAAAAAGAAACCGAAGAAGTGAAAGTCCGTCGGCAGGAAAAGGAGAAAGAGTATGAAGGGTAATCTGTGGCTGTCGTTACTCGGTGCCGTTTTGATGATCACTCTGAATTGCAGTGCGCAAGCGCCCAAGACGTTGACTTGGGCCGATCTCGTCAACCATCCCGAACGCTGGCCGGCGGAAACCAAGGTTAACGTCCAACTCAAGTTCAAAAGCGGCGCCCTGCCCGTCGGCACGCCCGTGCACATCGAGACGGTCACGCCGACTGGCGCACAGCTCATCGCACCGCAAGGATTCCTGTTCAACGTGAAACCCGATGCTTGCGACCTGCTCCAAGCCGCCAACGCGATGTGGGCCAAACTCACGCCCGAGCAGCAAGCCATCACGGCAGAGAAACTGGCCAGCGATCCGACGTTGTGGCCGGGCAAAGTGAGACTCATCGAGGCCGGCAGCTTCGGCTCGATCCAGTTACCGGCGGGGACGGAGTGGCCGGTCGTGCACGTCAAGCCGACCGAAGTCGGTTTGGCTCATCCGAAGTCGCAGGAGATGCTGATGCTCGCGTTGAACTACACCGACATTTTCGCGCGCGCGCGCGAACTGGCGGCGCTCCCAGTCGAGAAACGTCCCGGCCACATGGCGGCGTTGCTGGATGGCGCGACCGTGGACAAAGACGGCAAGCCGGCCGCCGTGCCGCAGGCGAACTACTACGTCTTCTACTTTGCCGCCTCGACCTGTCCGCGCTGCAAGATTTTCACGCCGAAATTCGTCGCGCACTACAACAAGACGCTCGCCGACCGCAAGGATGTGGCGTTTGTCAGTTGGCCGACCGACGCCACGACACCGCCCTTTCTTGAATACGCGCGCGCCAACACCATTCCTTGGCCCGCCCTTCCGGCGGAGCGCAAGAGTTTGTTTGCCAACCTGGGCGTTTTCGAAATCCCTGGCATCCTCGTGGTGGACCGCTTCGGCAACCGGCTGCTGGCCACCAACCAATTTCCCGGCGCGCCGCTCGATGCCGCAGACGCTGCGCTGGTACAACTCAATGGCGTGTTGAAACCCACGTTGTGAATTTCGTCGACCGCGCCGGAAATGATTGACTCGACAGCGGGGAAGCCTTATAGGCTCACAGTTACAGCACTGCTGGTCAGCAGGTCAGAACTTCAAAGGAGGAGGCACGTTATGATGCAGGAAGCGGCACTGGTGTTTTTTGGACTGGTGATTCTAGCGATCGTGAATTTTCTTGGAATGCGGCAAATCGTCAAGACTCTGCAGGAGACCAAGGGCAAAGGCTAATCGTCAGACTTACGTCCGTCCTTCACTCGACCGCCGTCGGCCTGTCGGAGAGTGACGCCCGCGCGAGCCTCCGTAACTGTCGTTCGGTGCCCGCGGCGCGTTGCGATGGCCAGCCACGTATTAATTGCGTCTTGACGAAGTTCTGCGAATTCACAAACTGTCAAGCAACCTCCAATCGGAAAGGGAAACGGCTATGAAACGAATCGCAGTTGCACTTGTTGTCGGCTGGTTGACCAGCCAAGCGGCGCCGGCCGCCGACACCTACAAAATCGATCCCGCACATACCAGTGTCGGCTTCACCATTTCTCACCTCGTCATCAGCGAGGTCGAGGGGCGATTCAACGAGGTGGCGGGCGAAGTGAGCGTGGAAAGCAACGCGCTGACCGCCGCGAAGGCGACGATTCAAGCCAACAGCATCGACACCCACGTCGCCAAGCGCGACGATCATTTGCGCAGCCCTGATTTCTTCGATGTGGAGAAGTATCCAACTATCACCTTTGAGTCGACCAAGGTCGAGAAGGACGCCGACAAGACATACATCGGCGGCAAGTTCACCATGCATGGCGTGACCAAGGAGATTCGGTTCCCCTTCGTGATGAAGGGTCCCATCAAAGATCCATGGGGCAACAGCCGCATCGGTCTGGTCGCCGAGACATCGCTCAATCGCAACGAGTACGGGATGAAGCCATTCCCCGGCGTCGGCGACGAGGTGAAGATCAAAATCAGCGCGGAAGCGACGATGTCGAAGAAGTGAGTGGCTGGCCGGTCAGCAGCACTCGGAACCGTCTCACAGCTGACCTGAGCCCCTTCATTTCCCTTTTCACGCGAAGCTTGCCGTCCATCCAAGCAAACCGCGTGAGCGAATAAGCCCCGTGCTCGAAGTCGAAACTCGCGCCGTCGTCTTCATAGAGGTAGCCCGTGGTCTCGTTGCCGGGATACACATCGAGGACGACTTCCTTAATCGCTTGGTTGGTGTGCTCAATCGGCTTGGTCATCGGTAGAATCGAACCTGCTCGAACATACAACGGCAATTTCTCCAACGGCGCGCTGGCGCCGACATACTGACCTCCCTCAATGAGTCGCTTCGTCCAGTAGTCGTACCACTGACCTTCGGGCAGATAGACGGCGCGCATTGTTGCACCGGGTTTGACGATGGGCGCGACCAGCCACGATGAACCGAGCAGGAATTGATCATCAACCGAGTAACTCTTGGAGTCGTTTGGAAATTCCCAGAAGAGCGGTCGCATGATCGGAGTCCCGGCGAGCGTCGCTTCGCGGAACAAATTGTAGATGTACGGAAGCAGTTGGTAGCGCAAGCTGATGTACCGTCGGCAAATGTCTTCGACTTCTTTGCCGAACGCCCACGGTTCCTGTCGGCGCGTGCCCACGGCGGTGTGGTTGCGGAAAAATGGAAAGAACGCGCCCGCTTGCGTCCAGCGCGCCAGCAGTTCGCCCGTGCAGTCGCGCCCGAACCCGCCAACATCGGGGCCGCAGAACGGGACGCCTGAGAGGCTGAGGTTCAGACATTCGGGAATGCTGACCGCGAGTTGTTCCCACAGGCTCTGATTGTCGCCCGTCCACACCATCGAGTAGCGCTGGATCCCGGCGTATGCCGCCCGCGTGATGACGAACGGCCGCTCGTTCGGACGCAACCCGCGCAATGCCTCGTGACAGGCGCGCGCCATGTTGAACCCATACACGTTGTGCGCGCGAGCATGCGTGGCGTGATAACCTTCGTAATCGTGCGGAACGTCGAGCGGCATTGTGCCGTCGGGATGGTCCCACACCGCGGGTTCGTTCATGTCGTTCCAGATGCCGGCGACGCCGACGTCAAGCAACTGTTCGTGCCACTGTCCCCACCATGTCCGCACGCGCGGATTTGTGAAATCGGGGAACACACATTCGCCTGGCCAGACCTTGCCGGTGAACCAGCCACCGACCGCGTTCTCCAGAAACATCCCCTTCTTCTTGCCTTCGCGGCAAATGATATAGCCGTTGTCGTTCTTCACGCCGGGGTCGATGATCGTGACGAGCTTGAATCCCATCTTGCTGAGCCTCTCGGTCATCTCGCGTGGTTTCGGAAAGGTCTTTGGATTCCACGTGAACACGCGGTAGCCGTCCATGTAATCGATGTCGCAATAGATCGCGTCGCAAGGAATCTTGCGTTTGCGGAAGCTGCGCGCGACATTCAAGACATCGTCCGCGCTCCCGTAGCTCCAACGGCTCTGCTGAAATCCCAGCGCCCAGCGTGGCGGCATCCACATCCGACCCGTCAACTCCGTGTAGCCGCGCACGATATCGCGAATCGAATCGCCCGCGAAGAAATAGTAATCAATCTCGCCCGCGGCGGACTCGAGAATGTAATGCTTCTCATCCGTAGTCTGGCCTAGATTGAAGTTCGTGCGATGCGTGTTGTCCCAAAAGATGCCGTAATGCGCCCCGCGTCGCGTGGAAATCAGGAACGGAATCGAAACGTAGAGCGCCTCGGTGGCGTAGGTATGGTTCGGGTCGTCCGTGTTCCAGAACGTCGTGGTGGAACCACGCTTGTTGAGTGGGCCGGCTGTCTCCCCACATCCGAAGAACATTTCGTCGCGCGCCAGCAAGCGCCGCGACCGGCATTCCCATTCGAGAGCCAGATCGCGATTGAGCACTCTGCCTGCAGTCGTCGCGAATTCGATCCGGAATGGTGACTTCGTAACGGTGATATGGATTTTTTCCGTCACAATCTTGCCGACGGTGATGGTGGGGTGAATTCTCGGCCATTCGGTCTTTGCGACTGCGTACGAGAAGTCAGGGCCAAACTCCGCCGCGCGTGACGCACGCACGCGCACGATGCCGTCCTTGATCACCTGAATGCGGACGCGCCCATTGGCGCAGATAAAATCGCAGGCGGCCACCGTTCGCTTTGTGGCCATGACTTTGCCGATGGTGGTGAACATGGAGCGGCCATTGTCCAAACCAACGGCCGAAATGCAAGCGGCGTTTACCAGCCGAACTGACGCTGGTAGCCTTTGTCCCAGCGGGATAGGACAAGTTTCTGACGCGTGTAGAACATCATGCCCTCGACTCCCTGGACATGGAGGTCGCCGTAAAACGACCGATTCCAGCCGGAAAACGAGAACAGCGCCATGGGCGCGGGAACCCCGACATTAACCCCGACCATCCCGCATTGGACGCCGCGCGC
>Ga0335085_10018003_pt1 | contig 10165 bp, 10 predicted proteins | sample Lox_Sample_45_FD_206712 | JGI IMG/M metagenome (GOLD analysis project Ga0335085, IMG submission 206712) | Soil microbial communities from Loxahatchee National Wildlife Refuge, Florida, United States - Lox_Sample_4.5 | ecosystem: Environmental > Terrestrial > Soil > Wetlands | place: USA... | reverse complement strand
CGCGAGTTCCTTGAGGTGCCTTTATCGCCGCCGTCATCGGCCTGGGCACTGTCGCCTTGGTTGTCCTGCTGAACCGTCTTCTGCTTGTCCGGTTTTGCAGCGTTTGCGTTGTCAGGATGTTCGCCTGCACTGGATGTTGTTTGAGGCCCTGGTTGGTTACGCGGGTCGGCGTATGCGGGTGGAGTTCTGTAACGGGGATCGGCAGAGGTGTCCTTTCCGCCCTTGCTTTGCGCGCTTCCGAACGGATCCGCCTGTTCGCGATCCGGACCGTGCATGCCGCGTTCGTTGCGGTACGGGTTGTAGTCTGGATCATGTCCATATAACGCCGGGTCATTGTTCCTGCCATTGTCGTGCGGACCGTAAGGAGGGCGATGGTCGCCATACCGCGGGTCGTTTCCATGGTTGGGTGACGGGTATCTGAAGTGCGGCTGCAGCCGGTCGGGCACGGGGCGCGCGATCCGGTCGTTCCCTACGCTGTAGGGGATGCCGTTGAAATAGACGATGCTCGACAAGGGGTAGCCATCGCGCATACGCCTGTCCCGGCTGAAGACCGGGGGACCGAATGTGCTGTAAGGGTACACGCGGAAGCGGTCGTACAGGTAAGGCGGGATCGGGCGGATCATGCGGTAATCGTCCACATAGTACGGGATATTGCCGAGGAAGATGATGCGCTCATAGTAATACCCTTCGTACGAAGGCGTTCCCTGGTAATCGAAGAAGTCGTCTTCGAACGGCTGGTCGTAGTCGCTGTAATAGGAAGAACCCTGCGGCATGGCGCAAGCGGCCATGAATACGGCCAGTCCCGCCGGCAGAAGCAGGTTGCGAAGTTTCATGCCGTCTCTCCGCCTGAAGGATGAGCCATTTCTATTGGAGTCATGCTTTGCAAACTATTCCTTCTCCTTGTTCGGTTTGACGATGCTGATCACTTTCGCGTTCGGCAGATCGCCATCCGCATAATAGGGCCTGGATCGATCGAAGCCGAGCGCTTCGGCCAGTTCCCTTTCGCGCTCCGAGATCAATACAAAACTATCCTTGATGTCTTGTATGGTGCCGGCCGAGAGCGGGTTGGAGCGCCCGCCGAACGGGGTGACGTCCTTGACGACATTGCCCAGCGTCTTGCGCAGCTGGCGCAGGATGCGTTGTTCCTTGCTCAACTCTTCTTTGCTCATGGCGATGATCCGGTGTGTGCGGGAAGATACTTTACCGGATTTGACGGCGGACGGGCCCAATTTTTGTCCGCCGGTCAATGATCGCAGCGGTGCGGCAGAACGGCGGGCGATGCGCTGCCCGGTGACCGATCCGGCTACATATTGTAGATGGCCACGTAATGCGTGGTCTCCTGCCGGTCATTCTTCACGGCGGTGATCACCATGTCTATTGCAAAATCATTGCCGACCTTGTCCCGAATGCGCGTTTCTCCGGCCCAGGAGCCATGGGTCAATAATTGTTCCCACATCTTCCTGTAATAATTCGCGTCATACCGCCCCGTCTTCAGGATGCGCGGGTTTTTCCCGATCAATTCTTCATGGCTGTAGCCGCTGATCTTCAAGAACATCTTGTTGGCCCGCAAGATGTTGGCTTCTGCATCGGTGATCAGGATAGGCTCCTTGCTCTCGAAAGCGGCGGAGACCGCACGCAAATGTCTTTCTGTCTCTTCGAGCTCGGCGATGGCCTGCGACATCGGGCGATAGACGAGAAAGTAGAATAACGGGAATAACAGCGCGGCAAGCAAAGTCGCGTCCAGCAGGAAGACCGCCTCCTTCCGCATCGGCGGCAGCATGTCCAGCAGGAACAGCACCAGCAGTTCTTCGAGGAAGGCCGTTACGGTCAATATGACCAGCAGCCTGGTTACCGGCAGCCGGAATTTGTTCCGTGAAGTCAAAGATTTTTCCGACATGGATCAAGGTTTCCTGTTATTTCGAATTGTTGCCCGAATCTGGCACGGCACTCAGACATTCCTGCCATGAATATGTTCATCCACGGTGCGATCCGGTTGCGGAACCGGATTCCCTGTTGCCCGGGAAGGGGGATTTGTCTTTTCAAACTGGAACCGGCTCGGCCAGCTCGGGCAGATCTTCCGCGATGAAACCGCCGGACTGATGCTGCCATAACGCGGCGTAGAGTCCGTTGCGGCGGATCAATTCGTTGTGCGTGCCCTGCTCGACGATCCTGCCGCGGTCGATCACGATCAACCGGTCCAGCCGCGCGATGGTGGACAGGCGGTGGGCGATCGCAATCACGGTCTTTCCGTCCATCAGGCCGATCAGCCGCTCCTGGATGCTGGCCTCGATCTCGCTGTCGAGCGCGGAGGTCGCTTCGTCCAGCAGCAGGATGGGCGCGTCCTTGAGGATGACGCGGGCGATCGCGATGCGCTGGCGCTGCCCGCCGGAAAGCTTGACGCCGCGCTCGCCCACGTGCGCGTCATAGCCCGTGCGCCCGTTCCAGTCGCGCAAGCCGAGGATGAATTCGTGGGCCTGCGCCTTGCGCGCCGCCGCTTCGATCTCGGCCTGCGTCGCCTGCGGACGGCCATAGCGGATGTTATCGGCGATCGAACGGTGCAGCAGCGAGGTGTCCTGCGTGACCAGCCCGATCTGGGTGCGTATGCTTTCCTGGGTGACGTGGCGGATATCCTGCCCGTCTATGGTGACGCGACCGTGCTCGATGTCGAAAAAGCGCAGCAGCAGATTGACCAGCGTCGACTTGCCGGCGCCGGATCGGCCGACCAGACCGATGCGTTCTCCGGGGTGCACGGTCAGGTCGATGTGATCGAGGACGGGTTTGCCAGATTCGTGTTCACCCGCACCGTAACTGAAAGTCACCCGTTCGAAGCGGATCTCGCCGCGCGTCACGAGGAGCGGCTTGGCGTCCTTCTCGTCGACCAGTGTGTGCGGCACCGAGATGGTCAGCATGCCGTCCTGCACCACGCCGATATTCTCGAAGATGCCGGCCACTTCGAACGAGACCCAGCCCGCCATGTTGGTGATCTGCCAGACCAGCGGCAGCGCGGTCGCGACCTGGCCGGCGCTGACCGTTCCCCGCGCCCACAGGGTCAGGCCGATCACGGTGGTGCTCACCAGCAGCAGCGCATTCAGGGATTGCAGCGTGAACATGAAACGGCTGGTCATGCGCATGTGCCGGGAGATCGCATCCTGGTGCTCGTCCAGCACCTCGCGCACGTAGGCATCCTCGTCGACCAGCTTGGAGAACAGTTTGACGGTGAGGATGTTGGTGTAGCTGTCGACGACGCGCGCCATCACCAGCGAGCGCACATCGGAACTCTGCCTGGCGAGCTCGCGCAGGCGCGGCACGAAGAATCTCAGGAACACCGCATAGGCCGCCAGCCACAGCAGCGTCGGCAGCGTCAGGCGCCAGTCGAATCTCGACACCAATACCAGCGTCAGGATGCCGTAGGTGGAAAGATACAAACCCGCGCGGATCGAAGACATCACGCTGTCGCGCAGCGCCTGCGCGGTCTGCATCACGCGGTTGGCGATGCGTCCCGCGAAATCCTGCTGGAAGAACGGCCAGCTCTGGCGCAACACATGCCAGTGGCTTTGCCAGCGCACCAGACTGGTGGCGCCCGGCATCAAAGCGTTGTGGCGTATCGCGATGTCGGAGAACTGCAGGAACGGGCGCACGATCAGCACCACCAGCATCATGCCGGACAGGGTCAGCGCCTGCGCAGCCAGCGCCGCGGCGCGGTCCGGAGCCGCCATCAGCGCCACCAGCTTGCCGACGAAGACGGGGATGCACATATCCGCCAGCGCGACGGCCAGGCTGGTGAATATCATCGCCACGTAGGGCCACGGAGTCTGGCTGATGAAATGCCAATAGAAGGACAGCAATCCTTTCGGGGGCGTTACCGGTTCGTGGGCCCGGGTGCCGCGGATGAGGGATTCGAGAAACCTGAACATGATGATTTTGACTGTTATGAGCGATTATGACTGTTTGCCGCGGAAAAAGTGCGGCGAGGAATCAAGTTGCTTCGAAGAACTGTTATGGTACCCAACCGGTTTTGCGTGCTATCTGAACGGACCGTATGGTTTTGCTGCTCAGGACGACTGCGCCAATGGCAGGTCGAAATAAAATGTCGCTCCCTGTCCGGCCCTGGAATCGAAGCCTATCGTCCCGCCCATGCCTTCGATGATCGCCTTGCTGATCGCAAGCCCGAGACCGGTACCGCTGTCCTTGTTCGTGGATGAATCGTCCGCCTGGGCGAATTTCTCGAAGATATGTTCGCGGAACGCCTCGGGAATGCCGGGGCCGCGGTCCCTGATTGCGACGCGCAATCTGCTATCCATTCTCCGCAGGGAAATCATAACATTTTCTCCGGCGGGAGAATGTTTGGAGGCATTGGAAAGCAGATTGGCCATCACTTGCAGCAACCGCTGTCCATCGGCAAACACGCGTGTTTCTTCGGGCAGTGTATTTTCCAGCACGAAAGCCACATGGTAGCGTTCGGCATAGGACTGGTTCAGTTCGAGCGCGTTACGGATGCTAGCCATCAGCGCCATCGGCCGGCAATGGAATGTCATGCCTCCGGCGTTGAGTTTTTCGAAATCCAGGATATCGTTGATCAGCGTCGAAAGTTGTTTGCCGTTCTGGTAGGCCATCTCGATCAGTTTCATGGTTTGCGGCGGGATATTCTCCGGCGCACCGCTCTCGACCAGGCTCAACGCGCCGACAATGGCGGTCAGCGGCGTGCGCAATTCATGGCTCACGTTGGCGATGAATTGTCCCTTTGCAAGATTCGCCGCCTCCGCAGCTTCCTTGGCGTGCACCAGTTCCGCGCGTGCGGCAAGCGCTTGCCAATATTCGATGTGCAGCCGCCGCCACATGAACAGCATGAACAGGAGAAAGGCGATGATCAGCAGGGCGACCGCTCTTTCCGGTGCGGGGCCGATGGCAAGGGCGAAAGGCACGATGGGCAGCAACAGGAAAAGCAGGAATATCCCGCCCAGCCGGGACGCAGGCGCGAGCGTGACGATGCCCCCGGCAGCGATTCCCGCCGTGGCCAGCATGACCATCACCGAAGTCGAAGCAAGGCTATCGAAATACAGCGCCAGCGCGCACACTCCACCCCATGTCAGGGCGGACAGGACGGTCCCCAGACCGAACAGGAAACGCCATCGCTGCCGCCCGGCGGCGTATAACCCGTCAAAACGCAGAGCCAGATAGAGCCGGCCGATCGCAACGGCCCCCAGCAGGAATCCCAGAAACTCCATCAACACTCTGTTGATCTCGTGTTCCCTTGTGAAATAGATGATCAGCCAGAGGACGAAATACGAGAACACGCCGGCGATGGAACGCGAGGCAAGATCGCGGTCCGCTTCGGCGCGGAAATCGGGGCGCGACATAAGGTCCCGCATGGATCGGTCACGAGGCTTGAATGGTGCGAGTCTCATCATGTCATGGAAACGAAGGAGATTGCGAATGATAGCCGGTTAGCGGAACGCATGGTTGCGGGTCCGATCGGCTGCCTGACGTTCCCCGCGATCAGAAGGTCGGGATCTTGTTTTCGGGGTCTTGTTTGAGGCCGAGTACCGTCTTGACAGCCTTGATCAGACGGTCGATCTGGAAGGGTTTGGTGACAAAGCCGTCGGCGCCCCCCACCAATCCCTTGAGCACCGCTTCGCGCGTCGCCTCGGCGGTCAGCATGATGACGGGCAGCGTCTTCATCGCGGGATGCTGGCGCATCCTGGCGAGGACATCGAAGCCGTTGATGTCCGGCAGTCTGATATCGAGCAGCACCAGTTCCGGCAGCGGGGGAGCACGGAACGCCGCGACGATCTCCTCGCGGTTGGAAGCGATGCGCGTTTCGAAACCTTCCATCTTGAGGAAGATCTGCAGCAATTTGAGGATGTCGGGGTCGTCCTCGATCACCAGTACCGACAACTTCTTTCCAGCGACGCGATCGGGCTGGGCAACCGATTTGCGGACCAGGCTGACGTAGTAACCGTTTTGCCTGAGGAATTCCGCATCCGCGTCGACCCGCGCATGGGTATGCTCGTCCACCTCGGGGGTCGCCGTGCTGGTCTTGTCCGGGAGGAAGAAATCTCCCGGGTCGATGACGTTGTCGCCCAGCCCGGCATTGGCGCTTACATATTTTTTATCGACGAGTTCACCCAGGCTCACCCGCAGAACATCAACGGACAAACCGGCGGGCGCGCGCCGGAGGATCTTGCTGACGGTCGAGCCGCCGCCGATCAGCACCAGCGCTTCCAGTTGGGCCGGCGAGAGCGTCGTCCCGGGTTCGAGCAGCGCTTGTTCACCTCTCTTCGTCAACGCAAGAATCGCATTCTCGTCCAGCGCGGGAAACGGTTGATTCCCCGAAAAAGATTGTTCCATCAATGCCTCCGGAAGAGCCGCGCCAGACGTCGGCGTACGCGTGTACACGACCCTGCAAATCACACTAACACAATCATCCCGAATATTCCATTTGACAGGTTTTTCGGCCGGCTTCCGTGGCGGAACCGGAGCAATCGAATGCAGGTTAAAGAGGGACAGATTGGATCATCTTCTGGATATACAATATCGCGATGGAAATGTTGCGGCCTTTTTCCGCACTACGGAGCCCTCACGATGAAACTCGATTCACTCGCCGCGCATAAATTCCTGCTCGCTTCAGCGCTGATATTCTTTCAGCTTGAAACGCTGGCTGCGTCGCAGCCGCCGGTGGCCGCCGAGCACGGCATGGTGGTCACGGCGCAGCATCTGGCGACGCAGGTCGGCGTCGATGTGCTGAAGTCGGGCGGCAACGCGGTGGACGCGGCGGTCGCGGTGGGCTATGCGCTGGCCGTGGTCTATCCGGCGGCGGGCAATCTCGGCGGCGGCGGTTTCATGACGATACTGCTGGCCGACGGCCGCATGACTTTCCTCGATTTTCGCGAGAAGGCGCCGCTGGCGGCGACGCCGAACATGTTTCTCGACGCCGACGGCAACGTGATCAAGGGCGCGAGCACCGACGGCATGCTCGCGGTGGGCGTGCCGGGCACGGTGTCGGGCCTGGAGATGGCGCGCGCGGGTTACGGCACGATGAAGCGCAACAAGCTGATCGCCCCCGCGATCAAGTATGCGCAGCAGGGTTTCGTGCTCGACCAGGGCGACGTGGACATGCTGGACGCCGCGACGGAAAAATTCCAGAACGACCCGGCCTCGGCGGCGATCTTCCTGAAACGCGGCAAATCCTACAGGGCCGGGGACAAGCTGGTGCAGCGCGATCTCGCGCATACGCTGCAACTGATCAGCGACCATGGCGCCGCCGGTTTTTACGCCGGGCCGGTGGCGAAAGCGATCGTCAAGAGCAGCGCGGAAGGGAAGGGCATCATCACGCAGGCGGACCTGAACGAGTACAGCACGCGCGAGCTCAAGCCGATCGAGTGCACCTACCGCGGCTACGGCATCGTCTCGGCGCCGCCGCCGAGTTCCGGCGGCGTGACGCTGTGCGAGATGCTGAACATCCTGGAAGGCTATCCGCTGCAGGAACTGGGCTTTCACTCGGCGCAGGCGGTGCAGTACCAGATCGAGGCGATGCGCCATGCGTATGTCGACCGCAACAGCTACCTCGGCGACCCGGACTTCGCCGACAATCCGGTCAAGCATCTGCTCGACAAGGATTACGCGGCGAAGATCCGCGCGATGATCGCGCCGCACAAGGCCGGCGATTCGCTGCTGATCAAGCCCGGCTTGCCGCCGCATGTCGTCATCCCGCATGAGGGCGGCAACACCACGCACTATTCGATCATCGACCAGTGGGGCAACGCGGTGTCGGTGACGTATACATTGAACGACTGGTTCGGCACCGGGATCACCGCCCCGCACACCGGCGTGCTGCTGAACAATGAGATGGACGACTTCACCGCGAAGGCCGGTGTGCCAAACAGCTTCGGCCTGGTGCAGGGCGAAGCGAATGCGATCGCGCCGGGCAAGCGCCCGCTGAGCTCGATGACCCCGACCATCGTCACCAGTCAAGGGAAGCCGTTGATGGTGCTCGGCACACCGGGCGGCAGCCGCATCATCACCACGGTGCTGCTGACGATAATCAACGTGATCGACTACGGCATGGACATCCAGGAGGCGGTCGACGCGCCGCGCTTCCACCAGCAATGGCTGCCGGACTACACCAATGTCGAGCCCTACGCGCTCGGCTACGACACGCGCAGGATCCTCGAGGGCTGGGGCCAGAAATTCGGCCCGCCGCAGGAGGCGAACCATGTCACCGCGATCCTGGTCGGCGTGCCCAGGCTGGGCGGAGAACCGGTCGGCAACAACCGCTATTACGGCGCGAACGATACCCGGCGCGGAACAGGGCTGGCGCTGGGGTATTGAGCAACTTTGCCTGTTGGTCGCATCGTGCCCCGTGCTGAATCAGCCCGCTGGCCAATCATGAAGTTATCTACATTGTTGTTCGCCATGGCCTTGGGAATTCTGACCTCGAATTCCCGGGCCGCGGAAATCTATGCCGGAGCAGAAGTCGCCCCTTTGGTCGTATGGGCTGAAAATTGTGTCTGGCTGTTGTTCTGCACCCAGGGTGACCAGGGCGGCCATAGCACCGGATATGGCCTTCGCGTTGGGTTGGTATTGCCACATGAGGATACCAGCAGGGCCAGCCTTGAAATGGGCTATGACAGGCTGGGAAGCATTTCCGGCAGTACAGTCTACAGTTTGAGCCCCGGGTGCATCGTCCTTTGTCCGGCCGCAACCTCATCCTGGCAGCACGAAACATCGATCGTTCACGTTTCGGTGTTGGGAGTCGTCCCTTGGGATGACAGCACGGAACATGGGGCGATGATCGGGAAGATCGGACTTTGCAGTTCATCAACCAATACAAATGGGGACTACGGCACCGGTGCCGGTGCATATTGGAGCACGGTTTCCGGGGCAGGGCTGTTGCTCGGTGCGGGTTACGCGGTTCCGTTGACTCCGCATATGTCGGCGCGAGCCGCGGCGGATGTGTTCTTCAAGGTCAAGGTCACCGACCCGATTCAGCCCGGAGCCACCGTACCTGAAACGCTGGTCGAATTGGCGATGGGTTTGGACTACGCTTTCTAGCGGACTCGAAACGCGAGCGGTTCAATTCAGGAAACGCGATACGGCATCGGCGTCAAAGGGCCAGGCGAGTTCCGCATCGTTGTCGATTCGCTGCAACACCGGCATCCGCAGGCTGTACTTTTCGAACAGATCCTGATTTTCAGTGATGTCGATCTTTATCGCGGGGAACCCCGCGCGCCGGAGTATCGCCTCTGCTTCCGCGCAGAGGTGGCAGAATGGGGTGCCATAGAGTCTGGCGATTGTCCGGGCCGCAACCAATATGGCATCTCCGGCATCAGCTCTTCATGACAAGGAACAAGCCGACAAAAAAACTGGCCGCGCCGGCAAGATAGAAAGTCATCTCCTTGTCGGTATAGGAACCGGTAAAGGCGTGGGAAATTCTTGAACCCACGGTATCGGATAAATGATACCCCCAGAATGCGAGGCCGACGCCGGCCGCTACCAGGACGATACCGAGAATCCTGGTTGAAGAGGATGAGCCGTTTGCCATGTGAACTCCCGTAGTTGGACAAGATGCAATTAAAAGAAGAGTCGGGGCAAGTTCCTTGATTCATGCGGTTCAATCCGCATAACCATGGGTATTGCTGAAGATTCGGGCGGGCGCGTCATCGACAACAGGCAGCCCTCCTCTCAGACTACATCGCCGATGCAACCCTTTTCTTTGCAGTTGCGGCCAATTTTTGCGCGTTCTTTTTTACATTCTTCGCTGTCGAGGCAACTTTTTTGGCTGCACTCCCTGCTTTCTTCTTTGCGCTCAAGGCCATCTTCTTGGCGGACTTTGCTGCGCTCTTTTCAGCCGAGACGGCTCGTTTTACGGCCGCACCTGCTTTTTTCTTAGCAGTCGAAGCCATTTTCTTGGCGGACTTGACTGCGTTCTTTTCAGCCGAGGCCACTCGTTTGGCGGCGACCCCGGTTTTTTTCTTTGCATTCGAGATCAGTTTTTTGGCAGACTTCGCTAAATTCTTTTCAGCCGAGGCTAGCCGTTTGGCAGCTTTATCTTTATTGCGTCTGGCATTCTTTGCGCCTGCCTCGATTTTGTTCATTATTTCCACGATGTTTTCCTCCAGAGGGTGATTGTTGCCCGACAATGATAAAAAGAACCTGCCTGTTCAGA
>Ga0335085_10018002_pt1 | contig 10166 bp, 9 predicted proteins | sample Lox_Sample_45_FD_206712 | JGI IMG/M metagenome (GOLD analysis project Ga0335085, IMG submission 206712) | Soil microbial communities from Loxahatchee National Wildlife Refuge, Florida, United States - Lox_Sample_4.5 | ecosystem: Environmental > Terrestrial > Soil > Wetlands | place: USA: Florida... | reverse complement strand
CAGCCAGTGGCACAGGTTCTCCAGCTGGCGCACGTTGCCCGGAAAGTCCATGCGCGAAATGTGAGCAAGCACTTCGTCCGACAGGCGCTTGGGCTCTACGCCGAGCTCCTTCGCGCTGCGCGCAAGGAAATGGCGCGCGAGCAGCGGGACGTCCTCGCGCCGCTCGCGCAGCGAGGGAATGCGAACGCGGATCACGTTGAGGCGGTGGTAGAGGTCTTCGCGGAATCCGCCCTCGCGCACGCGCGCTTCCAGGTCCTGGTGCGTGGCGGCGATCACGCGCACGTTGGCCTTCAGCTGCTGGTGGCCGCCGACGCGGTAGAACGTGCCGTCGGAGAGCACGCGCAGCAATCGCGTCTGCAGCTCGGCGGGCATGTCGCCGATCTCGTCCAGGAACAGCGTGCCGCTTTCGGCCTGCTCGAAGCGCCCGCGCCGCAGCGCCTGCGCGCCCGTGAACGCGCCGCGCTCGTGGCCGAAGAGCTCCGACTCGAGCAGGTCCTTCGGCATCGCCGCCGTGTTGATGGCGATGAAGGGCTTCGGCGCGCGCGTGCTGTGCCGGTGCAGCGCGCGCGCCACGAGCTCCTTTCCGGTGCCCGATTCGCCGGTGATCAGCACCGTCGCGCTCGATTGGGAGAGCCGCCCGATGGCGCGGAACACCTCCTGCATCGCCGGCGCCTGGCCGAGGATTTCCGGCACCTCTCCCACCGGCTCGAGCGCCTGCTGCTCGCGCTGGCTCTCGTCGAGCGCGCGCCGGATGAGCTCCACCGCCTGGTCGACGTCGAACGGCTTGGGCAGATACTCGTAGGCGCCGCCCTGGAACGCCGCCACCGCCGATTCCAGGTCCGAATACGCGGTCATCACGATCACGGGCACCGCCGGATGCTTGTGCTTCACTTCCTGCAGCAGCTCGATGCCGGACTGGCCCGGCATGCGGATGTCGGAAACCAGGACCTGCGGCGCGCCGCCCGACAGTGCGTCGAGCGCCTCGCGCGCCGACGAGAACGAGTTGAACGAGATGCCCTCACGGCTGAGCGCCTTTTCGAACACCCAGCGGATGGAGCGATCGTCGTCGACGATCCAGACCGGTTTCATGACAGTGGCAGCAGTAGCGTAAATACGGTTCGTCCCGGGCGGCTGTCGACCTCGACCGCGCCGCCGTGGTTCTGCACGTAGGTCTGCACGAGCGCGAGGCCGATTCCGCTGCCCCCCTCCCGCCCCGAAACGAGCGGATTGAAGACCCGGTCCCGGATATCCTCGGGCACGCCAGGCCCGTCGTCGATCACTTGCAATTCCAATGCCAGCTTGTGGCGCTGGCGGGCGATGGTGACCTGCCGTGTCACCCGGGTTCGCAGGACGATGGTACCCCCCCGGCCCCGGTTGGCTTCGGAAAGCAGGGCCTGGGCGGCGTTGCGCACCACGTTCAGCACTGCCTGGATGAGCTGCTCGACGTCGCCGACGAGGTCCGGCACGCTCGGGTCGTAGTTGCGCAGGATCGTGATGCCCTCGGGGAATTCCGCGTGCACGAGGCTGCGCACGCGCTCCAGGACCTCGTGGATGTTGACCTGCGCGAGCTGCGCGGCGCGGCGCGGCGTGAGCAGCCGGTCGAGCAGGACCTGCAGGCGGTCGGCCTCCTTGATGATGACCTGCGTGTATTCCTTCAGCTCGGGGCGGTCGAGCTCGCGCTCGAGCAGCTGCGCCGAGCCGCGCAGCCCGCCGAGCGGGTTCTTGATCTCGTGCGCGAGATTGCGCAGCAGCTCGCGCGTGGCTTCCTGCTGGTCGAGCAGCCGCTCCTCGCGCTCGAGGCGCAGCTGCTCCTGGATCGGCCGCAGCTCGGCGAGCAGCGGCGTCGCGGGCACGTCGATCGGCGTCACCACGCAGGCGAGCGGCGTCGGCTCCTGCCCCGCGCGCTCGTAGCTCACGGTCTGCGCGCGGTAGCTCCAGTGCGCCGCGAGCGCTTCGGCGAGCATGCTCTCGAGCGCGGCGCGATCTGCGAACAGGTTGGGAAAGCGCTGGCCTATGAGCGAGCGCGCCCCGGTGCCGAGCAGGTTCTCGGCGGCCTGGTTCGCGTAGCGCACCATGTGCTCGTCATCCAGCGCCACGACGGCGGTGGCCAGGAGATCCAGCCCTGCGTAGGGAGCGGCCATGGGCCGGTTCGGTGCGGCGGTCGGGACCCGCAGGGGCTCAGCGCGAAAGATTGCTCAGCTCGCGCTTGAGGGCTTCGACGTTCTTCTGGTGGACTTCGACCGTGTCCTGGTAGGGCTTCAGGCGATCGAGCACGCGCTGGTAGTTCTTCTCGTCGCCCGTGCGGATCGCTTCCTGATCGGCGAGCTTCTTCCTGGAATCCGCCAGCATCGACTCTTCCTGCGCGAGCTCCCGCTCGAGCGTCTCCCGCTGCTTGCCCTTGGCGGCTTGGCGCTCGGCGGCGCTCTCGCGGGGGAAATTGGCCGGGGTCTTGCCGCCCTTGTTGGCGGGCACCGCGCTGACGCGCTCCTCGGATATCACCTTGCATTCCTTGCCGACCGTATCGGCCTTCACGTTGGTCATCGTGGGGCGGCCGTCCTTGTCTTTGCAACTCCAGATCGTCTGCACCTGCTGCGCGCACAGCGGCGCAGCAGCCGCGAGGCCGAGGACTAGGACCACCGATGCACCAAAACGAGACATCGCCAAGGAAGGCCTCAAGGAATGCACTTAAGTCTATGCCACAAATAGGTTTTTCACAAACCAGGCCGAAACGAAAAAGGACGGGCCGCGGCCCGTCCTTCTCCTCAACGCCCGAGTCGGGGCGCCGGCTACGAGCTGTAGTACATGTCGAACTCCACGGGGTGCGTGGTCATGCGGAAGCGCGTGACTTCGTCCATCTTCAGCGCGATGTACGACTCGATGAAATCCTCGTCGAACACGCCGCCCTTCGTGAGGAAGGCGTGGTCCTTCTCCAGGTGCCCGAGCGCCTCTTCGAGCGAGGCGCACACGTGCGGCACTTTCGCCGCCTCTTCCGGCGGCAGGTGATAGAGGTCCTTGTCGATCGGGTCGCCGGGATGGATCTTGTTCTGCACGCCGTCCAGGCCCGCCATCAGCATCGCCGAGAAAGCGAGGTAGGCGTTCGTCGTCGGATCCGGGAAGCGCACCTCCACACGCCGCGCCTTCGGGCTGGACACGTACGGAATGCGGCAGGAGGCCGAGCGGTTCTTCGCCGAGTACGCGAGGTTGATCGGCGCCTCGAAGCCCGGCACCAGGCGCTTGTACGAGTTCGTGCCCGGGTTGGTGATGGCATTCAGCGCCTTCGCGTGCTTGATGATGCCGCCGATGTAGTGCAGCGCGAATTCCGACAGCCCCGAATACAGATTCCCCGCGAACAGGTTGTTGCCGCCCTTCCATACCGACTGGTGCACGTGCATGCCCGAGCCGTTGTCGCCGACGATCGGCTTGGGCATGAAGGTCGCCGTCTTGCCGTACGACGCGGCGACGTTCCACACCGTGTACTTGAGGATCTGCATCCAGTCGGCGCGCTGCACGAGCGGCGCGAAGCGCGTGCCGATCTCGTTCTGGCCGGCGGCTGCGACCTCGTGGTGGTGCACTTCGACCTCCACTCCCTGCTGCTCGAGCGCGAGGCACATCGCGTTGCGGATGTCCTGCAGCGTATCGGCGGGCGGCACCGGGAAATAGCCGCCCTTGACCGGCGCGCGGTGCGCCATGTTGCCCGCCTCGTACTCGATTCCGGTGGACCAGGGCGCTTCCTCGGACTTGATCTTCACCGAGCAGCCCGACATGTCGACGTTCCAGGTGACGCCGTCGAAGATGAAGAACTCGGGCTCGGGGCCGAAATAGGCGACGTCGCCCAGGCCCGAGGACTTCAGGTAGGCCTCGGCGCGCTTGGCGATGCCGCGCGGGCAGCGGTTGTACGGCTTGCCGTCGGTCGGCTCGATCGTGTCGCAGGTGATGTTGAGCACGGCCTCGTCGGTGAACGGGTCCATGCGCGCGGTGCCCGGGTCCGGCATCAGCAGCATGTCGGAGGCCTGGATGCCTTTCCAGCCGGCGATCGAGGAGCCGTCGAAGGCGTGCCCGTCGGTGAACTTGTCCTTGGTGAAGTACTTCGCCGGCACGGACACGTGCTGCTCCTTGCCGCGCGTGTCGGTGAAGCGCACGTCGACGAACTTCACCTCTTTATCCTTGATCATCTTCAATACATCATCGGCGGTCATCGCCATTGCGGTTCTCCTGAACGGGTAGAGATGGATACGGGCTGACCGGGCCAGCCGGACCCGCCAAACTGAGCAGAATCCGTGCCAAACGCCCTAGCCTTGGCCGTCTCCCCTGACCGGCCAAATTGGTGCGATTCTACTCAAGGCAGGAGCACTGCAATAGTGCGTTTCAGTTCGGCGATGCACCATGGCAGTGCCGCCCAGAAGACGCCGTAAAATTCCGCTTTGCATGGACGCAATTTCGGAAATCAAGCAGCGAGCCGCGGAGCGGGCCAAGCAGGCCAATTTGCCATACGCGGGCGCGCTGACGCCGGCGGAAGCGTTCGCGCTGATGCAGGCGGGCGCCACGCTGGTCGACGTCCGCACGCGGCCCGAGCTCGTCTATGTCGGCGCGGTGCCGGGGAGCGAAGCCATCGAGTGGAACGCCTATCCCGAGGGCCAGCGCAATCCCGCGTTCCTCGAGCAGCTCGGCGAGACTGCGCACAAGGAAGAGGCGGTGATGTTCCTGTGCCGCTCGGGCGTGCGCTCGCACTTCGCGGCGATCGCGGCGACGCAGGCGGGCTGGCGCGAGTGCTACAACGTGCTCGAGGGATTCGAGGGCGACAAGGACGCCGGGCACCAGCGCGGCAAGCTCGGCGGCTGGCGCAAGGCCGGCCTGCCTTGGGTGCAATCCTGAGCCTGGCTTGACTTCGCTCAATGGCGGTTCCGGGGGCGATCCGACTAGACTCGACCTTCCGCCACAGCCAACGAGGAGAAGGACCATGAAACGCCGAAGCTTTCTTGCGCGAGGCGCAGCCGCGCTCGCCGGCAGCGCCGCGGTTTCGAGCGCCGTCGCCCAGGCCCCGTCCCTGCCCACCATCCGCTGGCGCTGCGCGTCCAGCTTTCCCAAGAGCCTCGACACGATCTACGGCGGCGGCGAAGTCGTCGCCAGGCGCGTCGAGCAGCTCACCGGCGGCAAGTTCCAGATCCGCGTCTTCGCGGCGGGCGAAATCGTGCCGGCCTTCGGCGTGGTGGACGCCCTGCAGCAGGGAACGATCGAGTGCTCCCATACCGCGAGCTACTACTTTGTCGGCAAGAACAAGGCGTTCGCCTTCGACACCACGCTGCCGTTCGGCCTGAACCAGCGGGAGCAGAACGCCTGGATGTACTACGGCGGCGGGCTCGATCTGGTGCGCGACTTCTTCAAGCAGTTCGGCATCATTTCGTTTCCCGCCGGCAATACCGGCGCGCAGATGGGCGGCTGGTGGCGTAAGGAAGTGCGCGGCGTCTCGGACCTCAAGGGCGTGAAGATGCGCATCGCCGGCCTCGGCGGCGAAGTGATGGCGCGCCTCGGCGCCGTGCCGCAGCAGATCGCCGGCGGCGACATCTACCCCGCGCTCGAGCGGGGCGCGATCGACTCCGCGGAATGGGTCGGCCCGTACGACGACGAGAAGCTCGGCTTCTACAAGATCGCGCCGAACTACTACTTCCCCGGCTGGTGGGAGTCGAACTCGATGTACTCGTTCTACGTCAACCTCAAGGAGTGGGAGAAGCTGCCCAAGGAGTACCAGGCGGCGATCGAGGCCGCGTGCTACGAAGCCAACATCGACATGATGGCGAAGTACGACGCGAAGAACGTCCCGGCGCTCGAGCGCCTGGTGAAGAGCGGGGTCAAGCTGCACCAGTTTTCGGTCGACATCCTCAAGGCGGCGCAAAAGGCCGCCTACGAGCTCTACGAGGAGGAAGCAGGCAAGAATCCGGCCTGGAAGAAGATCTATGAGCCGTGGAAGAAATTCCGCTCCGACCAGTTCCTCTGGCACCGCGTGCAGGAGTTCGCCTACGAGAGCTTCGTTTACAACAATCCGCTCGGCAAGTAACGGCTAGCCGGGCGCCTACTTTCCTCCCCGCAGCGCGCGCTCGATCTCTGAAGCCGCGTCGTCGGCCTTCGGCGCGCCGCGGGCCGGCGCCTTGGCACCCCCCGGCGCGGACGGCAGCAGGGTCCGCTCGAGCTGCCGCCGCAGCTCCTCCTCGCCGGTTCCCTTCACCGTCGCCGCCTGCGTGACGTGGCTGGTCACGAAATTTGGAAAGGCGATCACGATGGCCACCATGACGACCTGGATGGCGACGAAAGGAATCGCGCCCCAGTAGATGTCCGAGGTCTTCACGCTCTTCGGCGCGACGCTGCGCAGGTAGAAAAGGGCGAATCCGAACGGCGGGTGCAGGAAGGACGTCTGCATGTTCACCGCAAGCAGCACGCCGAACCAGATCAGATCGATGCCGAGCTTCTGCGCGACCGGCGCGAGCAGCGGCACCATGATGAACGCGATCTCGAAGTAGTCGAGGAAGAACGCGAGCAGGAAGATCATCACGTTAACCACGATGAGGAAACCGAGCGCGCCGCCCGGGACGTGGAGCAGCAGCCGCTCGACCCACAGGTCGCCGTCGACGCCGCGAAACACCAGGCTGAACACCGTGGAGCCGACGAGGATGAACATGACGAAGCTGGTCATGGTGGCGGTGGACTCGACGGCCTGCTTGAGCAGCGCCCAGGAGAGCTTGCGCTTGGCGAGCGCCATCACGAGCGCGCCGGTCGCGCCCATCGCGCCGCCCTCGGTCGGCGTGGCGACGCCGATGAAGATCGTCCCGAGAACGAGGAAGATCAGGACCAGGGGAGGAATCATCGACGTGAGGACGCGGACCGCGAGCTCGGCGCCGCGCAGCGTGCGCATCTCCGGCGGGCAGCCCGGCGCCGCCTCGGGCTTCAGCATCGAGACGATGAAGACCCAGACCGCGTACATCGCGGCGAGGCCGAGGCCCGGGAAGAGCGCGCCCTCGTACATGTCGCCCACCGACGTGCCCATCTGGTCGGCCAGCACGATCAGCACCAGGCTGGGCGGGATGATCTGCGCGAGCGTGCCGGAAGCGGCGATGACACCGGTCGACAGCCGGTTCGAGTAGCCATAGCGCATCATCACGGGCAGCGAGATCAGCCCCATCGCCAGCACAGAGGCGGCGACGACGCCGGTGGTCGCGGCAAGCAGCGCTCCCACGAACACGACCGCGTAGGCGACGCCGCCGCGGATCGAGCCGAATACCTGCCCGATGGTGTCGAGGAGGTCCTCCGCCATCCCGCTGCGCTCCAGGATCAGGCCCATCAGGGTGAAGAAAGGGATCGCAAGCAGCGTCGAGTTGCCCATGATGCCGAGCACGCGCTCGGGGAGCGCCTGCAGCAGCGCCGGCTGCAGCATGCCGAGCTCCATCCCCAGGATGCCGAATGCCAAGCCGGTGAAGGCCAGCGAGAAGGCGACCGGATAGCCGATCAGCAGGAACACCACGAGCCCGCCGAACATGACGGGCGCCATGTACTCGGCGAGCATCAGGCGGCGTGCCCCTTCTTCTCGAACTCCTCGAGCGGCACGAGGTTCTTCAGGAAGCCGATGCGCTTGATGATCTCGGAGACCCCCTGCAGCGCGAGCAGGCCGAAGGCGAGCGGGATGAGCAGCCGCACTGGCCAGCGGATGAGCCCGCCCGGGTCGGAAGAGTGCTCGCCGATCGCGTAAGAGTTGACGAGCGACGGCCAGCTGTACCAGGCGATGATGGTCGTCGCCGGCAGCAGCATGAAGATCCCTCCGAGGATGTGGATCCAGGCCTGCACGCGCGGCGAGAGCTTGCCGGCGAGCACGTCGATGCTCACGTGCTCATGGCGTTTCAGCGTGTAACCCGCCACGAGCAGGAACACCGCCGCGTTCAGGTACCACTGGATCTCGAGCCAGGCGTTCGAGCCGACGTTGAGCGCGTAGCGCGCGACCGCCGCCGCCGCGCAGATGAGCACCGCCGCCAGCCCCAGCCACGATACGCTGCGGCCGATGAACTCGTTCAGCTTGTCGACGGTCCTCGCGAAGCGCAGCAGCGCGTGCATCACGACCTCCAATTCACCCAGGAGAAATAGTCGGTCGCGAGCACGACCAGGCCGAATGCTATCCGATACCATGCGAAGGGGCTGAAGTCGTGCGTGGCCACGTAGCGGATCAGCCAGCGGATCACGACGAACGCCGAAAGGAACGACACCGCGAGCCCCACGGCGAACATGCCGAGGTCGTCGGCGCTGAACAGGGCGCGGTGCTTCCACAGGTCGTAGCCGCCCGCGGCCACCAGCGTGGGCACCGCGAGAAAGAACGAGAACTCGGTCGCAGCGCGGCGCGACAGCCCGAACAGCATGCCGCCGATGATGGTCGCGCCCGCGCGCGAGGTGCCCGGGATCAACGCGAAGCATTGCGCGATGCCGACCTTCAGCGCATCCAGCCAGGACATCGACCCGGTGTCCTCGATCCTGGGTCTGAAAGAACTTCTTTCAACCAACAGAATGACCACTCCCCCGACGATGAAGGCGAGTGCGACCGGCACCGCGTGGAACAGGTAGGACTTGATGTACTTCGAGAACAGCAGGCCCAGCACCGCCGCGGGAACGAACGCGACGGCGAGGTTGCGGTAGAGCGTCGGATCGATGCGGAAAAAGCGCGCGCGATATTCCCAGACCACCGCGAGCATGGCGCCGGTCTGGATGGCGACGAAGAACACGCCGGCGCGCTCGTCGGCAAAGCCCAGCAGGGCGCCGGCGAGGATCAGGTGCCCGGTGCTGGAGATCGGCAGGAATTCGGTGACGCCCTCGACGAGGCCGAGCACGAGGGCGTTCAGGAGCTCGCTCACGGATGGCTGTTTACCAGAAAATCCGCCACGTTCGCCCAGAACAGCGGATGGCTGTCGATGGTGTTGTGGCCGGCTTCCTCGAGCAGCAGCCAGCGCCTGGGCCCGCCCCAGGCGTCGCAGAGGCGGCGCGCGTGCACCGCGGGGATGATCTCGTCGCGCGCCGCGGCGATGCACAGCAGCGGCGCGGCGATGCCCGGCGCGCGGCTCGCAGAGTCGAACGGATGGCGCAGCAGCGCGCGCACCGGCAGGAGCGGATAGTGGTGCTTCGCCACCTCGACCAGGCTGTCGAACGGCGCCACGAGCACGACGCCTTCGAGCTTGCGCTGCGAGGCGAGGAACACCGCCGCGCCGCTTCCCAGGCTGCGGCCGAAGGCGATGATCCGGGTCGCACCGAGCTCTTTCACCGCGTGATCGTGCCAGCGCAGCGCATCCGCTCGGATCGCCGCCTCCGAGGGGCTGCCTTCGCTGCCGCCATAGCCGCGGTAGCTGACGAGCAGCCAGCCGATTCCCGGCGCGCGCATGCGCGCGTCCGGCAGCATCCAGGAGACTTCCTCGGCATTGCCGCCGAAATAGAGCACGAGCGGCCTTCCCGGCTCGCCGGGCACGTGCCAGGCCTGCAGACGTTCCCCGCTTTCGCTTCGAACGAGAATTTCCTTGGCAAAGGGAAACTGCCTGCCGATCGCTTCGCGCTGCGCGGCGTCGAGCGGCTGCAGGATGAAGATAAGCCGCTCCTGCGCGAGGAACATCAGCAGCGGCACGCCGACGGCGACGACGGCGAGGATCGCCGCGAGCGAGGTCAGCACGCTTGCGGCCGCGGCGCGCCTAGGACTTCTGATAGAGCTGCGCGCCCTTGCGCATGAACTCCACGGACTTCTCCTTCATTCCGCCCTCGACGTAGTCGCGCACGTCCTGCGTGATCTTCATCGAGCAGAAGTGCGGCCCGCACATCGAGCAGAAGTGCGCCACCTTCATCGAGTCCTTGGGCAGCGTCTCGTCGTGGAAGTCCTTCGCGGTGTCCGGGTCGAGGCCGAGGTTGAACTGGTCCTCCCAGCGGAACTCGAAGCGCGCCTTGGAGATCGCGTTGTCGCGGATCTGCGCGCCCGGATGACCCTTGGCGAGGTCGGCCGCGTGCGCGGCGATCTTGTAGGCGATGATGCCGTCCTTCACGTCCTTCTTGTTCGGCAGCCCGAGGTGCTCCTTGGGCGTCACGTAGCACAGCATCGCGGTGCCGTACCAGCCGATCTGCGCGGCGCCGATCGCGCTTGTGATGTGGTCGTAGCCGGG
>Ga0335085_10018001_pt1 | contig 10166 bp, 5 predicted proteins | sample Lox_Sample_45_FD_206712 | JGI IMG/M metagenome (GOLD analysis project Ga0335085, IMG submission 206712) | Soil microbial communities from Loxahatchee National Wildlife Refuge, Florida, United States - Lox_Sample_4.5 | ecosystem: Environmental > Terrestrial > Soil > Wetlands | place: USA: Florida... | reverse complement strand
CTGTACCTTGCGCTTCGAAAAGAAAGCCTGGGAGTCCGGGGCGCGGCTTGTAGCCGGCGTCGATGAAGTGGGCCGGGGATCGCTGTTTGGGTGCGTGGTGGCGGCGGCGGTGATTCTTGATCCGGCGTATCGGATACGGGGCCTCCGTGATTCCAAGTTGCTGCTGCGGGATCGGCGCGAGGTCCTGGCGGAGCGCATTCGAGCGCATGCCGTGGCGTGGTCGGTGGCGGCGGTGGATGCGGCGCGCATCGATCAAATCAACATCTATCATGCCTCGCGGGCGGCGATGCGAGAGGCCGTCTTGGGGCTTTCGCCTGCGGCGGACCATCTGCTGGTCGATGCCATGAAGCTGGATTGCGAAGTGCCGCAGCAAGCGATCATTCATGGCGATGCGCTGTCGGCGTCGATTGCGGCGGCCTCGATTCTCGCGAAGGTGGAACGCGACCGCATGATGTGCGAGTGGGACGTGGTTTTTCCTGCCTATGGGCTGGCGTCACATAAAGGCTACAGCACCCCGAAACATCTGACGGCGTTGCGGGAACTGGGGCCGACACCGCTGCACCGGCAGTCCTTTGCGCCGGTATGGCAGAATCCGGTGCCACAAGAGCTGTTTGCCTTCATGACCGAAGGTGAGGTGGAAGTGCTTGCAGAGGATCTCGCGGGATAGCGATCTCAAATTTCACAGACATTCAAACGAAGAGGAACGGCAAATGGCGCATGTCGTTTTATTGGGGCGACACTCCCTGCGCGTAATCCTGGGTTATTTAACGTTGGAGGCGCTGATTCAGTTCCACCAACAGCTGTGTGTTGTTATGCAATGAGCGCTCGAGAATTGCGGCCTGCTGCTTTGCCGTGGCCCAGTCGTGTTTTTCAACAGACTCGGTGAGACCCGGAAGCTCGAGGTGCGCATAAGTGAATCTGGCACCGTAAAGGATGTGCTTGAACCAGGGGCGTCCGGGGATACCGTCGGGGTTGAGCCAGTTGCGTTCGACTTGCATCATGCCGCGGTTAAGGTCCAAGGAAAGTTTAGAGTCGATTCGGCCAGAGGCGAGTTTGTGAGTGAGGGAATCGTTCAGGTTTTTTCCGACGGATTCGAAGTTGTCGATCGCCTGCATCACTCCGTTCAGGTCGAGAGGGCTGGAGGAAGACGAACCCCCGTCAGCGCTGCTGATCGTTGCGGCAGAATCCGCGTCCTTCGATGGAGCGGCTGCTGCGCTCTGGATGACAACGTTGTTGTTCCGGGCCAGATCCAGAACGAACTGGCGGACGTTACTGGCATAGCTGGCGAAGTCGAAAGGAAGGAGATCAGCATTGGCCAGCCGGAGAGCGGTGACGCCCCAGAGTTGGCTCATCAGCGTGTGGTATTTGTAGCCGGGGTCACCGAAATGGTTCATCCAGAAGAAGTCATCGTAGGCGGAGTGATAGACACCGTAGTCTCCATCGAAGCCGAGTCCCAGAACTGGCATGCCGATAAAGTTGAGAAAAACGGTGTGATCACTGCCGCTGCCGATGCGCGTGTCGGCGAGAGTGCTGTTGGTTACGCCGGATGAGCTGAATTGCGTAGACTGCTGGCCGGCTCTCTCCCGCTCGACAGTTTCCTTCCACGCATCGTAGAGAGTCTTGCCGGAGGGATCTTGCAGGCTGCGAGTGGTTTCTTCCAGCATGGGTACGAGTGAGGCAACGGCTTGTCCGTGGAAGTTGGGTCCGGAGGTGGCTTCGTCGACGTTGATGTAAGCAACGGCCTTCTGCTTGAGCTCGTCGGCGAATTGCTCGCCCCATTCGGTCGAGCCAGTGAGGCCGACTTCTTCTCCGTCCCAACTGCAGACAACAAGCGTGCGGCGCGGGCGCATGCCTTGCTTTTTGAGTTCACCGAGGGCGCGCGTGAGTTCCATCATGCTGGCGGTGCCGCTGGAGGGGTCAACGCCACCGAAGACCCAGGCGTCGCGGTGGTTGCCTAGCACGACCCATTCGTCAGGAACTTCCGAGCCACGGATCCGGCCTTCGACCACGTAATAAGGTTGGACGCCATTGTCCATTTCGATTTTGAGATGGACCTTCACACGTTCGCCGCCGAGGTGATATTCGAAGGGCAATCCGCCTTGCCAGTCTTTCGGCGCGACGGGCCCATCGAGATTTTCAAGCAGAGGCTTGGCGTCGTGCCAGTTCAGGGGGAGCGCCATAATTTTCGGTGCTGAGACTGCGTCTTCGATCTTGATGCGTTTCGCACCGGGGAGCGAGGCCCATCCGGGAGTGAGAGGATCGCCGGGCACGATGAAGTCATAGGTGATGGCGCCGCGCTGGATGTGATATTCCGGGCCCCAGGGGCCGTCGGGGTCGACCTTGCCTTTCTTGTAACCGTCTTCCTGCGGGTCGCTGTAGATGAGCAGGGCGGCCACGCCTTCGCGCTGCGCGGTAAGCGCTTTGAATCCGCGGTAGCTGTAGGGATTCGAGTAGCGGACGATGACGATCTTGCCTTTCACGTCGATGCCGTTCTTGCGGAGCAGATCGTAGTCTTCGGGATTGCCGCTGTGAGCGTAGACGACAGGGGCCGTGACATCTCCGGAGATAGACATGCCGAGCCACGCACCGGAGATGCCGGGGTTCTTCGAATCGTCGTCGCCCGGGACCGGCGTTTCGCGGAGCATCGCTGTGTAGTGGGTGGGGGCGATCATCTCGAGGGACGCGCTCTTGGGATTGCTGCTATAGACGTCATAGCGATGGATGACGACGTCTTCGAGTCCCTGCTTTTTCCACTCGTCGCGGATGTATTCAGCAAGTTCGTTGTTGCGCTTGGATCCCGCGACATGTGGTTCTTGCGTGAAGATGCGGTGCTGGCGGCGTTCTTCGTCGGGATTTGGGATGGATTTCAGTTTGGACTCGACGGCGGCTTCACGAGCGGCAGAGGAAGGAGTGAAGCCGAGGATCTGAGCCCGAGCTGTTGTGGATAGTGTGAGTGTAAGTGACAGCGCGATCCAGTTCCAGGTCATGGTTTTGGTGGGAACCATGCTAACAGGATTTTTCGAGATGTCATCCTGAACGGCGGCGAAGCCGCCGTGAGGGACCTTACGAGAGTGAGGAACTTCCGTGACGTGGATGGGAATGCCTGTGCTGCATGCAGTGTGGTGATCTTTTCGAGGGCATCAGCACTGCTTAGCTTTCGCAGGGTCCTTCGCGCCGGTCTTGCCGGCGCTCAGGATGACATTATGATGAGCATTACTTGGCTTTCAAGATATCGGACAGCAGATCCGGTTTCGATTCGTCGCGCACCAGGTGCGGATATTTTTCGCCGTCGTGATAGTCGAGCTTGTACGTTTTGTAATAGTCTGTGTTTTCGACCAGCAGATCGACGGTCGCGGTCGTACCCTTCGCGGCTTTGATGGCGTCGCGCAGGATTTCAGGCGAAAAGCGGCGGCCGTTCACCGCAACGACTTTCATCCCGGGGCCAATTCCTGCTTTCGCGGCCACTTCTCCTTCGATCGTGTCGGCGATGCCGCCGTCATCACGCAGGTTTAATCCGATCGACATCCCGACAGGAACGAAACGGAATGCGCCGGCTGCGGCAGTCAACATCTCCGATGGATTCTCGTCATAAGCAAGTTTCCAGCCGCTGCCCTCGATGCCGCCGAGAGGCGCGCCCGGACCATGATTTGTCAGGCGCTCGGTCCAGAAACCGCGCCAGTCGTAAGCCACCACCTGATTCAGCGTGTTGACGATGTCATCGAATGTGTAGGTCTTGAGGGCAGGGCCGGAACTGGGCGCGCCGTGGAACAGATGGCAGAAGTCGTCGATGGTTTTCTTGCCCTTGCTCTGCTGGCGGATGATGACGTCGACCCAGAGCCAGTTGAGGGTGTCTTCGCTATAGAAATCGGTGCCACGGCGCCAGGAGTACCAGGCCTGCGGAGAAAAATAAAGTTGCGGCGCGGCGTCGGCAGTGTCCTGCAGGTTGCGCCATTGGCGTCCGGGAAGATGATCGAGGGCCGCGGCTGTAAGAGCGAGGTCGTCGCGATTCTGATCCGCGGTCAGCAGGCCACTGCGCGCGGTGAGCACCCATCCGAGATAGTTGGTCAGGCCTTCGTAAACCCAGAGGAGGTCGCCTTGCATGGTCTGCTGATAGTCCGGAGTGGCGAGCCCGGCGGGCCGGCGGTACTTGCCGTTCCAGGAATGCACGTACTCGTGAGGCAGTAAGCCCGCAGAGAGCTTGCGCGCGGTGTCATCGACCAGAGAACGCTCGTCCACGCGGCTATCGTCAGATTCGTGATGCTCGAGTCCGAAGTGGGCGACGTGATCACTGAGCGTGTAGAGAAAGTGATAATCGCGATAGTGATGCGCCCCGAAAAGTTTTTGCGCCTGATCGACCAGGCTTTTGTAGTGGTCCCAAACGTTAGCAGGAGCATCGAGCGCTGCGGCGCTATCGGCAGCGATGTCCATTTCGGTGACCGGGTTCTCGGCGAGCGGGACGACTTTGAGAAATTCTCCAGTGATTACCGGCGAGTCGACGAGCGTGGTGAGGGATACCGGGCTGAAATGAATCTCGCTACCACTCCGGCTCGTGATGGGGAGCGGGGTGCCGAACTTCCACCCGTCCGGAATCTTCAGGGACGCGGTGTAATTGATGTCGTCGGACTTGTAACCTTTGGGGTAGAGCAGCACCTGGTTCCAGCTGATGACGGCGAGCTTTGCCGTAGCCGAGGAGCCGGCGGAGAACCCGCCCTCGAGAGTTGCGGGAGAGAGGAAGTCAAGATCGGCCTGAACTTCAGTCGCACCCTGAGGAACTTCGACGTGGATGGTGAATCCGTCCTGCAGATCGCGTCGCCATTTCAAAGTCTGGCCATTGGCCTTGAAGAAGAGGCCGGCCAGGTCGTCGACCGGGCCGTCGGGAGCGTGTTCGCCCGGGATCCACTTAGGATAGTAGAGCGTCAGGTCACCGGGTGCGGCGGGGATTGTCAGCGTGGCGTGGAAGATTTTGCGCGGGGCCGTGGTGGCATCGACGGAAATAGTGACGTTGGGAGTGGCGGCGAAGGCGGAAATCGAAGTGGCGATGACGCAGAGAATTCCCCAAAAGTTCAGAGCTTTCATTCAGCGAGTCCCTCGGAGTACTTGCGATGGAAGTGGTGTCAATGTTGTGCGAATGATTCAAGGATAGCAGCCGGGAAGGTAGAGCGTACAGCGTTCTACGCTGGTATGATTCCGCTGAATGTCGCGACGCGGAAAATTCATAACATTCGAGGGACTCGACGGGACGGGCAAGAGCACGCAGATGCGGAAGCTGGCAGCCGTGCTGCGTGAGGCGGGGCACAAAGTTGTAGAAACAAGGGAACCTGGCGGGACGGCGACGGGAGAAAAGATCCGCAGGGTTCTGCTTGATTCCGGGACGGCGGGTCTGGCGCCACAAGCCGAGATGGCGCTGATGTTTGCCTCTCGGGCACAGCACATTGCCGAAGTGATCGAGCCGGGATTGGCTTCGGGGGCGATTGTCCTGTGTGATCGGTTTACCGATTCGACCGAGGCGTATCAAGGCAGCGGGCGGCGATTGGGAAGTGACTCCGTACTGGAGTTGCATCGGGTGCTGTGCGGAAATTTGCAGCCGGACCTGACGATTCTCATGGATTCCAATCCACACGCCAGTGTGAGCCGCGCACGGCGGAGAAACCGGCGCAACTCGAAGAGCGCGGGGCGAAGCCACGACGAGAACCGGTTCGAGCAGGAAACACGGGTATTCTTCGCTCGCGTGCGCGACGGGTTTGCTGCGATTGCGAAGCGGGAGCCGATCCGTGTAGTCGTGGTTGATGCCCGTGGCACGCCGGGCCAGACGCACGCGAAAATTCTGCAAGTTGTCTCCAGCAAATTAGCCCTTCTGGGTCCTGTCAAGAGAAACCACCATGTCCGTTGACCGCCGCCGATTTCTGCAAAGCGCTACTCTTACGATCGCAGCCGCAAAGCTATCTCCGCATAATTTCGGCAAAACTTCTCTGGGGCCAGTCACTCCTGCTGAGCATGACAAGAAGGCCTACGGCTCGGGATATTTTGGCGAGTGGATAGAAGATGAGTTCGGGTTGCCGGCGTTTCGGTATACCTGCGATCAGATTCACGACAAGAAAGCTGTCACTGAGGTGAATCCTGGTGTGCTGTCGTCAACCGAGCACATTCATCAGGTGGGGAACGACCGGGTGGTGGCGATCGCTTCCAATTACGGGCACGTTCGTGTCCGACAGGATGAGGGCGCACCGAAATTCCTGAACGACTATGCTCCCGAGCGCGGATCGTTCGGCGGCGGGATCGGATATCTGACGGACGGGAAGAATGTGCTCAGCACGTTCTATCCCGGAAATGGCGAGAGCTTCGAACGCCTGTTTGGAATTGGCTACTTTCGCAAGGTAGTTTCCGGGTACGGATATGGGATTGACCAGGTCATCTTTGCGCCGTTCGGCGATGATCCCGTGCTTATTTCCCAGGTGAAGATCAAGAACTCAGGGACTTCCGAGGCCAACCTGCGATGGGTTGAATACTGGGGATGCCAGGTTTATCAGTTCTCATTCCGCTCATTTATGGAGCTTTTCGGCGGCAAGAGCATGCACGAGGCGCGACGGGATTTTGGGAGCCGATTCGCACATCACTTCCGGTCCGTTGCTGACGGGAAGGGACTGCTGGAGACCAAAGAATTTCTCGGACGCGATCCCGCGGAAGAAAGGCAGTTCCAGGGAATGATCGCGTATCTCGAGAAGAGTCCAAATCCTTTTCTCACCGCGCCGGACAAGAATGTTCCCAAGGAAGCGGATTTCGACGACCTCAATCCGCCGCCGACATTTCTTTTGTCGCTGGATTCTCCGCCAACCGCACTGAGCACGAATGGCAAGGAGTTCTTTGGGGTGGGCGGCGCGAATCAACCATCAGGGCTGATGAGCGCCCTCAACGGGGATCTCGGGCAAAGCGGGCCGGAGAGTGCGCTGCTGCTCGAACGGAAAATCACACTGAAGCCAGGCGAAAGCCGCACGCTGATTTTTCTTTATGGTTATCTTCCGACCGGAGTCAACCTGGAATCGCTAATCGCCAAATATAGTTCCTCAGCATCAAAGGTCTGGAATGAATCGAGCCATCAGTGGAAGCGTCATGGCCTGCGCTTCCGCACCCCAGAGGAGCCGTGGGTGGAACGGGAAAGCGTCTGGAACCATTACTACTTGCGAAGCGGGTTCACGTACGACGATTTCTTTCAACAACACATTGTTTCGCAAGCGGCGATCTACCAATATGCGATGGGATTTCAAGGGGCGGCGCGTGATCCGCTGCAGCATGCGCTACCGTTTCTCTTCAGCGATCCAGAACTCCCCAGGGAGGTCCTGCTCTACACGCTGAGTGAAGTGCGGCCCGATGGATCGATTCCTTACGGGATCGTCGGGCACGGCATGCCGATGCCGACCACCAGCGACAAATCGAGCGATATGCCGATGTGGCTGCTTTGGGTTGCCAGTGAGTATGTGCTGGCCACGCGCGACCTTGACTTTCTGGATGCAGAGGTGCCTACGTTCTATGGCGAGAAGGTTGGGCGCGAATCCGTGCGAAACCTGCTGGCTCGCTGCTACCGGTATCTGACCAACGATGTAGGAACGGGTGAGCACGGCGTGATGCGCATGCTGCAGGATGACTGGAACGATGCGCTCGTCAATGCGTGGACCACTCTCGCGGAGTCGAAGGAAGTTATCGAGAAGAGCGAGAGCGTGCTCAATTCCGCGATGGCGACGTACGTATTCGATTACTACGCGCGAATGTTGAGGTATTCCGGGGCCAAGGGAGACGTTACGTCTCCAATCCTGCGGAAGGCGGAAGAGCATCGCCACGCGGTTCGGACGCAGTGGACGGGAGAGTGGTTCCGGCGTGCGTGGCTGGGACCCACGAATGGATGGCTCGGAGAGAAGTGTTTGTGGATTGAACCACAGCCATGGGCGATCATCGGCGGCAGCGCAAACGAGGAGCAGATGCGCACTCTGGTGCGGAATATCGACCAGAAGTTGCGGCAGGGATCCACGATCGGTGCAATGCAACTCAATGCGGGCCCCGATCAGGTGCAGAAGGGGATGTGGCATTCCGAACCGGGAGAGCAGGTGAATGGCGGAGTGTGGCCTTCTCTGAATCAGACGTTGATCTGGGCGCTGGCTGGTGTCGATGGGGCAATGGCATGGGATGAATGGAAGAAGAATTCCCTTGCGCGCCACGCGGAAGTGTATCCCGAGATCTGGTACGGAACGTGGAGCGGCCCCGATGTGCTGAATTCTGTTCAGAGCAAACGACCGGGGGCTACGACGGGTGGGAAGCCGTTCGGGTGGACGGACTTTCCGGTGTTGAACATGCACACGCACGCGTGCCCGCTCTATGCCCTCACGAAGTTGTTGGGACTGGAGTTCACCGAATCAGGAGTGTCGCTGGCGCCGACATTGCCGCTTGCCTCATTCCGCTTTGAGTCTCCATTGCTGGGGGTCATTAAGTCGCCTGGAGGATACGAGGGTTGGTACAACCCGTCTGCAGAGAGTAGTTACGGCGTTCGCCTCTCGCTTTCAGCAGAGGCAGCCAAGGGATTCTCACGATTTGAGGTCAATGGGAAGAAAGTGGAAGCCCGGGCGGTGGGTGGAGTCATTGAGATGCGTGGTTCGGGTGGTGGAGGAAGCGCGCTGCGATGGTCCGTGCGCTGAATTGCTATGGCGAGAACTCCTTGCGGGCCGCCTCAGTGTCGGCTTGCGTGGGGTCCTTCGCTTCGCTCAGGATGACACAGAGAGGATTTCAGGGTGACACAGAATGTTTTCTGATTTTCACGGCAATTCGGAAGTAATTCGCCATCTGCGCGAGATGGTCGCAAAGGATCATCTGCCACACGCGGTTGTTCTTTCTGGGGCGCGTGGCGCCGGGAAGTACACGCTGGCGCTCATGCTGGCGCAGACGCTGAACTGTCTGAATCCGGCCAGGACAGATGGCTTGCCCGACTTCTGTGGGACGTGTGCGAACTGCACCCGCATTGCGCAGGCCTGCGATCTCGATGCGCGCTTTGCCGAGGCCGTGGAGGTTCGTGAGAACCTGCGGGAGACCGACAAAAAAGAGACTCGGATTTTTGTACAGACGCATCCCGATGTGCTGGTGATCCCGCCCGATCCCCCGCAGATGATGATCAAGGTCGATCAGGTACGTCGGGTGATCGAGACGATCTATTACCGTCCCGGCGAAGGCAAAGAGAAAATCTACATCTTCACCGACTCTGCTTTCATGAAGGAAGCCGCGAATTCGTTGCTGAAGGTGCTGGAGGAGCCTCCGGAGTTCGCAACAATCTTCCTGCTGACGGAGAATCCCGGAGAACTGCTGCCCACAATCCGCTCGCGATCGATGACGTTCACACTCGAAGCGTTACCCGCGGATGAGATCGACAAGGACCTGGCGAAGGTGCATCCCGAGTGGAAGCCGACGCAGCGTTCGCTGGTAGCACGGCTCTGCGATGGCGCTGTGGGGCGCGCTCGCAGCTTCGATCTGGAGGCGTACACGGCTGCCCGGCAGCATGCCTTAACCATTCTGAATTCGGCGTTACGTGGCGGAGAGCACGGCGAACTGTTCAAGATCACCGAGTCGTACCGACCGGGGGCCGAAGGGCGGGAGAAGATCGAAGCGCTGATTCACACGATGTATTCGTTGCTGCGGGATCTGACTTTCATCGACTCGGGTGCCCCGGAACTGATTCGAAACACCGACATCGCCGCGGAGCTGACGCGGATGGCCGAGAACGCAGATTTCGCATGGATCACAGCGGCGTCGGACAGACTGGCCGAAGTCGAGCGCGGGATGCGGAGGAATCTGCTGCGGTCGTTGTCTTTGGATGCGTTCGCGGCGGGGCTGGAGAAGTAGAGCGAGTTAGTTTCGTGATGAGTGATATGGCGATTTAACGCCACTCCTACCGCTATTTGACGCCGATGCTTGGAATAGTTCCGCCCCATTTTGCGTCGGCAGCAAGCGTTACGCTGAACTCAATTGCATCACCTGAATTCACGGTGAAGCATCGGTGCAGCTTCTTGCTGGAATATTTGGATAGCTTAGCAGGCCTGCCGTCTAAACCGAATGCGCTAACGCAGTATGTGCCAGCTTCAATGGGAATAAACGCTGTACCATCCAAGCCTGTCATTGCGAGAAATCTGGAC
>Ga0335085_10018000_pt1 | contig 10166 bp, 7 predicted proteins | sample Lox_Sample_45_FD_206712 | JGI IMG/M metagenome (GOLD analysis project Ga0335085, IMG submission 206712) | Soil microbial communities from Loxahatchee National Wildlife Refuge, Florida, United States - Lox_Sample_4.5 | ecosystem: Environmental > Terrestrial > Soil > Wetlands | place: USA: Florida... | reverse complement strand
ATGACGGTCGCGGATGATTTTTGCGAGGGGAACGCGATCCCCAGCCCCACACCAGGCGGTGATGATGACCTCGGGAGCTTCGGCCAGGACTTCCGCTGCCGTGGTGCGGCTTCCCGGGACGCCGAGGAATTCTCCCCCGGCCGCCTCCACCAGTTCCGCCACCCAGCGTTGCGAGCGGATGAGCGGATTTCCCCACTCTTCGCAGTAAACGCGGGGAGGAGTGGAATTTTCCGCACGGCGGCGAACTGTCTCGATTTCGTCTTGCATGCTGACGATGAGATCCCGCCCACGCTCGGGCACGCCCATGAGGCCGGCAACTAGAGTGATGTCTCCGTAGATATCGGCGAGCGACTTGGGCGCCAGGCCCAGAAATCGGGCGCCCGCTTTCAGAATCTCGCCTACCGCCTTCTCCTGGTATGGAACGGCTGCAACGACCAGGTCGGGCCGGGCAGTGGCGATCTGCTCCGATTGCGCCGTCCAGGAATCAGCGACGATGAGACGGGAACCATCGCGAACCTCGGGAACTACGTCGGCGCAATATTTGGTGCAGGCCACAACGCGGTGCAGTTGGCCGAGAGCTGCGAGGATCACGGTCGCGCTCGGTTGCAGGCACACGACTCGCGCGGGAAGGTAGCCGGAAGACATCAACTGAAATCTTACAGTGAGCGCTACCATTTTAGCCGCCGTGCGGGAATTGGGGTTACTTGCGATAATCCGCCATGAGCATTCGCAGCCTGAGCAGCCGCGTGGTGTACCGCAACCGATGGATGACTGTCCGCGAAGACGCGATCGAACGTCCCGACGGTTCGGCTGGGATTTATGCGGTGGTCGAGAAACCGGACTTTGTCCTGGTGATCCCTGAACAAGACGGACATCTCTACCTGGTAGAGCAGTATCGTTTTCCGATTGCCGCGCGTTTTGCCGAGTTCCCGCAAGGAACATGGGAGCAGCGTCCTGAAGCCGATCCGCTGGAAGTGGCGCGCGGGGAGTTGCAGGAAGAAACAGGCCTAACGGCGGCGAAGATGGATTATCTGGGGCATCTCTTTATCGCCTACGGAATGTCGAACCAGGGATTCCACATTTTTCGCGCCACTGAACTTAGCCAAGGCAAGTCCAGCCTGGAACACGAAGAGCAGGATCTGGTGGTGAAGCGGGTAAGCGTGACCGAGTTCGAAGAATTGATTCTCGAGGGGCGGATCAAAGATTCCGCCAGTATTTCCGCGTGGGCGCTGCTGACGATGAAGCGGGCAAGCAAGTTACCCCGCCGCGACGCGGGGACGTTGGCCTAGCGGCCGTCTCCCAGTTCGGCCGTTTTTAGGAAGTCGTAGTTGCCCGAGGGATTCAAACTCAGATTGCGTACGCGCCTTGTGTGTACCAATACGTTGTCGAAATACCACAGATTAATCATCGGTTCGTCCTGCGCCAAGATTCGCTGGACCTCCGCATAAGTTTTCTTGCGAACACTTTGATCGAGTTCGGTGCGTGCCTGGTCGATCAGTTTGTCGACCTCGGGGTTGGAGTAGAAGCCGCGGTTCGCCCCTTGCGGCGTGAAGCGCGCGGAATGGAAGACGTACTCGAAGATATCCGGGTCCTCGTTGCCGCCGATCCAGCGCAGGGAATACATCTCGAAGGCGCCGCGGGTGACGTCTGAAAAAAACGTAGCGAATTCGAAGGTACGCATGTCGAGCGCGATGCCCACATCGCGAAGCTGCTGCTGAAATACGGCCGCCATCAGCCGCGAGCTTTCTTCTGTGGATGTTTTCATCGTCAGGTGAAAGCGCACGCCGTTGACCGGGGGATAACCTGCGGCGTCGAGCAGATTCCGCGCCCGCTGCGGGTTGTAATCGTAGGTCTGAACATCGGCGTCATAAGCCCAACTCTCGGGCGGAAGAATGCTCGACGCCGGGCGGGCGAAATCACGCCACAAATAATGAATCAGCGGGCGCCGGTCGATGGCGTAGGCGATAGCCTGACGCACGTGAATGTCTTTGAGAATCGGGTCGCGAATGTTAAACCCGAGGTAGGCAAGCACGGTTCCCGGCGCCTGCAGGATTTTCAGGTTCGGCTGCCGGCGCAGCGCGACGACCATATCGGAAGTCAGGGCGTTGATGGCGATGTCGGCGCTTCCCTTGCGCAGTTCCAGCGCGCGTGTTGTGGTATCGGGAACCACGGTGAAGCGCACCCGGGCCAGCCTGGGCTTGGCGCCCCAGTAGTCGTCGTTGCGCTCGATTACCACGTCTTTATCGAGTTGCGCGCTGACGAACCGGAAAGGGCCGCTGCCGATCGGATGCCGGCTCATTTCTTCCGCAGTGGCGCCGTAGGGCACAATGCCCATTGCGCCCCCCGAGAGATTCCAGGGAAGCGTCGAGTAGGGCTGTTTCATGTGAAAGATGACGGTGAAGTCATCCGGAGCTTCAATGTGGTCAACGAAGCGGTAGGCGGCAGCCTTGGTGCTGCGCACTTTACCCTGAAGCAGGGAGTCAAAGCTCCACTTGACGTCGCGGGAGGTGAGCGGGCGGCCATCGTGGAAGTGAACCTCATGGTGCAGATGAAATACGTAGGTGAGCGGGTCTTTGACCTCCCAGCGCTCCGCCAGACCGGGCTGGACATTCAAGTGCTCGTCACGAGTGAGCAGATCGTCAAAGATCAGGTCGTCGATGCGTTCCGATTGGGCGTCGATTCCGATGCGAGGGTCGAGATTTGTCGGGCTGCTCTCAATGAGCATGACCAGCGTATCGGCGGCGGGCTCTTTCGCGCACGAGGAGAGCGATAACAGCGACGACAGACCAGCCAGCAGCAGGATGCCTCGGCTCCAATCACGCATAGGAGATCTTTCCCAGGATGGCCGGGCGCTTGGCTCCCGTGGCGGAGGGGACGTTGGACGGCCGGCGGTTCCAGGTTTCGTAGGCCAACAGAGCGAAGGCAACCGCCTCCTTCGCTTCCGCGGGGATTCCGAATTCGTCCGAAGATCGCAATTGCAGCCCCAGGGGACGCAGGCTATTTGCGAGCATCGCCATCAGCGTGGAGTTTTTCGCCCCGCCGCCGGAGACGACTACCTCTGAGAAACTCCCAAGCGGTAACACGGAGCGCTTGACCGCCTCCGCGATCGAATTGGCGGTGAGTGCTGTGGCGGTGGCAATCGCGTCGTTTTTTGCGCCGGCGCTCGCTAGAGATTTGCCGCCTCTTCCCTGCCCGCACCATCGGAGAACCTCCTCGGCGAACTCGCGGCCGAATTGCTCACGCCCGGCGGTCTTGGGAGGGTGGCGGCGGAAAAAGGGCGCACGCATCGCTTTCGCAACGGCTTCTGCGCGAACTGTGCCTGAGGCGGCGATTCGTCCATCCCGGTCGAAGGGCTGTGCGAACAGACGCTCGGTCAAGGCGTCGATCACCATGTTTCCCGGCCCGGTGTCGAAGGCTACGATGTCTGCGGCCGGCGCGCCGGCGGGAATTGCGGTCAGGTTGGCGATGCCACCGATGTTCTGCACGATGCGGCCGATGCGTTTGTCGCGATACAAAAGATAGTCGAGAAACGGAACCAGGGGGGCGCCTTTGCCGCCGGCGGCCATATCGGCCGGGCGAAAATCTGAGACAACCGGCACACCCACGCGCGCGGCGATGATCGCCCCTTCGCCTGTTTGCCAGGTAACGGCCAGCTTGTGCCCCAGAAACGGCGCCGGTTCGCCCTGGTGATAAAGGGTTTGGCCATGGCAGCCGACGAGTTCAGCCTTTAGGCGGAATCGCCGCTGGGCCGACAAGACGGCTTCGCCGTAAAGCTCGCCTAGAAGAAAATTCAGCCGGGATAGATCGGCGACGCTGGCCTGACGGGCATTCATCGCCGCCAGTACGGTTTTGCGAACTTCTTTCGAGTACGGGTACTCGGCGTGCCCCAGGAGCGCAAAGCGTCGCCCCCGGCTTCGGGACGCGCCCATTCGCACCAATGCGACGTTGATGCCGTCGGCCGAAGTACCGCTCATTACGCCGGCTACGATCATGATTGGCGTCCACCGATGTTCACTGCAATCCTTCCAGCCTTACCTGCTCCCCGAACTCCCAGAGCTGGCGGGCGAGACGCTGCAATCTTGCCGCGGACGGAGCGGCGCTCTTCCGCTTCAGCTCTTTTGATCTCTTTTTAAAGGCCAGGACGCGTGCCGCCGACTCCGCCACGCGCTTCGCGAACCGCCGGTCGCGTTTTGCTTCTCTTAGCAGCGCCTCGTAGCACTCCAGCACGAAATCTTCTCGCCGGCATACCAGGCACAAGTCACCGCCGGCGCGCACAAACTCCACCGCTGCTTCCCCAATCGAAGCAGCCTTCAGCACGCCCCCCATCTCCATGTCATCGGAAACCACCAGGCCGCGATAGCCGATTTTCTTTCGCAGCACATCCGTGATCCATTTGCGCGAGAGCGAGGCGGGCGCCCCATCATGCGTGACCGCCGGATAATTTGCGTGGTTCACCAGCACCATGGGCAATTCGCGGCGCATCGCGCGGTATGGAACCAGGTCCTCTTTCCATAACTTGCTCAGGGACTTTTTGACGGAGGGAAGCTCGTGGTGAGTATCCAGACCGGCTTCGCCCAGGCCGGGAAAGTGCTTACCGCAGCCGATTACGCCCGCTGCGGCCAGTCCGCGAAGAAACTCGCGCGCATAGACGATCACCTGCTTGGGTTCGGGCGAGACGGCGCGCGAAGACATCACCGTTCGCGAGGCTTCGAGCGCCAGATCGAGCACGGGAGCGAAGTCGACATTGAATCCCAGGGCGCGACAGGCTTCACCGATAACTCTGCCGTGCCGGCGAAACGCCCGGCGGTCGCCGGTGGCGAAGACGTCGGCCGCAGAGGGCGCGGGGCCAAGCAGGCCGCGGAAGCGGTCCACACGCCCACCTTCGAGGTCCACACAAGTAAGGAGTGGCATGGCTACACAGCGCTGGCAGTCCTGGAGCAGCTTGTGGGTCTGTTCGCCGCTCACGATGTTGCGGGCAAAGAGGATGACGCCCGCGGGCTGGATGCGGCTGAGCACGACCCGAAGCTGCGGAGTCATTTCCGCCGGCTCGAAACCTATGATCAAAAACTGGCCGATCTGATGGGTTGCGTCAGAGTTGGATCGCGATGGCATTCAATCTGATTGGATCACGTCTGTCTTCTGCCTACGTAAGCTCCAGGTTGCAAGTCTGGTTCGCTGGCGCGACTCAGGAGGGAGACGCATTTTTGTGTGAAAACCAGTTGTCAGTTTTCAGTTCCCGGTTCTCAGTTGCTGCTTTCTACTCTACCTGTTTTTTCAGCTCGGCGAGCAGGTTGAGAGCCTCGAGCGGCGTCAGACGGTTCAGATCGACTTCGCGCAGGCGCTCCAGCACGGGCTGCGAAAGCGGGGTAAAGATGGTCAGTTGCGCATGGCGGGGTTCTGTGCCGGATGCCAGATTTCCGGTCACCTGCTGCTCCGCACTCTCATGCTCAGACAGCACTTCCCTTGCCCGCTCGATCACCTGGTTGGGCAGGCCGGCCAGCTTCGCCACTTCGATTCCGTAGCTGCGGTCGGCCGCGCCCGGTTCAACTTTGCGCAGGAAGGCGATGCCGCCGCCGGTTTCCTTCACTGAAACGTGATAGTTCTTTACCCCGGAAAGCCGCTCCGCCAACTCGGTCAACTCGAAGTAATGCGTCGCAAAGAGCGTTTTTGCTCGGGTGCGGGCGTGAATGTACTCCACCGCTGCCCAGGCGATGGCAAGGCCATCGTAGGTTGCCGTACCGCGGCCCATTTCGTCGAGCAGCACCAGCGATCGCGGTGTGGCCCCATGCAGGATGGCGGCGGTTTCGGTCATTTCAACCATGAAGGTGGAGCGTCCGCGCGCGAGGTTGTCACTGGCGCCGATGCGGGTGAAGACGCGGTCCACAATGCCCAGCCGCATGGAACGCGCCGGAACGAAGGAGCCCATCTGCGCCAGAATCACCGCCAGCGCCGCCTGCCGCAAATAGGTGGACTTGCCGCCCATGTTGGGGCCGGTGAGCACCAGCACGGTGTGGGTAGTCGAGTTGAGATACAGATCGTTGGGCACGAAGCGCTCGGTGCCGCCCGCCAACTCCCGCTGCTCGATCACTGGGTGGCGGCCCTGAATGATTTCAATGTCGGAGGAGTCGTCGAGCCTGGGGCGGCAGTAGTCGTGGAGGGCGGCGATGTGCGCGAACGCCGCCAGCACATCGACCTCCGCCAACGCCAGGGCTGTCTGGCGGATGCGGCGGGCTTCGCCGGCGACTGCCGAACGCAACTCGGCGAAAAGCCGTCGCTCGATTTCGACGATCTTCTCCTGGGCGTCGAGAATCCTGGATTCGTACTCCTTCAGCTCGCCGGTCGTAAAGCGCTCGGCGTTCACCAGCGTCTGTTTGCGCTCATAGTCCGACGGCGCAAGGTGCAGATTCGGCCGGGAAATTTCCAGGTAGTAGCCGAACACGTTGTTGAACTTCACCTTCAGCGAGGCGATGCCGGTGCGCTGCCGTTCGCGCTGCTCGATCTGTGCCAGGAATTGCTTGCTGTTGCGGCTGAGGTCGCGGAGTTCGTCGAGTTCCCGGTCCACGCCGCGGGCGATCACGCCGCCGTCGTTCAACGAGATCGGAGGCTCCCGCTCGATTGTGCTTGCAATGGTTTGGCGAAGGTCGGCGAGATCATCCGCGCCGTTACGGAGCGCATCGAGGCGCGCGCTCGAAAGGCGGCCTAACGCGGCCTTCACCGCCGGAATCTTTCCCAGCGAGGCCTCCAGCGCCAAGAGATCGCGCGGATTCGCGGTTTCCAGGGTCACGCGGCTGAGCAGACGCTCCAGATCGAGGATGCCTTCGAGCGCGCGCCTCAGTTCCTCGCGCGCCATGGTTTCTCTCACCTGGACCTCTACCGCATCCAGACGCTGGTTGATCTCGGCTGGTTCAATCGACGGCCGCAGCAGCCAGGAGCGCAGCAGGCGTTTGCCCATGGGCGTGACCGTCGCGTCGATGGAGCGAAAGAGGGTAACGCCGGCATCGGTTCCGGCGAAAAGCGGCTCGGTCAGCTCCAGGTTGCGCACGGTTACCGCATCCAGGACCAAACAGTTTTGCCGCTCGTAGAAGCCGATGCGGTCCACGTGGTCGAGCTTGCCGCGCTGCGTTGACCGCACATAGTAGAGAATGGCTCCCGCCGCCGAAGCCGCAGCCGGGCGCCCCGCAAGCCCGAAACCCTCCAGCGAAAGCACGCCGAAATGATTTTCGAGAAGGGGGATGGCGTGGTCGGGGGCAAAGATCCAGTTGTCAAGCGGCGTTTCCGCAAAGCCCTTTCCCACAGTTGGGGCCGCGAGGTTGTCGGAACGGTTCGCGCTGAATAGCGGCGTTGCCGACCCGTACAGAACCTCACGCGGCTGCAACTGCGAGAGCTCTTCCTGAATGCGCCGCGCGGCGCCCTCGCCGGAAAATTCGGTCGCGCGGAATTCGCCGGTGGAAAGGTCCAGGGCGGCAAAGCCGGCGCGATCGTCGATTTGAGCCACCGCCGCCAGAAAATTATTTTCTTCCGAACTCAACGACGAGTCTGCAGCCGTGCCCGGGGTGACTACGCGCGTCACCTCGCGGCGCACCAGCTTTTTGGCCACGCGGGGGTCCTCCACCTGATCGCAGATGGCCACCTTGAATCCCTTGCGAATCAGTTTGGAGATGTAATTCTCGGCGGCATGGTAAGGGACGCCGCACATGGGAATGTCCACGCCTCTTTCTTTGTTGCGTGAAGTCAGAGTGATCTGCAACTCGCGGGCGGCCACGATTGCGTCGTCGAAGAAAAGTTCGTAGAAATCGCCCAGGCGAAAGAACAGCAGCGCGGTGGGGTGGTCTTTCTTGATGGCGGCGTATTGCCGCATCAGCGGCGTGGACGGCTCAGTCATCTGCGGCGGGGTCGTGGGCGGATTATAACAAAGGGGGGTGCGTCCCTTGGGACTTGGCTGCCACGGATTTGCACGGATTTACTTCATAAAAAGGTTGATCCGCGTGAATTGGTGGCAAAGAACTTGTAGCGTCAGCCGGGTGATTTGGCCGCAAAGATCGCAAAAGACGCAAAGAAAGATCCCCAGGATGTTGACGCCGTCTCTCTCCCGATGTTTTCCTTACACGCATGGAACTTCGCAAGGATCCAATCACCCGTTCCTGGGTTATCACGGGTGATGATGTGCCCGACGCAGCTCCGAAAGTTGAAACGGTGTGCGGATTCTGTCCGGATTCCAGCGCTCCCTTGCAAACGGTGGCCAGCCTCCCGGGTCCAACGGGGACGCCGTGGGCGGCGCGAGCGGTTGTGCATCCCTCGCCTTTGTACCGGATTGAAGGCGATCCGGCGCGGCGCGGAGACGGCATATACGACCGCATGCGGCCTGTGGGAGCGCACGAGGTGCTGGTGGAAAACCCGCACCATGACCGCCAGTTGTGGAATGCCAGCGATGCCGAGATCGAGCAGTTCCTGCTGCTCGCGGCGCAGCGCATCCAGGACCTCAAGCGCGATGGGCGTTTCAAGTACATCACGCTGTTCAAGAATCACGGCGTCAGCGCGGGGCAGGAATTCCAGCATCCCAATACGCAGCTCACTGCGACCACGTTTGTCCCCCGGCGGGTGCTTTACGAGCTTCGCGCCGGCCGTGAATATTTCCAGCAGAAGGAGCGCTGCGTATTTTGCGACATCATCTCCCAGGAAACCCGGCAGGACCAGCGGGTGATCGAGTCGCGCGGAGACTTTCTGGCGCTTGGGCCGTACGCTCCCCGCGTGCCTTATGAGGCCTGGATTCTGCCGCGGACGCACGACGCCTCCTTTGAGCGCTTCGGACTGAACCGAGGCGGCACGCTGCGCGACCTGGGCGGACTGCTACGCCGCACTCTGCAGCGTATTCGTACCCTCACCGAGGATTTTCATCTGGTGCTACACACCTCGCCCAATACGCTGCATCCTTCCGCCAGCCTGGGCTACTGGAAAACCATTGACGAGGACTACCACTGGCACATCGAGATCATGCCCATCCTGGCGGCGAAAGCGAAGTCCTACACCTTCAAGGAGGTGTATTACTCACCGTTGACTTCGGAGACGGCGGTAAAGCGCATGCGGGAGGCGAAGATTGAACTCTAGCTGGGTTGTCAGTCGTCAGTCGTCAGCCAAACACGGATGTGCGATGATGCCGAGGTCACGCGGAATGAATCCTAATGACCGGCGACTGACGACTGCACTATGACTACCCGCCGCATGAAGACGTACACCGGAGGCCAGGGATACGTTTACCAGTACTATTTTGTCGGCCAACGCGCTGCCCTGGCAGGCGATCCCATTGCTCCCGCCACGGAATATGTCTTCGACGTCACATCGGATCGCAAGACGACCTTTGCTGTGAGCGTGTTTCTGCCGGGCCAAGCCATACGCGACTGGGCGGCCGTCCACGGGCGCGCACTCAATGACGCCGAACAGTACGGCGCGGCCAAAATGAGACTGTTTCAGGCATTCGACGAGATCGAGAACATGCTCTCCGAGGGGCGGCGCTTGCTTATCGGCACAGCGGACCTGGAGCGTCTGCTGGGAGCGCTGCACGTGGAATAGAAGCCCGACTTCTTCAAGTCATACTTCCGTTTTGCCGCCCTTTCGTTTTGCCGCCCCACCCCTGGTGCAGTCTATAATCAGTGGGCCGGGGGAAGCCCTGGGATCATCCCTCATTTATGCCCACTTTTTGGCTGAGAATGGCGCTCGGCTGTTACGCCGTCGGCCTGCTTTATGCGCTGGTGGCGGTCACGCGCACCAGTGACTGGTTCAATCGGGTCGCTTTGCACGCCGCTTATCTGGGCATGGTCTTTCACTTCGTAGCCTTGATGGAGGGGGTGCTCTTCTCCGGCCACATCGCCGCAGCGTCGGTGCACAATTCCGAATCGGTGTTGGGCTTTCTGGTGATGGTGGCCTTTCTGCTGGTGTACGCGGTTTACAAGACTACCTCGCCCGGGATCGTCGTCTTCCCCCTGGTGTTCCTGCTGACCTTTGTCGCTGCCACTGGCGAGCAGCCCTTTCTGCAACTTACGCCCGGCGTGCGCAGCGGCTGGCTGTTCGCGCACATCGTGCTCATTTTTGCCGGGTACGCGGCGCTGATCCTCAGTTTCGTCGCCAGCCTGCTTTACCTGGTGCAGGAGCGGTCATTGAAGTCGAAGAAG
>Ga0335085_10017999_pt1 | contig 10166 bp, 9 predicted proteins | sample Lox_Sample_45_FD_206712 | JGI IMG/M metagenome (GOLD analysis project Ga0335085, IMG submission 206712) | Soil microbial communities from Loxahatchee National Wildlife Refuge, Florida, United States - Lox_Sample_4.5 | ecosystem: Environmental > Terrestrial > Soil > Wetlands | place: USA: Florida... | reverse complement strand
ACCGTCCTGCCTGACCCGCCGTTCTCGCGCTGGCTCGAGCTGATCCAGCTCGCCGAGCGGCACGGCTTCGGCTACGCCTGGACGTACGACTCCCACGTCCTCTGGCAGGAATCCGTGCCGATGCTGGCGGTCGCGGCGCGAGAGACCTCCAAGATCAAGCTCGGCCACTTCGTGACGAATCCGGCGACGCGCGACCCGACCGTCCTTGCGAGCGCCTACGCGACGCTCAACGACCTCTCCGACGGCCGGATGGCGATGGGCATCGGCCGCGGGGACTCCGCCGTGCGCTACGTCGGCCGGCAGCCGATGAAGGTGGCGGAGTTCGAGCGCTCCTGCGCGATGGTGCGCGAGCTCATGAACGGCGGCGAAGTCGAGTGGAACGACAAGCAGCTTCAGCTCAAGTGGGTGCGACCGGAGCTGCCGCGCATCCCGATGTGGGTCGCCGGCTACGGGCCGAGGGCGCTGGCGGTCGCCGGCAGGGTGGGCGACGGCGTGATCATCCAGCTCGCCGATCCGGAGATCATCCAGTGGATCATGGAGACCGCCCGCCGCGCTGCCTCGGAGGCAGGCCGCGACCCGGCGCAGCTCAAGTGCATCGTCGGGGCTCCCGCCCACATCTCGGACGATCTCGCGGACGCGCGCGAGCAGGTGCGGTGGTTCCCGGCAATGGTCTCGAACCACGTGATGGACCTGATCGAGCGCTACGGCTCCGACGGGAGCGCCGTGCCGAAGGCGCTCACCGACTACGTGCAGGCGCGGAAGTTCTACGACTACAACGAGCACTCGCGCGTGGGCGCGAAGCACGGTGAGTTCGTGACCGACGAGATCTGCGACCGTTTCTGCCTGCTCGGGACGGCGGAGCAGTCGAAGGCGAAGCTGCAGGAGCTCGAGGCGGTCGGTGTCGACCAGTTCAACATCTATCTCATGACACACGGGCAAGAGGAGACGTTGCAGGCGTACGGCGAGGAGATCATCCCCGAGCTCGCCGGCGCGGCTGCCTAGCTCCGGCTGCGACCCGGATACCATGGCGCCTCGGCGGCGCCTTGGCCGAGTGGTTAGGCATGGGTCTGCAAAACCCAGTACACCGGTTCGACTCCGGTAGGCGCCTTACATGGCGGAGAGCTCCAGGGTCGTCGTCGAGCCCATAGGCGTTGTGCGATCGACGCTGCGTCGCCGCAAGAATGCTCCGCGGAGTGCCGCCGACGGAGCCCCCGAGGCTGTTCTCGACATCGACCCGCGATTCGCCGAGGCGCTCGAGGGCGTGCGGGTGGGTGTGGACCTGATTGCCGTCACTTGGCTCCATGAGGGAGTCCGCGATGTTCTCCAGGTTCGCCCCGGGCGTGATCGAGCCCGGCCTCTGACGGGAGTGTTCGCCACGCGCTCCCCGGATCGGCCGAATCCGATCGGCATCCATCGAGTGACGGTCACCGCGATCGAGCCGCCGGCGCAGATTCACGTCGCCGCTCTCGAAGCGATCGACGGCACGCCGATCCTCGACCTCAAAGTGGCGATCCGTTCGAGTGACGGCTGACGGCTTGAAGCAGCGGGACGCCAGGGAAGACACGTCCCCGGGGTCGCATTCGCCCTCGAGCACCCGAGCGTTACTGGCTAGTCAACGTGCCTGCCGTAGTGGTCCCTGGCGTCCCCCTTCGGATCTCTTCTAGGAGGGAACCGCGCAGACGTCCTCCCCTGGAAGGCTGGAGGCGTCAGCACCTAAGGAGAAAGAGCGAACGGCCCGCGAAGGGGGGGGAAGCGGGCCGTTCGCGTGAGGGAAGCCGCTCTAAGCGTCGCGTTGCCGCTTGCGGCAGCGGCCGCAGGCGCAGCTCCCTGCGTCGCCCAAGTTCGCTCTGGAGGGGGGGAACCCTCCGCACGGTTGCGCGGCCCATCCCTCGAACGAGTCACGACGGTCGGTGACGGTGAGACTGGCCGTCCCGCCAGTGTGCCCCCGGCGAGTGTCGCCCACGATGTCGGACGAGACGGGTTCCGTGTTCGTGCACACCGCTCCCGAGGCGCAACACGACCGGCCCAAACCTAGACACTGCGGCGTCAGGCGGACTCGAACGCGAGTCCGCCTCCGCGTGCCCGCCGCTCAGTCGATCTTGATCGCGACGTGCTTGAGCTGCGTGTATTCCTCCATCGAGTAGATGGACATGTCCTTGCCGTAGCCGGACTGCTTGTAGCCGCCGTGCGGCAGCTCCGACGAGATGGGGAGGAGGTGGTCGTTGACCCACACGGCGCCGAACTGGAGCTTTCGCGCCGCGTTCATCGCCCGGCCGACGTCGCGCGTCCAGACCGACGCGGCGAGGCCGTAGCGGACGTCGTTCGCCCAGCGGATCGCCTCGTCGTCGTCGGCGAAGCGCTGTACGGTCACGACCGGACCGAACACCTCGCGCTGCACGATCTCGTCCTCCTGCTTCACGTCGGTGACGATCGTCGGCTGGACGAAGAACCCGCCGCCGTTCTGTCCTCCACCGTTCTGGCCGGTGCCGCCTCCCGTCAGGATCGTCGCGCCCTTCGCGCGCTCGAGGAAGCCGAGGATCCGCTCCTGCTGCTCCTGTGAGATGACGGAGCCCATCTCCGTCTCGTCCGCGAGCGGGTCGCCGACCTTGAGCGACTCGACCTGCGGCACGAGCTCCTCGAGCAGCTGGTCGTAGATCCGCGGCCCCGCGATCACGCGCGAGCCGGCGGTGCAGTCCTGGCCGGAGTTCCAGTAGCCGGCGAGCCGGATCCCCTCGGCGACCGCTTTCGGATCGGCGTCGTCGAAGATGACCATCGGCGCCTTGCCGCCGAGCTCGAGGTGAACGCGCTTGAGCGTGTCGGCAGCGGTGCGCGCGATCGTCTTGCCGGTCTCGACGTCGCCGGTGATCGAGACCATTCCGATGCTCGGGTGCTCGACGATCCGCTGTCCGACAGGGACGCCGTCGCCCGTCACGACCTGGAGCACTCCGGCCGGGATGACCTCCTGCGCGAGCTGGACGAAGCGAAGCAGCGAGAGCGGCGTCTGCTCCGACGGCTTGAGGATCTGCAGGTTGCCCGCCGCGAGTGCCGGTCCCATCTTCCAGACAGCCATCATCAGCGGGTAGTTCCAGGGGCAGATGCCCGCGACGATGCCGATCGGCTCGCGCCGGATCATCGACGTGTAGCCCTCGATGTACTCGCCTGCCGACTTGCCCTCGAGGTTGCGGGCGGCGCCGGCGAAGAAACGGAGGTTGTCGGCCGAGAACGGCATCTCGTCGCGAGAGGCCATGATCGGCTTGCCGACGTTGACCGACTCGAGCTGGGCGAGCTCCTCGGCGTGCTCCTCCATCACGTCCGCGAGCGAGTGGAGCAGCTCGGAGCGCTCCTTCGGCGTCTTCTCGAGCCACTCGGGCGCCGCGGCCTCTGCGGCCTCGACCGCGCGGTCGACGTCGTCCGCGCCGCAGCGCGGCACCTCGGCGATCGTCTCGCCGGTCGCGGGCGCGATCACCTCCATCGTCTCGCCCGACGCCGCGTCGGCGAGCTTGCCACCGATCAGGATCTTGTACTGCGTTGCCGTCGTGCTCATGGTTCCCTCCTTGCTCAGACCGCCGGTATCTCCGCCGCTTCGACTCCTTCCGTCACCTGTGCCGCGCCGCGACGGATCACACCAGTGTCGCGCATCACGCGCTGCGCGAGCGCGACCGGGATGATCGTGATGACGATGACGAAGAAGGCGACAACGTTGATCACCGGCAACTCCTGGCCCTGCCGGATGTTGTCGAGGATGAAGATCGGAAGTGTCTGCTGCGCCCCCGCGGTGAAGCTCGTCACGATCACCTCGTCGAAGGAGAGCGCGAAGGCGAGCAGGCCGCCCGCGACGAGAGCGGTGGACAGGACTGGCCAAAGGACGAAGCGGAAGGTCTGCCAGCCGTCGGCGCCGAGATCCTGTGACGCCTCGACCAGCGAGTTCGAGCTGCGCCGCAGCCGCGCGACGACGTTGTTGTAGACCACGACGACGCAGAAGGTCGCGTGACCGATAACGATCGTCCAGATCGAGGCCGTGATGCCGGCGAAGCTGAAGAACGAGACCAGTGCCATGCCGGTGATGATCCCGGGCAATGCGAGCGGTAGGACGAGCAAAAACGACACCGCCTCCCGGCCGAAGAACCGGAAGCGGGCGACGGCGGCCGCGGCCATGGTGCCCAGCACGAGTGCGACAACCGTCGCAACGGCGGCGACCTTCACAGAGAGCTCGAACGCGCTGCGGACGTCGGGGTCGTGCCAGGCGACGCTGAACCAATGGGTCGTCCAGTTCGTGATCGGCCAACCCTGCAACGTCGAGCCGTTGAACGCGTAGAGCGCGATGATCACGAGCGGAATCCAGAGGAAGGCGATCACGAGCGCCGACCAGACCGCGAGCGAGATGCGGGCGCCACGGGTTGTCATAGCGCCTCGAACGCTCCCAGGCGGCGCGCGATAAGCAGGTAGACGCCCATGATCGCCATCGGGATCACGGCCAAGGCAGCAGCGAACGGGAGGTTGGTCGAGAAGTTCTCGTAGACGTAGTTCCCGATCATCTGCGAGTTCGTGCCGCCGACCAGCAGCGGCGTGATGTAGTCGCCGAGCGTCAGCGCGAAGGTGAAGATCGAGCCGGCGACGACACCCGGCAGCGCGAGCGGCAGGATCACCGACCGGAACGTCCGCCAGCCGCGTGCGCCGAGATCGGCCGATGCCTCGAGGTACGAGTCCGGGATCCGCTCGAGCGCTGCGTAGATCGGAAGCACCATGAACGGCAGCCAGACGTACGTGTAGACGATCCACATCGCCGTGTTCGTGTAGGCGAGGTTCTGGTCCGGCAGGCCAAGCCCGTTGAGCGCCCAGTTGATCGCGCCGTTGTGAGCGAGGATGGTCTGCCACGCGTAAAGGCGGACGAGGTAGCTCGACCAGAGCGGCAGCAGCACCATCACGAAGAGCAGCGCCCGTGTCCGCTTGCTCGCCACCCGGGCCATGAAGAAGGCGAGTGGGAAGGCAAGGACCGCGCAGGTCAGTGTCACCGTGGCGGCCATCCTGAGCGTGAAGCCGGCAATGTGGAGATACGGATTCGCCGTCGAAAAGATCGTCCGGTAGTTGGCGAACGTCCACGTGTGGTCGATCGCTGCGGTGAACGAGTTCGAGGTCCAAAGGGACGAGATGAAGAGGACGCCGAGAGATCCGACGTAGACGACGAGGAACGCCGCGAGCGGCGGCGTCAAGAGTGCGGCGGCCCTCAGCCAGGGCCGCCGCCAAAGGAACCCCGAGAGACGCAGACGGGCCCGCCGAATCGGCGGGCCCGTCCCCAGTGCGCCGGCGTCAACCGCCAAGCGTCACCCCGTTACCTGCGCCCACGCCTGCACCCACTGCGTGTAGTCCATGCAGGTCTGCTTCTTCGTCCAGCCGCACTGCGGGATCGGCGTCTTCCAGAACTTGATCGTCTTGTAGTAGGACGCCGGCTCGTTCAGGTGATAGCCCGCGCACGAGCCCTTCTGGATCTTGTTCATGTACGGGCAGGCCTTCGGGTTGACCGGGGTCTCGCCGAATACGAGCGCCTGCTTCGCCTCCACCTGGGGCGTGGTGACGTACTTCATCCATTTGTACGCGCAGTTGGGATGCGGCGCCTTGCTGGCCAGCATCCACGTGTCCGCCCATCCTGTAGTCGGCTTCGGCACGATCTCTTTCACCGGAACGCTGTTGTGCTTGAGCTGCAGGGTCTGGTAAGGCCAGCCTGCACCGAGCCACACATCGCCGTTCTTGAACGATGTGTCCTCGTCTGCGGGGTAGACCCAGAACCGCTTCAGGTTCGGCTTCTGCTGCTTGAGCAGATTGACGGTCGCCGTCAGTTGCGCCTGCGTCAGCTCGTAGGGGTCCTTGATCCCGAGACTCGGCTTCGCGTGCTCCAGATAGAGCGCCGCGTCGGCGATCTGAATCGGGTTGTTCGGGATCGTGATGTGTCCGGCGTACTTCTTGCTGTAGAGGAGGCTCCAGTTCGTCGGAGCCGGCTTCACCTTCTTCGTGTTGTAGATGAAGGTGTTCGGCCCCCACTGCACCGAGACGCCGTAGTGGACGCCGTTCACGGTGTTGTGCGGCGGGGACTTGAAGATGGGCAGGAACTGCTTCCAGCTCGGGATCAGCTTGATGTTGATCGGCTGGACGTCATGGGCGTAGATCAGCCGCAGGCTCGCGTCGCCCGAGGCCGAGACGAGGTCGTATTGTCCGCCCCCGCCGCCGCCGTTCGCATGCATGTACTGGAACATCTCCTGCGAGGAGCCGGCGTCCTTGCGGTGGATGATGCAGCCGGTCTGCTTCTCGAACTTTTTGGCGAACGACGGGTCTGTATAGGCAGCCCACTCGATCACGTTCAGCCGGCCCTCGCCCTTGCCGATCTTCGTCGGCGGACCGCTGCCGGCCCGGACAGTCGACGCCGACACCGCGAGCGCAGTCGCGATTCCGGCTACGACGACGATGGCGAGGACGTGCCTCCGATGAATCTTCCTCACGTGCCCTCCTCCTTGATCTCATACGTGTGCTCCGGCCGCCACGAAAGGCCGACCCGCTTCCCTTGCTCCGAGAGTGCGTCCTGCGATGTGGTCTCGAGGTTCTGACGGACGACGACGAGCTCGCCGCCGGCGTCGAGATCGACGACGTAGCGCGTGACCATGCCGACGTAGACGACCTCGCGCACGGTGCCGGCCTCACCTTCGCCCGCGCGCTCGTCGCTCATCCGAATCTTCTCCGGCCGGATGTTGAGGCGCCGGCCGTCGCGTTCCAGGAGGTTCGAGACGCCGACGAAGCCGGCGACGAACTCCGTCTGTGGCCGCTCGTAGACCTCCGCCGGTGCGCCGATCTGCTCGATCCGCCCCTCGTTGAAGACCGCGAGACGGTCGCTCATCGTGAGCGCCTCCTCCTGGTCGTGCGTGACGTAGACGAAGGTGATCGCCAGCTCGCGCTGCAACTCCTTGAGGAAGGTCTGCATCTCCTGGCGTAGCTTCAGATCGAGCGCCCCGAGCGGCTCGTCGAGGAGCAGGACCGGCGGCCCGTTCACAATGGAGCGTGCGAGCGCGACGCGCTGTCGCTGGCCGCCCGACAGCTGCACCGGCTTGCGGTCGCCGACGCCCGGCAGGCGCACACGCTCGAGCACCTCCTGCGCGCGTGCGCGCCGCTCGCGCCGAGACATGCCCTTGACCCGCAGCCCGTACTCGACGTTCTCCGCAACGGTCATGTGCGGGAAGAGCGCGTAGTCCTGGAAGACGGTGTTCACCGCACGCTGCGACGGAGCGACGCGTGTCACGTCGACTCCCTGCAACTCGACCCGGCCCGCGTCCGGCCGCTCGAAGCCTGCGATCACGCGCAGCGTGGTGGTCTTGCCCGAGCCGGAGGGGCCGAGCAGCGTGAAGAACTCGCCGGCCCGGATGTCGAGATCGACGCCCGCGACTGCGACGACGTCGCCGTAGGCGCGACGGATTCCGCTCAGGCGAACGGCCGGCGCGTCCGCGGTCGGCTCGGTGTCAGGTGCGGTCGGCGCCAGCGTCGCCAAGTGCTTCCTCCAGCAGACCGAGCCCGCGCTCGAGCTCCTCGTCCGTTGCGGTCAGCGGCGGGAGGAGGCGGATGACGTTCCCGTAGAGGCCGCACGAGAGCAGGAGCAGCCCCTTCTCGAATGCGGCGGCGGTCGTGGCCTTCGCGGCGTCGGGTGTCGGCTCGCGCAGCTCGAGCGCGAGCATCGGCCCGAGGCCGCGCACCTCGCCGACGAGCGGCTGCCGGGCCGCGATCTCGTCGAGCCGCGAGCGCAGAAGCGAGCCGACGTGGTCGGCGCGCTCGGCGAAGCCCGGCGCGGTCAGCTCGTCCAGCACGGCGAGCGCTGCTGCGCACGCGACGGGATTCCCGCCGAACGTGCCGCCGAGCCCGCCGACGTGGACGGCGTCCATCAGCTCGGCCCGGCCGGTCACCGCTGCGAGCGGCAGGCCGCCGCCGAGCGTCTTCCCGGAGACGAGCAGATCCGGCTCGACCCCGAGCTGCTCGATCGCCCACATCGTCCCGGCGCGACCGCAGCCGGCCTGCACCTCGTCGTCGACGTAGACGATCCCGTGCTCGTCGCAGATGCGGCGCAGGGCCTGGACGAACTCCGGCGGCATCGGGATGAACCCGCCTTCGCCCTGCACCGGCTCGAGCACGATGCACGCGACCGACTTCGGGTCGACGTCCTGCTTGAAGAGAAGCTCGAGGCCGGCGAGTGCGTCCTCGGTCGAGACGCCGCGGAACGGGTACGGAGCGGGCGCGCGGTGCACGTCCGTGGCCAGCGGCCCGACGCCGTCCTTGTAGACGAGCTTCGCCGTCATCGCCATCGTCAGGTTCGTGCGGCCGTGGAAGGCGCGGTCGAAGACGACGACGCCCGCCCGGCCGGTCGCGGCGCGCGCGATCTTGACGGCGTTCTCGATCGCCTCGGCCCCCGAGTTGACGAGGAGCGACTTCGTCTCGGCGTCGCCGGGCCAGAGCTCGTCGAGGCGGCGGCAGAGCTCGACGTACGGCTCGTACGTCCCGACCATGAAGCACTGGTGGAGGTAGCGGTCGACCTGCTCGTGGATCGCGGCCACCACAGCGGAGGGGCCGTGGCCGAGGTTCTGACACGCGATGCCGCCGGCGAAGTCGAGGAACTCGCGGCCGTCGACGTCCCAGACGCGCGCGCCTTCGGCACGGTCGACGACGAGGGTGGGCGTCGAGACCCCGCGGGCGACGTAGCGTTCGCGGGCCGCGAGCACCTGCTCGCCAGCGCTTGCGCGTTCCTCCACGGACATCGGCGTCCCGATTATCTCCTGCGCGATGCGCGTCTTCAAGCGGAGAGTGCCTCGCAATGCGAGGCAACGGCCGCTCCGGCTTGCGCAATCCGCGAGCTACGACCAGACGCTCTCGAACGTGCCGAAGCGAAGCTCGCTGTCGTAGTGGAAGCGCGTGGCGTCGACGCGCTCCATGTACTCCTCGCGGCGCTCGGCGACGAACGCGTTGTACGCGTCGGCCGACTCCCAGCGATCGATCACGAGGTAGCGGCCGGGTGCTTCCACGTCGCGGAGCAGCTCGGTCCCGACGAAGCCGCGGCCCTGGCGGAAGAACTCGGCCCACTCGCCGTCGGGTCCGTAGGCGCGCTCGAACTCGGCCGCATTGCGTACCTCGTAGCTGAAGACGAGTGCAATCATGCGCGTGAGGATAAGGTGCTGGCGATGTCCGCCGAAGCCGTTCCCGCGGAGCCCGACCCGCGCGCCGAGTACGCCGGCGTCCTCCGCTTCTACCACCTCGCGAAGCACCAGGAGTGGCAAGTGGACGAGGTGCCGTGGGGCGAGATCCCGTTCGTCCCGGAGGGAAAGGGCACTCCCGAGCGGCGCGCGAGACGGCGGGACATCTGGCGCTCGGTGATCATGCAGCAGCTGCAGGCCGACGTGTTCGCCTGCGAGATGGCGGCGCAGCTGCTCTCGGCGGCGCCCGACCCCGAGGCGCGCCTCTACTACTCGACGATGGTGCAGGACGAGTCGCGGCACACGGAGGCCTGGCTGCGGCTGATCGGCCAGGTCGGCGGGGAAGGGGAGCGCGACCCGTACCTCGACAAGCTCGCGCACATGTTCCTCGAGGCAGACCTGCTCGAGGAGAAGGTCTTCCTCATGCAGGTCTTCTTCGAACGGCTGATCATCCCGCGCTTCCGGCTGATCGCGCGCTCGTCCCGCGGGACGGTGCTCGAGGATCTCTGCAACCGGCTCGCCGTCGACGACGGCATCCACCACGGCGCCGGCATGGCGTACGAGCGGGTGCTGCTGCAGTCGGCGGGGAAGAAGGTGCGCGGCCGGCTCGTCGACGCCGCGAACACGATGCTCCCGATCTTCGCGCAGCACGTCCTGTGGCGGCCGAAGGCCCGCGAGGTGATCGGGACGCTGATGGAGGCGCGCGACCGCGAGCGGCTGCGCGAGGAGCTGAACCACGGCGTCCGGCTCGCGAACTCCCTCGGCCTGGACGTCTCCGACGTCCGGCTCCCCGCCGGCTGACGCGCTCAGGCGAGAGGACGCTCGCCCAGGCGACCGTCCTGGGGCTACGGGTGAAAGCGGCGGCGATACCAGGGCGGCGGCTTGCGCTGCCCGAACCAGCCCCAGTCTCTGAGCGGGTGGATGTACAGGTCGCGGTCGTACTTGGCGAAC
>Ga0335085_10017996_pt1 | contig 10167 bp, 7 predicted proteins | sample Lox_Sample_45_FD_206712 | JGI IMG/M metagenome (GOLD analysis project Ga0335085, IMG submission 206712) | Soil microbial communities from Loxahatchee National Wildlife Refuge, Florida, United States - Lox_Sample_4.5 | ecosystem: Environmental > Terrestrial > Soil > Wetlands | place: USA: Florida... | reverse complement strand
TTCATGATCGAATGCGAATGCCGCGCTGTCGAGCCGCGCCCCCGTGGTCATCACCGCCAGTTGCGCCGACAATTCCCGATCGGCGTGCACGTTCCTGAGCAGGGTCTGCACGGCTTCATCGAGCTGGCGCGCCGGATCGCGCAGCTTGTCCGGCACTTGCGCGTATTGCAGCTGCGATGCGGCGACCGCCAGCTGCGATTTCTGCGCGTCTTCTCCGAACAGATAGTATTGCGGCGCAACGGTTGTCAGCGCGCGCAGCGCCTGCTCGAGCATCAGCGAGCGCTTGCGTAAACCACCGAGCTGGGCGTTGATTGCGGGCGCGTTTTGGAGCACGGTTTGCAACGCCTGCTTGGCGTCGCGGTCCGCGGCCTGGAACTTCCGCATCAGGTCGGCTTTTTGCGTGATTGCTTTTTCCAGTTCGGGCAGTGCTGCCGCGAGTGCCGTGCTGTGGACGTTTTGCGCCGCCGCGGCAAGTTGTTGCAACGCCCGCGCCGCATCCGTGCCGCGGTCCGGCATGGGCACGACATCCAGGGACATCTTGCTATGCGCGTGCAGCACGTCGTTGTCCCAGCGCGTGTCGATGTCCTTGAGTTCGCGCAGCAGGCTGCGGGCCTCGTTGCGCTCGCGCAGATCGACCGCCTGCGTCCTGTCGTAAAGAAAGGCGAGCGTCACCACCAGCGCCGTCGCGGCGCCGGCCAGCAGGCCGTTGCGGGTCGCGGTGTTAAGCTTCATTCGCCAAGATAAGCGCTTTTTACGCGCGGGTCGGCCAGCAGCTGTGCCGCCGCGCCGCTGAGCGTGATGGCGCCGCTTTCCATGACATAGCCGCGCTGGGAGATCTCGAGCGCACGCCGCGCGTTCTGTTCGACCAGCAGTACCGTAACGCCCTCCTTGGCGACCGCACGAACGGTCTCGAATATCTGCTGCACCATCAACGGCGCCAGTCCCATGCTCGGCTCATCGAGCAGCAGCAGTTTCGGCCGGCTCATCAGCGCGCGGCCGAGCGCGAGCATCTGCTGTTCGCCGCCGGACAGAGTGCCCGCCGCCTGCGCGCGCCGCTCGGCAAGCCGCGGAAACATCTGATAAACGCGCTCCAGGTCGGTGCGCACGGCCGCCGCGCGGCGGCTGTTTCTGTGGCGATAAGCGCCGAGCTCAAGATTCTCCTGCACGCTCAGCCGGCCGAAAATGCCGCGTCCCTCGGGCACCAGCACCAACCCCAGTTCAACCACGCGGAACGTCGGCAACGCCGTGATTTCAATATCATTATACTTAATGTGGCCGGCCGCGGGCTTGACCAGTCCGGTCAGCGCCCTGAGGGTGGTGGTCTTGCCGGCGCCGTTGGCGCCGATCAGGGCGACCATTTCGCCGGCGTGCACGTCGAGATCAATGCCTTTGACGGCGTTGATGCCGCCATAGGCAACCTGCAATCCCCGGACTTCAAGCAAGCGCGTCTCCTTGGGGCGATCGTTCAGGCAATTGCACTTCCCAGATAGGCTTCGATGACGGCCGGATCGCGCTGCACCTCGCGCGGCGCGCCTTCGGCGATCTTTTTGCCGTAATCGAGCACCGCGATGCGGTCGCACAGTCCCATCACCAGTTTCACGTCGTGTTCGATCAACAGGATCGTCACGCCGTCGGCGCGGATGCGCTCGAGTAATTGCCGCAGGCCGGCGGTCTCGGCCGGGTTCATGCCGGCGGCCGGCTCGTCGAGCGCGAGCAGTTTGGGTTCGGTCGCCAGCGCGCGCGCGATTTCCAGCCGGCGCTGGTCGCCGTACGGCAGGTTTTTTGCAAGTTCATTGGCGCGTCCGGCGATGCCGACGTAATCGAGCAGTTCATGGCCGCGCGCGGTGATCGCCGCTTCCTCGGCGCGCGTCGCGCGGTCGCGCAGGATCGCGCCGGGCACGCCGGCGTGCGTGCGCACGTGCCGGCCGACCATTACGTTTTCAAGCGCGGTCATGTTGGCGAACAGGCGGATGTTCTGAAAGGTGCGCGCAATGCCGCGCGCCGCCATGCGGTGCGGCTTGAGGTTGGTGACGCGCTCGCCGTCGAATACGAATTCGCCGGCATCGGGCGCGTAGAGTCCGGTCAGCACGTTGAACAGCGTAGTCTTGCCGGCGCCGTTGGGGCCGATCAGGCCGAAGATCGCGCCGCGTTCGATCGCGAGGCCAACGTCGCTGAGCGCGGAGACGCCGCCGAAATGCTTGCTGACGCCAGTAATTGAAAGCAGCGCTTCCATTACTTCACTCCGTCGCCGCGAATTCGCGCTTGCGGATCGGCGACGGCCACAGCCCCGACGGCCGCAGCAGCATCACGCCGACCAGCGCCAGCCCGAACAGCAGCAGCCGCAGGTCGGACGGATCGACGAAGACGCGGCCGAACACGGCATTTTGCAGGTCGCCGGTATAGCGCAGCGCTTCCGGCAATATCACCAGCAGCACCGCGCCGAGCACCACCCCCGGAATGTGGCCCATGCCGCCGAGCACCACCATGCACAAGATCATTACCGATTCGATCAGCGTGAAACTCTCGGGACTGACGAAGCCCTGGAAGCCGGCGAACAGTCCGCCCGACAGGCCGCCGAAACTTGCGCCCATCGCGAACGCCAGCAGCTTGATGTTGCGCGTGTTGATGCCCATCGCGGCTGCCGCGGTTTCGTCCTCGCGGATCGCGACCCACGCGCGCCCGATACGTGAGTTTTCGAGTCGCAGCGAAATGAAGATCACTGCCAGCACCAGCAGCAGGAACAGGTAGTAATAGTTGTAGATGGAAGGCAGCTCGACGCCGAGGACCTGGTGCGACTGCGCCAGCGACAACGCGCCAAACTGCACCGGGTCGATGCGATCGACGCCCTGCGGGCCGTTGGTGATGTTGATCGGCGCGTTGAGGTTGTTGAGGAAGATGCGGATGATCTCGCCGAAGCCGAGCGTGACGATCGCCAGGTAGTCGCCGCGCAGGCGCAGCGTCGGTGCACCGAGCAGAGCGCCGAACACGCCGGCGACCAGCGCGCCCGCCGGCAGCAGCAGCCACGCCGGCAGGTGCAGCCCGAAGTGCGGCGAGGCGAGCAGTGCGTAGCAATAAGCGCCGACCGCGTAGAACGCGACGTAGCCGAGATCGAGCAGGCCGGCGAAACCGACCACGATATTGAGGCCGAGCGCGAGCATCGTATAGAGCAGCACCGAAGCCAGAATGCGTACCCAGGCGTTGCCGGCGGCCGCGCCGACGGCGAACGGCAGCAGCGCGAGCAGCAGCGCGAGCGCCGCGTAAGCGCTCCACACCAGGCGCGGGTCGCGTTTCAAAACCTGCCAACGGGCGATCAGATCAGACATGACGTTCAGCCCCGATCCGCGATGCGTTCGCCGAGCAGGCCCGACGGCCGGAAAATCAGCACCAGGATCAGCACGAAGAACGCGAACACGTCCTGGTAATTGCTGCCGAACAGACCGCCGGTCAGGTCGCCGATGTAGCCGGCGCCGAGGCTTTCGATCAGGCCGAGCAGCACGCCGCCGAGCATCGCGCCGCGCAGGTTGCCGATGCCGCCGAGCACGGCAGCGGTGAACGCCTTGAGTCCGAGCAGGAACCCCATGTAGTAATGCGCGATGCCGTAGTAGGCGCCGACCATGACACCGGCGATCGCGGCGAGCGCCGAACCGATGACGAACGTGATCGAAATGATGGTGTTGATATCGATGCCCATCAACCCGGCGACCGCCGGGTTCTGCGAGGTCGCGCGCATCGCGCGGCCGAGCGAGGTACGCTGCACCAGCCACTCGAGCGTCGCCATCAGCAGCAGCGCGAGCAGCACGATGAAGATCTGCAGGTCGGTCACCACCGCGCCGCCGATCGGGTGCGGAGCAGGCGGCAGCAGTGCAGGGAATGAAAGGTAGCGGCGGCCCCAGATCATCATCGCCACGTTTTGCAGCACGATCGACACGCCGATCGCGGTGATCAGCGGCGCCAGCCGCGGCGCGTGGCGCAGCGGCCGGTAGGCGACGCGCTCGATGGTGAAGCCGAGCAGCATGCACGTCGGGATCGCCGCCGCGAGGCCGAGCGCGACGATGATCGCCGGCGGCAATGCGAGGCCGCTGCCGAACAGCAGTTGAATCACCGACAGCGCGATCATCGCGCCGAACATCACGACCTCGCCGTGCGCGAAATTGATCAAACCGAGAATGCCGTAAACCATCGTGTAACCAAGCGCGACCAGCGCGTAAATGCTGCCGGCGACCAGGCCGTTGATGATTTGCTGCAGCAGGATGTCCATGAATTTTTCAGCCGATGCTAAAGCGGCACCGCGCGGTGCCGCTTTGGGATCGGGAGCGGTACACTTTTACTGTCCGGCGCTGGCGCCGAACACTTCAAGCGTTTGCCATTGGCCGTTCTTGACCTGATAGATCGTAACCGCGCTGTTCATGAGATCGCCGTTGGCGTCGAATTCGATCGGGCCGGTCACACCCTCACGTTTGATTTCGGCGAGTATCGGCAGGTATTGCGCCGGCTCGCTCGACCCCGCCCGCTGCATCGCGTCGGCCAGCGTCATCACCGCATCGTAGGCGAACGGCGAATAATTCTGGATCGGGCCGTATTTGGCGGTGAATTTATCCGCGAACGCCTTGCCGCCCGGCATTTTATCGAGCGGCAGACCGGGCGTTGAAGCGATTGCGCCTTCGGTGGCGCTGCCGCCGAGCTGGATGAAGGCCAGGCTGCGCGCGCCGTCGCCGGACAGGAATTGCGCGCGGATGCCGAGCGTTTTCATCTGCGCGACCATCGGCCCGGCCTGGGTGTCCATGCCGCCGTAGAAAATCAGGTCGGGGTCCTTGCCTTTGATGCTGGTCAGCACCGCGCGGAACTCGGTTTTCTTGTCGTCCACGTACTCGCGGCCGACGATTGCCGCGCCGTCGGCCGCCGCGACCTGCGCGAACTGGTCGGCCAGGCCCTGGCCGTAGGCGGTGCGGTCGTCGACGACCGCGATTTTTTTGGCGCCGAATTTTTTGACCGCGAATTCGGCGAGCGCCGCGCCCTGCCGGCTGTCGTTGGCCATCATGCGGAACAGCGTCTTGTAGCCTTGGTGGGTGAGGTCGGTCGCGGTCGCCGACGGCGTGATTTCCGGAATGCCGGCGTCGCTGTAGATTTTGGCGGCCGGACGCGTGGTGCCGGAATTGAGATGGCCGATCACGCCGGCGACTTTTTCGTCCACCAGCTCCTGCGCGACGATCGCGGCGGTCTTGGGGTCGGCCTGATCGTCCTTGCTGACGAGTTCGAACTTGGCTTTCTTGTCGCCGATCAGGAAATTCTGCGCGTTCAGTTCCTCGATCGCGAGTTGCGGGCCGTTCTCGTTGTCCTTGCCGAGGTGCGACTGCGGGCCGGTCAGCGGCGCCGCGGAGCCGATTTTAACCACGGTTTCGGAAGCGCTTCCGGATTCGGTGCCCTTGTTGCAGCCGGCCAGCGCAAGCGCCGCCGCCAAGGCAATGCCGTACCAACGGATGGAATTCATCAGGTTCGCGGATAAGTGGTTGTTGCAACGCGCCAAACGATTATCCCGACGCCCTCCCGCATTGTCAATTTACATCGAGCGTCGCCAGCAGCGTGTCGAGATTGTTGATCGGCGGCAAACACGCGGTGCCGCGGCAGACATAAGCGCAGGCGGTGCCGTGCGACGGTTTATCGAGTACTGCGGGCAAACCGGATATGCCATCGGGCAAAGTGAGCGTCATGGTTTGCGGTTGATAACGGGAATCCAGTTTCTTCTGCCATGGTGCGATTGCAACGGTATCGCCGCGCAGAACCACGATGGTCGGCGGCGTCAGATGTTCTTCGAGCGCGGCGCACAGGCTCGTGTGCGAACTCGCCTGTGATTCGAACGCGGGCTTGAACGCGCGCAACGCGCGCTCCGCCGCTTCGAGATAACGCAATTCTCCGGCCAGATGACCGAGCCGTTGCAACGCATAGGCGGCGATGCCGTTGCCGGAAGGAATGGCGCCGTCGTGGCCGGTCTTGGCGCGCTGGAGCAACGCTTCGTGGTCGTGACTGGTGAAAAAGAAACCGCCGCGCTGGCGGTCTTCGAATTGTTCAATCAGCAGGTGCGCGAGCGCGTTTGCCCAGTCCAGGTCCGCTTTGCGGAAATCATGCTGCATCAATTCGAGCAGCGCGTCGAGCAGAAATGCGTGGTCGTCGAGATAGGCGTTGAGATGCGACTTTCCGTCCTTGTGCGTCGCCAGCAGCCGGCCGTTTTTCCAGAGATGCGTGCGGATGAATTCCGTTGCCGCGCGCGCCGAAGCCAACCATTCCGGTTTGCCGAACACGCGCGCCGCGCACGCCATGCCCTTGATCATCAGCGCGTTCCAGCTGGTCAGGATTTTTTCGTCGCGGCCGGGGTGGATGCGTTTTTCCCGCAGCGCAAACAATTTGGCGCGCGCCGCATCGAGCAGTGTTTGCGCGCGCTCAAGCGATAGACCCAGTTGTTGCGCGACCATGGCGAGCGGCTGCGTTACGCGTAAATTCCAATGCGCTTCGAAATTCGGGTCGGTGGTGAGGCCGTAATGCGGCGCAACGACCGCATATTCCTCGGCGCTCAGCGCGACGCGCGCTTCATCCGGCGCCCAGACGTAAAACTTTCCTTCTTCGTGCTCCGAATCGGCGTCGAGCGATGAGTAGTAGCCGCCCGTTTTTGATTGCATTTCGCGCATCACCCACGCTGCGGTGTCGGCGACGACACGCTGGTAAAGGGATGACTGCGGCGGCTGCGGATCGGCGCGCCATGCGTCGCTGTACGCATCTGTGTAAAGGGCGAGCAGCAGCGCGTTGTCGTAAAGCATTTTCTCGAAATGCGGGATCGTCCACTCGCCGTCCACCGAATAGCGGCAGAAGCCGCCGCCGAGCTGGTCGTAGATGCCGCCTTCGGCCATCGCGGTCAGCGTGCGCCGTACCATGCCGAGCGCGTAGTCGTCATGCGCGACATGCGCGCGGCGCAGGCAAAATGCAAGCTCGACCGGATGCGGGAATTTCGGCGCGCGGCCGAGGCCGCCATGTTCCTCGTCGAAATGGTCCTTGAGCTCGCGCAGCGCGGTGTCGAGCGGCGTCACCCGCAGCGGCGCGTCCGGCGCCGGCGGCTCGGCGTGTGCGAGGATTGCGCGCAGATGTTCGTTCTGCTGTTCGATTTCGTTGCGCTTGTCGCGGTAGGCGGCGGCGACCTGCGCGAGCACGTCCTTGAAGCCGGGCATGCCGTAGCGCGCTGTTTTCGGGAAATAGGTGCCGGCGAAAAACGGCGTCTGGTCCGGCATCAGGAACATCGTCAGCGGCCAGCCGCCGTTGCGCTGCGTGAGCATGCCGTGCGCGGTCTGGTAGATCTGGTCGAGATCGGGGCGTTCCTCGCGGTCCACCTTGATGTTGACGAACAGCGCGTTCATCAGCGCGGCGGTCTCCGCGTCCTCGAACGATTCGTGCGCCATCACGTGGCACCAGTGGCAGGCCGAATAACCGATCGAAAGCAGGATCGGCTTGTCTCCACGCTTGGCTTTTTCCAGCGCTTCCGGCCCCCACGCATACCAATCAACGGGGTTGTGCGCGTGTTGCTGGAGATAGGGACTAGTCTCTTCGATGAGCCGATTTTGAAATTCGTTCTTAAGCACGATTGCACTTTGCCGAATTGCACCGATAGCAAAGCGGCTGAATATTTTCTATTCCATCTGTACCGCCCCGGGTCAATGGAATAATATGATCTTTCGTCCAAACATATTTGTATCGTTTATCTGGGCGCGGCGGTATTTGAGACCAAAATCGTCGGCATCTAGGACATCGTGGAAACTTTTCAAGTTTTGATAACCACTCTTGTTTAGTGTGTGCGCCGCCATTTTTTTGCTTGCGGCTTGAATAAGTTGCGGCTCGTTTGCGACGACATGATCGACAATAAAAGTGAATTGTTCCCTTGCTGGCAGAAGTCCATCTACCAAAATCAGATGACCCACATTTCTGACAAATCTTCATCGGGGACTTTTCTGATGTGGGCCGGCACTAATCACTGTCGGTTACGGCACCCCTGCTCGCAGTCGAAACCAGCTTGATGTACTTGCCAAGCGCGCCGCGCGTGTAGCGCGGCTTCGGTTGTTTCCACGCCGCGCGGCGTTTGGCGATCTCGGCGTCGCTGACATTGAGCTGCACCACGCGCTTATTGGCGTCAATCGTGATCGAGTCGCCTTCCTGTACCAGCGCGATCACGCCGCCGTCGTACGCTTCCGGCGCGATGTGGCCGACCACCATGCCCCAAGTGCCGCCGGAAAAGCGGCCGTCGGTGATGAGGCCGACCGATGCGCCGAGCCCCTCGCCGATCAGCGCCGAGGTCGGCGCCAGCATTTCCTGCATGCCGGGGCCGCCTTTCGGCCCTTCGTAGCGGATCACGATCACGTCGCCGGCCTTGATTTTCTTGGCGAGGATCGCGTCCATCGCCTGCGGTTCGGAATCGAACACGCGCGCCGGGCCGGTGATCTCCAGACTTTTCAGTCCGCTGATTTTCGCCACGCAGCCTTCGGGCGACAGGTTGCCTTTCATGATCGCGAGATGGCCCTTTGTATACATCGGCTTGTTCCACGGTCGGATCACTTCCTGGTCCTTGCGCGGCTCATCTGGGATGTCTTTCAGTTCCTCGGCAAGCGTCTTGCCGGTAATCGTGATGCAGTCGCCGTGCAGCAGGCCGTGATTGAGCAGCATCTTCAGCACCTGCGGCACGCCGCCGGCCTGATGGAAATCGGTCGCGACGAAACGCCCCGACGGTTTCAGCTCGCACAACACCGGCACTTTCTCGCGCACGCACTCGAAATCGTCGATCGTCCATTTGACTTCGGCCGCGTGCGCGATCGCGAGGTAATGCAGCACCGCGTTGGTCGAGCCGCCGGTCGCCATTACCAGCGCGATTGCGTTTTCGATGGACTTGCGCGTGATGATGTCGCGCGGCTTCAGATCGAGTTTGATCGCGTTCACCAGTACTTTCGCCGATGCCGCGGCAGAATCGGCTTTCTCGGGATCGGGCGACGCCATCTGGCTTGAGCCGAGCAAACTCATGCCGAGCGCCTCGAATGACGACGACATGGTGTTCGCGGTGTACATGCCGCCGCAAGCGCCGACCGTCGGGCATGCGTTCTTCTCGATGCCGATCAGATCTTCTTCCTTCATCTTGCCGGCGGTGAACGCGCCGACCGCCTCGAACGGCGAGACGATGGTCAGTTTCTCGCCTTTCCAGAAACCGGGCTTGATGGTGCCGGCGTAGACGAAGATCGCGGGCACGTTGATGCGCGCCATCGCCATGATGCTGCCCGGCATGTTCTTGTCGCAGCCGCCGACCGACAGCACGCCGTCCATCGCCTGACCGTTGACCGAGGTCTCGATCGCATCGGCGATCACTTCGCGCGACACCAGCGAATATTTCATCGCTTCGGTGCCCATACCGATGCCGTCGGTGACGGTCGGGAAGCCGAACACCTGCGGCATGGCGCCGGCTTCCTTGAGCGCGGCGATCGCGCGGTCGACCAGTACCTGAATGCCGGCATTGCACGGGTTCATCGTCGAGTAGCCGTTGGCGACGCCGACGATCGGCTTGTCGAAATCGCCGTCCTTGAAGCCGACCGCACGCAGCATCGCGCGGTTCGGCGAGCGCGCCACGCCGGCGGTGATCAGTCGGCTGCGTCTGTTGAGTGCCATTTGCGTTTCCCGCTCCGTATAATCGGGCAATTTTACCGCGAGACCACCGCCAGATGCTCGTTCATCCTCAATTCGACCCGGTCGCCTTTCACCTCGGTCCGCTCGCAGTGCATTGGTACGGGCTGATGTATCTGTTGAGTTTCGTGCTGGTCTGGATCGTTGGCAACTACGCGATCAAGACGCGCCCGCATGCGGTGTGGACGAGGAAGGATCTCGAAGACGCGCTGTTCTACGGCATGCTCGGCGTTATCATCGGCGGCCGCCTCGGTTTTGTATTGTTCTACAAACTCGACGATTACCTCACCGCGCCGTGGCACATTTTTTATCTGTGGGAAGGCGGTATGTCGTTTCACGGCGGTTTTCTCGGCGTGATCATCGCGATGCTGTGGTATGCGAAAGCACATCGGCAGCACTGGCTCGCGATCACCGATTTCATCGCGCCGCTCGCCTGCCTCGGCCTCGCCTGCGGGAGGCTCGGCAATT
>Ga0335085_10017995_pt1 | contig 10167 bp, 10 predicted proteins | sample Lox_Sample_45_FD_206712 | JGI IMG/M metagenome (GOLD analysis project Ga0335085, IMG submission 206712) | Soil microbial communities from Loxahatchee National Wildlife Refuge, Florida, United States - Lox_Sample_4.5 | ecosystem: Environmental > Terrestrial > Soil > Wetlands | place: USA... | reverse complement strand
GGAACAGCAGCCCCACCGGGCCGATGAGCACCAGGAAGGCGAACGCCAGCGTCACCCCGCCGAACTGGGCCAGGACGCCGGAGACGGCGATGTAGAGCCGGCGGATCAGGCCGTCGGGGTCACCCGACGCCACGGCGTAGGCCAGGATCGCGCCGAACACCGCCCCGAAAACCGACGACAGCAGGCACAGTTTGAAGGAGCCGATGAAGTAACCGCGCACCAGCGGGTCGCCGAGCTTGGCGATGTTGCCGAACGCCCAGCTGCCGTTCGGGTTCTTCAGCGCGTCGACCACCACGATCGCGGTCGGCCAGAGCAGGAAGACCGCGACGTAGGCGAAGAACGGGACGGTGCCGGCCCAGGCCGGAACGGACGGCCGGCGCCCGGCCCGTGCGGGCCCGGCGCCGGCCTGGGTTGTCGCCGCGTCAGCCACGGTCCCTCGCTAGCCGACGGCCTTCGCCCAGTTCTGCGCCAGGTAGTTCGCGGCGTCGGTGGACTGGGCCGCGCTCAGGAAGGTCGGGCTCCCGGGTACGTTGGGCAGCAAAGCGGCCGCGGCCTGGTTGATGGTGCCGTTGGCGGTCATCGCCGCCTGCTGGACCGGCCGGGCGCCGCCCTTGAGCCACAGGTTCTGCCCGCCGGTCGGCGCCTGCGAGTAGAGGAACTCCTCCCACAGCCGGGCCGCGGCCGGGTGCGGTGCGTTCTTGTTGATGGCCTGGGCGTAATACCCGCCGAGGATGGCGTGCGGCGGGATGAACACCTTCCAGTTCGTCACGCCCACGTAGCTCGGCAGGTTCAGGTAGTCCCAGTTGAACACGACCGGGGTCGTGCCCGCCTTGATGGTGGCCCCGGTCGCCGACACCGGCGAGAAGTTGCCGGCCTTCTTGAGCTGGGAGAAGAAGTCCACGCCCTTGGCGATGTTGTCAGGTGTTCCGCCCACCGCGAGGTTCGCCATCATCACGCCGTTCAGCGCCGCGTTGGCCGAGGTCGGGTTGCCGTTCAGGGCGACCGCGTTGTGGAACTTCGGGTCGAGCAGCTGGTTCAGCGAGGTGATCGTGCCGAACTTGCTGGAGTACCCGATCGCCATGTAGCCGCCGTAGTCCTGGTACCACTGGGCGTTCGGGTCCTTCTGCGCGGACGGGATGGCACCCCAGGTCGCCACCTTGTACGGGGCGAACAGGCTGGTGTTGGCCAGTGCCACGGCCATGCCGACGTCGACCACGTCGGGCGCCTTGGCCGTGCCGTGCTGCTGCTTGATCGCGTTGACCTCCTGCTGGCTGGAGCCGTCGGGGAGGGTCGAGTTGATCTTGATGCCGTACTTGGCGGTGAAGGCGGACAGGATGGCGCCGTAGTTCGCCCAGGTCGGCGGCAGCGCGATGACGTTGAGCGTGCCTTCCTTCTTGGCCGCCGCGACCAGTGCGGCCATGCCGCCGCCGGCGGAGGCGGAGGTTTGCGTGGCCCAGTCGGTGCTGCCGCCCGGGCTTGAGGTACCCGATGACGAGCAGCCGGCCGCGAGCAGGGCCGCGGCGGCGACGCCCGCGAGCGCCAGTCGATATGAGGATCTCACCAGTGCCTCCTGAAAAGCTTCACCTATCCCGAAGCGGATGACGGCTGCCGGAAAGGGCCAAGGGGGGGCATGTCAAAACAGTTTGTCGGTCACCTGTTCCCCCCACCTCTTCGCCCAGCTAAGAGTGCAGGATAAACGCCCCTAAAACGTTTAGCGTTCGCATGCTCACACACCCGCCGCGAGGGTGTCAAGGTTCGTTACCGAGTTGCCGCACTGAGCGGGGTGACCAGCGGGTTAACCGGTATCCGGGGTGCCTGGAGGGAGGCGCGTTCGACCAGTTCAACCGGGGCGACGTAGTCTCCGGTCCCGTCGCCGCCGAGCAGCCGCGTCATCAGCGCCCGGCCCATTTCCCGGCCGTCCAGGCGGATGGTCGCCAGCGGCGGGTCGAGCAGTTCCGAGGTCGGCAGGTCGTCATGCCCGATGACGGAGACGTCCGGGCCGATCCGCAGGGACAGGTCGCGGGCGGTCTTGTAGATGCCGAGCGCGGTGTAGTCGGAGTTGGTGATGACGGCGGTCGGGGCATCCGGGCGGGCCAGCAGCGTCCCGGCTGCCTTGCGCACGTCGGTGATCGTGAGGGGCGTGCGCATGACGACCGGCTGGAGGCCGAGCACCCGGGCCAGCCGCCGGAAGTGGCGCAGCCGGTCCGGGTCGGCCACCAGGCCGCGCGGCGCCGACAGGAACGCCACGCAGCCATGCCCGAGCTCGGCCAGGCGGCGCATGGCCAGCTCGACCCCGGCCGCGTTGTCGGGATAGACCCGTGACACGCCGTCCATGCCTTCCACCGCCGCGTTCAGTGCCACCACCGGGGTACCGGGGCGCAGCTCCTGCCACAGCCGCAGCGACTCGCCCTTGCCGACCGGGGCGATGGCCAGGCCGGCCAGCCGCTGGGCGGCCATCTCCCGCACCAGCAGGTACTCGCGTTCGGCCGAGTAGTGCGAGTCGAGCAGCAGCAAGGTGGCCCCGGCCTCGCTCGCGGCCCGTTCGGCCCCGGTCAGCACCTCGAGGAAGAAGGGGTTGCTGAAGTTCCTGATGACCAGGCCGTATGTGGTGGTGCGGCCCCGCCGCAAGGCCTGGGCCTGCGGGTTGGCGCGGTAGCCGAGCTGGTCCGCGACGGCCAGGATCCGGCGGCGGGTGTCGTCCGCCACCCCGGGCTGCCCGTTCAGCGCGAAGCTCACCGAAGCCACGGACACGCCGGCCAGCCTGGCCACGTCCCGGATCCCCGCGGGCTGCCTCGCTCCGCCCTGCTGACTCGTCATGGCCTTGCCTACGGTTATGACGCCCTGCTTCCCCCGATAGGAGCCGAGGTACGTCGCTGAGCGCACATCCTAGCCACCTGCCTGGCCGCCGGCCAGAGGCCGGGAACGGCCATCAAGCTGACCGCCAACCGATGCCCGCCCGCCACAAGCTGGCAACCTCTCGTTCGTCTTGGCTAGCCATCATTCCGACTTGTCTAGCCAAGATTGGCGTCTTGGTCCCCTCGCGGGGACTGTGGTTCGGGAGGGAAATTGCGAGCAAGGCACGCCATGGCGGCAGCCGCCGCGGTTACCGGCAGCCTGCTGCTCACGGTCGGCTGCAGTTCTTCCAGTTCGAGTAGTGGCAGCACGAGCAGCAACACCGCCAGCGGGGGCAACTGGGCCACGGCCGCCTCCGTCTCGGCCGGAGGCGGCATGAACGCCCTGGTCGCGGCGGCCAAGAAGGAAGGCACGCTCAACGTCATCACGTTGCCTGCCAACTGGGCCAACTACGGCACGATCATGAAGGACTTCACCGCCAAGTACGGCATCAAGATCAATGACGCGAACCCGGACGGGTCCAGCCAGGACGAGCTCAACGCGGTCAACCAGCTCAAGGGCCAGGACCGCGCGCCCGACGTCCTCGACATGGGCACCGCGTTCGCGGTCAAGGGCGCCCAGCAGGGCCTCCTGGCGCCGTACAAGGTAGCGACCTGGAGCAGCATCCCGGCCGACGCCAAGGCGGCCGACGGAACCTGGTTCGCCGACTACGGCGGCTACGTGGCCATCGGGTACGACGCGGCCAAGGTGAAGACCCCGCCGACCTCGTTCGCCGACCTGCTGAAGCCGACCTACAAGAACCAGGTCGCCATCAACGGCAACCCGACCCAGGCCAGCGCCGCGTTCTCGGCCGTGTTCGCCTCGGCCCTGGCCAACGGCGGCTCGCTGGACAACATCTCTCCCGGCATCGCCTACTTCAAGAAGCTGCACTCCGTGGGCAACTTCGTGCCGGTCACGGCCAGCGCGGCGACCATGGAGAGCGGCCAGACGCCGATCATCGTCTGGTGGGACTACCTGCTGGCGTCCGAGATCGGGCCGAGCGTCAAGAGCCTGAAGATCGTGATCCCGTCCGACGCCTCCTACGCTGCCTACTACGACCAGGCCATCAGCAAGTCCGCCCCGCACCCCGCCGCGGCCCGGCTGTGGGAGGAGTACCTGTACTCCACCGCCGGGCAGAACCTCTGGCTGCAGGGCGAGGCCCGGCCGATCGAGCTGTCCACCCTGGTGAAGGACGGAACCGTTGACCAGGCGGCGTACAAGGCGCTGCCCCCGGCGCCGGCCGGCAGCGTCACCTTCCCCACCCAGGCGCAGCAGGCCGCGGCCGAGAACATCGTCGCGCAGCAGTGGTCTAGCGTGATCGGCTAACCGTGGACCAGGCCGTCCAGACCCCGGGACCCCTCGCGGGTCCCGGGGTCCCCGGGTCTGGCGCCGGGGCCGCCCCCGGGGCACCGGGAAGGCTGTCCGCGACGCACCTGCTGCGCGGGCTGCGCCGGGCCCTGGGCGTGATCCCCTTCGGGCTGTACGTAGCGTTTTTCCTGCTGGCCCCGATGGTGGCCGTCGCGATCGGCGCCTTCCAGGACAACAACGGCAACTTCACGCTGAGCAACGTCCATGCCGCCACCCACGGCATCTACCTGCACGGCTTCTGGCAGAGCATCCTGCTGTCCGTGATCTCCGCCGTCCTTCCCGGCATCCTGGGGCTGATCCTCGCGTACGCGATCGTCAGGTCCGAGGGCGGGAACCTGCTCCGGCAGATAGCGATCACGGCGGCCGGCGTGTTCGCCAACTTCGGCGGCGTGCCGCTGGCCTTCATCTTCATCGCCACCATCGGCTCCAGCGGGCTGGTCAACCAGTGGCTAACCTCGCTGGGCTTCGACCCGTACAACCATGGCTTCACCCTGTACTCCCTGCTGGGCGTGGTCATTGTCTACCTGTACTTCCAGATTCCGCTGATGGTGCTGGTCATCCTGCCGGCCCTGGAAGGGCTCCGCCCGGCCTGGCGGGAAGCCGCCGAGAACCTGGGCGCCCGCAGCTGGGACTACTGGCGCTACGTGGGCGGCCCGGTGCTGCTGCCCTCCTTCCTGGGCTGCGTGCTGCTGCTGTTCGGCAGCGCCCTGTCCGCCTACGCCACCGCCGAGGCCCTGACCAACGGGACCATCCCGCTGACCGCGATCCAGATCGGGTCGTTCCTGAACGGCAACGTCATCGCCGGCCAGGAGAACATCGGCAAGGCGCTCGGCCTGGGCATGGTGGTCATCATCGCGGTCGCGATGCTCCTCTACGTCGCGATGCAGCGGAGGGCGGCTAAATGGCTTCGCTAGCCCGCGGGGCCACCGTCTGGCGCTGGACGGTCATCATCGTCGCGGCGGTGTACTTCCTGCTCCCGCTGTGGGCGGCGCTGCGATTCGCCGGGATCAGCGCCTTCGGCTCGGTGATCAGCGAGCCGGGATTCACCTCGTCGCTGGCCCTGTCGGTCCGGCTGGCCGTCATCACCACGCTGATCACGATCGCGCTCATGCTGCCCACGACCGTCTACGTCCACCTCCGGCTGCCGAAGCTCCGGCGGCTGATGGAGGGGATCACGATCCTGCCGATCGTCATCCCCCCGGTGGTGCTGATCGTGGGCGTGCTCGCTATCGCGCCCGGCTTCCTCAAGGGCACGTCGTGGCTGCTCGCGCTGGCCTACGTGGTGCTGGCCATGCCGTTCACCTATCGCGCCCTCGACGCCGGGCTGCGTGCGCTCGACCTGAAGACGATCGTCGAGGCGTCGAACTCGCTCGGCGCGGGCTGGCTCAGCACGCTGTGGCGGGTGCTCCTGCCCAACCTGAGAACCGCCCTGCTGTCGGCCACCGTGCTCTGCGTGGCCCTGGTCCTCGGCGAGTTCACCATGGCCAGCCTGGACCTGTACCAGACCTTCCCGGTCTGGATCTATGTCAACAGCCAGACCAGCGGCCAGGTCTCGGTCGCGGCCTCGCTGCTCGCGCTGTTCGTCACCTGGATCTTCCTGCTGGGCATCACCGTGCTCGGGACCCGGCAGTCACGCAAGACCGGGGGCGGCGCGGTCACGCTGTTCACCGTCGCACGTACCGACACGCGGGGGGACTGATGACCACCAACACCGCCAGGGATGCGGCCGCGGCCGCGACCGGCCAGGCCGGGCACGGTGCGGGGACCAGCGTGCGGCTCCAGGACCTGACCCGCTCCTTCGGGGCTACCCGCGCGCTGGACGGGCTGTCCATCGACATGGCGCCCGGCGAGCTCGTCGCGCTGCTGGGCCCGTCCGGCTGCGGCAAGACGACCGCGCTGCGCATCGTGGCCGGCTTCGAGACGGCCGACGTCGGGACGGTCCTGGTCGACGGCAAGGACATCTCGTCCGTGCCGGCCTCCCGCCGGGACATGGGCATGGTGTTCCAGGCCTACAGCCTGTTCCCGAACATGTCGGCGCTGGACAACGTGGCCTTCGGGCTGCGGATGCGCAAGATCGGCGCGAGCCAGCGGCGCCAGCGGGCCGGCGACCTGCTGGACATGGTGGGCCTGGCCCCCCAGGTCCGGCAGTACCCGCACCAGCTGTCCGGCGGTCAGCAGCAGCGCGTCGCCCTGGCCCGCGCGCTGGCCGTCGAGCCCCGGGTGCTGCTGCTCGACGAGCCGCTGTCCGCCCTGGACGCCAAGGTACGGCTGCAGCTGCGCGAGCAGATCCGCACGCTGCAGCAGCGGCTCGGTACCACCACCTTGTTCGTCACCCATGACCAGGAGGAGGCGCTGTCCATGGCGGACCGGGTCGGCGTCATGCGCCAGGGCAGGCTCGAGCAGATCGCCGAGCCGGATGAGCTTTACACCGATCCCGCCACCGCGTTCGTGGCCGAGTTCGTCGGCGTCATGAACCGGATACCCGGCGAGCTGCAGCCCGGCGGGCAGGTCACCGCGCTGGGCAGCACCGTGCCGGTCCGGGGGCACCCCCCGGACGAGACCGCGGTAGACGTGCTCGTCCGCCCGGAGGGCCTGGCCATGGAGGTCGTCGAGAACGGCAACGGGATCGTGACGACCAGGACCTTCCTCGGCTCGGTCACCCGGGTGAGCGTCCAGCTGTCCGGCGACGTCGCCGTCCAGGTCGACCGGCCGAGCGCCGAGTCGGCCGCGCTGGCCCCGGGCGCGTCGGTCTCGGTGTCGCTGCCGGCCGCCCAGCCCGTCCTCGTCGCCTCCCGCCAGGTCAGCTGATGACGTAGGGCAGAAGGTCCGCGATCGTGTCGAGGAGCAGCGGAGCGCCGGCCTGCTCCAGGTCGGCGCGGATGCTGGCGCCGGTCAGCACGCCGGCCACGATCGCGGCCCCGGCCCGGCGGCCGGACTCGATGTCGCTGGCGGTGTCGCCCGCTACGGCCAGCTCGCCGACGGCGCCGCCGCGCAGCTTGAGCAGCGCGGTCAGCGGCAGGTCGGGCCACGGCCGCCCGCGTCCCGCGTCGGCCGGGGACAGCGCCAGGTCTATCAGCCCGCCCCAGGCGAGCTCGTCGATGATGGCGTCCCTGGTGGCGGGGGAGAAGCCGGTGGCCAGGCAGACCCGCACGCCTGCGTCGCGCAGCCGCATGATCGTGTCCTCGGCCCCGGGCACGGCCGAGATCGCCCCGCCCCGGACGGCCGCGGCGTAGTGGTCCTCGAACGCCTCGTTGGCCTTGCGCGCGGCCGTCTCGTCGCCCAGGATCCGGCGGAACACCTCGATCTTGGACTGGCCCATGCTCGACCGGACCGCCGTCATGGCCTGCTCGAAGGCGGCCCCGGGCAGGCCGGCGACGGCCGCGGCGAACGCCTCGAGCACGGTGCCGTCGTCGGCCACCGTGGTGCCGGCCATGTCCAGGCAGGCCACCGTGATGCGGGTCATCTAAACGTTTCCTCCGCGATCGCTGGCGAACAGGTCATGCCGCGGCCGCCCGGCCCGGTGACCAGGATGACGCCGGGCTCCACCTCGGATCGGTGGTAGAGCGCGTGCCCGGCCGCCGCGGGGTTGACCTCGCTGTAGACCCCGGCCCAGCGGCGCTGCACCCTCGGGACGGGCCCGCCGAGCAGCGCCTCGGCCCGGGCCCGCAGGTAGTCGTAGGCGTCCTCGTCCAGGTCGAACCCGAACGGCTCGGCGTATTCGTGCGTGTCCCCGATGGTGAGCCCGCCGTCGGCCCGCTGGACCAGCAGCAGCTGGGCGCGGGCCCGCCCGGCCGCTGCCGCCTGCGGCGGGAGCCGGTCCCGGCCCGGCAGGTCGTACGCGGGGTAGTAGCGCAGCGAGTCGCCGTCGGCCAGCGCCGTGGTGATCCGCTCGGCCAGCGGCGCGGTCTGCATCATCTGCAGCCGGACTCGCCGGACCGGAGCAGGCCCGCCACGCGCCAGGTACCGCCCGGCCACCCCGGTGTGCGCCGCGCCGGGGCACAGGACCACCAGGTCGCACTGGTGCCAGGCGCCGGTGTGATCGCGCACCGCGTTCGGCGCGATCTCGGTGACCTCACGCCCGGGGAGCCACTGGTACCCGCTCTGCCCCCCACCACGGGCGGCAAGATAGCCGCGCAGCGCGGGCAGCACCTGGCGCGGCTCGACGATCGCGTCGGCCCGGCAGAGAAGTCCGCCGGCGAACTCGCCGCGCAGCGCCGGGTTGGCCGCGCGGACGGCGGCCGGGTCGAGCAGCTCGAACTCCCGCCGGTCCGCGTCGGGCAGCGCCGCCGCCTCCTTGAGCAAGGCCAGCTCCGCGTCCCCGCTGGCCAGCGTGAGCGAGCCCGCGGCCCGGAAGCCGAGCCCGGGCACCCGCGCGCCGAGTTCGGCCCACAGCTCGCGGGCGCGCAGCGCCAGGCTGAGCTCGGGCCCGGCCCGCCGGCCGCTCACCCAGACCAGGCCGAAGTTCCGCACGCTCGCCCCGCGGGCCTCCGTCTCGCGCTCCAGCTGCACGACCTCGAAGCCACGCCGCCGGGCCATGACCGCGTGCATGGTGCCGAGCACGCCGCCCCCGGCGATGACCACCCGTGTCGCTGACGCCACGGCCTTAGTATAGTCAACTTAGAACTTGTATAGCCAACTTGAGCGTTCGGGAGGCGGGGCGTGGGCGCGGACCTGGAGCTGGCCGCCGACGGCCGGCCGCTGCGGTTTCCGGCAGTATGGCTGCGGGATAACTGCCCGTGTACGCAGTGCCTGGATCCGGGCACCGGCCAGAAGCTGAACGACATCACCGGCCTACATCCAGCTCAGCCCGTGCGGCCGGGTCCGCGGCGTCCGGTTCAACAACCGGTCGATGCGGCCGCTGCGGCGGCCGTACGCCGAGGTCACCGCGTTCTACGCCGCCTACAGGCCGTGGGCGGAGCTGCTCGCGCGGCCGGAACGGCAGCTCGGCCTGCGGCTGGCGCCGGGGGACTGCCTGGTCTTCGACAACACGCGGGTGCTGCACGCCCGGACCGCCTTCAGCATCAGCGCGGGCGAGCGGCGGCGGCACCTGCAGGGCTGCTACGCCGACCTGGACGGCCTGGCCAGCACGCTGGCCGTCCTCAGTCGTTCCGATAACCACGGGCGCGAGGAGGGGTCGTGACCGGGGTCGAGGCCATCGCGGAGCTGTTCGCCGGGCCGGGAGCGCGGGACTACCTGGGCGAGGCGGTGACGATCGGCGAGCACATGCGGCAGGCGGGCGCGCTGGCCGAGGCGGCCGGGGCGGCCGCGCCGCTGGTGGCCGCGGCCCTGCTCAGTAGCCTGCTGAGCTCCTAGCCGTGCGGGACAGCGCGTTGACCGCGGTCGAGTTGCGGACGCTGAACGCGACCGCACCGCCGAGGTAGCGGTCGTCGGACCACTCGACCGGCGTCCCGGCCAGGTCGGTGGTGAGGCGGCGCTCACGCAGCATCGGCACCCGCGGCCGGACGCCGAGCAGCCGGGCGTCCTCGGCGGTGGCCGGCACGGCGTCGATGACGTGCTCGGCGTCCGCGAACACGATGCCCAGTTCCTCCAGCCGTTCGGTGATCGAGTCCTTCTCCAGCTCCATCCCGGCCACCAGCACGCCGACCCGGTCCGGGTAGACGCCGCGCTCGATCATCACCGGGTGCCCGGACAGCAGCCGGACCCTGGTCAGGTGGTAGACCTGCGCGCCCGGGGTCAGGGCCAGGCGCTCGGCCTCGGTGGGCTTGGCCGCCCGGCGCCGGATGGCGATCACCCGGCCGCCGGGAACCTCGCCCATGGCCCGCGCCCAGCGGGAGAACGACAGCAGCTCGCCGAAGCTCTGCACCCGCGGCCCGCCGACGACCACCCGGCGGGCGCCGCGCCGGGACGCGATGATCCCGTCGGCGCGCAGCGCGGCGAACGCCTGCC
>Ga0335085_10017994_pt1 | contig 10168 bp, 8 predicted proteins | sample Lox_Sample_45_FD_206712 | JGI IMG/M metagenome (GOLD analysis project Ga0335085, IMG submission 206712) | Soil microbial communities from Loxahatchee National Wildlife Refuge, Florida, United States - Lox_Sample_4.5 | ecosystem: Environmental > Terrestrial > Soil > Wetlands | place: USA: Florida... | reverse complement strand
TCGCGCCATGCAGGATGGCTACCCGGAGGCGCACTTGGTGCACAACCAGCTCGGCCGCGGCGTGGTCAATGCCATCCGCGCCGGTGTCGCCGCGGCGGGCGGCACCTACGTGCTGATCTTCGCCGCGGACGAGGTCGGCCCGGTGCTGGCGATCGCGGAGATGCTCGACCTCATGCGCGGCGGCTGCGAGTTCGTGAGCTGCACGCGCTACGCCCACGGCGGGCGCCGCCTCGGGGGCTCGGCCGTCGGCAGCACCCTCTCGCGCCTGGCCAACAAGCTCTTCCACTGGCTCGCCGGCTCGCCGTTCACCGACTCCACCACCGGCATCAAGATGTTCCGCCGCGACGGCTTTGCCCGCCTCGATCTCCAGAGCCGCCCGATCGGCTGGGCAGTGGCCTTCGAGATGGCGATCAAGGCGCAGCAGCTCGGCATGCGCCTGGGCGAGGTGCCCATCGTCTCGATCGACCGCCTCTACGGCGGCGAGTCGACCTTCCGGCTGGGCTCGTGGATGCTCGAGTACTCGCGCTGGTTCGTCTGGGGCTGGCGCCACCGCCGCGCCGCCGGCGCCCGGGCGTCCACCCGCTGCGAGGTGCGCGTCCCGCAGAACTGGCTATGACCGCGCCCTTCAAAACCCCCGGAGCCTCGATCCTCGTCACCGGCGGCACCGGCTTCATTGGCAGCGCCCTGGTGCGGGCCCTGGTCCGCGCCGGCGGACGCGTCCGCACGCTCGACGACGATTCCCGCGGACAGCGCTCGCGGCTCGCGGACCTGGCCGGCCGCTTCGAGGCCGTGGCCGGCGACATCCGCGACCCGGCGACCGTGGCGCGCGCCGTCCGCGGCATGGATGCGGTGCTGCACCTCGCGTACGTCAACGGCACCGAGTTCTTCTACACCAAGCCCGACCTGGTGCTGGAGGTGGCGGTCAAGGGCATGATGAACGTGCTCGACGCCTGCACCGCTGCCGGCGTCCGACAGCTGTTCCTCGCCTCGAGCTCGGAAGTCTACCAGCGGGCCCCTCGCATCCCCACGGACGAGACCGCGCCGCTCGTGGTGCCGGACGTCCTCAACCCGCGCTACTCGTACGGCGGCGGCAAGATCATCAGCGAGCTGCTGGCGATCAACTACGGCCGCGCCCGCCTCGAGCGCGTCGTCATCTTCCGCCCGCACAACGTCTACGGCCCCGACATGGGCCGCGAGCACGTGATCCCGCAGTTCGCCCTCCGGATGAAGCAGGCCGGCCCCGGCCCCGCCGGCCCGGTCGACTTCCCCATTCAGGGCGACGGCACCGAGACGCGGGCCTTCATCTTCATCGACGACTTTGTCGACGGCGCGCTGCGGGTGATCGAGCGCGGCGCGCACCTCGGCATCTACCACCTCGGCACGCAGGAGGAGGTGGCCATCGCGGATGTGGCGCGCCAGGTCGCCGCCTGTTTCGGCCGCGAGATCCGCCTCGTGCCGGGCAAGCTCCAGCCCGGCGGCACCCCGCGGCGCTGTCCGGACATCACGAAGCTGCGCGCGCTCGGCTTCGCTCCGAAAACCCCGCTGCGGGACGGCATCGCCGCCACCGTCGCCTGGTACCGCAACCACGACTGACCCCTATGGCCAAGATCCCCAACCCCAACAAGATTGCCGCCGGCACCGGCGGCAGCGTGCTCGTCGACCGCTGCCAGGTGTGCGGCTCCACGGACCTGCGCTCCATTCTCTTTCTGGGGTTCCTGCCCCCGGTCAACACGATGCAGCCGATCGGCTCGCGGCCCAACGAGCAGCCGGCCTACCCGGCGGAACTGCTCTACTGTCCCGAGAGCAAGCTGGTGCAGCTGGGGCTGATCGTCGACCCCGCGATCCTGTTCCCGCCGCACTACGCCTACACGAGCGGCACCACCCGGATCCTCCGCGAGAATTTCGCCGAGCTCTACCGCGAGGTGATGCAGCTCTACCCCCTGGCCAAGGACGCGCTGGTGGTCGACGTGGGTTCCAACGACGGCACGCTGCTGGGCAACTTCCACCGGGCCGGCCACCGCGTCTGCGGCGTCGAACCGACCAACGCGGCCCGGATCGCCGTCGCCGCCGGCATGCCCACGGTCAATGCCTTCTTCGGCCGCTCCAGCGCCGCCGAGGTCGCGAAGGTTCACGGTCGCGCCCAGCTCCTGACCGCGACCAACGTTTTCGCCCACATCGAGGACATCCACGAGATCGTCGACTGCATCCTCTCGCTGCTCGCCGACGACGGCATCTTCATCTCCGAGTCGCACTACTTCCTCTCGCTGCTCGAAACCCTGCAATACGACACCATCTACCACGAGCACCTGCGGTACTACTCGCTGTCCAGCCTCCAGTACCTGCTGGCGCGGCACGGCCTGGAGATCATCCACGCCAAGCAGATTCCCACCCACGGCGGCTCGATCCGCGTCTACGCCGCCCGGAAGGGCCAGCGACCGGTGAGCGAGGCCGTCGGCCGGCTCCTGGCCCTGGAGGCGCAGGAGCTGACGCTCGAGCGCTTCGCCGAGTTCCGCCGCCGCGTCGCGACCTCGAAGCTGGACCTGATGGCGCTGCTGCGCGACCTCCGCCGGGACGGCAGTCCGGTCTATGCCATCGGCGCCCCCTCCCGCGCCGCGACGCTCGTCAACCACGTGGGCCTGGACGCCAACCTCATCGAGTGCGTGCTCGAGATCGCCGGCTCCTACAAGATCGGCAAGTACATGCCTGGCACGCTCATCCCGGTGCTGGACGAGAAGAAGCTCTTCGAGGACCAGCCGCCGTACGCGCTGCTGACCTCCTGGCACATCGCCGACGAGCTGGCCGCGAAGCTGCGGCAGCTCGGCTACCGCGGGAAATTCATCAGCCCCCTGCCCACCCCGCGGGTGCTGTAGGCGGCACCCGGGTCGGCCCGGCTGCGTGCCGGGTTGCGGCCGGCGGCCCCATCGTCCGTTCCGGCTTGTCGCGGGCATTTTCTTTACCCCATCATCCGCCCTTCCCATGAAGAAAGTTCTCGTTACGGGCGGTGCCGGTTACAAGGGCTGCGTCCTGGTGCCCAAGCTCCTGGATGCCGGTTATGCAGTCGTCGTGTACGACCTGATGCTTTTCGGGTCCGACGGCCTGCCGTCGCACCCGCACTTGCAGGTGATCAAGGGCGACATCCGCGACCTGCCCGCCTACACCGCGGCTCTCCGGGGCGTGCACAGCGTCATCCATATGGCGTGCATCTCCAACGATCCGAGCTTCGAGCTCGACGAGGCCCTCAGCCGCACGATCAACTACGACTGCTTCGAGCCGCTCGTGCTCGCGTCCAAGCGGGCCGGCGTGCGGCGTTTCATCTACGTGTCCAGCAGCTCGGTCTACGGCGTGAGCGAGGCCCCGGAGGTCACCGAGGAGCACCCGCTGGTGCCGCTCACGCTCTACAACAAGTACAAGGGCCTGTGCGAGCCGCTGCTCTTCAAGCACCAGGCGCCGGATTTCACCTGCATCACCCTGCGGCCGGCCACCGTGTGCGGCTATTCGCCGCGGATGCGCTTTGATCTCACGATCAACATCCTCACCAACCATGCGGTGAACCGCGGCCTGATCACGGTGTTCGGCGGCGCGCAGAAGCGGCCCAACATCCACGTCGACGACGTGACCGAACTCTACGTGCAGATGCTGGAATATCCCGATGCCAAGGTCGCCGGCGAGATCTTCAACGTCGGCTACGAGAACCACACCGTCGCCCAGCTCGCCCAGTTCGTGAAGAAGGTCGTGGAAGAGGAGTTCCCCGCCAAGGCGCCGATCCAGGTCACGACGACGCCGAGCAACGACAACCGCTCCTACCACGTTTCCTCGCGCAAGATCTTCGAGCGGCTGGGCTGGAAACCGCGGCGCACGATCGAGGACGCCGTGCGCGGCCTGTGCCAGGCGTTCAAGGACGGCCGCTTCCGCGGCGACACCCTGAGCGACGAGCGGTACGTGAACGTGAAGGTGGTCAAGGGCCTCCACCTGCAATGAGCGCGGGAAAACGCCTCGCGGTCGTCACCGGCGGCGCCGGCTTCATTGGCGGCCACATGGTCGACCTGCTCGCGGCCGAGGGCTTCCGGGTGCACGTGATCGACAACCTGGTCGGCGGGCGCCGCGAGAATCTCGCCCAGCACGCGGGCAATCCGGACGTGGTCCTCGACACCCGCGACATCCGCACCGTGCCCGCGAACGACGCGGTGTTTGCCGGCGCGGAGTATGTATTCCACTTCGCCGGCATCGGCGACATCGTGCCCTCCATCGACCGGCCGGTGGATTACATGTCCGCCAACGTGCTCGGCACCGTCCAGGCGCTGGAGGGCGCCCGCCACGCCCGGGTGAAGAAATTCGTCTACGCCGCGTCGTCCTCCTGCTACGGCCTGGCGGAGGAGCTGCCGACGACGGAGAACGCCCCGATCCGGCCGGAATATCCCTACGCGCTCAGCAAGTATCAGGGCGAGCAGGCTGTGCTGCACTGGGGCGCCCTGTACCGCCTGCCGGTCAATTGCATCCGCATCTTCAACGCCTATGGCACGCGCTCCAAGACCACCGGCGCCTACGGCGCGGTCTTCGGCGTCTTCCTCGCCCAAAAACTCAACCACAAACCGCTGACGGTGGTCGGCGACGGCACGCAGCGGCGTGACTTCGTCTTCGTGACCGACGTGGCCCGCGCCTTTTACCTCGCCGCCACGACGGACCGCGTGCAGCAGGTCTACAACCTCGGCGCCGGCCGGCCGCAGACCGTGAACCGCCTCGTGGAACTGCTCGGCGGCGAGACCGTGCGCCTCCCGAAACGGCCCGGCGAGCCCGACTGCACCTGGGCGGACATCACCAAGATCCAGCGCGACCTGGGGTGGCGGCCGCTCGTCACCTTCGAGGAGGGCGTCCGCCGCATGCTCGACAACATCGACTACTGGCGCAACGCTCCGGTCTGGGACGCCGCCTCGATCGCGCAGGCGACCAAGAACTGGTTCGATTTCCTGAAAGGCAGGGAAACCCCATGACCGGACTCACCGCCGCCGAAAAGGCGACCTTCCAGCACAAGATCAAGACCCGCGAGGAACTGAGGGCCATCATCGGCCCGTTCCCCCGCCAGCGGCGCGTGATCATGTGCCACGGGACCTTCGACCTCGTCCACCCCGGGCACATCCGCCACCTCGTCTTCGCCAAGAGCAAGGCCGACATCCTCGTCACCAGCCTCACGTCGGACCAGCACATCGCCAAGGCCAACTTCCGGCCGTTCGTGCCGCAGACGCTGCGCGCCATGAACCTGGCGGCGCTGGAGATGGTCGACTATGTGATCATCGACGAGAACCCCACGCCGATCGAGAACATCAAATTCCTCCAGCCCGACTACTTCGCCAAGGGCTACGAGTACAGCAAGGGCGGGATCCATCCCAAGACCCGCGAGGAGCTCGAAGCCCTCGAATCCTACGGCGGCGAGATCCTCTTCACTCCCGGGGACATCGTCTACTCGTCGTCGCACCTCATCGAGGCCGAGCCGCCCAACCTCGCCGCCGACAAGCTCCACGTGCTCATGGCGGCGGAGAACGTCTCCTTCGGCGACCTCCACCGCACGCTCGATGCGTTCCAGAACGTGCGGGTGCACGTCGTCGGCGACACGATCGTCGACTCCTACACCTACTGCACGCTCATCGGCGGGCCCACCAAGACGCCCACCTTCAGCCTGAAGTTCGACTCCCAGGTCGACTTCGTCGGCGGCGCCGGGATCGTGGCCAAGCACATGAAGCGGGCGGGCGCGGCGGTGACCTTCACCACCGTGCTGGGGGACGACGCCCTCCGGGATTTCGTCCTCAAGGACCTGCAGGACTACGGCGTGCGCTGCAACGCCGTGATCGACCGCACGCGCCCGACCACCCAGAAGAACCTCTTCACCACCGGCGGCTACCGGATGGTCAAGGTGGACAAGGTCGACAACCGGCCCGTCGGCGAAAAGACCCTCGACCAGTTCACGGCCGCGCTGCGCGACACGGCCGCCGACGCGGTCGTCCTCAGCGACTTTCGCCACGGCATTTTCAACGCGCAGACCATCCCGGCCCTGATCGCGGCGATCCCGGCCGGCCCGCTCCGGGTCGCGGACAGCCAGGTCGCCACGCGCTGGGGCAACATCCTCGAGTTTCAGGGCTTCGACCTCATCACCCCCAACGAGCGCGAGGCGCGCTTCGCCATGGGCGACCAGGATTCCACCGTGCGCCCGCTGGCGCTCGAGCTCTTCCGGCGCGCCCGCTGCAAATTTCTCATCCTCAAGCTGGGCGAGCGCGGCATCATCACCTACCGCGCGCCCGACCCCGAGGTGCGCTCATTCTTCACGATCGACTCCTTTGTCGAACGGCTCGTCGACGCCGTCGGCGCCGGCGACGCCCTGCTCGCCTACGCCACCGTCGCCCTGCGCCTGACCGGCAGCCCCGTCATCGCCTCCATCCTCGGCACCGCCGCGGCCGCCCTGGCCTGCGAGCGCGACGGCAATGAGCCGATCGATCCGGCCGAGATGCACAAGCGCCTCGACCACATCGAAAAACTCATCCGGTACGAATGAGAGTCGTGGTCGCAGGCCTCGGCGTGCAGGGGAAAAAACGCCTCGCCGTCGCCGGCACCGAGGCGGTCGCCATCGTCGACCCGGTGGCGCCAGGCGCCGGGCATCGCGCCATCGAGGACGTGCCGCTGGCGTCGTACGACGCGGCGCTCGTCTGTACGCCCGACCAGGCGAAGCTGCCCCTGCTGGAGTACCTCCTCGCCCACGGCAAGCACGTGCTGGTGGAGAAGCCGCTCGTCGCCGAATCCAGCGGGCCGCTGCTCCGGCTCAAGGCGCTGGCCGAGCAGCACCGGGTCGTCTGCTACACCGCCTACAACCACCGCTTCGAACCGCACATCGTCCGCCTCCAGCGCGTGCTGGACTCCGGCGAGCTCGGCCGCGTCTACCTGGCGAAATTCTTCTACGGCAACGGCACCGCCCGCCTCGTGCGCGATTCCGCCTGGCGCGACCGGGACCTGGGCGTGTTTCCTGACCTCGGCTCGCACCTGCTCGACTGGACGCTGATGCTCTTCGGCCGCCCCGCCGGCGCGCCGCGGATCTGGAACGCCGACCGGTTCGAGAACCGGGCCTACGACCACTTCCATTTCGGTTTCGCCGGCCCGCCGGTGCTGGACTTCGAGATGACGCTGCTGTCCTGGCGCAACACCTTCCGGTGCGATGTCTTCGCCGAACGCGGCAGCGCGCACATCGACTGCCTCTGCAAGTGGGGGCCGAGCACCTTCACGCTGCGCCGGCGCGTGCTGCCCAGCGGCCGCCCGACGGAGGAGACGGAGGTCCTGGAGTGCGCCGACCCCACCTGGCAGGCGGAATACGACGCCTTCAAGCGGCGGTGCGCGCAGCCGACGCACAACCTCGACAACGACATCTGGATCAACGACGTTTTCAACACCGTGCGCCGCGCTCCGGGTGTCGCCGCGTCCTGACCCATGCTGCTGAATCTCCAGCCCAACGCCCAACGGCCCGCCCGCGTGGTGGTGCTCGGGGCCGGCGGTTTCATCGGCGGCGCCATCGTCCGCCGGCTGCAGGCCGACGGCATCCCCACGCTCGCGCTGGACCTGCCCGCCCTTGATCTGCTCGCGCTCGAGGCGGCCTCCCAGCTCGCCGCCCGCCTGCACGCCACCGACACGCTGATCTTCATCTCGGCCCGCGCGCCGTGCAAGGACCACGCCATGCTGCTGGACAACCTGCGGATGGCCGACGCGGTCTGCGGCGCCCTGCGCCGCCAGCCCGTGGCCCATCTCGTCTACCAGAGCTCCGACGCGGTGTACCGCGACCTCCGCGAGCCCATGACCGAGGCGGCGTGTGCGGAGCCCGGCACGTTGCACGGCCTGATGCACCTCGCCCGCGAGGTCATGCTGAAGAACGCCTTCGCCGGGCCGCTCACCTTCATCCGCCCGACGCTCGTCTACGGCGCGGAGGACCCGCACAACGGTTACGGGCCCAACCGCTTCCGCCGCCTGGCCGCGGCCGGCCAGGAGATCGTGCTCTTCGGCGAGGGCGAAGAGCTGCGCGACCATGTCTTTGTCGGCGACCTGGCCGAGCTCGCGCGCCTCGTGGTCCTGCACCGCAGCGTCGGCATCGTCAACGCCGCCACCGCCGAGGTCGCCTCCTTCCGCCAGCTGGCGGAATTCACCGCGGCGCAGTATCCGACCCGCGTGGCGGTGAAAGGCTCGCCCCGCAGCGGCCCGATGCCGCACGGCGGCTACCGCGCCTTCGCGCCGTCCGCCGCGCTGTCGGCGTTTCCGCAATTTCGCTTCACGCCCTGGCGCGACGGCCTCGCCCGCGTCTGCGCCCAGGCGCCGGCGAGCTGACCCCCATGATCGGATTCGTCGGCCTGTCCCATCTCGGTCTCAACTACAGCCTCGCCACCGCGGCGAAGGGCTTCGACGTGCTGGCCTACGATCCGGACGCCACGCTGGCCGCGCGCTGCGCCCGCGGGGATTTTCCGATCGAGGAGCCCGGCTTCGCCGACCTGTGGTCGCGCCAACGCGCCCGCGTGACCTACACGGCGGACGCGGCGCGCCTCGCCGCCTGCGACCTCGTCTTCTACGCCCTGGACATCCGGACGAACGAGCAGAATGCGAGCGACCTCGCGCCGCTGCACGCGCTCGTCCATGACACCGCGCCCCGCCTCGCCGCGGGCGCGACGGCGGTCCTGCTGAGCCAGGTGCCGCCCGGCCACACCCGCGCGCTCGTCGCCGCGCTGGCGCAGCGGCCCGAGGTCCGGGCCCGGTCATGGTATTATCAGGTCGAGACGCTCATCTTCGGGGCCGCCGTGCAGCGCGCGCTCGAGCCGGAACGCTTCATCGTCGGCGCGCCGGATCCGGGCGCCGCCCTGCCCGCCCGCTACCGGGAATGGCACGCGGCCTTCGGCTGCCCGGTGCTCGTCATGCGCTACGAAAGCGCCGAGCTCGCGAAGATCGCGATCAACTTCTTTCTCGTTTCGACCGTGACTACCGCCAACGTCCTCGCCGAGGTGTGCGAGGCGGTCGGCGCCGACTGGACCGAGATCGTGCCGGCGCTCCGCCTGGACCGGCGCATCGGCCCGCACGCCTACCTCAACCCGGGCCTCGGCATCGCCGGCGGCAACCTCGAGCGCGACCTCGTCACCGTGCGCACCCTGGCCGCGCGCCACGGCACGGACGACCGGGTTGTCGCGGCCTGGCAGGCCAACAGCGTGCACCGGCGCGACTGGGTGCTGCAGCGCCTTCGGCGCGAGCTGCTCGCGCACTCGCCCGGCCCCCTCCTCGCGGTCTGGGGACTGGCGTACAAGCCGGACACCCACTCGATCAAGAACTCCGCGGCCGTCGCCCTGCTGCGGGCCCTGCCCGGCGTGCGGGTGCGGGCCCATGATCCCGCCGCGAGGATTCCGCCGGCCGACTTTCCCAACGTCACCGTGGTGGCGACGCCGGCCGACGCCCTGGAGGGCGCGGATGCCCTGCTCGTCATGACGCCGTGGAAGCAATACGGCGCCGTGCCGGTGGCGGAACTGGCGGCGCGGTTGCGCGGCCGGCTGGTCATCGATCCCTACGCGACCCTGGACGAACGCGCCTGCTGCGCCGCCGGCTTCGCCTACCACCGCCTCGGATGCTGAACCACCTCCAGACCGAACCCACCGCCCCCCGGCGCGTCGTCTTGCTGGGTGCCCGCGGCTTTCTCACCCGGCACCTCCAGCAGGTGCTCGCGGCGCAGAAGATCGAGTTCATCGCGTTGTCGAGCATCGACCTCGACCTGACCAGGCCGGAGAGCGCCGAGCGCCTGGCCCGCCTCGTGGGCGCCACGGACACCGTGATCATGACCTCCACCCTCACGCCGGAGAAGGGTCGTGACTACCCGACGCTGATGCGGAACCTGCAGATGGGCGCCACCGTCTGCCGCGCCCTGGAGCTGACCTCCTGCGCCCATTTCGTCTATCTCAGCTCCGACGCCGTCTACGATGCGCACCAGATCCCGCTCGACGAGGACTCGACGCGCGAACCGGTCGACCTCTATGCGCTCATGCACACCGCGCGGGAGATGATGCTCGAAACCGTGCTCGAAAAATCCGGCGTGCCCCTGTGCGTCCTGCGCCCGACCAATATCTACGGGCCGGGGGATACGCACAACAACTACGGACCGAACCGGTTCGTC
>Ga0335085_10017993_pt1 | contig 10168 bp, 2 predicted proteins | sample Lox_Sample_45_FD_206712 | JGI IMG/M metagenome (GOLD analysis project Ga0335085, IMG submission 206712) | Soil microbial communities from Loxahatchee National Wildlife Refuge, Florida, United States - Lox_Sample_4.5 | ecosystem: Environmental > Terrestrial > Soil > Wetlands | place: USA: Florida... | reverse complement strand
TATGACCGTCCTGCAGTTTTTCGTGGTGATGTTCTTTTACCCAGAGACGAAGGGAATCTCTCTTGAGGAAATGCAGCGCAAGCTGGGAATTGCCTAGCCGGCGGTGTTTTGGGCGGGGCGACCAGAGGTGGAAGTATTTCGTCTAGGAGGTGCAGTTTATTGCACTTCACCGCCACTCATGGGCTGAGGATTCCTGGGCCGAGGGTAGGCCCGTACCCCTCGGCGGAACATCTATTTCGTTTGTAAACAATTGTTTACGTTGAGCGTCAGATGGCCCCGAGGCAGTCCCAATCCTGCTTTCCTGGCCACTCAAGTGCAAACCGTTGGGTGGTTCAGCGGAAACAACTCGGCCTGGGATGGCTGAGCTGTGTCAGTTGTGGGCTCCCCTTCCAAGTCAATCCAGCGCAAGGTATAACCGGCGCTGAAACGGGAAGCAGGCGAGATTCACAACTATCCAGAGTAATCCCCCAATATCTGGGTTTCTGAACGAAGGTACGGTATCATGACGCATCCTCCCCGCAAGCGGGTACGCGGGGTCCTCCCCTCAAGCAAGACACATTTTATTTCTAAGCTCATTCTTAAAGGCTGGCACATATTCCTATGACGACAAGCACGCCGGAAGACCGCATTCTCAAACTTCCAGGAGCGGAAAACAAAATCATCCGTCTCGCTGAGATCGAAACCTCTTTGAAAGCAAACTGCCGGGTGGAAGATTGCCTGGTATTGGCCAGGGAATCCGTTGACGGGAATATTACTCTAATTGTTTACGTCGTACCCACTCTTCCGTTCGCTGCAGAAGGTCTGGAATCCGAAATGAAGGCGGCCATGCCCTCGGCTGACATGCCATGTTTTACGGTGCCGGTGGCGGCCTTGCCGCTCACCCCGACGGGCGAAATCGACATAGCCGCACTGCAGCGGCTTCCGGTGCTGGATACGGAGTTGCTGCAGCGCTGGAACGCCCAGTTGACGGCCGTTCCCGGTGTGTCGCAGGCGACGGTAGTGGTTCAGGAACCGAGTTCGGAACCGGGGTCCGTGCACCTGGCCGACCTGATTTCCGGATGGAAACCAGGCGGCCTGCAAGACCCGGAGCTCGCACCTGCCGTACAGGATTCCGCACCGAAGGCGCAAGTCAAACCGCGGCCGGCAGCTTATGCCGACGGTGGCCCGCTGACGATTCCAGCGGACGCGCCCAAGACCTTCACCGAGGCCATTCTGCGCACCGCCCAGCGTTACCCCAACAAAGGCATCCTGCACGTACGCCCCGATGGCGACGAATATTTCCAGAGCTATCCCGCGCTGCTGGAACAGGCCAAGCGCATTCTGGCCGGCCTGCATGCCCAGGGCTTGAAGCAGGGGGATCGAGTAATCCTGCAGTGCGAGCTGCTCTCGGATCATTTTGCCGCATTCTGGGGCTGTATTCTGGGGGGCATTACGCCGGTGAATGTCGCCGTCTCGGCCTCCTACGCAGAGCGCAATGCCATCGTCAACAAGCTTTATAACGTCTGGAAGCTGCTGAAGCACCCCGCCATCGTCGCCAGCGAGAATCTGGTCCAGCCCCTGACCGGCCTGGAGAGGTTCTTTCCCGGAGAGAAATTCAAGGTGCTCTCGGTGGAACAGCTGAAAAACAATCCGCCGACGGAGAATATCTACATCAGCCAGCCCGACGATCTGGTGTTTTTCCAGCTCACTTCCGGCAGCACTGGCGTGCCCAAGTGCATTCAGGAGAGCCACCGCAGCATTATTGCGCACATCCATGGCTCCGCGCAGTTCAACGGCTACACCCCCGACGATGTGGTTTTGAACTGGCTTCCAGTGGACCACGTGGTGCCGACCCTGACCGTAAACCTCAAAGACGTGTATATGGGTTGCCAGGAAATTCAGGCAGCCACCAACTTCGTGCTGGCGGAGCCTTTGCACTGGCTGGAATTGATGGAGGCGCACAAAGTCACGCATAGCTGGGCGCCCAATTTCGGATTCAAGCTGGTCGCCGACCGGCTGGCGTCGGTGGAAGACGCCGAATGGGATCTCTCCTCAGTAAAATTCCTCATGAATGCCGGCGAACAGGTGACCCTGCCGGTGGTTGCGGATTTCCTGCGCCGCACGGCTCCTTTCGGCATCACGCCGCAAGTCATGCAGCCCGCCTTCGGCATGGCCGAAGTCTGCACCTGCATGACCTATGCCAACGACTTCACGATCGAAACCGGAGTGCGGCGGTTCCTGAAATCGACTCTCAGCGGTCTGCTTGAGCTAAGCTCCGCCGAGGACGCCACCACCACTCCATTCGTAGACCTGGGGCCGCCGGTGCCGGGAGTGGAGATTCGGATTACCGACTCCCAGAACCAGGTTGTCCCCGAGGGCAAGATCGGACGTTTTCAGATCCGCGGCACGGTCACAACCCGCGGCTATCTGTACAACGACGAGGCCAACAAAGAAGCGTTGGTTGGCGATGGATGGTTCAATTCCGGCGACCTGGGGTTCATCTGGAACGGGCGCCTGACTCTCACCGGCCGCGAGAAGGAAATGATCATCGTACGGGGCGCGAACTTCTACTGTTATGAGATCGAGGACGTGGTCAACGCGCTGCCCGGCGTCGAGCCCACGTTCACAGGCGCGGTTGCCGTCAGCGACCCCGCCACCGGCACCGAGGGTCTGGCCATCTTCTTCGTTCCCCAGTCGCAGGACATACAAGAAAAGATCAAACTGCTGGAGCGGGTGCGGACCGCCGTGGCCAGCAATCTGGGCATCAGCCCCTCTGTTCTCGTGCCCCTGCGCAAGAGCGAGTTCTGCAAAACCACCAGCGGCAAGATTCAACGCAATCAGATGAAAAAGTCGCTGGCAGCGGGTGAATATAGTTCCATCCTGAAGGAACTCGACATCGCGATGGGCAACCACAACACGTTGCCGCAATGGTTCTATCGCAAAACCTGGCGGCGCAAGTCGGTCACGCCCCAGCCGCTCGGCGCGGGGGATGGCGCGTTGCTGATGTTCGCCGATACTCGCGGGCTGGCCGAACAAGCTATCGCCACTCTGCAAAATCTTGGGCAATCCTGTGTGCGAGTGGAAGCCGGGCCAGAATTTGCCCAGTTGAGTTCGACCCACTACCGCATCAATCCCACCAATCCGGAGCATTACCGGCGGTTGCTCACCTCGGTGCGGGAGAGCGGGGTTCGGATCGGCCGCATCCTCCACTTGTGGGCCTATTCTGAACCGTCGGGCGATTGGGAGAAAAACGGAAGCCTCACGCGTTCATTGGATGAGGGCGCTCACAGCTTATTGTTCGCGGTGCAGGCGCTCAACGACGAACCTGAGTCTTGGCGACCCTCAGAGCTGCTGGTGGTTGCCAGCCATGCGCAGAACGTAGAACCGGGCGATTCCCTGGACCCTGGGCGCGGGGCCGTGCTGGGGCTTTTGAAGACCGTTCCCCAGGAAACTCCATGGCTGGCGTGCAAGCATCTGGATCTGCAAGCCGCAGACGTTCGCCAGGATGCAGACGCGCTGCTGGCCGAAGTTCAGGCCGGCGCCTCAGACCGGGAAGTTGCATGGCGCGAGGGAAACCGTCTAGTGGCAAGGCTGCAAGCGCTGGATTTCCAAAAGAACCAGAAGCCGGCGCCCTTTAAGCAAGGTGGTTTCTATGTGCTCAGCGGCGGTCTGGGCGGAGTTGGAGTGCAGGTCGCCCGCTGGTTGCTGAAGAGTTATCACGCCCGTTTATTGATCCTCGGCCGCACTCCGCTGCCTGAACACCAAACCTGGCACGAGCATGTGGCCAGGGGCGGGGTTGTAGCGGAAAGGATTCAGGCCTTCCAGGAACTGGAACGGTTGGGCGAGGTTGCCTATGAAGCCGTGAACATCGGCGACTTCTCGGCGGTGCAGGCAGCGCTTGCGCGGACGCAGCAACGCTGGCAGGGTGAACTGGATGGTGTCGTTCACATGGCCGGCCTGTACGAAGAACGTCTTCTGAAGGAGGAAACTCCTGAGTCCTTCACTCGTGTGCTGGGGCCGAAGGTGAAAGGAGCGGTCGCACTGCATCGATTGCTGAAAGGCCGTCGGGACGCAATCTTTATTTCCTTCTCCTCGATCTACGGCTTTTTCGGAGGTTTCTCGATCGGGGCATACTCGGCAGCCAACGCGTTTCTGGATGCACTGGCGGAATACCAGCGCGGCCAGGGAATGCAGGGCCAGAGTCTGGCTTGGAGCATCTGGGACGATACCGGCATGAGCCGGGGGTTCGCCATGAAGCAGTTATCCCGGTCGCGCGGCTACTACAGCATGCTGCACGAGCAGGGGATCAACTCCCTGCGGGCGGCTTCGGCAGACGACTGCGCCTGCATCCTGGTTGGCCTCGACGCGGGCAAAGCGGCGATCCAGCGTCATCTGGAGAACGGCCCCCATGGATTGCAGGAGCTGACCGGGTACGTGGTGCCCTGCAATGGCGAAATTCCTGCTGTGGCTTTGAGCGAGATCTCCATCGCGGACCGCTTCGGCACGATCACACGCTGCCGATTGCAGCAGTTGGAAAAGATGCCGTTAACTGCAGCCGGAGAGGTCGACCGTCAACAGCTCGTGCTGCGCTTGCAGGAAAGCCAGGCCGGCGGCGAACCACCGCAAACCGAAGTGGAGAAGGCATTGGCTCAGCTCTGGTCAGAAGTATTGGGAGTCGAGCGAGTCAGCCGGAACGACAATTTCTTCGACCTCGGCGGACACTCGCTGGCGGCGGTGCAGATCACATTCAAGATTCGCCAGATGTTCGATGTGGACTTTCCCCTGAAGCTTTCTCTCGAGGCTCCCGTGCTGGGCGAACAGGCCCAACTGCTGGAGCAGAAGCTTCTGGAGCAGGCGGATAGCGCCGAACTGGAGAGGTTGATGGGTGAAATCGATCCTGCCTCTTGAACCAGGCGGGAGTGAAAGGTTCTCAAGCGTAAGCTGTTTTGGGGACTCTTCACCAACGGCGCAGATAAGGGCCCAACGGAAGATATGTCTGAGTCAGGAAGTCTGAAGAAGAGCACGATCGCAGTCACGGCAACCTTTACCGCCGAACCGCTGCAGGAACCGCTGGCCTTCTGGCTGCAGGAGCTGGGTCTTCCCTGTGAGATCAAGTTCTCCGCCTACAGCCAGGTGTTTCAGCAGTTGCTCGATCCGGCAGGCCTGTTGGGCGCCAATCGCGGCGGTCTGAACGTCGTTCTGGTGCGTCTGGAAGACTGGTGGCGCGACGCGGCTGAACCCGAACCCGGTCCCGGGCAGCAAACCGCCCGCCGCGAAAAGCTGCAAGGGCACGCTGACGAACTGATCGAGGCTTTGCAGGCGGCGGCCGCGCGCTCGCGAGTCCCTTACCTATTGTGTCTCTGCCCGGTCTCGCAGTGGGTCAAAACCGATCCTGTGCTGGCGGACATGCTGCAGCGCGTGGAGAGACACATCGTCCGGAGTCTGGAAGGTTCCAGCGGGATTTATGCGGTTACCCCGGCCCAAACCGCGGCTCTCTATCCCGTCTTTGGCTATGAAGACTTGCAGGCCGATAGCCTGGGCCACGTCCCCTACACCCAGGAATGGTTCCAGGCGATGGCCTCGATGATCGCTCGCCGTTTCTACCGGCTGCAGGCACCTCCGCACAAAGTTCTGGCGCTCGATTGTGATGAAACCCTGTGGCGTGGGGTGTGCGGAGAAGACGGCCCGCTGGGCGTGCGAGTGGACGCCAAATGTCGCAGCCTGCAGGAATTCGCGATGGCACAACGCGAGGCCGGCATGGTTCTGTGCCTGTGCAGCAAAAATAACGAAGAAGATGTGTGGCGGGTGTTCGAGCAAAACCCGGACATGCTGCTCAAACGCGAACACATTGTCATTTCGCGAATCAACTGGCAGCCAAAATCGGAGAATCTACACGGACTCTCGCGCGAGCTGCAGCTCGGACTCGACAGCTTCGTCTTTCTCGATGACAGCGGCCTGGAGTGCGCAGAAGTGGAAGCCCGATGTCCGCAGGTGCTGGCCTTACGGGTTCCGGAGTCGGAAGAGGACCTTACGCACCTGCTCTCTCATGCCTGGGCGTTCGATCACCTGAACGTCACCGCGGAAGACCGGAAGCGCAGCGATCTGTACGCGGAGGAGGTGAGGCGCGAACAGTTACGCAGGCAGTCTGTGACGCTTGAGGATTTTCTCGCCGGCCTGGAACTTACGATTGACATCGCTCCCCTGGAAAGGTCCGGCGTGGCGCGGGTCGCCCAATTAACCCAGCGCACCAACCAGTTCAACTTCACAACCACCCGATGTTCGGAGAGCGAAGTGGAGGCTGCCCGCATCAGCGAGACCAGCGAGTGGCTGACGGTGCGGGTGAAAGACCGCTTCGGAGATTACGGACTAGTGGGTGCGCTCCTTTACAGCCGTGGTCCAAAGTTTCTGGAAGTGGAGAATGTGCTTCTGAGCTGCCGCGCTCTCGGCCGGCACGTGGAACACCAGATGCTGTCGCATCTCGACGCCCTGGCGCAGAAGCAGGGTATCGCCTACGTTCGCATCCGATTCGTTCCCAGCGCGAAGAACAAACCGGCGCGTGAGTTCCTCGAAAGCCTGGGGGCCAACTTCGACAAGCCCGAGGGAAGCTCATATTCCCTGGCGTTTCCAGCAGGCCGGGTTACCCAGCTGTGCGCGAAAGCGCGGCCAGCGCAGGCGGCGAGCGAGACCACGGAAGCCACGGTGGAGACAGCGGCCCCGCCGGCCGGCAAGACGGGCGCGCAAGTCCTGAAGCGCATCGCGCTCGACCTCGACCAGCCGGGCAAAATCTCGAAAGCCATCGAGGCGACTCGTCCGGTTCGCCGCCGGGGAGAGGATCTCTACGTGGCTCCCCGCGGCTCATTGCAGGAATCGCTGGCGACGCTGTGGGCAAGCGAGCTTAAGATGGACAGAGTTGGGGCCGAGGACAACTTTTTCTCCCTGGGGGGGCATTCACTGCTGGCGATGCGAATCGTCGCTGCGGTGCGGGACCGTTTCAACGTAGGATTTTCTCTGGAGGCCTTCTTTCAGGCTCCAGTTCTGAGCGCCCAGAGCCAACGGGTGGAAGAGATGCTTCTGGAGAATGCGGACGGAGCGGAACTGGAACGCTTAATGGCCGAAATGGATGAAGAGGCCGAGGGCCAGGGAAGATCCCAGGCTGCTTCCGCGGCGGAGAAACGTCATTTTCGGGGGACCGCGTGAGTCAAAAGGACACCACAAATCTCAATGAACGGTTGAGCCGGCTTTCGCCGGAGCAGCGAGCGCAGCTGGCCATGCGACTTTCGGCGGCCAAGCAATCGAAGGCCAGCGCCAGCACCGTGGCACTTCCGCAGGCGCGGGTAGACCCCGCCAACCGCTACGAACCGTTTCCGCTGAGCGACATTCAGCAGGCGTACTTGATCGGAAGTTCGGAGAGCATGGAGTTGGGCAATATCTCGTGCCTGACCTATTTTGAGATCGAATTGGCGGAGTGGGATCATGCCCGCTTCGATCTCGCGCTCTCTAAACTGATCGCCCGGCATGAAATGTTGCGTTGTATCGTGTTGCCGGAGGGACGGCAGCAGATTCTGCGGGAAACGCCTGCCTACCATGTAGAAACGCTGGACTGGCGCCGCCTGGACGCCGCGCAGGCCGACGCCAGGCTGGCAGAAACCCGCGCCCGCCTGTCACGCAAGTCGCACGTTCCGGATTGCTGGCCGCTCTTCGATTTCTACGTCTCTCTGCTTTCCGATGGGCACAGCCGGCTGCATGTCACCATTGACCTGCTCATCGCCGACGGACGAAGTTTGGAGATCATCTTCGCCGAGCTGGCGCAGCTCTACCACAATCCGGAGATTCAGCTGCCACCGCTGGAACTCACCTTCCGCGACTACCTGATCGCACTGGACGGGTTGCTCGAGGCCGAGAGCTTCCGGCAGTCTCGTGACTATTGGATGAAACGCCTAGCCAGCCTTCCTCCGGCGCCGGAATTGCCACTGGCAAAAAATCCCTCCGCCGTTCACCCGGTCTTCAAGCGCCGCCAGATGAGGATTGAACCCAGGCTGTGGCAGAGTCTGAAAGAAAAGGTGCGCCGCGCCAACCTGACGCCGCCGGGAATCGTGCTGGCGGTGTACGCGGAAATTCTGGCCATCTGGAGCAAAACGCCGCACTTCACCCTGAACCTCACGCTGTTCAACCGCCTTCCGCTGCATGAGCAAGCCAACGACATCGTAGGCGATTTCACTTCCGTGAACCTGCTGGAAGTGGATAACTCGCGCCCCGAACCGTTCACGGAGCGGGCCAAGCGCACCCTGTCGCAGCTTTGGCAGGATTTGAATTACCGCTACTTCAGCGGGGTTCGCGTGATTCGCGAACTCAGCCGCGCCCAGGGTACCGGCCCCAAGGCGATCATGCCGGTGGTATTCACCAGCCTGCTCGATCTGGGGGCGGAATCAGGCGGCCCCAGTTCCGCCGATCGCCTGGGCAAGAGGATTTATGGCATCAGCCAGACTCCCCAAGTGTGCCTGGATTTCGTTGTCCATGAAGACCGCGGCACGCTGGTGGTCAGCATCGACGCCATCGACGAGTTATTCCCGGCCGGATTACTCGACGAGTTCTTTGTCGCGGCGCAGTCCCTGCTCACCCAGCTGGCAACGGATGACAGCGCCTGGAACCGGAGCCTGGCGGAAAATACCCGCCGCCTATTGCCCCAGGCCTATCTGGAGATGCTGGCGCAGGTGAATCACACCGAAGCTGCGGTCAGTGACGAATTGCTGCACACCCCGTTTCTGAGGCAGGTGGATCAGCGCCCGTCGCAGATCGCAGTGTGCACGCCCGCCCGGGAACTCACCTACAGCGAAGTGTACCGGCGGGCCTGTCGCGTCGAAGAAGAACTGCTGCAACGCGAAGTGAAGCCCAATCAGTTCGTGGCTGTGGTGATGGAAAAAGGCTGGGAGCAGGTGGTGGGTGTGCTGGGAATCCACTTTGCCGGCGGCGCTTACATGCCTGTGGATCCCGACCTTCCAGGAGAGCGGCAGCGCTATTTGATCGAGAACGGCGACGTGAAAGTGGTCTTGGCGCAATCCGCGGTGGCGCAGCGGCTGAGCGTCCCCGAAGGGGTTGACGTCGTATTCGTGGACAAACTGGAACCGGGCGAAGCCGGCGCGACGGCCCCACGCAGACGGCAGAAACCCGAAGATCTGGCCTATGTAATCTACACTTCGGGTTCCACCGGACTACCGAAGGGCGTCATGATTGACCATCGCGGTGCGTTGAATACAGTGCTCGATATCAATCGCCGTTTCGCCGTCGGCCCGCAGGACCGCGTGCTCGCGCTTTCGCGCCTGAATTTCGATCTCTCCGTCTATGACATTTTCGGCCTGCTGGCGGTGGGCGGCACGATTGTGATGCCCGCTCCCGAGCTGGCGCAGGATATTCCCCACTGGGCGCACCTGGTGGCCTCGCGCAAAGTCACTCTCTGGAACACGGTGCCCGCGCTCATGCAGTTGCTGGCGGATGAAGTAGGACGAGGAGAAAAGATCGGCCAGTCACTGCGCGTCATCATGATGAGCGGCGACTGGATTCCAGTGCCGCTTCCTGGCCAGTTGCGGAAAATTCTACCGAAGGCACAAATCATCAGCATGGGTGGCGCGACCGAAGCTTCCATCTGGTCCATTATGTATCCCATCGAGAAGGTCGATCCGAACTGGAAGAGCGTCCCCTACGGCAAGCCGATGACCAACCAGACGTTCCACGTGCTCAGCCACGTCCAGGCGCCGTGTCCGGCGTGGGTGCCGGGCCAGCTCTATATCGGCGGCATCGGGCTGGCGAAGGGATATTGGAAGGACGAAAAGAAAACTAATTCGCACTTCGTGAAGGATGCCGTCACCGGAGCGCCTCTCTATCGCACCGGCGACTGGGGCCGCTACCTGCCCGACGGCAACATCGAATTCCTCGGACGCGAAGATTCGCAGGTCAAGGTTCAGGGATACCGGATCGAGTTGGGAGAAATCGAAGTCAAGCTGCAGGACTGCGAGGGCGTGGAGAGCTGTGTGGTGATCGTGCGTGAGGATCAGCCCGGCGAAAAGCGGCTGGTGGGCTATGTCGTGCCCAAGCCGGGAGTAACGCTCGACACTGCCGCCATCCGCGAACACCTTCGCACCAAGCTGGCCGAGTACATGGTGCCGGCGGCTATTGTGGTTCTCGATCGCATTCC
>Ga0335085_10017992_pt1 | contig 10168 bp, 8 predicted proteins | sample Lox_Sample_45_FD_206712 | JGI IMG/M metagenome (GOLD analysis project Ga0335085, IMG submission 206712) | Soil microbial communities from Loxahatchee National Wildlife Refuge, Florida, United States - Lox_Sample_4.5 | ecosystem: Environmental > Terrestrial > Soil > Wetlands | place: USA: Florida... | reverse complement strand
CCGGCGGCCGACGACACGCCGCGCGGCAACGGGCCGGCCGCGTACTACCGCGCGCCCGGAGCGGCGGGCACGATCGGCGTGATCACGCCGATGACCCACACCTACTGCGGCAGCTGCAACCGCGTCCGGCTCACCGCCGACGGCCGGCTGCGCACCTGCCTGTTCGGGACGCACGAGGTGAATTTCCGTGACGCGCTGCGCCGTGGCGAACCGCTCGCACCGCTGTTCGACGCGGCGCTGGCAGGCAAGCCCGCCGAGCATCACCTGCTGGCGATGGACGCGGGCGGGCTGCGGGCGCTGTCGCAGGTCGGGGGCTGAACAGGAGGGCGTCCGCTGGGGCTGCACGTCGCGCTGATCGAACCCGCCATCGCGCCCAACACCGGGAACATCGCCCGGCTGTGCGCCGCCACGGAAACGTCGCTCCATCTCATCGAGCCGCTCGGGTTCTCGCTGGACGACCCGGAGGTGCGGCGCGCGTCGGTCCACTACATCGACGACGTGGACCTGTGGGTCCATCCGTCGTGGCGGCATTTCCGCGAGGCGATCGCGCGGGAGCGCTGCTACTACTTCTCGGCGCACGGCGGGCAGTCGCTGTGGGAGGCGCGCATTCCCGACGGCGCGGTGCTCGTGTTCGGGAACGAGCCGCAGGGCATGCCGCAGCGCATTCTGGAGAAGCATCCGGAGCGCGTCTATCGGATTCCGATGCGGGGCCCGGTCTCCAGCCTTAATTTGTCTACCGCGGTGGGCATCGTGCTGTACGACGTTTTACGCGAGCACTGGAGAAACGGCTTTGGACAAGATCACGGTCGTCGGAGCGGGTAACGTCGGCGCCACCACGGCGCAGCGGCTGGCGGAGAAGGCGCTGGCGCGCACGGTCGTCATGGTGGACGTGGTGGACGGCGTCCCGCAGGGCAAGGGGCTCGACCAATGGGAATCGGCCCCCATTGAAGGGTTCGACTCACGCATCGTGGGCAGCAACGGATACGGCGAAGCGGCGGGGAGCGAGCTGTTCATCGTGACCGCCGGTATCGCCCGCAAGCCGGGGATGAGCCGCGAGGACCTGCTCAACACCAACGTCAGCATCGTCAAGTCGGTCGCGCAGGAGATCAAGAAGTGCGCGCCCGACGCCATCGTGATCGTAGTGAGCAATCCGCTCGACACGATGTGCTACGTGATGAAGGAAGTCCTCGGTGCGCCGCGGGAGCGCGTGCTGGGGATGGCGGGGGTGCTCGACACCGCCCGGTTCCGGTCGTTCATCGCCGAAGCCCTGGACGTCTCGGTCGAAGACATCCAGGCGATGGTGCTGGGCGGCCACGGCGACACCATGGTGCCGCTGGTGAGCTACACGACCGTCAGCGGCATCCCCATCACGCAGCTCCTCAAGGCCGACGTGCTCGAGAAGCTGGTGGACCGCGCACGCAACGGCGGCGCGGAGATCGTGTCGTACCTCAAGACCGGCTCGGCCTACTACGCGCCCTCGGCCGCGGCCGTGCAGATGGCGGAGTCGATCGTGAAGGACAAGAAGCGGGTGCTGCCGTGCGCCGCGTGGCTCCAGGGCGAGTACGGCTTCCGCGACATCTTCCTCGGCGTGCCCTGCAAACTCGGCCGCAATGGGCTGGAGCGGGTCATCGAGGTGGAGCTGTCGAGCGCCGAGCGGGTGGCGTTGGGCAAGTCGGCCAAGGCGGTGCAGGAGACGATCGCGCAAGTGAAGCTCTAGCCGCGTCCTTGACCGCCCGGTCGCGCGGCGCTAGCGTGGCGCGGCATTCCCGGCGTATCCCGGTTCACAGGAGGCGGCGCATGGCCAGGATCAACATGGGGCGCGTCATCGGAGGCGGCATCGTCGCGGGGCTGGTGCTCAACGTGACGGACTGGCTGATCAACGGCGTGTGGCTCCAGCAGACGTGGAACACCGCGATGGCGCACCTCAACCAGGCCCCGATGACCGGTGCCGAGACGGGGTGGTTCATCGCGATGGACTTCGTCGTCGGGATTCTCGGCATGTGGTTGTACGCCGCCATCCGGCCGCGGTTCGGCCCGGGCCCGAAGACGGCCATCTGCGCCGCACTCGCCACGTGGGCAATGTTCGCCTTCGCCCCCGCGATCGGGATGTGGGGCATGCACCTCTTTCCGCATCGGCTCCAGGGCATCACGACCGCGCTCTACATCGTGCAGCTCGTGCTCGCGATGCTGGCCGGCGGCAAGCTCTACAGCGAGGACGCCGCGGCCGCCTAGCCGAACGGCTACTATCGAAGGATCGGACGCGCCGGGACCGCGGGTTCCGGCGCGCTTTCGTTGGGCGAAATCGGTCTTGCGGAGTTCCCTGAAGTCGCATATCCTGCGCCGTTCCTAACGCCGATAGGCTGCACGGCAGCACTCACTCCCCGATCCCTTGAGGAGGGACGCATGGTACGTGTGTCATATCCGAGACAGCTGCTCGGGGCGCTGGCCCTGACGGGCGTGCTGCTGACCGCCGGCTGTGCATCCGGCGGCGGTGGCCACATGACCGGAGCCAGCGCGGGCACGGCCGAAGTGGTCATCTTCAACAACAGCAACGAAACGGTCTATCGGATCTTCATGAGCCCGGCGACCGACGACAGCTGGGGCCCCGACCAGCTGGGCAACGACGTGCTCGCCGTCGGCAGCAGCTTCCGGCTTACCGGCATCGCGCCGGGGGACTGGGATTTGAAGATCGTGGACCGCAGCGGCAACCACATGGAATTCCGCCATCAGCGGCTGCGCGCCGGCCGTGTCTACACCCTGAAGGTCGAGTCGTCGGGCTGGACCGCGGGCGGCTGACGCGATCGCGACACAATGCAAGGCAACGGGGGCGGCCGCTGACCGGCGCCCCCGTTTTTCGTGCGGGCTCGCTCGCGCCGGCAGGTCTCAGCCCGGGCGACCGGCCGACGTGGCTTGGCGCGAGGCGTCGAGCACCTCGCGAACCTTGTGCGACAGCGCGGCGACGGCGAAAGGCTTCTCGAGCAGGAACGTGCCCGGCTCCGATGGCCCGTAATGCTCCATCAGGTCGGCCGTGTATCCGGACATATACAGCACCGGCAGGGCGGGGCGCCGGGCATGTAGCTCGTCGGCCAGCGCGCGGCCGCTCTTGCCCGGCATGACCACGTCGGTCATGAGCAGGTCGACGTTCTGGCCCTCCGTGTCGAACATCCGCGCCGCCTCGTCCGCGCCGGCGGCCACCAACACGTGGTAGCCGCTTTGCTCGAGAGCGCGCCGAGCGACCGCTCGGACGGAGGCGTCATCCTCCACGAGCAGGACCGTCTCGTGGCCCTTCGGCGCAGGTAGCTCCGGTGCGGCCGTGCGTTGCGTGGCCTGGGCGGCAGCGAAGGGCAGGGAGACATGAAAGGTGGTGCCGCGGCCCGGCTCGCTGTCGACGGTGACGAATCCACCCGACTGCGTCACGATGCCGTAGACGGTGGCCAGCCCCAGACCCGTACCGCTGGCTTTGGTGGTGAAGAACGGCTCGAACACGCGTGCCATCACGCTGGGCGGCATGCCGATCCCGGTGTCGGACACCGACAGCTCAACCCAGCGCCCCGAGCGGGCGCCCGGCGTCACGGCGGCGCGCGCGGCGTCGATGTCGGCGCGCCGGGTGGCCAGCGTCAGGCTGCCGCCGTCGGGCATCGCGTCGCGCGCGTTCACGCACAAGTTGACGATGATCTGCTCCAGCTGCCCGCGGTCGGCGACGATCGTGGCGGGGCCTTCGCCGCGCTCCACGCGCAGCACGATATCCTCGCCGATCAGCCGGCGCAGCATTTTCTCGAGGTCCGCCAGGACGACGTCGAGGGCCAAGGTGGTCGGCTGGAGCACCTGACGGCGGCTGAACGCCAGCAGCTGCCGGGTCAGATTGGCCGCGCGGTCGGCGGCGTCGCGAATCTGCTCCGCGTCGGTGCGCCGGCTGTCGGCCGCGGCGAGGTCGTCGAGCAGGAACTGCACGTTGGCCTTGATGACGGTCAGCAGGTTGTTGAAGTCGTGCGCCACGCCGCCGGCCAGCTTGCCCACCAGCTCCATCTTCTGCGACTGGAGGTACTGCGCTTCGAGCTCGGCGCGCTTGGTCTCATCCCGCGCGTTCACCACAATGCCCCCGACATTCGGGTTGTCGAGGAGGTTGGTGGCCGTGGAATCGATGTGGAGCCACGAGCCGTTCTTGTGGCGCAGGCGGGTTTCGACGCGCGTCAGGCGCGACGGATCGGCCAGCGCGGCCGCGAACGCCTCGCGTGTCCTCGGCACGTCGTCGGGGTGCACGAACGCGAAGGCGTCGACGCCCGTTGCCTCCGCCATGGTGTAGCCGAGGATCCGCGTGAACGAGGCACTGGCGTACCGGATCACGCCGGTGGCTTCGATGATCAGAATGATGTCTCCAGAGTGCTCGATGAGGGCGCGGTAGTGGGCCTCGCTGTAGGCCAGCGCTTCCTCCGCGCGGCGCCGCTCGGCCTCCGCCATGTCGCGGTCGGTGACGTCCCGCGAGTTGACCACGATACCGGCGACGTTGGGGTCCGCGAGCATGTTGTGCCCCACGCCCTCGAGCACGCGCCACGAACCGTCGGCGCGCAGGTAGCGGAACTCGACACGCACGGACAGCGACGGGTCCGCGAGCACCTGCTGCATCGCCCGGCGCATCTTCGGCTGGTCGTCGGGATGAATGAACGCGAACACGTTCTCACCGTTGCGACTCGTGCCCAGGATGCGCTTGGTCGACGGGCTGGCGTAGCGAATCGTGCCGTCGGGGCCGATGATCGTGATGATGTCGCTGGCGTTCTCGATCAACGACCGGAACTGGGCTTCCTGCGCTTTGAGTGTACGCTCCGCGTTCTTTCGCTCCGTGATGTCCCGGAAGTACCACACCCGGCCGTAGTAGTGCCCGTCCGCTCCGAACATCGGAGCCGAGTACCGGTCGAACGTGCGACCGTCCTTGAGCGCGATCTCCTCTTGGCTCTTTTCGTCGCGGTGCTCGTAGAGATACGCAACTCGGGCGACAAGGCCGGCAGGGTCCACCAGCCTGTCGAGGACAGATTTCAGCGCGCGTTCGTCGTCGCCTGCGCGGAGGACGTCGGGAGACACGCCCCACAGGTCCAGGAAGCGCTGGTTGTAGGAGACGATCCTCCCGCTTTCGTCCACCACGAGAATGCCGTCGAGCGAGGTCTCCTGTTGCGTCTTCAGCATCACGTTGCCGAAAGCGAGCGCCTCCTCCGCCGCCTTGCGCTCGGTGATATCGCGAGAGGTGACGACGATGCCTGTGACGTGCGGGTCCGCAAGGAGGTTCTGTCCCGTCGCCTCGAGCATCCGCCACGACCCGTCCGCACGACGGAACCGAACTTCGACGGTCGGACGCAGCCTTGGGTCCTGGCGGAGCGCCTCGAACGTCTCGCGAAGGCGGGGAAGGTCGTCCGGATGGATCGAGTCGAAAACGTTCTGACCTACCCGCTCGCCGCCGAGCAGCCGCCTGGCAGAGGGGCTTCCGTACAGGAACGTACCGTCCGGCCCGATGACGCTGATCATGTCGGTCGCGTTTTCGGTCAGCGCACGGAAGTACGCTTCCTGGCGCTTCAGCGCCTCGAGCGCCTCCCGTCGTTCCCGCCGCATGCGGGCTTCATCGAGTTCGCGGGCCACCGCGGGCGCGAGTCGCGCGAGCCTGGATTTGAGGATGAAGTCGTGCGCGCCCGCCTGAAGGCTCGCCACGGCGGTCTCTTCGCCGATGGTGCCGGAGACGAGAATGAAAGGCAGGTCGAGATTGAACTCGCGAAGCACAGCCAGTGCCGCCGGAGCGTTGAAGTGCGGCATGCGATAGTCGGAAATGATGATGTCCCACGACCGGTCCGCCAACGCGCGCCGCATGGTCTCCGCGGTCTGCACCCGCGTCCAATCGACCGGATAGCCGGCGCGCCGCAGCTCCGCGAGGACCAACAGCGCGTCGTCCTCGGAGTCCTCGACGATCAAGACACGCAGTGGCTCGCTCATGCAGGCGTCGCGGCCGGCGACACGTTCAGCACCAGCCAGTACAGGCCGAGCTGGCGCGCCGCCTCGAGAAACTGGTCGAAGTCCACCGGTTTGCGGACGTAGCTGTTCGCGCCGATCTCATAGCTCGCAGCCAGGTCGCGCTCCTCGTTGGACGACGTGAGAATGACCACCGGCAGGGCCCGGGTCCGCGCGTCCTTCCGGATGCGCCGCAGGACCTCGAGGCCGTCCACCTTGGGAAGCTTGAGGTCGAGGAGCACCACCTGCGGCGGCACGGGATCCCGGCCGGCCCAGCGTCCCTGACAGAACAGGAAGTCGAGCGCCTCGGCGCCGTCGCGGGCGACCTCGATGGGATTGGCGACGTTCGCCTTGGTCAGCGCGCGCACCGTGAGGGCTTCGTCGTCCGGGTTGTCTTCGACCAGCAAAATGACGCGCTTCGCGGGGCTCATGATGCGTTCCTCACTCCAGGGTGAAGGACACCGCGGTGCCCTTGTCTACGGCCGACTCGGCCCATGCGCGGCCGCCATGACGGCCGACGATCCGCGCCACCGTCGCCAGGCCGATGCCGGACCCGGGGAACTCGTCCTGGCGGTGCAGGCGCTGGAAGGGCGCGAACAGTTTGTCGGCGTAGGCCATGTCGAATCCGGCGCCGTTGTCGCGCACCACCCACGCCCGGACGCCGTTGTGCTGCTCCGCGCCGAAGGAGATGCTCGCGTCCGGGCGCGCGGTGGTGAACTTCCAGGCGTTGCCCAGCAGGTTTTCGAGGGCGATGCGGAGCAGCGCCGGATCGCCCTTGGCGCTGAGGCCGCTCTGGATGGACACGGACACGGCGCGGCCCGGATCGGCCTCGCGCAGCTCGGCCACCACCGACGTGGCCAGCGCGGTCAGGTCTACCGGCTCGCGACGCAACTCGACCCGGCTGACGCGCGACAGCTTCAGCATGTCGTCGATCAAATGCCCCATGCGTTGGCTCGCCGCGCGCATCCGATGCAGGTGCTGCCGGCCTTCATCGCCCAGCGGACCGGCGAAGTCCTCCAGCAGGATCTTGCCGAAGCCGTCGATGGATCGCAGCGGCGCGCGGAGGTCGTGCGATACCGAGTACGCGAATGCCTCGAGCCCACGATTAGCTTCGGCCAGCTCGGCGGTGCGTTCGGCGACCCGGCGCTCGAGGTCCGCGTTGAGCGCGCGAATGGCGTCGGCCGCCTTCGCCTGCTCCTTGAAGTAGCGCGCGCTCCGTTGCCGCCACGTCCAGGCCACCGCCGCGCCGGCGCCGGTTACCAGGAAGGCGACCAGGAGCGCCAGGCTCCACAGCCGTTGGCGGAGCGGGGCGTACGCTTCCGACAGGTCCGTCTTAGCGATGATGAACCACGGTGACCCGGGAATGCCGCGCAGCGCCGCAACCACGCGCGCGCCGTGGTAGTCGGTGCCCTCCAGCAGTCCTTCATGCCCCAGCACGGCGCTGACGGCCGGCACGTCGAGCTTGGTCAGCGGGATGCGCAGGTTCAGCGCCGCGTCGGGCCGGAAACGCAGAGGGTTGAGGAAGACCACGTCCCTCCCGTCGCGCCCTATGATCAGCGTTTCGGACGTCCGGCTCGGGACAGGCCATCGCTCGACGGCCGGGTAGAGATGCAAAGCGGGATCGATCCGCAGTACCAGGACGCCCACCGGGCGGCCACCCTCGAGCGCGCCGGTGATGGGCGCGATGACGGCAAGGGACGGACTGCCGCCAGGCGCATCGCGGTAGAAACCGAGGAACGTCTCCTTGCCGGACCGCAGCGCCGCCTCGGCCGCCGCCACTACGACCGGACTCGGCGCTTCGCGTGTGTCGGGAGCCGCCAGCCGCTCCGCGCCCCGGTCGTCAAGAAGGACCAGGCGGTCGTATTGCTCTCCTTCCTGAGCCAGGGTGAGCCAGGCGCGCAGCAGCCGCTCCGCCTGTGCATCACGCGGATTCCTGAACCAGCGCGTGACCAGCGCGGCGAACACCGGATTGCGCCGGCGCACGTCGCCGTCGGCCATGCGCTCCGCGCGCCAGTTCAGCAGCTCGCGGACCTTGAGGTTGGCGACGGCCGACAGCTCCCGCTCAACCTGCGTGCGGTACTGGGCCTCGACGCGGCGGTAGCCGACGTAGCCCGCCGCGACGATGCCCGCAGCCAGGATGCCGAAGGCCACGAACAGGGCCCGCGGCGTGGGCTCCGTGTCCGGCGATGAAGCGCTCGTCGAAGCATCCATCCGAGCGATGTGCACCCCCCCGCAGACGACGAACGATGCCGGCCCGGCGGCAGAGCCGACGGGCCGGAGTGACGTCACGCAACACGCCAACGTTAGGGGCGAAGTGTTAAGGTAAGGATGAAGATCTGGTGAAGGCGTGGGAGAAGTTGCGGATCCCGCAGGTCGAAGCGGTCAACAGACTTACCCGCCGCCGCCCTCGCCCGCAGAGGGGTCGCGGCGCCCCACCATCAGGGATGACCTGATGTACTCCGCGTTCATTCTGGCGATGAAGGGCATCGTTATGCCCTTTGGGCAGGCCGCTTCGCACTCGCCGTGGTTGGTGCAGGTGCCGAACCCCTCGGCGTCCATCTGCGCCACCATCTTGATGACGCGCGCGTCCCGTTCGGGTTGGCCCTGCGGCAGCAGCGCCAGGTGCGACACCTTGGCCGCGGTAAACAGCATGGCCGAGGCGTTGGGGCACGCCGCCACGCACGCGCCGCAGCCGATGCATGCCGCGGCGTCCATGGCGAGGTCGGCGTTCTCCTTGGCGATGGGGATGGCGTTGCCGTCGGGCGCGCTGCCGATCGGCGCCGAAATGAAGCCGCCGGCGGCGATGATCCGGTCGAACGCCGAGCGGTTGACGACGAGGTCCTTGACGACGGGGAAGGCGCCGGCGCGCCAGGGCTCGAGCGTGATCTCTTCGCCGTCGGCGAAGCTGCGCATGTGAAGTTGGCAGGTTGTGGTGCGCGGGCGCGGGCCGTGCGGCCGCCCGTTGATCACGATGCCGCAGGTCCCGCAGATGCCCTCGCGGCAGTCGTGGTCGAAGGCGATGGGATCTTCGCCCTTCGCCACCAGGCTCTCGTTGACCACGTCGAGCATCTCGAGGAACGACATGTCGGGCGAGATGCCCGGCGCATCGTACCGGACGAAGTGGCCGGGCGTCCTGGCGTTCGGCTGGCGCCACACGTGGAGCGTGAGGTTCACTTGTAGCTCCGCGTGGCGAGGTGGGTGTACTCGAATGCGAGCGGCTCTTCATGGCGCAGCGGGGCGCGGTCGTCGCCCTGATGCTCCCACACGGCCGCGTGGCAGAAGCGCTCGTCGTCGCGCTTGGCTTCGCCGTCGGCGGTCTGGTATTCCTCGCGGAAGTGGCCGCCGCACGACTCCTCGCGGGCCAGCGCGTCGCGCACCATCAGCTCGCCCAGCTCGAGGAAGTCGGCGACCCGGCCCGCCAACTCGAGCTGCTGATTCAGCTCGCCCGGCTCGCCCGTGACGTTCAGGTTCTGCCAGAACTCCTTGCGGAGCGCCGGCAGCTTCTGCAGCGCCGTCTCCAGGCCGGCGCGGTTGCGCGCCATGCCGCAGTACTCCCAGGTGATGTTGCCCATCTCGCGGAAGAAGCTGGTCGGCGAGCGCTTGCCTCTGACGCCAAGCAGCCGTGCGATCCGCTCGTCCACCGCGGTGCGCGCGGCGCGCGCTTCGGGATGGTCGTCGGGCGGGGCGCCGGGCTTCACGCCGGCCAGATAGTTGCTGATGGTGTACGGAATGATGAAGTAGCCGTCGGCGAGCCCCTGCATGAGCGCGCTGGCGCCGAGCCGATTGGCGCCGTGATCGGAGAAGTTGGCTTCGCCGAGCACGAACAGGCCGGGGATGGTGCTCATGAGGTTGTAGTCCACCCACAGGCCGCCCATGGTGTAGTGGCTGGCGGGGTAGATGCGCATCGGCACCAAGTAGGGATTCTCGGCCGTGATGCGCTCGTACATCTCGAACAGGTTGCCGTAGCGCTCGCGGATGGCGGTCTCGCCCAGCCGCCCGATCGCGTCCGTGAGATCCAGGTACACGCCGCGGCCGCCCGGGCCCACGCCGCGCCCTTCGTCGCACACCCGCTTGGCGGCGCGCGAGGACACGTCGCGCGGCGCGAGGTTGCCGAAACTCGGGTAGATGCGCTCGAGGTAGTAGTCGCGGACGGCCTCCGGGATGCTGCGCGGCGGCTTGC
>Ga0335085_10017991_pt1 | contig 10168 bp, 11 predicted proteins | sample Lox_Sample_45_FD_206712 | JGI IMG/M metagenome (GOLD analysis project Ga0335085, IMG submission 206712) | Soil microbial communities from Loxahatchee National Wildlife Refuge, Florida, United States - Lox_Sample_4.5 | ecosystem: Environmental > Terrestrial > Soil > Wetlands | place: USA... | reverse complement strand
CCCAATCTGGAAGCGCAATAGCGGGGGACAAAATGGTTTCGAAGCAGGACGTCCTGAACCTGATGAACGAAGCCGACGCCGTTTACCTGGCGACGATCGGCGAGACGGGGCCGCGCATCCGTGCGCTGGTCAACCTGCGGCGGGCGGACCGCTATCCCGGCCCAGCCAGGATCTGCCGCACAGACGATTTCACCGCATTCCTGGCCACCTCGACCGCGTCCGACAAGGTGCGCGAGATGCGCACCAATCCCGCGGTGGCGCTCTACTATTGCGACACGGACCGCTTTCAGGGCGTGACGCTCAACGGTCGCGCCGAGGTGCTCGATGACGCCGAATTGAAAGAGACGTTGTGGAACCAGGACTGGCGCGTGTACTGGCCTCAGGGCGCCGCCGATCCCGACTACGTCGTGGTGCGCATCAAGGCCGATGCGGTCGGCGGCTGGTGGAGCGGCGCGCCGTTCCGGCTCGATGTCGCATGACCCCGGCACGCCAGGGCGGATTTCTGATCGCCAAGGTGCACCAGGCGGCAGGACGCATCTTCGCACGCATGCTGCGCGAGCACGGCATGGAGATCCACCCGGCGCACGGCCGGATCTTATACGTGCTTTGGCAGGAAGGTCCCATGGCCATCCACGACCTGGCGCGGCGGGTTTCTCTCGGCAAATCGACCCTGACCAGCGCGCTCGATCGCCTGGAGGCCTCCGGCGAGGTGATGCGGGTGCGCTCCGACGACGACCGGCGCAAGATCGTCATCCGGCTCACGCCCCAGACGAAGGAGACGAAGAAGCTCTACGAGGAAGTCTCGCGCACCATGACCAGGTTGTTCTATCGCGGCTTCACCGACGGGCAGATCGCACGTTTCGAGCAGGACCTGGCGAGCATCCTAGCAAACCTGGAGGATTGACGAAAACGGGAACGGCGGCGCGAAGGCAGCGGCTCCTGCCCGATCACGCCTAATCAGGCGCCGGCGTGCGGCAACCGCCGCGCAGACACCCACAACCGCGTCATGCCGTTGGCGAACGAGGAACGCACGCCCCGCGACAGGCGCCAGCCGCGCCGCCGCTCCGCGGCCAGACCGGCGAGCACGATTGCCGCCACGGTTATTGCGGCTGCAGCGAGGTCAAACCAATCGAACATCGCCCCATCGGTCGGATGCACCGGATTGCTCCTTCGGTCCCAATCAGAACAGCGACAACGCAAACAGGACGACCGGTCCCACCGTGAGCCCGGTCACCAGCGACGCGATCAATACGAGGACAAACACTCTGCCAGGCCGGCCGCTCCGCGGTACCGGCCCGGCCAAGACCGCCGTCCTGAACGACATGCCTTGGCCCGCCTTTGCGATACACGGAATGGTTGCACCAGATTCGCGTTGCAATCAAGCTCCGCCTGCAGTGCGGCGCCGTCGCTCCTGTTGATAGTTGGCACATACGAATCGCCCAATCAGGCCGGGACGATTCGGACCGCAAACAGAAACGGTGGCGCCGGAAAACGCCGCCGTGGTCCTGCGTTTCGTCCGAGTCAAGGGGCGTGATTTCGAGGTTCGCACCCTTACCGATATCGGCCGTTTGGCGAACCTGCAAACCAAGACGACACCAGGATTCAATGAGTTGCTGGTGTCCTTTCGATTCCGGAACTCGCAGCAAGCCGATATCGAGATGTGGCGAACTTCGGAATTACGACACTAAGCCGCGGAGCGGTCCATGTCGTCTGCCGGGTACCTCACCGGCCGGCGCGAAATGCGCGGCAGCGGCAGCACCACATCGGTTTTTTCGCCTTCGATCGCGGCGCGGCATTCGCCCTCGATCTCCTGCTCGGCGCGCAGCCAGTATTCGTCAGATCTGCCTTCCTGGCGGCCCTCGTGTTCCCAGATGGCGTAGCTGCGGATCCGGATCATGTCCAAGCGAGTGCTGGAGTACATTCTGGCCATGGCCCTCTCCTTTTTTTGTTTTTGCGCCGTTCTTCTTTGTCGCCCACCCTACCGCGCACGTGTGTCAGATGTATCGCGCCGCCGTGCGCAAAGTGCAAAATGATATTCTTTGAACATCGATCGTGCTGTTAGCGTGACCAGTGGAAGAAATCGCTGCGCTCCGCCAAAAGCGAAAAACGCCCTCGTCGAAAATGTCGCAGAGCTGATGAATCGAATGTGAATCTGTCACCGGTGTCAGATACCGCTCACTTGCGAAGCGCACAAAAACGCCCGTCATTGCTGGCTTTCAAGGCAGCGCGTGACTTCGACGTCTTCCTTGCCGCTGGCATACGCGACCCACAGCGCGCCGTTCCACACCACAGCCTTGGGATAGTGATAGCCGGGGCGCTTGAACCGGCCGGGATAGCGCACGGCGGGCGGAGGCCCGGCACGGACGACGAAGGCGCGGTCGAACAGGCGGCCGTCCCGGCTTAGGCTGACCACCAGCGGCGCGCGCAGCTTGTTTCCCGACGGCGCATTGACGAGGAACGCGGTGCCGTCCGGAAGATTGCCCGCACTCTGCTTGGCGCCGGAATCGGGCATGGTGGAAAGCGTGGGCGCTGTCCACGAAGCCCCGCGATCGCAGCTTTGCGAGGCGAGCTGGCGGAAGGTGGGCTGGCGGTCGCGAAATACCATCGCCAGGCAGCCGTCGGCGCGGCGGAACCAGGACGGTTCCAACTCCCGGCCCTTGCCCGCTTCCAGCGGCAGGTTCGCCATGGCGCCGCGCGTCCAGCCGGAAAGCCCGTGAGGATCGTCGGTGAAGAACGGCGTGGCGACGAGACCCTGCCCCAGGTGGAACGCGGCGACGATGCGCCCGCCGGGCAGGGCGTGCGGGTCTTGTTCGATGATGCCTTCGAGCGGTCGGCCGTCCGCACCGATGAGAGGCAGCGGCGCCGACCAGCGAATGGCGTCGTTGGAGGTCCGGTAATACGTCGTGCCGCCGGTGCGGTTGTTGCCGTTCCACACGTTGATGTAGGCCACCAGCGTCTTGCCGTCCGTCCACCAGCCGCCGCTCGTCGTCATGTACGGGCCCGGGTGCGTGAGCTCCGCCGGTTTCGACCAATGCTCGCCGTCGCTGCTCACGGCGACGACGACGTGCGTGTCGGGCGAGTCTTCGTCCTTGGCCGAGCTTTGCCACTGTGCATAGAGCCGGCCCTTGAACGGCATCAGCACCACGCCGTTGACGTAGTGGTCGCCGCGCGCACCCGCGCGGTGGATCGTGAAGGTCTGTGCGCCCGGCGCCGGCTTCAGGCCGAGGTCGTCCGGCCGAGCGAAATCGAACAGGTCGGGGGCCACGGAAAATGGCGGTTCCCCGCCAAACGCGACCACCGCGAACGCGGCGATGAGAACGGCCATCCCTGCACGGCGAACCATCCCGCCCCCATCGGGTTTGAATCGGGCGGGATGATATCACCGGTAGCTTGAGCGCCTTCGGTTTACTTCCTGCGGCGGCGGAGCGCGCCGAAGCCGGCCAGGCCGACACCCAAAAGCGCGATGGTCGCGGGTTCCGGCACGCCAGGGTTTCGAACCGCAACGGGATCGGCCGTGCCGGCGATGTCGAGCTGAAGGCCGGTGGGGCCGTCGTTGCCGTATTCGATGTAATTCGGGATCGCGATCTCGAGCGTGTTGAGACCGCCGACGAAACCGGACGTGATCGAAAGCGTCTCAAGGAAGCTCCAGGGATGGCTGGCGTCGAGCGAGCCGTCGAACACGTCGACACCGTTGAGATAGATCACAGCTTGATCGTCGGCCGCCATCTGCCCCGTGATCATGGCCGTCGCGGGGTTGAAGCCCGTCAGGTCGAACGTTGTCGTGTAGGTGAATGGACCGGGGCCGCCATAGGTGTTGGTGATGTTGCTGATCCACGACGACTCCGGCGTGTTGCCCACCCAGCCGACCGAAGCCGGCGAACCGATCACATAGGCGTTGCCGCCCGACACCGTGTAGTGCGGATCGATGGAGCCGCCCGACAGCGGGTTGCCCGATGCGTCGACGCCTGTGGCGAACAACGTCGGGATTGGAGCGGCCAGTGCCTGACCCATTGAAACGAAGCCGGCGCACGCGACGGCGGCCGCAAGATGCAAAATGCGCATGAACAACTCCCCGGAACCAATCTGCTTCCCGAGGAGCAACGGTCATGCCGTTGCAAGTTGACGTCGCGTGTTCAGGTTATTGCAACCTGACGGATTCTCAACTGACGCCACGGTGTCAACTTTATTTACAGAAACGGCGCATCAGGCGAACTTGCCCGATTTCGCCCATCCGCGCGGGGGCAGACGGCCGGCCTGGGCGCGCGCACCCCTCCACTCCTTCATCTCGGAAGGCTCGAAGGTTCGGTTGTTGCAGTCGGCAAGCCCGCTCTTCCAAGTGAACACCGTGGCGTCGAGCAATCCGCCGTCGTGGTACTTTTGCAGGCGCACGCCCTGCCCGCGCGCCATTTCCGGCACATCGCCAAGCCCGAAAACCAGCAGCTTGCGGTTCTCGCCGATGACGGCGACGCTGTCGCCCTCGACGAAGCGGCAAACGGCAGCCTCACCCGGCATCTTCACGTTCATCACGCGTTTGCCGTTCTTGGTCATGGCGACGGCTTCGTCTTCGTTCGTGATGAAACCATGGCCCGTCGTGGCGGCGAGCAGCAGCTTGCGTCCCTCGCAGTGGACGAAGGCGGCCACGAGATCGGCGTCCGGCGGCAGGTCGATGAAGGTGCGGATGGCTTCGCCGAGGCCGCGCCCGCCCGGCAGCTTCGAGCAATCGAGCGTGAAAAAGCGCCCGTCCGTGGAAAGCAGCATCAGCTTATCGGTGGTCTCGGCCTTGAGCCAGAAGCGGGCGCGGTCGCCCTCGCGGTACTTGACGGAATCGTTTTCGTCCTGATGGCCTTTAAAGGCGCGCACCCACAGCTTTTCCGAAAGGTCGATGGTGATGGGCTCGCGCTCGACCGTGCTTTCGATGGTGGTGGCGACCTCGGCGATTTCCTGGATCTCGGCAAGCAAGCTCTTGCCGGCGATGCGGGTGCGGCGCTCGCCCAGCGCGGTCTTGCGGCCGAACTTGGCGTCGATCTCCTTCATTTCGGCGATCAGCCTATCGGAAATCAGCTTGTCCGAGCCGAGCAGCTTCTTCAGCTCCTTTTGTTCCCTGGTGAGATCGGCGTGCTCGCCGCGGATCTGCATCTCCTCCAGCTTGCGCAAAGCGCGCAGGCGCATGTTGAGGATGGCTTCGGCCTGGTTATCGGTGAGCTTGAACGCCCGGATCAGGACGGGCTTGGGCTCGTCCTCGTTGCGGACGATCTTGATGACCTTGTCGAGGTTCAGATAGACGGCGAGATAGCCTTCCAACACCTCCAGCCGCGCGGCGATCTTCTCCATCCGATGCCTGGTGCGGCGCTCCAGCACATCGCGGCGAAAGTCGATGAAGGCGGCGAGCGCGTCCTTCAGGCTCATCACCCGCGGCACCAGCCCGCCGTCGAGCACGTTCATGTTGAGCGGGAAGCGGGCCTCCAGGTCGGTCTGGCGGAAGAGCTGCTCCATCAAGAGGTTCTCGTCCACCACGCGCGACTTCGGGGTCAGCACGATGCGGATGTCCTCCGCGGACTCGTCGTGGACGTCGTCGAGCAGTGGCACCTTCTTCTGCTCGATCAGCTCGGCGATGCGCTCGATCAGCTTGGCCTTTTGGATCTGGTAGGGAATCTGGTCGACGACGATCTGGTAGGTGCCCCGCGCGCCTTCCTCTTTCGTCCAGCGGGCGCGCACGCGGAACGAACCGCGGCCGGTCCGATAGGCCTCCGCAATCACCTCCGGACCGTCCACCAGGATGCCGCCGGTCGGAAAGTCGGGACCTTTGACGAATTTCAGCAGCGTGGCGTCGCGTGCGCCGGGATTCCTGATCAGTTCGATGGTGGCTTCGGCGAGCTCGCCCAGATTGTGGGGGGGGATCGAGGTTGCCATGCCGACCGCGATGCCGCTGGCGCCGTTGGCTAGCAGGTTCGGGAAGGCCGCCGGCAGCACGACCGGCTCTTCCTCTTCGCCGTCATAGGTGGCGCGAAAGTCGACCGCGTTTTCGTCCAGCCCCTCGAGCAGTGCCTGAGCCGCTTCGGTGAGGCGTGATTCGGTGTAGCGCATGGCGGCCGCGTTATCGCCGTCGACGTTGCCGAAATTGCCCTGGCCTTCCACCAGCGGGTAGCGCACCGCGAAATCCTGCGCCAGGCGCACCAGCGCGTCGTAGACCGCCTGGTCGCCGTGCGGGTGGAACTTGCCGATGACGTCGCCAACCACGCGGGCGCACTTCTTGAATCCCGCCGCCGGGTTGAGACCAAGGAGCCGCATGGCATGCAGCAGACGGCGATGGACCGGCTTCAGTCCGTCGCGTGCGTCGGGCAGCGCGCGCTGGGTGATGGTGGACAGCGCATAGGCGAGGTAGCGCTCGGAAAGGGCGCTGTGCAGTGGTTCGGGACGGATGTTGTCTTTGACGGGGGCGGTGGGCATGGGGGCGAGTGTCTAGCGCGATTCGGTTTGTTCATGCGCTGCGAGAGCATCGAGACGCAAGCGTGCGGCCGGCATGGGTTTTCCGTTCGGCTGAAGCACGCGATCGAAAAGGAAATGGCCCGTCAGCACCAATCCGGCTGCGATGTCGGCGGCGGTCACATCGGCGTTTTGTGAGCCCAAGAGAAACTTCGGCAGCTTGAAAAGCCGCGCGGCATAGGGCGCCCCCGCCTCGGCCGACACCGCCCGCCCCGACTTGGGTGAAACATAGGCAAGATCATCGCTCGTCCCGGTCGCCGCGCACTGCGTGAGGTCGAGGCCAAAACCGAGTGTCTCCAGAAGCCCAATCTCCCAGCGCACGTAAAGCGCGCCCCAGTGAGCCAAGCCATCGCCCATCATGCCGTCGAGCAGAACGACGGCGCCAGCGAAGACCGGATCGTAATACGGCGCACGTTCGGGAAGCGTCGCGCTGACGATCGCGGTGAAGGCGTTGAGGCCGATGAGCGCCTCGCGGTTGTCCATCAGCATTCCAGCGCGGGCGCGATCGAGTTCAACGGTGAAATTGCCGAGGTGCTCGGACAGACGCGCGCGCCATGTGAGCCGCACGCCATTGCCCGGCTGGAGCACCGGCTTCTTCGTGCGCGAGGCCCCGCCGCGCACCAGTCCCAGATGGCGGCCGTGGCCGCGGGTCAGCGCTTCGAGGATGGCGCCGCTCTCGCCGTGCTGGCGGACCGCAAGCACGATGGCGTCGTCAGACCAGTCCATGGACTGCCCGCCACACTAACGTTGCCATCCCGGCCAAGCGCTGCCTGAACGATACCGAGGTTGTGGCGCTCCGACCGCCAGCAGCGCGCCAAGCCGGGACCCACTTCGAAACCTGATTGTGTTCCGAGTGGTTCCCGGATCGCGCCCTGGTGGCAAACGGCAACATCACCTCGGGCGCGTCCGGGATGACAGCAATGGAAGCGCCAAGCCGGGATGACATGTTATTCGGTCTCCGGATACTCCAGCCCCATCTCGCGGTAGTACTCGCGCTTGTCGGCCCAGTCTTCGCGCACCTTGACGAACAGGAACAGGTGCACGCGGCGGCCGAAGATCTCCTCCAGCTCCTTGCGCGCATCCGCTCCGATGGCCTTGATGGTCGCGCCGCCCTTGCCGAGCACGATCGCCTTCTGCCCGTCGCGCTGGACATAGATGATCTGATCGATCTTGACCGAGCCGTCCTTCCTCTCCTGCCATTTCTCGGTTTCAACTGCGGAGGCGTAAGGCAGCTCGTCGTGCAGGCGCAGATAGATTTTTTCGCGCGTGATCTCGGCGGCCAAGAGGCGCGAAGGCGTGTCGGCTGCCTGATCGGCGGGGTAAAGCCAGGGACCTTCCGGCATTCTGGCCTCACACCAGGCGCCGAGCGCATCGAGACCGTCGCCCTTGAGCGCCGAGATCATGAACACCTGTTGGTACACGCCCGCGGCGCTCAGCTTCTGCGCCAGCGGCAGCAGAGCCTCGCGCTTCATCGCGTCGATCTTGTTGAGCGCGAGTGCCGCCTTGCGGTCCGCCGCCTTCAGGCCATCGATGATCGCCTGCGTGTCGGCGGCGGCGTGGCCGTTGGGACGTTCAGTGATTTCCGCGGCATCGACGAGATGGACGACCGCATCGGCGTCGCCCGCCCCACTCCAGGCCGCGGCAACCATCGCCTTGTCGAGACGCCGGCGCGCCTTGAAGATGCCGGGCGTATCCACGAACACGACCTGCGTCTGGTCCCGCAGGGCCACGCCGCGCACGTTCATGCGGGTGGTCTGCACCTTGGGGCTGACGATGGCGACTTTGGAGCCGACCAGCGCGTTCACCAGTGTGGACTTGCCGGCGTTCGGGGCGCCGATGACCGCGACGAAGCCGCAACGCGTGGTCATGAGAGCTTCCCCACGCTGATCAGCATTTGCCGGGCGGCGTCCTGCTCGGCCTCGCGCTTGGAGTGGCCCGAACCGATCTTCGGCTCCCTGCCCGCCACCCGCACTTCCACGGAGAACACCGGCGCGTGGTCCGGTCCCTCACGCCCGACGAGGGCGTAAACCGGTGCTTCGGCTTTGGGCCCGCGGCCCTGCGCCCATTCCTGCAGCGCCGTTTTGGGGTCGCGCATGTCGGCATTCAAGCTCTCGAAGGCCGCGGCCCAGGCGTGCTCGATGAACTCGCGCGCCGTTTCCATACCGCCGTCGAGGTAGAGTGCTGCGATCACCGCCTCGCAGGCGCCGGCCAGGATCGCCACCTTGCGCCGCCCGCCGCTGCCGGATTCCGACTTGGCCAGGATCAGATGCTCGCCGATGCCCGCGGCCTCGGCCGCCGTCGCGCAGGTTTCGCCGCGCACCAGGGCGTTGAACTTGAGCGCCAGGCTGCCTTCGGAATCGCCGGGATAGACCGCCCACAGCCTTTCGGCCGCCACAAGCGCCAGCACGCGGTCGCCCAGGAACTCCAGCCTTTCATTGGAGCCGGCGCCGTCAGCGCTCGCATGCGTCAGCGCCCGGCGAAGCAGCTTCTTGTCCTTAAAGACGTGCCCGAGGCGGTCTTCGAGCTCAGTCAACGCCCGTGAAGAGGCGGCCGAAGCGGATCGCCTGCGGCCACTTCCAGAACGTCCACCAGTGCGCTTTGCGCTCATTAAACGACCAGAATACGATCTCGGCTTTGCCGACCAGGTTCTCGGCGGGAAGATAGCCGACAATGCCGCGGCTGTCGTCCGAATCGTCGCGGTTGTCGCCCATCATGAAGTAATGGCCCGCGGGCACCTTGTACACCTGCGTGTTGTCGTTCAGGCCGTCCACTTCCTCGTCGAGAACGTAATAGGACTTGCCGTTGGACATCGTCTCGCGATAGCGGGCGACGTGGTGCTCATAGCCGTTCTGGTCCTGCACGTAATCCGCCACGCGCACTTTGGGGACCGGTTTGTCGTTGATGTAGAGCACGCCATGCAGCATCTGCACGCGATCGCCGGGCAGACCCACGATGCGCTTGATGAAGTCGCGCTCGGGATCCGACGGCAGCGAGAACACGGCGACGTCGCCGCGCTGCGGATCGCGCGTCAGCCAGCGCTGGCTGGAAGGAAGGAAGCGGCCCCACGGCAGCGAAAAGCGGCTGTAGCCGTATGAGAACTTCTCGACGAAGACGTAATCGCCGACGCGCAGCGTGTCTTCCATCGATCCCGACGGGATCCTGTAGGGCTGGAAGAAGAAGGTGCGCTCCACCAGCGCGATGATGAGCGCGAAAACGAGGATACGGACGAGCTCCCACCAGGAGTCCGATTGGTCCATGTCGCTCGGCTGTTCGTTCGTCGCGGGAGCATCGCCGCCGCCGGGCAAAGAGGCCTCGTCCATCGCTTCCTGCTCCGGTACGGGTTCCACGGCCCGCTGCCCGGCTTCGACTTCTGGACTGGCGACTCCACTCATGGGCAAGAGGGAAACGGAAGCCAAAGACCGCGTCAAGGCGGCGCACGGCTTTAACTAATCGTTGCCGGGACGCTGCGGCGTCGCGGGAACAGCGGAAATGATGACGATGGCTTGCGCCAGCGGAAAATCGTCGGTGAGCGACAGATCGATGACGGCGGTCATGCCATCGGGCGTGATTTCCTGAAGCCGGTGCAAAGCGCCGTTCGTTAGACGCATTGTAGGCTTTCCGCCCGGCAAATTGACCACGCCCATGTCGCGCCAATAGACGCCCTTGTTCAACCCGGTCCCCAACG
>Ga0335085_10017990_pt1 | contig 10168 bp, 5 predicted proteins | sample Lox_Sample_45_FD_206712 | JGI IMG/M metagenome (GOLD analysis project Ga0335085, IMG submission 206712) | Soil microbial communities from Loxahatchee National Wildlife Refuge, Florida, United States - Lox_Sample_4.5 | ecosystem: Environmental > Terrestrial > Soil > Wetlands | place: USA: Florida... | reverse complement strand
GGCCCGCTGCGCGGCGACGATGCCGACCTGGCGCTCGTTCAGGATGTGGCCGCATACCCAGTCCCTGGCCTCGGCCTTGGCGAGGGCCTGGGCCAGGAGGTCCCTGGCCTCGAACACCTCGACCCCGCGATCGCGCATCACCTGGCAGAACATGTCGTGCTCGGCCTCGGCCCGCTCCACCCACAGCACGTCGTCGAACAGCAGTTCCTCGGCGTTGGACGGGGTCAGCCGGGCGTGTTCAAGCCCTGGCCGGTGCACCATGACTTTGCGCAGCTTCCCTACTTCTGATTGCACGCCGAACGGCATGGCGATTACCTCGTTTTCTCGGTGTTGGGTGCGGAACGCCGCCGCACGGCCTTGCGGATTTCGGACGCGACGACGATGGACAGCGCCACGGCCACGCATATGAGCCACTGCCGGACATCAAGGCTGGTGGTCTTCAGGAATTTCTGGAGGGGACCGAAGACGGTGGTCAGGAGGAGCGTCAGGACGGACACGGCGGTCGCGATGGTGAACTTGGAGTCCGAGAAGGTATCCAGGCTGAACGCCGTCCGTCGTTCGTCCCTGGCCTCGATCGAGAAGAACAGGGCGTAGAGCGAGAACGTGACGACGGCCATGGTGTGCGCGATCGTCTGCCGGTTTGCGTGCTCGGCCCAGCCGGCGACGCCGAGCGTGCCCGCCCCGATGACCAGCCCGACGGATATCAGCCAGTAGAACCCGTTCCGGGTCAAGATGGGCTGCTCGGGCTGGCGGGGCTGGCGCTCCATCAGGCCCGGAGCCGGTTGCCCGTAGCCAAGACCGACCGCCTGGAACAGCAAGGTGGTGAAGTTGATCCACAGGGTCTGAAGGGGCAGGAACGGCACGCCGCCGGCGATGTTGAAGATGCTGGCGCCGAGGAAGGAGACGATGAAGCCGAACAGGCAGCCCATCTGGAACCGGACGTACTTGACGAGGTTGTCATAGAGCCCGCGGCCCAGTTCCACGGCCTTGACGATGGTGGAGAAGTTGTCATCGGTCAGGACCATCACGGCGGCTTCCTTGGTCACCTCCGTGCCCGTGATCCCCATCGCGACCCCGATGTCGGCCTTCTTCAGGGCCGGCGCGTCGTTGACGCCGTCGCCGGTCATCGCCACGATGTGGCCCTGCCGCTTGAGCATGTCAACGAGCCTGACCTTGTGCTCGGGGGTGACCCGGGCGATCACGCCGACCTCGTCGATGCGGTCGAGCGCCTCGTCGTCGCTCATGGCCCCAAACTCGGCGCCGGTGATGACGGTGCCGTCGATGCCGAGCTGGCGGGCGATCGCGGCCGCGGTGACGGCGTGGTCACCGGTGATCATCCGGATCCTGATGCCGGCCTTCTTCGCCGTCGCGATGGAGTCCTTGGCGGTGGGACGGGGCGGGTCGACGATGCCGACCAGCGCGAGCAGCTCGAGACCGTCCACCAGCGGGAGGAGGTCGGCGCCGGGGTCGAACGCGGCCGGGTCGAAGTCCTTGCGCGCGGTGGCCATCACCCGCAGGCCCTGTTCGCCCAGCCGCTGGTTCTCGGCCAGGTACAGCTCGCGGAACCTCCCGTCGGCCGGTACCGGCCCGGCGTCGGCGTCGAAGACCGTCGCGGCCCGGGCAAGGAGCTGGTCTGGCGCGCCCTTGACGAAGCAGCGGATCACCTCGGTGCCGGACGGGTCGGTCATCTTGTGGAACGTGGCCATCAGCTTGTAGGCGGCGTCGAACGGGAGCTCGGCGATCCGCGGGTACGCCTGCCGGGTGGAGACCGCGTCGATGCCGCCCTTGGCGGCCAGCACGACCAGCGCGCCCTCGGTGGGGTCGCCGATCAGCTCGCCGTTGCTGAGCACCGCGTCCGAGGCCAGGACCATCGGCAGCAGGAACTGGTCCATCGGGACCTCGGCTTGCCCGGCTACGCGCTTGATGCGGCCGTCGGCCGAGTAGCCCTGGCCGTCGATCGCGTACCGGCGGCCGACCACCGCCATCTGGACCGCGGTCATCTGATTCAGCGTGAGCGTCCCGGTCTTGTCCGAGTTGATCGCGGAGGTGGAGCCGAGGGTCTCGGTCGACTGGAGCCGTTTCATGATCGCGCCGACCCGGGCCAGCGCCTGGGTCCCCGAGGCCAGGATCGCGGTGACCACCGCGGGCAGGTTTTCCGGGATGGCGCCGATCGCGAAGGCCACGCCCGCGGTGAACACGGCCGAGAACGTGTCGCCGCGGGCCAGGTTCAGCGCCATCGACACGATCAGCGCGACACCCGCGATCCACAGGATCTGGTGCGTGAGCTTGTCGAGCTGGCGGGTCAGCGGGGTCTTGGCCGCCTGCTCCGCCTGGAGCATCCCGGAGATGTGGCCGACCTCGGTCGCCATCCCGGTCGCGGTGACGACGAACTCGGCGGAACCGCGGGTGACGTTGGTGTTCATGTAGACCATGTCGGTCCGGTCGCCCAGCGGCGTGTCGACACCCGCGACCGGCTCCGTGCCCTTGGAGACGGGCAGGCTCTCCCCGGTCAGCGCGGACTCGGCGATCTCCAGGGTCGCCGCGCGCAGCAGCCGCCCGTCGGCCGGGACGATGTCGCCGGCCTCGATCGCGACGATGTCGCCGGGGACGAGCTGCTCGGCCGGGAGCTCCTGAAGCTGCCCGTCCCTGATGACCCGGGCCTTGATGATCATCATCTGCTGGAGGGCGGAGACGGCGGCGGCGGCCTTCCCCTCCTGCTGGAGGCCGAGAACCGAGTTGAACAGCGTCAGCAGGATCAGGACGATGCCGGTCTCCCACTCCTGGAGCAGCAGGCTCACCAGGCCGGCGACCAGCAGGACCAGCTGCATCAGGTCGGTGTACTGGCGCAGGAACGCGCGCCAGCGGGGCTCCGCCTGCCCCGCGTCGAACTTGTTCATGCCGAACCGCTCGGCCCGCTCGGCGGCCTCGGCCGGGCTGAGCCCGAGGTGCTGGTCTACCGCCTCGGCCGCCAGGACGCTGCCCGCGCTCAGCGTGTGCCACACGTGCCCGTCGGCGGACGCCAGCCCGGATGCGGGCGCCCCGGCCGGGGATACGGGTGCTCCGGTGGGAGTGGTCACAGGTCTTCCTCCACGACGTTGCCTAGCGACGTCACCGGTAGGACGGCGTCGGCGGGGGCGGCGTCAGGTGGCGGCGCTGCGCCAGGTAGACCGGGATGCCGAGAGCCAGCGCGCCGCCGGCCAGGAAGAACGGCGCCCAGTAGACCCAGAAGCTGTGGCCGGTGTTACGCGAGTACCAGATGAACAAGATCGAGAACACCAGCGACAGCACCGCGACGATCATGTCCCGGGCGAACCGGGGGGTATGCATGGTCTTGTGGTCGATCCACCGCCACTTCAGCTGGGCCAGCGCGGAGAACCCGTACGGGATCGCGGAGGTGATGCCGGTCATCAGGACCAGGGTGGTGAACACGGTCGCGCCGCCCGAGCCCAGGTAGTTGATGGCCATCGCGATCGAGGCCAGCACGGTGGAGGCGATGATGCCGTAGGCCGGCACCCCCCGCTTCGACATCCGCTTGAACTGCGCGGGGAACAGGCCGTCGTCCGCGGCCGCCAGCGGCATCTCGGCGCAGATCATGATCCAGCCGTTCAGCGCCCCGAGCCCGGAGATGATCACCGCGACGGCCAGCACGTTGCCGACCCAGGTGCCGCCGAACATCGCGTTGGCCACGTCCGAGAACGGCGCGGTCGCGTCGGCCAGCTTGGACGTGGGCAGGACGCCGAACGCGACGACGAGCGCGAGCATGTACACCACCGCGGTCGCGATCGTGCCCAGGATGGTGGCCCGGGGGACGTTGCGGTCCGGGTCGCGCACCTTGGCCGCCGCGACCGCGGCGCATTCCACGCCCAGGTAGCTGAACAAGGCGATGGCCATCCCGCCGCCGATCGCGCCGATCGTGCTTTCCTTGCTGACGTTCCAGGGGGTGAAGTTGGCGCTGCTGATGTAGAACAGGCCCACGATCGCGATGAACGCCAGCGCCACGAACTTGATGACCGTGGTTATCACCTGCACCGAGCCCATGTTCTTGGTCCCGGTCAGGTTGATCAGCGCCGGGATCCACAGCCCGGCCAGCACCAGCAGCACGGTGATCCACTTGGTATGGCCCTTGTTGATGAAGTGCTCGACGTAGAGCACCCAGCCGACCGCGATCGCCGCGTTGCCCGCCCACGCGGTGATCCAGTAGGACCACGCGTTGGCGAAGCCGAGCGGGTTGCCGAACGCGACCCGCGCGTAGGCGTACGGCCCGCCGTCAGCCGGCAGCCGCCGCGACAGCGCAGCGAACAGCAGGGCCAGGGCGAGCGCGCCTACCGTCGTCAGCGCCATCGAGACCAGGGTGATCGGGCCGTAGGCGGCCAGCGAGGTGGGCAGGTTGAAGATGCCGACGCCGATGATGCTGCCGACGATCAGCGCCATCGCCGCGGGCAGGCCGAATTTCGGCGCCTCGTCGCCTCCGGCGGGCTCGCTGGCCGCGCCGGGAGCCTCCGGGGGGATATGAGTCTTATCCGCCATTTCTAACTCCCAGCCAATAGGCGGTAGCGTGCGGCTTTCTCCGGCGGCCCGTAGGGTGCTGCTTTCTCCAGGCCCCGGCGGCCGGAGACCGCTCGCTTCCCGATCCTGCCCGCGGCTTAACGCAGGCGTCGTCACCCTTCCGGGGGTGAATTCGTGCCTATTTTTGGCTTTACCGATATTCAGCGGAAGGGCTTTGTAGATTGAAATTCACATGCTATTCATTTGTCGTTCATATACCGGTTCAGCCGTCGATGTTGTCGCGGCTGCCGTAGGCGCACAGGCCCCACAGCGCCACGACGTCCACGGCGATGATCATCAGGGACCAGAACGGGTAGGCCGGGAGGAAGAACATCTGGCCGATGGAGTTCAGCCCGATCAGGGCCACCCCGGTCCAGCGGGCGATCTGGTTGCCGGCCAGCACCCCGAGGGAGACGATGACCTGCAGGCCGCCCAGGATCAGGGCTACCCAGCCCCAGGTGCGCAGGTCACCGAACACGAAGCGCGCGTTGCCGATGAACACGCTGGACCGGGCGACCGCGGCGATGCCGTCGATGAGATTGAACAGGCCGAGCATGCCGAGCAGCACCGCGGCGAACACGACCATCCCGTAGCCCTCACCGCGGCCGGTGTCCCTCGCGTGTCTTACTGTTGCCGACGTCATGACGTCCTCCAGGTCAGAATCAGCCGAACTCCTGACCTCCAGCGTTCCGGCCGCCACCACGAGCCGCGTCACCCACGGCCGGGTGAATTGCGGGGCGACCCGGTGAACGCGGGCCGGCTACGGCCGCGCGCCCAGCGTCACCGTGGTCTTGGTCGCATGGCCGTCTCTGGAGTACTCGAGCGGGACCGTGTCGCCTGGCTTCTTGGTCAGGGTCAGTTCCTGGAGCTGGATGTTGCTCGTGGCCGGCTCACCGTTGATGCTGGTGATCACGTCCTCGGCCCGCAGCCCGGCCTGGGCGGCCGGGCCGCCGGGCGTCACCGCCCTGACGAACAGTCCCTCGGGCAGCCCGGCCTGCTCGGCGGCCACGGGCGGGATCGGCAGCGTCTCCAGGCCGAAGAACGCGTGGGTCACCGAGCCGGTGCTGATGATCTCGTCGGAGATGGTCTTGGCGAGGTCGACCGGGATGGCGAATCCCAGCCCGATGCTGCCGCCGCTCGACTCACCGGACGACGTCGGCACGGTCGCGCCGGCCGTCGGTACCCCGATGAGCTGGTCCGAGCAGTTGACCATGGCGCCGCCGCTGTTGCCCGGATTGATGGAAGCATCGGTCTGGATCGCCGACACCAGCAGCGCGGTGGAGTCATTCTCGCCGGGGACCTGGATGGTCCGGTCCAGCGCGCTGACGATGCCCGACGTGACCGTCCCTGACAGGCCCAGCGGGGAGCCGATCACCACGGTCGGCTGGCCGACCTTCACCGAGGAGGACTCGCCCAAGGCGATCACCTTCAGCTTGGCGGAGGTGTCGACCTTGATCACGGCGAGGTCGGTCATCGGGTCCCGGCCCGTGATCGTCGCGGGCGCGGTCTGCCCGTCGGCGAACTGCACGTCCACCGAACCGCCGTCGGCGGCTACGGCGATGACATGGTTGTTCGTCAGGATGTAGCCGTCGGACTTGATGACCTCGCCTGATCCGGTGCCGCCCTCGCCCTGGCCGCGCGCGGAGATCGTCACCACGGAGGGAAGGACCTGGTTGGCGACGGAGGTGACCTCGCACGCACTGACCGTAGCGGCACTCGGCGTCGCGGCGGCGGTCGAGGCCGACGACTTCGTCACGCCGACGATGACGCCGCCGATCACGCCCCCCACGACCAGTGCGGTGCCGAGCGCCGCCCACGGCAGCCACCGGCGGCTGTTCTGCCCGTGCTTAGATGCGTTCACATTGGCTCCAGGTGCCGCATTCGATATCGCAGTCAAGCACCGCCGCCGCCTGGCCGGCATCACACCGCGAGGATGAAGCGGAACCGGGGTCCAGGGCCGCGGCCCGGGACGGGCGGGCCGCGGCCCTGGACGGGCGGATGCGGGTCGCTAGGTCCGGTGCAGGCGACGCCGCGCTATGTACTTGCCGAGTTCCCAGAGCAGCAGGAGGGCGAGGGCCGGGATCAGGGCCCAGCCGAACTGGCGCAGGTTGAGCTGGGTCGTGCCCAGCAGGCGGTTGAAGACGTCCATCTGGGTGACCAGCACGGCCAGGACGAACTCCCCGAGCATCGCCCAGTTCATCTGCTTGCTGTCGAAGGTCGCGGTGGTCAGCACCGTGCCGGTCTCGCTGCGGCACTCGACCGCGGCGACGATCAGGCACAGCGCGAAGGCGGTGAACGCGATCGACTGGCCCACGTGAACGCTGCCGAAAAGATGCTGGCCGACTGAGATCATGGACAGCAGTCCGATCGTGATGGCCAGTCCGGACAGCCCGACTGTGACTATCACCGACCTGGTCAGGACCGACTCGCCGCGGGGCCGTGGCCGACGGGCCATGAGCCCCGGGCTCTCCTTGTCGAAGCCGAGCGCGAAGCCGAACGGGGCGTTGACCACGAAGTGGATCCACAGCACCTGGGGCGGCGTGAACGGCTCGCCCGCGGCGATGTTGAACAACGTCGCGCCGAGGAAGGTCAGCACGAAGACGACCAGCAGCACCAGCACGAACCGGATGTACTTGGTCAGGTTGTCGTAGATCTTGCGGCCCTGCTCGACGGCGAAGACGATGGTGGCGAAGTTGTCGTCGGACAGGATCATCCGGCCGGCGTTCTTGGCCACCTCGGTGCCGCTGCCCATGGCGATCCCGATGTCGGCCGCCTTGATGGCCGGGGCGTCGTTGACGCCGTCCCCGGTCATGGCCACGACCTCGCCCTTCTTCTTCAGGGTGTCGGCCAGCAGCACCTTGTGCTCGGGGGCGACCCGGCCCACCACCCCGATGGAGTCGATGCGGTCAAGCCGCTCGGATTCGGGCAGGGCGGCGAAGTCGGCGCCCAGGATGGCCTCGCCGTCGATGCCGAGCTTGGTGGCGATGGCGGCCCCGGTGGTCACGTCGTCGCCAGTCACCATCCGGACCCGGATGTGGGCGGCCTGGGCGCTGGCCACCGCGTCCCTGGACTCGTCGCGGGGCGGGTCGACCATGGCGACCAGGCTGGTCAGCTGCAGGTTGGTGACGTAGCCGAGCAGATCGCCCTGGGGGTCGAAATCATCCGGGTCAAGGTCCCGGACGGCGGCGGCCATCACCCGGTGGCCCTCGCCCTCCATGCGTTCCATGTGCGCCTGGTGCTTGGCGCTCAGGTCGCTGTCCCACGGAAGGCTGGTATCACCCGACCGAGCCGTGGCCGCCCGCGACATCACCGCGGGCGCGGCCCCCTTGACGAAACACCGCACCACCGGGCGGCCCGCCGCGTCGGTGTCGCTGTTGAAGGTCGCCATCAGCTTGTAACCCGGGTCGAACGGCAGCGTGGCCAGCCGGGGCAGCCGCTCACGGGTGGCGTCGATGTCGAGCCCGGCCTTGTGCACCAGCACCAGCAGGGCGCCTTCAGTGGGGTCTCCCACGACCTTGCCGTCGACGAGCTTCGCGTCGCTGGCGACGCAATAAGGCAGGATAACCGCATCATCGATGGCACCGGCGCGGCCGGCGGCATGGTGGACCTTGCCCTCCAGGCCGTAGCCGATCCCGGAGATCGTGTAGCGATCGGCCGGGCTGACGACCTCGACCGCAGTCATCTGGTTCATCGTCAGGGTGCCGGTCTTGTCGGAGTTGATCGCCGAGGTGAACCCCAGCGTCTCGACCGAGGGCAGGTCCTTGACGATCGCGTTACGCTTGGCCAGGTCGACACCCCCGATGGACAAGATGGTCTGCGTCACGGTGGGCAGCGCCTCGGGGATGGCCGCGATCGCCAGCGAGACAGCGCTGACGAACAGCGCGTCCCAGGCCTGGCCGCGGGCCCGGCCCAGCGCGAACATCACGATCATCGTCAGGCCGGCCGCCGCCGCGATCCACAGGGTCAGCCGGTTGAGCTCCCGGGTCAGCGGCGACTCCTCCTTGGCCGTCGCGGCCAGCATCCCGGAGATCTTGCCGAGCTCGGTCCCGGAGCCGGTGCCGGTGACGATCACGACGGCGCTACCGTGCGTGACGGGAGTGTTCATGAACGCCATGTTCGTCTGATCGCCGGGGCCGAGCTCGCCGCCGGGCAGCGTCTCGGCGCTCTTGGCCGCGGGTACGCTCTCCCCGGTCAGCGCCGATTCGTCGATCTGCAGGGAGCTGGACTCGATGATGCGGCCGTCGGCCGGAACCTGGTCCCCGGCCGAGATGAGCACCACGTCGCCGGCTACCAGTTCCTCGGCGGAGATCTGCGACTCGACCCCGTCCCGCCGCACCCGGGCGGTCGCCTTCATCATCGACTTGAGCGCGTTCATGGCGCTCTCGGCCTTGCCCTCCTGCCGCATGCCGACCACCGCGTTCAGGATCGTCAGCAGCACCAGCAGGATCGCGGTGCTCCACTCCTTGATCAGCAGCGACACCACCGCGGCGACGACCAGGATGATCTGCATGTAGCTGCGGTACTCCTCGAGAAACCGCCGCCAGCCCGGTTTCGGTTTCTCTTCCGGGAGCGCGTTCGGGCCGTTCGCAGTCAGCAGTTCGGCGGCGCGCGCGGCGGTCAGCCCGACCGCCGGATCGACATCAAGCGCCGCGGTCACCTCAGCTGGCGAACGTGCATACCAGCCCTGGCTGGCCGCGGCCGGCTGTCCCGTAACGTGGGCTTGCAGCGTCATGGCTGGTAAGGCCTTTCTCGATCGAGTCGCACTAGGCATTTCCTGACAGGGCCGGGGCGACCTTGCTCTGCTGCCGCAGCTGGATGGCCTTGTCGACGGCGACGACCGCTGGCGCGAGGAGGGACAGGGCGAGCACCACGACCCACTGCCGTCCGCTCAGTGACGTGGTGTCGAGCAGGCGCTGGAGCATGTTCAGTTCGACCGCGGCCCAGGTCATGACCCAGCCCAGGATGACCCAGCCGAGGAAGGGAAATACCGGGTCTGACCACGGTGCCTGGCGTTCGCGGCGCATGACCAGGCCGATGTTGACCGCGCTGAACGAGACAATGGCGAAGGCCATGGTCATGTTGACCGACGCGTGCGTGGTGCTCGGCTTGCCGGGACCCCATTCGAGCACGGACAGGGCGGTGGCCGCGACCACGAACCCGAAGATGAACCAGCGGATGATCCACGGCCTGGTAACGATCCGGGTGCCGGGCTTGCGCGGCGGCCGCTGCATGACGCCGGGATCGGGGGCATCGACGATGAACCCGACCACCACGGTGATAACCACGAAGAACTTGCAGAACAGCAGCTGCAGCGGGAACAGGGCCACGCCGCCGTTGATGTTCAAGATGGTGGCGTAGACCATCAGCTGAAGCACCGAGGACAGGATCGTCAGCTGCATCCTGATGTAGGTGGAAATCCGCCGGTAGATGTCCCGGCCCAGGTCCACGGCCCGGACCAGGGTGGCGAAGTTGTCGTCGGTCAGCACCATCTTGGCCGCCTGCTTGGACACCTCCGAGCCGCTGCCCATGGCCACGCCGACGTCGGCCTGCTTGAGGGCGGCCGCGTCGTTGACCGCGTCGCCGGTCATCGCGACCACCTGGCCGTCCTGCTGCATGAGCTTGG
>Ga0335085_10017989_pt1 | contig 10169 bp, 8 predicted proteins | sample Lox_Sample_45_FD_206712 | JGI IMG/M metagenome (GOLD analysis project Ga0335085, IMG submission 206712) | Soil microbial communities from Loxahatchee National Wildlife Refuge, Florida, United States - Lox_Sample_4.5 | ecosystem: Environmental > Terrestrial > Soil > Wetlands | place: USA: Florida... | reverse complement strand
GTTTCGACCGGCCTGATATTCTCTCGCGCCCGCAGTACTCAACGAATCCTGCGATCTTCCTCAATCTGTCGTCGTTCGCGATTCCATGTTCGCTGACGTCATACGCACTGACGAACGGAATTACCGGCACGGCCCAGGACTGCGTGCCCGGTACCCGCCATTTCGGCGACCTGGGCCGCACATCGCTGCGCGGCCTCTCGTACAAGAACTGGGATTTCGCGCTCTATAAGAACACCAACTTCAAGGAAAACCTGTCGCTGCAGTTGCGTGCAGATTTCTTCAACATTCTGAACCATCCGAACTTCTCCAGCCCGGTTCTGCCAGCGTTCATCGCGGATGCCGCTCCGAACGGCTTCGCCCAGAGCGGTCTGCGCGAAGTGAGTGCGGGATATTATGCAATTACCGCGACCGGAGACGTCGGAATCGGCAACCCATTCCTTGGCGGAGGAGCCCCCAGAGGAATTCAGCTGGCCGCGAAGTTCACCTTCTAAGCGCAGGGAGTGACTTAATACATCCAGCTGCAGTTGCGGGTGAAGTCTGTGGTGGGCGAGCGCTGCCATGCGTCCCCGGTCTTTTCGACGGCGAAGATACCACCATTGCCACAGAAGCCTCCGCAGCTCTTGATAACAGAGACCAGCGCACGAGAGTGGGTCTGATCGAAGCCGGGAACACCGAGGAAACGAACATACCGGAGCTGCTTGTAGTTCTCGCAGGCGGAGGCGTCTCGTCCGTGCGTGGCGAGACAGGTCTGGGCCTTCGCGACATCGGGGCGGGTCAGGAGGCGGTATCCCTGGGGGATGGAGAATTTCTGTTCCCAGCGATGGCTCTGACGGTTTGCAGCGACAAAGGCATCGGTCATCTCGTGCTCTTCCGGCGTGGAGGGTTTGAGGCAGCTCCCGTCAACCTGGGGGATATCGGTGATGGAGTTCTCAGCGAAGGCTAAGGGGTCGGGCGACGGCGTGCGGTAGATTCCCGAGTAGACCTCATAGGCATCGGCGGGGGCAACGCCATCTCCGGCCTGATTGAGGGGACTGGTTGCAGCAAAGTCTGTAATGGACTTATGGGCGGGAGGCTTGGCGTGTCGAAGCGGGAGCAGCCGCGCGACCAGGAGAGCGATGGCAATCACGAACAAGCCGACACGCAGCCAGATTCGCCAGGGGAGTTGAGCCTTCATCTCTTTAATTCTGATGTATGTGGCGCTGTAATCCAAACAGCCTGCGAGTGTAGGGCAAAGTGACAGGCGCATTAAGGAGCGATTACGAGGCTGCCTCATAATGCGGGATGCACGATGTACGCGGTTGCACGGGCCGATTGGCCGGAGTTATAGTTTGGCATCGACACTATTTACAGGGCGCACTCGCAGCAGTTGTAAAAAGTTGTAAACTCCGGGGTCCCGGAAGCCGGGTTCATGCGTCCTTTCTTTTGAGGCACAGCGGTTCCATTTGTTAAGGAGCACCCATGTCCGCCTACAAAGACCTCCACGGTAGTCCAGAGTCACAACAAAAAGAAAACTCATCCAAAGACGGGCCGGGCAACGATCGGCCTGGCAACGGTATAACACGCCGCGGTTTCCTGAAAGGCGCCGGCATTACAGCGGCTGGAACAGCGCTGCTTGAGGGAGTCCACGGATTCAATACCGCTGCGCAGGCGGCCGACTCCGGCGTGACGGTAATGGGGCCGGGTGCGGTCCCGGTGACATTGAACGTAAACGGCAAAGACCACGCGGTTCAGATTGAGCCGCGTACGACGCTGGCCGAGGCTCTGCGAATCCAGATAGGACTGACGGGGACGAAGGTCGTCTGCGATCGGGGCTCGTGTTCGGGGTGTACCGTCTGGCTGGACAAGATGCCGGTCAACAGCTGCACAATGCTGGCCATCGATGCAGTGGGGCACCACGTGACTACCATCGAGGGGCTTTCCCCCGACGGCAAGCTACATCCGTTGCAAGTCGCGTTTGTGAAGCATGACGCATTGCAGTGCGGCTTCTGCACGCCTGGAATGGTGATGAGCTGCGCGGCATTGCTCGAAGCAAATCCCCGGCCAACGGAGCAGGATGTACGCCAGGCGATCGCCGGTAATCTGTGCCGTTGCGGCACCTATCCGAGAATCTTTGCCGCCACTCTCGAAACGGCGGGCACCAGCCGCAAGGCATAGGGAAAGGAGCGCCATGGCAACTCACATCAGTGAAAATTCGCTACTGAGCGATCTGCTGTTAAAGGAGGCGCTACCGCAGGCAGAGGAGAAGAAGCCTGACAGCACGCCGAAGAAGACCGTCCAGATGCCGATCGGCGTGCCCGGCTACACTCTGCACGATGAACCGCGCGAGGTGCCGGACAGTGAGCCGCCGGTATGGCCGGTAAACAAGGACCTGAAATATGTCGGGCAGTCGGTCGAGCGGTGGGACGGGGCAGCCAAAGTTTCAGGGCGAGCGAAATATACGGCCGACGTGCAGCTGCCGGGAATGCTGTACGCGAAGTTTGCAAATGCTTCGGTGCCGCACGCGAAGGTTGTTTCGGTCGACACGTCGGCCGCCGAGCGGTATCCGGGGGTGAAGGGTGTTCACGTCATCCAGCATGTGTTGGGCGGCGCTGTGCTGCGCGATCCTTCGCTGGAGCAGGTGAAATATCCGGTGGTGCGGTACGCTGGGCAGCCGATAGCAGCGGTGGCGGCAACTACTCCTTACGCTGCGGAAGAGGCGGCCGCGCTGATCAAGGTTCAGTACGAAAAGCTGGCGTTCGTGGTGGATATGGACAAGGCGCGAGAAGAAAATGCCCCGCTGGTGTTTCCCGGAGCGGCAGATCAGGCGGGCAGCGCCGGCGGGGGTGGTGGTCCGCGCAATGTTTCACAGACCGGAAATGTGCACGGCCCCTCGATACACAAGCAGGGCGATATCGATCAGGAATTCAAGAATTCCGATGTAGTGGTCGAAGGCCGCTATGTTACGCAGGTGCAGACGCACTCGGCGCTGGAGACCCATGGAGTGGTCGCCGACTGGAAGCCGGAGATGCTTACTGTGTGGGCTTCTACCCAGGGAACGGCGAGCGTGCGTGAGGAGCTGACCGCATTTTTCAACCTTCCGGCGTCGCAGGTACGCGTGATCACGGAATACATGGGCGGAGGCTTCGGAGCGAAGTTCGGCGCGGGTAATCCGGGAGTGGTTGCAGCGGCGCTGTCGAAGAAAACCGGCGCTCCAGTTCGCCTGATGCTCGATCGCGAAGAAGAGCACTTGTCGGTGGGGAATCGTCCGAGCTCCGACCAGATGTTGCGCATCGGCGCAAAGAAAGATGGCGAGATCACTGGAATTCATCTTGTCAGCTACGGATCGGCGGGATGCGGCACCGGCGCGGGATGCGCGGGTCCGGCGACGAATCTCTACAAATACGCGGCGTTGCTTGCCGAGGAGAACGATGTCTTTATCAACGCCGGGCCTGGTGCGGCGATGCGCGCGCCGGGACATCCCCAGGGTGCGTTTGCTCTTGAGCAAACGATGGACGAACTTGCGGTGAAGCTGAATATGGATCCGATCGATCTGCGGGACAAGACCGATCCGCACCCGGTGCGGCAGGTCGAGCGGCAGATTGTTCGCGAGAGCGATCTTTGGAAGTCGCGCAATGCGAAGGCGGGTGCCGATTCGGGGCCCGTTAAGCGCGGAGTGGGACTGGCGCAGTCGGTGTGGTACCGGTTTGTGACCATGAACTCATCGGCTGAAGTTCGGGTACACAAGGATGGCTCGATCGAGGTGTTCTCTGCCGTGCAGGATATCGGCTCCGGTATAAAGACGGTTGCAGCGCAGATTATCGCCGAGCAGTTCGGGGTGCCTCCGGCGCAGGTGTCGATCAAGTTTGGCGATACGAACTATCCGCAGGGCCCGAACTCCGGGGGAAGCGTGACGACGCTCTCCATCACCCCGGTATTTCGTGATGCAGCCTGGCAGGTTTCACAGAAGTTTTTGGCTGACATCGCTCCTGCATGCGGTGTCTCTGCAGACGATCTGGTTTTTGTGGATGGGGAGGTTCGGAGCAAGTCCGGCAAGATGAAGCCGGTGAGCTTCAAGCGCGCGGCAGCAAAGATGACCAGCGACCAGATCACGGTTCAGTCCAAGCGCGTTCCGGACTACGACCGCAGCAAATATCTGACGTACGGCGGAGTCGACGTTGCCGAAGTGAAGGTGGATACCGAACTGGGCCGCGTTCATGTGACACGAGTACTGTCGGTGCATGACTGCGGCAGGCCCATGAATCCGTCACTGGTGAAAAGCCAGATCAATGGCGGTGTGATCCAGGGGATTTCCTACACGCTGTACGAGAATCGTCTGCTTGACCCAAACTACGGTCTCATGGTGAATCCGAATCTTGAGACCTACAAGATCGCCGGGTCGCGGGAGACTCCGGAGATTGATGTGCGGCTCGTCGAGGCCTATATCGGTCAGAGCTCTACGGATGCTTCGGGCATTGGCGAAGCGGCCGGAGTGGTCTCTATCGGCGCTGCCATCGGCAACGCTGTCTATAACGCTCTTGGAGTGCGTGTCCGCCGAATGCCCATGACACCGGCTGTGGTGCTGGCGGCTCTGCGCAGGCCCCGGCCGGAAATGGAGTTGGCATGAACGCTTTTGTACTTGCAGATTGCACAACGGTAGACGGCGCGCTGTCTCAGCTCAAAGACGGCGCTGTGGTCAAGGCGGGCGGAGTGGATCTTCTCGACCGCATGAAGAACGGCACCGCGCAGCCGGAAAAGCTGGTGAACATCCGAAATGTGGCGGCATTGCGCGGGATCGAGGAGAACGACAAAGGCCTGAAGATTGGCGCGCTCGCTACTCTGACCGAGATCAGCGAGCATCCGGCGATCCGATCGAAGTACCAGATTCTTTCTGACGCATGCGGACACGCGGCGACTCCGCACATTCGCAACATGGCGACGGTGGGCGGGAACCTGCTGCAGCCCGTACAGTGCTGGTACTACCGTTCGGCGGATTTCCAATGCCTGCGGAAAGGCAAAGATTTCTGCTTCGCCTTCAACGGGCTCAACCAGTACCACGCAATCATGGATTACGGCACGTGTCCGGCGGTGGCTCCATCGTCTGCGGCAGTGGCGCTGCTGGGTCTCGACGCGAGTGTTGAGTTGGTTTCGACAAAGCGTGGAAAGCGGGTGGTTGCGATCAAGGACTTGTATGTCCACCCCGATGCTAATCCGACGAAGTTTGCGGTCGTTGAACCGGATGAACTGCTGACGGCGGTGATAGTCCCGAAGCCGGCACCGGGTATGCGCTCCGCGTACCAGAAATACGGCGAGAAGGACAGCTTTGACTGGGCGATTGCCGACGCTGGAATAGTGCTCGAGATGGACGGCAACATCTGTCGCCGGGCGGTGGTCACGATGGGGGCGGCGTCTCCAGTGGTGCGGCGGTCGGCGGAAGCCGAGGCGGAGTTGACCGGCAAGCCCATTTCGGAATCGACAGCGCGTGCGGCAGGAAAGGCGGCGATGCAGGGCGCGACTCCACTGTCGATGAATGCGTACAAGGTGGACCTTTTCCCGGTAGCGATTTACCGGACGGTTCTGTTCGCTGCCGGTCAGATGGATCGTGACCCGAGAGCGGCGGGATAGGAGGCGACGATGAATATGACGGTGTTGAAGACGCAACCCTGCCAGTGCCTCCGGACGAAGAACCCTTACGGCACGACGCCGACGGATGCCGAGTCATGGCTGCCCGGGGTGCACACGACCAGCAGTTACTGGTGCCTGCGGACAATGGGTCCGGCGGGACCAGATGACCACTACGTCCACCTAGCGCGGTGCGTGCCGGGGCGCAGCTGCTACGAGACGCAGGAAGAATAGCCGGTTTTGCTTTTTCCGAGGCCCTTTTTCTTCTCCTTGACAATTTAGGAGAAGCGGGCATACTCTCCTAACCAGTTTAGGAGGAGCCGCATGCCCGATCAGGCCCAGCTTCTGCCCGGAACGCTGGATCTTCTCATCCTAAGAGCCGTTTCTCTTGGCCCACTGCATGGATACGGCATTCTGCTGCGCATCGCGCAGATCTCAGGCAATGCACTATTGGTGGAACAGGGCGCTTTGTATCCGGGGCTGTTTCGTCTTGTCCGACAAGGATTGCTAAAAGCGAGCTGGGGGACGTCGGAGAACAATCGCCGAGCCAAGTTTTACGAGCTGACGGCGGCGGGGCGCAGGCGTCTGCGCGAAGAGACTGACAACTGGAATCGGCTCGCGACCGCGATCGGAGCAGCGCTCTCCGCGCAACCGGAGGAAGCATGAAACTCTTCGGCTGGTTTCATTCCGTGTCAGCAAAGCTGTTTCGCGGCCCGGCAGTCGCGGACGAAACGGAAGAGGAGCTTCGCTCGCATATTCAGCTTCGCGCTGATGACCTGGAGTGGTCGGGTCTCTCCCGGGCTGAGGCAGAACGGCGCGCGCGCATTGAGTTTGGCGCCTACGAGCGCTACCGGGAGGAATCACACGAGGCCCTGGGCGGGCAGTTCGTAGAGACGCTGCTTCAGGATGTGCGTTACAGCCTTCGGGTGTTACGCAAATCTCCCGGTTTTGCTTCCGTTGCGGTATATACGCTGGCACTGGCCATTGGCGCGAATGCCGTGGTGTTCGGTGTATTGAATGCGCTGATTCTGCGTCCGCTGAATGTGCCCGGCGCTGGAAGCCTCTTCGCCGTTGAGCGCGGTAAGGATCAGGCGATCAATCACTCGTATCCCGATTACGTTGATTTGCGAGATCGCAACCGGAGCTTCAAAGATTTGGCCGCTTACAACGTCGCAAGCGCGGCGCTGGATTCCGGCGGCAATGCAACTCCTGCCTGGCTGATGGAAGTGACGGGCAATTATTTCGATGCGCTCGGCATTCATCCGTTTCTTGGGCGCTTTTTTCATCGCGCTGATGAGCGGGGTCCGAACAGTGCGCCCTACATTGTGCTCACCTATCCGTATTGGCACAGCCAGTTTCACGATGATCGCAGTGTTGTCGGCCGCGTCGTCCAGCTGAACAAGCATCCTTTCACGATTCTCGGGGTCGCCCCGCTGGATTTTCAGGGAACTCTTTTGTTTCTTGCTCCGGACTTCTGGGTGCCGATTGTGAATCAGGAGCAGGTGGAGGGACTCGACGTTCTGAACGAACGCGGGAATCGCGGCATTCTGATGGTGTTGGGACATCTGAAGCCCGGGGTTACGCAGGCCCAGGCTGTTGCCGATCTGAACTCCATCGGGAAGTGGATGGAGAAGAGCTATCCCAAAGATGATGCCGACATGACGTTTTTTCTGACAAGCCCGGCCCTTGCCGGCGACTGGCTCGGCGGGCCGATGAGGCAGTTTCTATCCGGGTTGATGTTGCTCGCGGGATTGATTCTGCTGGCTGCGTGTGCCAATTTAGGCAGCCTCTTTGCCGCGCGCGCGGCTGATCGCTCGAGGGAGATCGCTTTGCGCATTGCGCTGGGATCGAGTCGCCGGCGTATCCTACGCCAGGTCTTTACCGAGGCTGTGCTGATCTCGTTAGTCGGTGGCACGGTTGGATTAATGGGCAGCGTACTGCTGCTGCGCGGACTGAGCGTATGGCGGCCGCTTTCGTCGACCGCCCCCACGCTGCGCGTTTCGGTGAATCCGGATGCGAAAGTGTATCTGGTTGCCTTGCTGTTAGCGATTGCCAGCGGAATTCTGTTCGGGGCAGTGCCGGTGAGACAGATTCTGAGGACGAATCCCTACGAGGTAGTAAAGGCAGGATTGTCAGGCAGAGCAGGGCGGCGCATCAGCCTTCGGGATCTGCTTCTGGTAGCGCAAATTGCGATATGCGCCGTGCTGGTAACTTCATCGATGGTCGCGGTGCGCGGCCTAATGCGCGCTCTGCATAGCAATTTCGGTTTTGAACCGCGAAATGCAATGCTGGTCGGCACTTCTCTCAGCATGGCCGGCTATCGCGGTGACAGCATGTCGGCGATGCAGAAGCGTGTGATCGATTCCGTGCAAATAATTCCGGGGGTGAAGGCGGTTGGTTCGGTTGACCGGCCGCAACTGTACTTCGGAGCGAATAGTACGATTGTTTTTAGCGACAAGGCAGTGGATCTGACGCCGTCCAATGCGGCTGCCGACGTTATGGTGTACAACATCTCGCCCGGATACTTCGATGCGGCCCAGACTGCGCTGCTCGCCGGGAGAAGCTTCACATGGCATGACGATGAGAATGCGCCGCGTGCCGCCGTGGTGAACCGGGAGTTCGCCTCCAGGATTTTTGGATCTGCACCGGGTGCGGTGGGCAGATACTTCAAGAGACGGGATGGAAAGCGAATCCAGGTGGTTGGCGTTGTGGAGGATGGGAGATACGCGAATATCACGGAAGCTGCGCAGCCCGCGATGTTCCTGCCGACTCTGCAATCGCCTTATGTCCGCGGAACGCACATGAATGACATAACGCTGGTGGTGCGCTCGGAGCGCGATCCGCAACAACTCGGAGAAGCGATCAAGAGCACACTTGCGGAGGTGGATCCAGGGATGCCGATTACGATTCGGATGTGGGACAAGGAGCTGAACGACAGTGCGCTCTTCGCCTCTCGTGTCGCAATGATGGCGCTCGGCGTACTGGGAATGATGGGTGCGGTGCTGTCGATTACCGGCATCTTTGGGATGGCGACCTACTCTGTAAGCAAGCGGCTGCGCGAGTTGGGTATCCGTGTGGCGCTGGGCGCGCAAAAGAAGGAAGTGCTGGAATCGGCGTTGGGGCGAGCGTTCAGACTGTTGGCGTTTGGTTCGCTGGCGGGACTCGTTCTGGGGCTGCTGGGCACCCGCGTCCTCTCCTACATTGTTTACGGTGCGACGCCCCGCGATCCACTCGTGCTGGCTGCGGCAGTAGTGTCGATGGCCCTGGTCGGCCTGGCGGCTACGTGGATTCCAGCGCAGCGTGCGCTTTCGGTCGATCCTATAAGGCTGTTGCGCGAGGAGTGAAGTCGATCTCCAGGGCGAGCAGCGCGGAGCCCAGGCATTTACCGTGGGCATCGAGAGCGAGTGACCGCGTGACTGCGAGCCGAGCTGATCGAGGCAGAACGAAATTCATCGCAGACAAGTGCGGCAGCAGGTAGCGAGTTACGGGACCGTCGATAATCTCCGAGAAGTGCTGCGCGACGCGCTCCGGCGTGACCTCACGCGCCAGGAGATCAAAGTCCTCTGGCCTGTAGGCGACCAGCGAGATCGTCACGAGATTGCCTTTGTCGCCGGTTCGAGAGTGAGCGATTTCACGGAGTAACACGTCAGGACACCTCGATGTGAATGGATGGCTTCGGAAGGTCCGCAGGAATCAGCGTCGACAGGATGGCGATGGTTTCGCGGACCGAACCCGAGACACCACCGCCTCCGGCCGGGCCATTCGTGTAGAGTGCTTCGACTTCGCGGGGAACGATGGCGGCGTGTTCAAGTGAGCCGGCGCGAGCGATGACGCGCAGACGGATCTCCCAAGGTTCACAGGCCCTCGGCGAGAGCCTGCCTCCGTGGATGGAGTTGATGCCGATCAGATCGAAGCGCAGTTCGCTCAGTGGAGCGGACTGCAGGCGTTCGGCGAGGACTTGCTCGGCGAGCTGCGCGCGAGCGACAGATCCGGGTCCGGCGTACGAGATTTGACCTTCGCCGGTCCAGCCGTCGTGAAAACCTACAGAGACCTTCAGTGTTTCGGGCCTGGGCTTGCCTGCGGCTCCCGTGACGCGAACGCGGTCGTGTCCGAGATCCTCGAACTGAACGTGGGAGAAATCGGCGATTACGTCGGGGGTTATATAACTGGCCGGGTCTTGAATCTCATAAAGCAATTGCTCGATGCAGGTAGCTCGCGTGAGGCATCCGCCCGAACCATCCACCTTGGTGAGGACGGCGCTTCCGTCGGGGCTGACTTCAGCCAGAGGGAATCCGAGGCGCGCGAGGCCGGGGACATCCTTATATCCGGGATCTGCGAAGTATCCACCAGTGAGTTGACCGGCGCACTCGAGAAGATGGCCGACGGCGGTGCCCTGCCCGAGGAGACTCCAGTCCGATGGGTCCCATCCGAACTCATGAATTAGAGGAGCCAGAAAAAGCGAGGGGTCGGCGGCGCGTCCGGTCAAAACTATGTCGGCGCCAGCCGCTAGCGCTTCAATGATTGGACTGGCTCCGAGGTAGGCGTTTGCCGAGACAAGTCGATCTGCAACC
>Ga0335085_10017988_pt1 | contig 10169 bp, 6 predicted proteins | sample Lox_Sample_45_FD_206712 | JGI IMG/M metagenome (GOLD analysis project Ga0335085, IMG submission 206712) | Soil microbial communities from Loxahatchee National Wildlife Refuge, Florida, United States - Lox_Sample_4.5 | ecosystem: Environmental > Terrestrial > Soil > Wetlands | place: USA: Florida... | reverse complement strand
CCGATGGCCGCAAGGTCGGCCGCGGACAGGCCCGCGGCGCCGAGTGCGGCCGCGATCACCGTCCTTGTCCGCTCCCAGATCTCCACCGGGTCGTGTTCCACCCAGCCGGCCCGCGGCAGGATCTGCTGATGTTCGAGCTGATGCCTGGCGACCTCGTTACCGCCGTGGTCGAAGACCATGAACCGGGTGCTTGTCGTGCCCTGGTCCACTGCACCGACGAAGTCGGCCACTGGGGCCTCCTCTACATGGAAGTGATCATGGGCGGAGGGAGAGTCAGCCGCAACCGTTCGGGATCATGGTGCCGGTGTTTTGACAGGCTCGGCAAGGGAGCGGAGCGCGGCGGCGAGCACCTCGGCGCGGTCCGCGTCTGCCAGTGCGCCGCCGCCTAGGTCGAGGGCGGCGAGCGTGGCGGCCTTGGCGACCGCGAGCGCGGCGTTCGCCCTGATCAGCGCGGCGCGGCCGGGGTGCGGGCCGGCCAGGGCGGCGAGCGTCTGCGCGGTCATCTCGGCGGACGAGCGCGGGAGCTGGCTGTCGATCATGGCGAGCGCGGCGGGGTCGCGGTCGAAGATGGTGGCGAGTTCGCGGGAGTCGGCGCAGATGTCGATGATCGCGGTGAGCAGGTCCTGCGGCGTGGACTCGCCGGAGTCGAGACCGTCGAGCAGCCGGGAGTACGCGCGGATCGGCCCGGCGAGCAGGCCGATCAGGATCGCCTGCTTGGACGGGAAGTGGTAGTAAAGCGCGGCCGTGGTGGTACCGAGCTCGCCGGCGATGTCGGCGATGGTGGTGCCGGTGTAGCCCTGGCGGGCGAACAGCTCGGCGGCGATCTCCAGGATGCGTTGCTTGGTGTCGACCGGGCTCACATGCGGCAGTGTACTTCTGCACCGTGGCTACTTACTGATTGGTTAGTAAGCGGGTTAGGGTCGGGGCCATGAGGTGACTTACTAATCGATCAGTAAGTCATTCAGCTGGTCGGGTGGCGGATGCCGGCGGCGGAGCCGTTGCGGGGTTCGTGTGGAGCCGGCGGCATACGGTGGCGCTTGTCGTGCTGTGCAGCGTGGCGGCCCCGGTCCGCGCGGCGGGGTGGCGCTGGGTCTTCCTCGTCAACCTGCCGCTCGGCGCGGCGGTCATCGCCGCGGCGCTGCGGGTGCTGCCCGCCGACCCCGGCGCGGGGTTTCCGGGTCCTGGCCCGCGCGGGTCCCGGCTGCGGAGCTTCGACCTGCGGCGCTTCGACCTGCGGCGCTTCGACCTGCGGCGCTTCGACCTGCGGCGCTTCGACCTTGGCGGGGCGCTGAGCGTGACCGCGGGTGCGAGCGTGCTCGCCTATGCCGTGGCGCAGACCGGGACCCACGCGTGGGGCTCAGGGCGGACCATCGGGCTGCTAATCGTCGCGGCGGTGCTGCTCGGCTACTTCGTCCTGCACGAGTGGCGGGTGGCGGCCGATCCGCTGCTGCCGCTCTCGCTGTGCCGCAACCGCTCCGTGGCCGGCGCCAACGTGGTCTCCGCACTGCTCGGCAGCGCGATGTTCGCGGTCTTCTACGCCACGACGCTGTACATGCAGCAGGTGCTGCACTACTCGGCGCTGCGGACCGGGCTCGCGTACCTGCCGTTCGGCACGTCGATCCTGGTCGCGGCCGGCGTGGCGCCCGCGCTCGTGACGCTCGCCGGCATCCGTCTCACCTCGGTCGCCGGGTCTGCGATCAGCATCGCCGGGCTGTTCCTGCTCGCCAGGGTGCCCGCCACCGGACAGCTGCTGACCGACATCATCGTGCCTACCGTCGTGGTCGGGTTCGGCGCCGGCCTGGTGATCGTGCCCACCTCGGTGGCGGCGATGTCCGGGGTGGAGGCCGCCAGGCACGGCGTCGCGTCCGCGCTGCTCAACGTGAGCAGGCAACTCGGCGGCGCACTCGGGCTCGCGGTGATCGCGACGATCACCGCCGGCGTCTCGGCCCGCGCGGCCGCCGCCGGCCACACCGTTCCCGACGCGCTGACCGGCGGCTTTCATGCCGGGTTCGCGGTCAGCGCGGCGCTCGTTATCGCCGGGCTCGCCGCCGCCGCGGTGCTGCTGCGCGAGGACGGGCGGGGCGAGCGGCTCAACCTGATCGAACTGCAGGCCGGAGGCTAGGTCTCACGGCTAGCTTCACGGGGCGTTGGTTTACCCGTCAGTAACTCGTTGGTTTTGGGTACTTACCATGGATGACAGGGCTCCCGGCGGGGCCTGGGAGGGAGCAGTCGTCCATGCCCGGTGTACTTGACGCCCGCGCTCGCGATGAGGCGCTGCGCAAGATGGCGGCAGAACCGCTCGACGTGCTGGTGATCGGCGGTGGCATCACCGGGGCAGGTGCGGCACTCGACGCGGCGTCGCGGGGGCTGCGGGTCGGCCTCGTCGAGTCACGTGACCTGGCGGCCGGCACCTCATCGCGGTCATCGAAGCTGATCCACGGCGGGCTGCGCTACCTCGAGCAGGGCGACTTCAAGCTGGTCAGGGAGGCGCTGCGGGAGCGTGACCTGCTGGTGAGCAGGCTCGCGCCGCACCTGGTGCGCCCGGTGCCGTTCCTCTACCCGCTGTACAAGAAGGTCGTGGAGCGGCCCTACGTCGGCGCCGGGCTCGTGCTGTACGACGCGATGGAGGGCACCAGGCGGCCGGTGCCGCACCACAGGCACCTGACCACCCGCGGCGCGCTGCGCCGGGCCCCCGCGCTGCGGCCGGACCGGCTGGCCGGCGCGATGGTCTACTACGACGCCCAGGTGGACGACGCGCGCTACACGGTGACCGTGGCCCGGACTGCCGCCAGGTACGGCGCGCTGGTGGTCACCAGGGCGACCGCCACCTCACTGCTGCGTGATGGCGAGCGGGTGACGGGCGCCACGGTGCGGGACGAAGAGAGCGGCCGGGAATTCGACGTGCGGGCCTCCCGGGTGATCGTGTGCGCCGGCGTCTGGTCGGATCTCGTGCACTCGGCCAGCGGCGTCCGGGCCGGCTACCAGGTGCGGATGTCCAAGGGCGTGCACCTGGTGATGCCCGGGTCTGCGATTGACGCCGACACCGGGATGATCGTGCGGACGAGCAAGAGCGTGCTGTTCTTCATCCCGTGGGGCTCGCGGTGGATCGTCGGGACGACCGACACCGACTGGTCGGGCGACCGGGCCGAGCCCACGGCCACCGCCGAGGACGTCGACTACATACTCGGCGAGGCGAACCGGGTGCTCGCCACGCCGCTGACCCGCGGCGACGTCCTCGCCGTCTACGCGGGGCTGCGGCCGCTCGTGGCCGAGCCCGACAGGCCCGCCAGCGACAAGGCGGGCAACGGGGAGAAGCCGACCACGAAGCTGTCGCGCGAGCACGTCGTCGACAGCCCGCTGCCCGGCCTCACCTCGATCGCCGGCGGGAAGTTCACCACCTACCGGCTGATGGCGCGCGACGTGGTGGACGCCGCGGCCCAGGGCCTGCCCGGGCAGGTCTCGCCGTCGGTGACCGGACAGCTTCCGCTGCTCGGCGCCGACGGGCTGCCTGCCGTCCTCGCGTCCGCACGCCGGCTCGCGCAGGACTACGCGGTGCCGCTGGTCTCCGTCGAGCACCTGATCGCGCGGTACGGTTCCGCGGCGAGCGAGGTTCTCGACGCGATCCGCGCCGAACGCTCCCTGGCGCGCCCGCTGGCCGACGGGTACCCCTACCTGCGCGCCGAGGTGAGCCATGCGGTCACCCACGAGGGCGCGCTGCACATCGAGGACGTGCTGGCCCGCCGGGTGCGGCTGCTCATCGAGTCCTCGGACGCCGGGGCGTCCGCCGCACCCGAGGTGGCAGTGATCATGGGCGGCCTGCTCGGCTGGAGCCGACGGCGGCGGGCTGCCGAGATCCGGCGCTACCTGGACTTCGCCGCCGCTAACGCGGCCGCGCTCGCGGCGCCTGCGGTGCCGGCCGCCGCGGTCGGTGCGGCGGCCGCCGTGCTCGCCGACTCTTCCGACGAGGTGTCGGTCCCGGCGTAGGCCGCGGCTGCCGGAGCCAGCGCCGGGTCGGGTCCCGGCGCGGCCGACGGCGTTACCCGCCAAGTACCCCTGGCTCTGTAACCGCTGGTGGCACGCGTGCCCGCGCGGCGAGACGGCGGGCGTGAGAGACGTTACATTTTTACGATCTTTTTACAAGAGATATATTAGCCATCGGGAAGGTAGGAAGTTCGCTGCCCGGACGGGTCGCGGCGCTCCCCCAGTCGGCAGGTCAGCAGATCAGAGGAGGCACCGTGGACCTCAACCCCTATGTGGTCCTGGGCAGCGCGGTCGTCGGGCTGCTCGTCGGACTCACCGGGGCGGGCGGCGGGGCGCTGATGACCCCGATGCTGATCCTGCTGTTCAACGTCAAGCCGAGCGCGGCGATCTCCAGCGACCTGGTCGCAGCCGTGGTGATGCGGCCGGTCGGCTCGCTGGTGCACATGCGCAGGGGAACCGTCAACTACCGGCTCGTCGCCTGGATGTGCGCGGGTTCCGTTCCCATGGCGTTCCTCGGTTCCTACCTGCTGCACCTGCTCGGCGGTGGTGACGCGCAGCAGCTGAACGTGGAGAAGGCACTCGGCGCGGCGCTGCTCGCGGGCACCGCGGCGATGGTGCTTCGCGCCTGGCTCGACCGGCGGTCCGGGCAGGCGCGCACCCAGGCCATCGAGGCTATCCGGGTCAGGCCGCTCGCCTCGATCGCGATCGGGGCCATCGGCGGCATCGTGGTCGGGATGACCTCGGTGGGTTCCGGCTCGCTGATGATCGTGCTGCTGCTGTTCACCTACCCGGCACTCGCGGCCGGGCGGCTCGTCGGTACCGACCTGACCCAGGCCGTGCCGCTGACCGCGGCGGCGGCGCTCGGCGCGCTGCTTTTCGGGCACGTGCAGTTCGGGCTGACCACGGCGGTCATCGTCGGGTCCGTGCCTGCCGTGCTGGTCGGGTCGTTCCTGTCCTCGCGGGCGCCTGACCGCTACATCAGGCCGGTGATCACCTTCGTGATCTTCGCCTCCGGGCTCAAGTACGCCGGCCTGGGCACCACGGCGCTCGGCTGGACGCTGTGCGGCGCCGCCCTCGCCTGCGGCGCGTACTGGCTGGCGCGGCGCAAGCCATGGCGCAGCGACGAGCAGGCCGATGCCCCGCTAGCCGCCGAGCCGCAGGCCGCGCTCCAGCCGGCCCAAGCGGAGCTGCCCGGGCTCGCGCGACGACCCGGCTGATCACAGCGCGGGACAGGGCATGCGGGCGCGGCTGACATGCTTGAACCGTGACGGATGAGCAGTCAGGGCCGGGCGAGACGCCCGCGGCCATGCAGGACGCGAGCAGGGACGAGGGCCGGCAGTACGCGCTGCCGCTGGTGATCCGGGTGGAGCGGGCGGCGCCTCCGGCGCGGACCGACGCACTCGAGGCCGCCGCGCGTGCGGTGCTCGCGTTCCTGTCCGATCCGCGGGTCGCCGACTCCGGCGGCGAGTGGTCCGCCGCGGCCCGCGCCTGGGAGGACGCCCGGATCAGGAAGGTCGTCAGGCGAGCGCGCGGCGCGGCATGGGAGCGGGCGGGCGCGCTGCCGGGAATCACCGTCACGCAGCGGACCGCGGAGGTCCGCGTCTACCCGCCGGTGCCGGTGGACGACTGGCCTGCCGACCTGGCCAGGCTCCAGGTATCGGGGACCGACTTCGATGACCGGGAGCCGCCGGCCGAACCCGCCGCGGAGACGCCCGTGCTCTGGATGAATCCTGGGCTGCCGATCACGGCGGGCAAGGCCATGGCGCAGGCCGGGCACGGGGCGCAGCTCGCGTGGTGGGGGCTGTCGGCGCGCGCCCGTGCCGAATGGAAGGACCGGGACTTCGCCCTGGCGGTCCGGGTCGCGGACGCGGGCCGCTGGGCAGAACTGATCGCCAGCGGGCTGCCGGTGGTCACCGACGGCGGGTTCACCGAGGTGGCGCCCGGGTCGGCCACGGTGGTGGCGGACCATCCCGCGCTGCGGGCGGCGCTTGGCGTGACGCCGTTAGAAGTTTATCTATAAGCCGTTCTCTCGATGCAGCGAGCGCCGCTCAGCCTCTTTGGGTATTTACCTCATTTTCTGTCGCGACATGCGACTTTCCATGGCGCCCCGATCGTAGGATGCCCCCTGACACCGCTTTGCGTGTGGAGGGACAGCGAACATGGGTGCTCAACGCGCCGTGGCACCGGTCCTCTCCGGGTCCGTTCCGCCCCTGGCCGAGTTCTACCACGCCCGCCAGGAAACCGGCTTGGGACTGGCGGACGGCCTGCGACCGGGTGAGACCACCCTGCTCATCCCGGCGATGCCTGGCGCCGGCGGGACGGGCAAGACGCAGCTGGCGGTCGGGTTCGCGCACGCGATGTGGTCGGCGCGCGCCGTCGACCTGCTTGTCTGGGTCGCCGCGGGCAGCCGGGCCTCGGTCGTGGCCGGCTACGCGCAGGCGGCGGCGGACCTGGACCTGCTGACGAGCGCCGAGGCACACGAGCTCACCGCCGACGCGACCGCGCAGCGGTTCCTGTCCTGGCTGCAACGGACCGAACGGCGGTGGGCGGTCATGCTGGACGGCCTCGCCTCTGCCGCCGACCTTGACGGCCTGTGGCCGCAGGGCCCGGCCGGCCAGGTCGTCGTCACCAGCAGGCTGCATGAGCAGGAACTCGGCTCCATCGGCTCGGCGGCCGGCGTGACCGCGCACCCCGTGCCCGGATTCAGCAGGCGGGAGGCGCTCGGCTACCTCAACGCACGGCTTACCGGCTATCCCGACCAGCGCATCGAGGCGCTCGACCTGGCCGAGGACGTCGGCGGGCTGCCGATCGCGCTCGCCCAGGCCGCGGCGGTGGTCATGGCGACGGGGACAACCTGCCGTGACTACCGGGCCGAGTTCACGCAGCGGATGCAGGGCACGGCGGGAACGCAGGTCGACGGCTGCCCGCCGGCGCTGATCGCCACCTGGTCGCTCGCCGTCGAGCACGCCCACCAGCTCGGCCCCGCCGGCCTTTCCTGGCCTGCGCTTGTCTACGCGTCGGCGCTCGACACCGGGGGAATCCCGGCGAGCGTGCTGACCGCTCCGGCCGCGGCCGGCTACATCACCGGGCAGCAGGGCGGACCGCAGCGCGGCGGCGACCAGAACGCGGTCCGCACCGCGTACGCGAGCCTGGAGCGGCTCGGGCTGCTCAGCGTGGACAACGCAAGCCCGGTGCGCACGGTCTGGCTGCACTCCGCGGTGCGCTCCCTGGTCCGCGCCTACCTGGCGCCAGGCAACGTCGAGCAGGTGGTGAGCGCGGCGGCGAGCGCCCTGATCGAGGCCTGGCCCGAGGCCGGCTCGCCAGGCGGCGGACCGCAGCTCAGCCAGGCGCTGCGGGACAACGCGGCCGCGCTGCGCGCGTTCGCCGGCGACCTGCTCTGGAAGCCGGAAGCACACCCGCTGCTCGTCCGGGCGGGGACGTCGCTCACCGAGGCACCTGCGCTCGCCGACGCCGCCATCGGATACTGGCAGGCGCTCGGCGCCACCAGCGCGCAACTGCTCGGGCACGGCCACGCGCAGTCGCTGCTCGCGCGAGAACGGCTCGCCGACGCCTACGCCGCCTCCGGGCGGCTCTCCGAGGCGCTGCCGGTCTTCGAGGCGGCACTCAGCGACCGGGAGGCGACCTTCGGGCCGCAGCATCCGGAGACGGTCAATGCACAGCTGACCGTCGCGAACGCGCTGCACGCCGCCGGACGCGAGGCAGAGGCGATCGAGTTGTACGAGCAGGTGCTCACGGCGCGGGAGCGGCTGTTCGGCCCGGCGCACAGGGAGACACTCGCGGTGCGGCTCAAGGTCGCCGAGTCCTACGAGACGTCGGGACGGCGCGGCGACAGCGTCCGGCTGTACGAGCGGGCGGTCTCCGACGCCGAGCGGGAACTCGGCCCCGCGCACCGTGACACGCTGTCCGCCCGCGCCAGCCTGGCGGGCGCGTACCTGGGGGCCGGCCGGAACAAGGAGGCGATCAGCGCGTACGAGCGCACGCTCGCCGCCCAGGAGCGCGAGGCCGCGGCGGCCGGCGGCGCGGCAATGGCCGGACCAGGCGCGGACGCACCTGGCGCGCCGACCGCGCTCGGCATCCTGGCCACCAGGGCCGCCCTGGCCGGCGCCTACCGGGCGGCAGGGAAGAACAAGGAAGCGATCGCCGAGTACGAGCGGGTGCTGGCCGGCCGGGAGCAGCAGCTCGGCGCCGATCATCCCGACACGATCGCCGCGCGCGCCAGCCTCGGCTACGCCTATCGCAGCGCGGGAAAACTGCGGGAGGCGATACCCCACTACGAACGTGTGGTGGCCGACAGGGAGCGCATCTTCGGCGCCGACAACCGCGACACGCTCGCCTCCCGTGCCCTGCTCGCCGCCGCCTATCAGGTCGCGCGCCGGGTACGCGAGGCGGTGGAGACCTACGAGGCGGTAGTCGCCGCCAGCGAGCGCACACTCGGCCCCGGCGACCTTGACACGCTGACCGCCCGGTGCAACCTGGCCGCCGCCTACTGGGAGGGCGGCCGGATGCCCGACGGCATCACGGTGATGCGGCACGCGCTCGCGGACTGCGAGAGGTACCTGGGACCGGACCATGCCATGACCGCCACGGTCAGGGAAAGCCTGCAAGCAGCGACGGAGTAGACGGAGTTCTGGTGGCACCTGAGCAGTTCGATTACATCATCGTCGGCGGCGGTTCCGCGGGCAGCGCGCTCGCGGCACGACTGTCGGCCGATCCGACCACCCGGGTGCTCGTGCTTGAGGCAGGCCGTCCCGACTACCTGTGGGACCCGTTCATCCACATGCCGGCGGCCCTGACGTTCCCGATCGGGTCCCGGTTCTACGACTGGCAGTACTCTTCTGAGCCCGAGCCGTACCTCAACGGCCGGCGCATCTACCACGCCCGCGGCAAGGTCCTCGGCGGCTCGTCGTCGATCAACGGGATGATCTTCCAGCGCGGCAACCCGCTCGACTACGAGCGGTGGGCCGCCGACGCTGGCATGTCATCGTGGGACTACGCGCACTGCCTGCCGTACTTCAAGCGGATGGAGAACTGCCTGGCCGCGCCAGGCACGCCGAGCGAGGCGTTCCGCGGCTCCGACGGCCCCCTCGTGCTCGAGCGCGGGCCTGCCACCAACCCGCTGTTCGGCGCCTGGTTCGAGGCGGTGCAGCAGGCCGGGTACCAGCTCACGGACGACGTGAACGGGTACAGGCAGGAGGGGTTCGCCGCGTTCGACAGGAACATCTCCCACGGGCGGCGGCTGTCGGCGGCGCGCGCCTACCTGCACCCGGCCATGTCCCGGCCGAACCTGCGCGTGGTCACCAGGGCCCACACCACCCGGATCCTGTTCTCCGGCACGCGCGCGACCGGGGTGGAATTCGTGCTGACCGGCCCCGCGGGCACCATAGCCGGCACTGGGGCGGGCGGCTCCGCCCCGCGCCAGGCTCACGGCGGCGAGGTGATCGTGTGCGGTGGCGCCTTCGGCTCGCCGCAGCTGCTCCAGCTTTCCGGTGTCGGCAACGCCTCCGAGCTCGGCCGGCTCGGCATCCCTGTGGTGACTGACCTGCCGGGTGTGGGCGAGAACCTCCAGGACCACCTGGAGGTGTACGTGCAGTACGGGTCGAAGCTGCCGGTCTCCGTGGCTCCCGCGCTGAAGTGGCGCAACCGGCCAGGCGTGGCGCTGCGCTGGGCCCTCGCGCGGTCCGGGCCCGGCGCCACCAACCACTTCGAGGCAGGCGGCTTCGCCCGGTCGAACGACAAGGTGCGCTACCCCAACCTCATGTTCCACTTCCTGCCGATCGCCGTCCGCTATGACGGTTCCTCGCCGGCCGGCGGGCACGGCTATCAGGTGCACATCGGGCCGATGTACTCCGACTCGCGCGGCACGGTGAAGCTGGTGTCGGACGACCCGTTCGCCAAGCCCGCGCTGCAGTTCAACTACCTGTCCACGCCGACGGACCGCTCGGAGTGGACGGAGGCCGTCGCGATCGCGCGGAAGATCCTGAACCAGCCGGCATTCGACGACTTCAACGCCGGCGAGCTGTCCCCTGGCCCCGAGGTCTCCTCGGAGCGGGAGGTGCTCGACTGGGTGGCAAGGGACGCGGAGACCGCGCTGCACCCGTCCTGCACGTGTGCCATGGGCACCGGGCCGCTGTCGGTGACCGACCCGGAATCCCTCGCCGTGCACGGCG
>Ga0335085_10017986_pt1 | contig 10170 bp, 12 predicted proteins | sample Lox_Sample_45_FD_206712 | JGI IMG/M metagenome (GOLD analysis project Ga0335085, IMG submission 206712) | Soil microbial communities from Loxahatchee National Wildlife Refuge, Florida, United States - Lox_Sample_4.5 | ecosystem: Environmental > Terrestrial > Soil > Wetlands | place: USA... | reverse complement strand
GACCCCACCCGCATGTCGGAGTAGAGCGGCACGCTCTCCGGCAGGTAGCCGATCCGCTTGCGCACCTCCATCGACTCGCTGAAGACGTCGTAGCCGGCCACCCGGGCGGTGCCGCCGGAGGCGGGCAGGAAGCACGAGAGGATCCGCATCGTCGTCGACTTGCCGGCGCCGTTGGGGCCGAGGAAGCCGACGATCTCCCCCGGCGCCACCGAGAACGACACGTCGCGGATGGCGGTGACCGGGCCGTAGTGCTTCGTCAGATTCTGGACTTCGATCATACCTGGCCGAACCGATAGCGGATTATACCCTACTCCGCGGAGACGACCGGCATGATGGCGACCATCCAGTCGGGCACCGCGATCATCCTGCCGGTGGCCGGATCCCAGCAGGCATGCAGCGTGAAGCCGGTGGCCACCGTGTGGCCGGCCTCGTTGACGATCTCGTAGGCGAAGCGGAAGCTGGCGCGCCGGCGCTCGCTCACCCAGCAGCGCACCTCCAGGAGGTCGTCGAGCCGCGCCGGCCGCACGTAGCGGACGGTGGCCTCGACCACCGGCAGGTGCACCTTCTGATCGACCTCCGAGATCGGGATCCCCTGCGCCCTCAGATACTCCACGCGCCCGACCTCGAAGTACGTCAGGTAGTTGGCGTAGTAGACGACCTTCATGCAGTCCGTCTCTTGGTAGCGGACGCGGAGCTTGGCGGCGGCGATCACTAGAGGTACTGGCCGTAGCGGATCTTCTCCACCACGCCGCGCACGCGCTTGTAGGCGTCGATGGAGACGAGCAGGTCGTCGGTGGTGACGGGGCCGGGCTCGGCGCCGGCGCCGCTGTGGTGGACCTTGGCCTCCAGCGCGCGGCGGATGATCTCCGAGATGTCGGCGCCGCTCATGCCGCCCATGACCGGCAGCACCTTGCGATAGTCGATCGCCTCGAACAGCGCGCGGCCGGCGTGACGCTCGGTGCGCGCCTTGATCAGCTCCGTGATCTCACGCTGGGCCTCGGCGTCGGGCAGCGGCACCTCCACCAGGTGGTCGAGCCGTCCCGGCGCCACCAGCACCGCGTCGACGGCGTCGGTGCGGCTGGTGGCGCCCACGACCAGCACGCGCCCCGGCTCCAGCGCGTCGAGCTTCTCGCAGAGGGCGGCCACCAGGCGCGCGCTGGCCTCCCGCGCCGCCGGCGGCGGCAGCAGGTGCTCGAGGGAGAGGGCCTCGGCCTCGTCGAGATAGAGCACGGCCTTGCCCTCGCCGCCGGCGATCCTCAGGATCTCCTGCAGCAGCTCGCCGGTGTTGGCGCCGAACTTCGAGGTGAGGTTCAGCAGCTTGACGTGATAGAAGATCGCCCCGGCGGCGGTGGCCAGCGCGCGCGCGAGCTTGGACTTGCCGGTGCCGGGCGGCCCGTACAGCAGCAGCCCCTTGGGCGGCGGGATGCCCCAGCGCTCGTACGACTCGGGGCCGGTCAGCGCCAGCGCAAAGCCGCGCAGCAGCTCCTTGGCCGCCTTGAGCCCGCCCACCTCGTCGAACGCGACCTCCGGGTGGATATCGGTCTCCACGCGCCCGGTGAGGTCGCCGAACTTCTCGCCGAGCTTCGCGAAGACGTCCTCGAGGCGGCGCTGCAGCGCCCACTGCTGATCCTCGGCGGGCAGGCGCGACATCAGATGTGCGGGCGCCGCGCCGCCGGCGGCTCCGGGCCGCTCTTGTCGAAGACGCGGTCCTCGACGAGCACGGGCACCTTGGCGCGGATGGCCAGCGCGATCGCGTCGGAGGGGCGCGAGTCGAGCGTCATCTCGCCGCCGCTGCCGGTGAGGTGCAGCGTGGCGTAGTAGATGTCGTTGCGCAGGTCCGTGATCACCACGCGCGTGAGCGAGATCTTCAGACGGCCGAAGAGCGTGAGGAACAGGTCGTGAGTGAGCGGCCGCGGCGGCGTCACGCCCTGCAGCGGCAGCGCGATACCGGTCGCCTCGGCGGGGCCGATCGCCATGGCCACGCGGCGGCGATCGCGCTTGCCCTCCAGCACCACGGCGGGCGTCTCGGTGCGGGGGTCGAGCACGACGGCCACCACCTCGGCCTCCTGCGGCCCGTCCAGCCGGGGCGCCGCGTCGTCGCCGCGGCCGGGCGCAAGGTCTCCACGGCCGGGAGTGCCGGCCACGACCAGGGCCACCAGCGCGATCGCTGCGGTGCGGCTCAGCGTGCTCATGGGGCGCCTCTCCTCTCCGCGGCGTCTCAGTATACGTCTCACGGCGCCTTCGGGCGGGCGAGGCGCGTGGACAGCACCCCGCCGAGCGTGAGGAGGACGGTGAGCGCCGACCACATGACGGCGTAGCCGGCCGCGTGGGCGACCCATCCGAAGAGGAAGGCGCCGGTCGTCTGGCCCACCAGGAACATCGCGCTGAAGACGCCCACCACGGACGCGCGCCGCTCCGGCGGCGTGTCGTCGGTGATGAGGGCGGCGAGGCCGGGATAGAGAAAGCCGTGGGCGCCGCCGGCGATGAGGCCGACGAGCACCAGCGAGGGCACCACCGGCGTCGCGCTCGTGCGCGTCACCAGCACGCCGAGCGCGGCCAGCAGCAGCGTGCCCGAGGCCTGCACGAACATCGAGGGCACGATGACGGCCCGGCGGCCGCGCGTGTCGATGAGCCGCCCGCCGGCGATGCGCACCGCGATGGCCGAGGCCGCGTAGCCCGTGTAGAAGAGCGACAGCGTGGTGACGCCGAGGTCCTCGGCGAAGGTCGGCATGAAGGCGAACACCGTGCCGGAGCCGAGGCCGAAGAACACCGAGACGAGCATGGGCAGCCGCACCACGTCCTCCAGCGCCGCCCGCACGATCCCGGGGGCCAGCCGCAGCACGGGGTCGCGGCGGGTCTCCCGCATCGGCCACACCAGCGCCGCCGTGACCAGGGCGAGCAGGGCGGAGATCACGAACAGCGTGCGGAAGCCCCAGCGGCGCACGATCCACTCGCCCAGCACGGGTGCGAACGCCGTGGCGACGAAGCCCGACACGCCGTAGATGCCGAGCGCCCAGCCGCGCCGGGCCGGCGGGATGATGTCCACGACGTAGGAGAAGGCGCCCACGAAGAAGGTCGAGAACGCGAACCCCTGGATCACGCGCACCAGCGCCAGCAGCGGCACGCTGCCCGGGAGCGCGGCCAGCAGCGAGGCGGACACGTTGAGCGCCACGCCGGCCAGCATGAAGGGCCGGCGGCCGATCACGTCCACCCAGGGGCCGATGAGCGGCTGGCACACGATGCCGACGCCGCTGTAGAGGCCCATGACGAAGCCGATCTCGATCTCGGTGCCGCCCAGCTGCCGGATGTAGAGCGGCAGCAGCACGAAGCCGTTCATGCTCAGCCAGAAGGAGAAGTTCGTGACCGTCGCCCACACGAAGGGATCGGGCCTGGGCAGGGGCACCCGGCCATTCTACGGCGTGTTATCGTCCGCCCACATGACGGCCCCATGAACGCCATCGATGCGCTCCGCGCCGCGCTGGCCGGCGACGGCGAGGCGCGCACGCTCACGCTGGACCGCGGCTTCCAGGGCCTGCCCGACACCGCCCACGGCGGCAGCGTGCTGGCCGCCTTCGACGCGCTGGCCGGCCGCGCCGGCCCGCGCGCGCTGCGCGGGCACTATCTCAAGCGCGTGCCCCTCGGCACGCCGCTCGCGCTGCGCGTGGCGCGCGAGGGCGGCGCCGTGCGCGTCACGCTGCGGGACGGCGCCGCCACCCTCGTGGACGGCGCCGTCGAGGCCACCGCCGCCGGCCCCGGCGCGAGCGTCGCGCCGCCGCCGGACGGCGCGCTGCCGCTGCCGATCTCGCGCGGGTGCTTCGCGTGCGGCACCGACAACCCGCTCGGCCTCGCCGTGCGCCTGCGCGCCGACGACGACGCCGTCGGCGCCACCTGGACTCCGCGGCCGGGCTTTCGCCGCCACGACGGCACGCTGGCGCCGCTGGCGCTCACCACCCTGCTCGACGAGGCGGCGTTCTGGCTCGGCGCGCTCGCCACCGGCGAGTCCGGCATGACGACCGCGCTGCGGGTGACGCTGCACGCCGAGGCGAAGGCGGACGAGACGATCACCGTCACCGGCGCCCGCGCCGCCGTGAGCCCCCGCGCCGATGACGCGCGCTACTGGGACACCGCGATCGCCGCGTGCGACGGCGCCGGCCGCGTGGTGGCCAGCGCCGAGATCACGTTCGTCGCCGTCCGCGGCGCCGCCCGCCGGCTGGCCGCCGGCATGCTGGCCGTCAACGACGCCGCCGTCATCCGCCGCGTCTTCCCCGCGTACGTCCGGTAGGCCCCGGCGGCCGCCTGACACACGGGTGTCCGTCTGACATCACTCCTGGCACGGCCGCCTGACGGAGTCCTTTAGGTACGCGCGCTCACGCGGCACCGGCGGCTTGGCCCCGCCCTTGCTCCCCCACGGCCGGTTTCACCGAATGCCTCCAGGAGGTGCACATGACGCACGCCAACGATCTGGCGGTCATCACCCGGCTCGAGCGCCTCGAGCGCCAGCAGCGGCGCTGGCGAGGCCTGGCCATTGCCGGCGCCCTCGGCCTCGCCGCCCTCACCCTGATGGGCCAGAAGCCCGCCGGCCGCATCGTCGAGGCCGAGCGCTTCATCCTCCGCGACTCGGCCGGCCGCCCGCGCGCCGAGCTGATGATGGTGGAGGGCGGCGAGCAGTCGGTCGCCCTGCGCTTCAAGGACGCCGACGGCATGCCACGCCTCACGCTGGGCACCGAGAACGGCGCCGCGCTGATCGTGCTCAACGAGCAGAGCGGCAAGCTGCGTGCGGGGCTCGTGGCCCTGCCCCACGGCGCGCCGGGCCTGAACCTCTACGACAGCACGGGCAAGCCGCGCGCCGAGCTGAGCCTCAACCGCGACGGCGCCCCCGCCCTGACGTTCAACGACCGGGACGGCTTCGCGACCTGGAGGACGACCGGCCGCTAGCGCAGGCCGCGGAAGAACGCGCGGACGTCGGCGGCGAGCGCCTCGGGCTCCTCGAGCGCCGCGAAGTGGCCGCCGCCGGGCATGAGCGTCCAGCGCTGGATGTTGTAGACGCGCTCGGCCCACGCGCGCGGGGGATGCAGGATCTCCTTCGGGAAGGACGCGTACGCGGTCGGCGCCTTCACCGGACGCTTCTCGCTGATGGGCCAGGCGCTGTGCTGGCGCGCGTAGTAGGGCCAGAACGACGAGCCGATGGCGCCGGTGACCCAGTAGAGCATCACGTTGGTGAGCAGCGTGTCCCTGGAGACGCGGCGCTCGACGTCGCCGCCGCAGTCGCTCCACGTGCGGAACTTCTCCACGATCCAGGCGGCCAGCCCCACCGGTGAGTCGCTGAGCCCGTAGGCCAGCGTCTGGGGCTTGGTGGACTGGATCTGCATGTAGCCGGTCTCCTCGCGCATCCAGTGCGCGATCTCCTCGAGGTACGCCTTCTCTTCCGCGCTCGGGCTCGGGGGCGGCGCCTGGTCGCGGCGCACGGCCAGCAGGGTCACGTGGATGCCGGCCAGCCGCTCCGGGTGAGTGGCGCCGAGGAGCGACGTGATGAACGCGCCCCAGTCGCCGCCCTGGGCGGCGAAGCGCCGGTAGCCGAGCACGTCGGTCATCAGCGAGGCGAAGAGGTCGGCGATCTCCACGACGCCGAAGCGCGGCTGGCCCGGCTGGAAGGACAGCGTGTAGCCCGGCAGCGAGGGCGCGACCACCGTGAAGGCGTCGGCGGGATCGCCGCCGAAGCGCGCCGGGTCCGTCAGCAGCGGGATGATGCGCTCGAACTCCACGATCGAGCCCGGCCAGCCATGCGAGAGCAGCAGCGGCAGCGGCGCGGGCCCCACGCCCGGCTCGTGGATGAAGTGCAGGTCGATGCCGCCGAGCGGCACCGTGAACTGCTTCCAGCGGTTCAGCTTCGCTTCCTCGGCGCGCCAGTCGTAGCGCTCGCGCCAGTAGGCGACCAGCTCCTTCACGTACGCCAGGCTCGCGCCGTGCTGCCAGCCGCTGCCGGGCGCCTCGTCGGGCCAGCGTACGCGGCCGAGCCGGTCGTGAAGATCCTCGAGCACGTCGTCGGCCACGTGAAGCTGGAAGGGTTTCGGCGTCATGCGCTCTTCTCCGCGTCGATCCACCCCTGCCAGTCGTCGGGGGCGTGGCCGACCGTCACCTTGCCGCCGTTGCGCACGAGCGGCGTCCTGAGCAATCGGGGCTCCGTCAGCGCGCGGTCGAGCAGCCGCTGCGGCGAGTCGCCGGCCGCGCGCAGGCCGAGCGCCTTGTAGCGCGCGCCGTCCTTGTCGATCAGCGCGGCCGGCCCGAAGCGCTCGGCGAAGCGCCGCAGCTCACCCTTGGCGGCCGGGCGCTCGTCGAGGTCCACGAAGTGCACGGCGACCCGCCGCTCGGCGAAGAACCGCTGCGCCTTGCGCGTGTCCTGGCAGTCCTTGAACCCGAAGATCTGTATGGTCATTGGTAGCGACGGCGCTAGGCCGGATCGGTACGTGGGTGGCCTGGCCTAGGAAGGCGTGGCTCCGACTCGCGCAGTCGCTGCGCTCGGCCCTTCAGCTCGTGCCATACGTCGATCGAGACGTGGGGACTGCCGAGCGTGCTGGCGCGCCCCGTGTGGGAGCCGTGGTAGTCGGAGCCGCCGGTGGCGACGAGGTCGTGCTGCCGGCAGAGCCGGCGATAGGCCTCGATCTGGCCCGCCGAGTGCTCGGGATAGTACGTCTCGATGCCGCCGAGGCCGGCCTGGACCAGCTCCGGGATCATCTCGTCGCGGCCGGCGAGGCCCGGATGCGCGAGCACGGGCACGCCGTGGGCGCGGCGGATCACCGCCACGGCCTCGACGGGCGTCAGCCGCCGGCGCGGGACGTTGGCGGGACCGCCCGCGCGCAGGTAGCGGTCGAAGGCCTCGCGCACCGACTTGACGTAGCCGCGCTTGACCATCGCCTGCGCCACGTGCGGCCGGCCCGGCGAGCCCTCCTTGCAGATCGCGAAGACTTCCCCGGCGGTCAGCGGCAGGCCCAGCTCGGTCAAGCGCTCCACGATGCGATGCACGCGGGCGGTGCGCTCGACACGCTGCTCGGCCAGGAACGCCTCGAACCACTCGGCTTGCCAGTCGACGCAGTAGCCGAGCACGTGGATCTCCGCGCCCTCGACGTCGCAGTTGATCTCGAGCCCGGGGACGATCTCGATGCCATGCTTCGCGGCCTCGGCGATCGCCTCCGGCAGCCCCGACACGGAGTCGTGGTCGGTCACCGCCAGCACCTTCACGCCGTGCTTCGCGGCGAGCCTCACGAGCTCGCGCGGCGACAGCGCCCCGTCGGACGCGGTCGTGTGCGAGTGGAGGTCGACCCCTCCGGGCATCTACTTCCCGGCGTCGGTCAGGTACGTGAGGATCGTGCGGACCGCGCAGCCGGTGCCGCCCTTGGGTGAGAGCGGCATGTCCTTCTCGACGAAGGCGGGGCCGGCGATGTCGAAGTGGGCCCACGCCCGCTCGCCCGCGAACTCTTTCAGGAAGAGGCCGGCGGTGATGGCGCCGCCGCCGCGCGGCCCCACGTTGTTCATGTCGGCCACGTCGCTCTTGAGGTTCTCGCGGTACTCGTCCACCAGCGGCAGCTGCCACACGCGCTCGCCGGCGGTCTCGGCCGCGGTCAGCAGCCGGTCGGCGAGCGCCTGGTTGTTGGAAAAGAGGCCGGACACGAGCGGCCCGAGCGCGACGACGCAGGCGCCGGTCAGCGTGGCCATGTCGACGATCTCGTCGGCGTCGAGCTTCTGCGAGGCGTAGCAGATGGCGTCGCCCAGCGTCAGCCGGCCCTCGGCGTCGGTGTTGCCGATCTCCACCGTGGTGCCGTTCATCGCGCGCAGCACGTCGCCGGGACGGATGGCCGCGCCCGACGGCATGTTCTCGGTGGCCGCGATGAGGCCGTGCACCTCGACCGCCGGCTTCAGGGCCGGCAGCGCGCGCATGATGCCGAGCACGGCGGCGGCGCCCGACATGTCGTCCTTCATGCGCAGCATGCCCTCCGCCGATTTCAGATCCAGGCCGCCGGAATCGAACGTGATGCCCTTGCCGATGACGGCCACCTTCTTGCGGCGGCGGCCCGACGGCACGTACGCGAGGTGGATGAACTTGGGCGGTTGCTCGCTGCCCGCCGCCACGCCGAGGAACATGCCCATGCCGAGCTTCTTGCACTCGGCGCGCTCCAGGATCTCCACGCGCACGCCGCCGGCCCTGGCGATGTCCTGCGCGACCTTGGCCAGGTGCGTGGGGTGGACGTCGTTGGCCGGCGCATTCACGAGATCGCGCGCGAACCACGTGGCCTGCGCGAAGATCTCGCCGCGGCGGGCGCCGTCGGCGGCCTCGCGGCGGTGGCGGCCGTCGGGCTCGGCCACCTGCAGCGTCTCCACCTGCTTGTCGCTCTTCTCGCGCTTGTAGCGGTCGAACGTGTAGGTGCCGAGGATGGAGCCCTCCACGATGGCCTGAGCGCGCTGGCGCGCCGGCAGGCGGTCGCCCAGCACCTCGATGGCGACGTGACGGGCGCCGAGGTCGCGCGCGCGGCGGAGGCCGGCGGCGGCGGCGCGGCGCAGGGTCTCGGCGGTGGTGTCGCCGCGGCGGCCGAGGCCGACCACCACCACGCGGCGCGACGGCAGCGTGCCGTTGGTGTGCAGGTGCGTGACGGAGCCGACCTTGCCCTGGAACTTCTCGGCCTGCAGCACGTCGGCCAGCGCGCCGCCGCTGGCGTGATCCAGGCGCGCGGCCGGCTCGCGCAGCTTCTTGTCGTCGGCGTAGACGCCGATCACCACCGCGTCGGCGCTCACCGCGCCCACGCCCTGCCCCACCACGGTCACGTTCATCGCGATCGTCCCCCCGCGACCGTCAGCGCGCGCCGGATCATGTCCATCAGTCCGTCGGTCGTGTCGAGTCGCTCCACCTCTTCGACCTCCACCCACTGCGCCGCGTCGGCGTCGCTGGCCGCGCACAGCGTTCCCGACACCGCGAACGCCACGTAATCGACCAGCACCCAATGATAGCGAATGCGGCCCTCGCCATCGCGCACGACGCGGTCGAGGATGCCGGCCACCTCGCCCACGTGGATCTCCAGCCCGCACTCCTCGGCCACCTCGCGCCGGATGGCCTCGCGCGTCGTCTCGCCCAGCTCCACCAGCCCGCCCGGCAGGCTCCACTTGCCCGCCAGCGGCGGCTTGCCGCGGCGCACCAGCAGCACGCGCGCGCCGTCGAGGACGACGGCGCCCACGCCGACGCGCGGCACGCTCGGGTACTCCCGCCCGTCGCTCACGCCGAGGCCGCCAGCCAGGCCGGGCTGGCGTAGCGCTCACTGACGAGGCGCGACACCCGCTCGGATTCGTCGTCGTCGAGGCCGCCCGGCCGCAGGTCGAGCCCGTGCTCGCGCTCGAAGGCCTCGGTGAGCGCGGCCGCCACGTCGTCGAAGGACGGCCGACGGCCGAGCGCCGCCTCCAGCGTGGTCAGCGTGGCGAGCGGATCGCGCGTCGTCGGGAAGAGCGCGCGCAGGCGCGGCGCGTCCACGCCGAGCAGCACGGCGCCGTGCTGCAGAAACGAGTCGCCCTGCCGCCGCTGCGCGCTGCCCACCAGCTTCCGGCCGCCGGCCTCGATCTCGAACACGCCCGTGCGCGCGAAGCAAAAGGCCGGCGCCGGACCATCGGGCGGCCGCTCGGGCACCAGCTCGGCCGGCGCCCCCAGCGCCTTCAGCCCGCGCAGCAGCGCACGCCCGATCCACTGATACGTCTCGAGGAGGTCTCCGCCGATCCCCAGATCCGCCGCGGTCGCCATCACGCTGTACGTCAGCTCGCGCTCGGGCCCGTCGTGATAGATCGCGCTGCCCCCCGTCGGCCGCCGCACCAGCCCCACGCCGAGCGCGCGGCAGGCGTCGACATCGACGTCACGCCCGAGCGGCTGGCCGTAGCCGAGCGATACGGTCGGCGGCGCCCACGCGAAGAAGCGCAGCGTCGGCGGCGACGTCCCCGCCTGCCGCCCCCGCCACAGCGCCTCGTCGATGGCCATGTTCGTGGCGCCGTCGGTGGGCTCCGTGACCAGCAATCGCCACGTCCGCTCGCTCATGATCTGCGCGAGACGATACCACGCGCTCAGCGCCAGCCCTTCAAGAGCCTAATAGCCGATCGCCCGCGGGTGCATGACGTCGATCGCGTAACCGACGTCAAGGCGGT
>Ga0335085_10017985_pt1 | contig 10170 bp, 7 predicted proteins | sample Lox_Sample_45_FD_206712 | JGI IMG/M metagenome (GOLD analysis project Ga0335085, IMG submission 206712) | Soil microbial communities from Loxahatchee National Wildlife Refuge, Florida, United States - Lox_Sample_4.5 | ecosystem: Environmental > Terrestrial > Soil > Wetlands | place: USA: Florida... | reverse complement strand
TCGCTTGTTTCGTCGGCGTCGGGCGCCCGGCGTGTCAGCGTGCCGGCTCGCGCCATCAGCGGCTGCAGAAACGCGGTGGAGTCGATGAGGTCGATGCCTTCGTCGCGCAGGACGTCGGCGACGCCGGAGATGATCGAGTCGGTGTTCCTGGTCGCGAGGTGCATCAACACTTTCCCGAGCAGCAGGTCGGGGCGCACGTCGAACAGCTTCGTGTGCTTCACCTGGCCCGCCATGACCGCCCGGCTGACGCCCGCGCCCTGCAGCAGCTTGACGCACGCGCCGAGCTGCCCGATCGAAATCCAGTGCAGCGCCGCAGCGGGCGGCCGTGCGGCCGCATCAGCGAGATCGGGAAAGGTTTCTTCCTTCAGCGCGATGACGGTGACGTCGTGGCCGGCGCCGCGGGCCGCGTCGAGCACCAGGAATGGAAAACGGCCGTTGCCTGCGATGAGGCCCAATCTCATGGCTGAGGGCTGAGGGCTGAGGGCTGATGGATGTCGACGACCATGGACCATCGCCATGTACATCCATCAGCCATCAGCCATGCGCCATCAGCCATGGTTATTCGTCCGCCAAGACCTCTTCGGCGCGGCGTGTGGCGCGCCGGAGGATCACGCCGCGCTGCGACGAGCGGATGAACTCGAGCATGTGCTGCACTTCGGTGCACGCCAGCGACCGGTCCTTTTGGATCTTGTCGAGCGCGCGCGAGGTATTCAGCTTCGACTGCAGGAGATACCGGAACGAGCGCTTCAGCTTCTCGATCACCTCCGGCGGGATGCCGCGGCGCGACAGACCGATCGAGTTGGCGCCGAAGATGCGCGCCGGACGACTGCCGACGGTGCGCGCGTACGGCACCGCGTCCTTCGTGATCACCGAATAGCCGCCGATGAACGCATGCGCGCCGACGCGGCAGAACTGGTGGACCGCCGATCCCGCGCTGATGTTGGCGTAGTCCTCGACCGCGACATGGCCGCCGAGCGTCGCGTGCGGACCGAAGATCGTGTCGTTGCCGACGTGGCAGTCGTGCGCGACGTGAACGTAGGCCATGAACACGTTGCGGTCGCCGATCGTCGTCACGCCGCCGCCGCCGCGCGTGCCGCGGTTGATCGTGACGAACTCGCGGAAGATGTTGCGCTGCCCGATCACGAGCTTCGTCGGCTCGCCCTGGTACTTCAGATCCTGTGGCTCGAGGCCGATCGAACCGAACGGGTAGATCTGCGTGTAGTCGCCGACGTCGGTCCACCCGTCGACAACCGACGACGCGCCGATCTGACAGTGCCGGCCAATGGAGACGTTCGGACCGATCGTCGCGAAGGCGCCGATCGTCGTCCCCTCTCCGATGGTCGCGCCGGGATGGACGATGGCGGTCGGATGGATCGCGGTCTCGTCCGGCTGCAGCCGCAGCAGCAGCTCCGCTTCGGCGACGACCTGATCGCCGACATACGCCGCCGCCTGCGCGCGGGCGAGCGACGTGCGGCGCCGTCCGAGCGAAATCTCGAGCCGCAGCTGGTCGCCGGGCACGACCTGTCGCCGGAACTTCGCATCGTTCACGCCGCGCAGCGACACGCGCGTGTTCGCCGGCGTGCCATCGCGGTAAAGCAGCAGCAGCGACGCGACCTGGGTGAGCGATTCCAGCATCAGCACCGCCGGCAGCAGCGGCGCCCCCGGGAAATGCCCCTGAAAGAACTCTTCGTTGACGGTGACGTTCTTCACCGCGACGAGGCGGCGGCCGGCCTCGTGCTCGGTGATCGCGTCCACGAGCACGGACGGATAGCGATAGTTCAGCCGGTCGAGAACGAGAGGGATGTCGATGTCTGCCACAGCGATTAGGGATTAGTGGTTAGGGATTAGGAATTCTAATCCCTAATCCCTGTTCCCCAGTCCCTGTCGCGTTACTGCTTGGGTGCCGGAGGCGCGGCCGGCGTCTTCGGCCCGTCGATCGCTTTGATCACTTCCTGAGTGAGGTCGAGGCCGGGCGCGGCCCAGGCCAGGCCGGCTTCCGCCGAGTTGAACAGCAGGTGCAGCCCTTTCTCGGCCGCGATCCTGTCGACGATCGGCTGGAGCTTCTTCACGAAGTCGCTCTGGACTTCCTGCTGAATCTCGTTGAGCTCGGCCTGCGCGTCCTGCTGGAAGCGCTGCATGTCGACCTGCTCCTTCTCGATGTCCTTTTCGAGCTGCGCGCGCGCCGCGTCGTTCAGCATCGCGCCGCTGGTCTGCAGCTTCTGCTGATCCGCGGCGAGCTTCTTCTGCCGGTCGTTGTTCTCGCTCTGCTTCTTGTCGGTGAGCGTCTTGACGCGGGCGAGGCCGGCCTGCCCTTCCTTCGAGCTCTGAAAGACGATCCGCGGATCGAAGAACGCGATCTTGGCGCCAGCCGGAAACGGCGCGGGCGGCGTGGCCAGTGGCGGCGTTGCGGGCGCCTGTGCGGCCGGGGCCGGAGCGGGCTGCGCCGGAGCAGGCCGGGGTGGCTGGGCGGCCGCCTGTGCGAAGACTGGTGCGGCACTCAATGCCATCGCGCACGACGCGACAGAAACCAACACTCTCATTACGAACTGTCCTTTCGTGAGCACGGAAGTTCTTGATTTTACACTACATCCGGCTAGAACGTCGAGCCGACCGCGAACCGGAACTGGAACGCGCTCTGCGGCTGCAGCGTGTTGTCGAGCACACCGCTGCGCTGCGGGTTCCAGGCGAAGATCAGCCGGAACGGCACGTTCAGCACCGGCATGAAGAAGCGGACTTCCGCGCCAGTCGACGTCTTGAAGTCCTGGAAGTTGAAATTCTGTCCGGGCACGACCACGGCCTGCAACGACCCGCCGTCGGGCACGAACGCCGGCGCACCTCTGATCGACGGGCCGGCCTGCACCTCGCCTGCGTCGTAGAAGAAGATCAACCGAACCGGACCGGCGATCGTGATCTGTTCTTCGGCGTTGAAGAGCAGCGATTTGTTGCCGCCGATCACCAGGCCGGTGCTCGGTTCCTGCGGGCCGATGCTGCGGATGTCGAAGCCGCGCACCGTGTACTCGCCGCCGAGGAACAGCTTCTCGAAGATCGGCACGTCGACGTTGCCGCTGAAGTTGTGGATGAACTGCACCTGGCCGCGCACGCCGAGCGTGAGGCGGCTCGCCTGGTGCCAGTACTGGACCGCCTCGAACGACGGCTTGTAGAAGTTGGTGTTGCCGCCAAGACCCGCGAGGTCGATCGCCGCCGTGAGACGCCGGCCGGAAGTCGGGAAGATCGGCTGATCGACCGTGTTGTAGACGATGCTCGGCGTCACCTTGCTGACGATCCGCTCGCCGTTCTGACCGACGAGCAGCGAGTCGGCGAGATACGGGTTGCTGGCGAGGACGACGGGATCGAGATACGCCTCGTTGATCTCCGTCACCTGCACCTGCTGGTAGCTGTAATTGAGGAACATCCGCGTCCACGCGCTGAGCGGAAAGCCGAGCGTCCAGACGGTGCCGGTCGACTTCTGCGTGAACTGGCTGATGTAGCGGACGTCCTGCTTGAAGACCTGAATGCCGCCCGTGATGTTGCGATCGAAGAGGAACGGCTCGGTGAACGAGACCGAGTAGTTCTGCGCGCGCGATCCGGTCTGCAACGACAGCAGCAGGCTTTCGCCGCGCCCCAGGAAGTTCGACGTCTGGAACGACAGCTGGCCGAACACGCCTTCGAACTCCGACACGCCGGCGCCGAAGGTGAGCGAGTTGCGGTTCTGCTCTTCGAGCTTCAGCTTGACGTCGACCTTGTTCGTTTCGTTCGGCGTCTTCTGGACGTCGACTTCGCCCGGCTTTCCCTCGAGCGCCTTGAAGTACCCGAGCTGATTCAGGCGCTTGACGCTGAGCTTGAGCGCTTCGGTGTTGAACGGAGCGCCTTCGAAGACGCGCATCTCGCGCCGGATCACGTTGTCGTGCGTCGTCGTATTGCCGACGAAGGTGAGGCGGTTGACGAAGAACTGCTGCCCTTCCTGCAGCCGCATCGTGACGTGCACGGTCGGCGTCCCGTCGGTTTGCGCCTGCGCCTGGATATCCGGCTCCGCCGCCTTCAGCGACGTCGGCGCCTCCGGTTCGTTCGGAATCGGGTCGTCGCTGAACTTGTAGTCGGGAAAGCCGGTGAACTCCCAGTAGCCGCCGGTGCCGTAGGTTTCGCGCGCCTTGTCGAGCCCTTTTCTGACGTTCTTCTCCGAGTACCAGTCGCCGGGTCTGGTTTTGAAGAGCGGTTTCAGATAGTCGGTCTTGACGACGGTGTTGCCGGCGATGTCGAACTCGCTGACTTTGTACCGCTTCCCCTCGTTGACCGGGATCTTCAGCTCGATGTACCGCTGCCGCTTGTCGTTCGAGTCCTCGATCACTTTCAGTTCGGGGACGCCGACGTTGGCCTTGATGTAGCCGTGGTCGCGGTAATACGACATGATCGCCTCCGCGTCCTCGTCGAACTTCGTCTCCTGGTACGTGCCGCTGTCGCCGATGGCACCGGCGATCCACGTCCAGAGGTGCGCGAAGTCTTCGAAGCCGGGGCGCTCCTTGTTGTCCTTCAGCTGTTTCTTCAGCGCGCCGTCGCCCGCCGCCTTGTTGCCGACGAAGTCGATCCGGCGGATCTTCACCTTCGGTCCTTCGTCCATGTTGAACGTCAGGTGGACCGTCTTCGGACCGCTGCCGGGAATCTCCTTGATCTCCGGCGTCACCTCCGCGAACTGAAAGCCCTTCTCCTTCATCATGTCGCGGACGATGCCGGCGACTTTGCGGACGAGACCGGGATCGATGAACGTGTCGAGGCGAATCTGCGCGTCGGCGTCCTTCAGCTTTTCGTCGATCTTCGACGTCTCGACCGCCTTCGATCCGACGTAGTCGACGACCTTGACGCGCTGGCGCTCCTCCATGTTGTAGGTCACGATCTTGCCGACCGCGCCGTTCGGGAACTTGTAGTCGCTGACGTCGATCCAGAGATTGTCGAGGAACTTGGTCCCCCAGAGCTGGTGGAAGTCGTCCTCGATCTGCTTCTCCGCCGAAGCGTCGTACGGAATCCAGATGCCCTGGGAAGGCTGACTCTGCTTCAGGCGGATGTAGTACAGGTAGGTCTGCGGCTCGATGACCGACTGGTTGCCCTGCGCCTCGAAGCACGGCGCGATGAAGAGCACGACCGGCTGAGAGCTGGCGGGAGGCTGCGCGGCCGGACGCGCTTGGACGCCGCACACGGTAACAGAGGGCAATTGCGGCGGTTGCGCCGAGGCTGCCGCCGCCACCAGCCACAGCCCAGTGGCTGAGAGGAATACGCTTCTACGCATCAAAAGTCTTATGTTACCGAATTTTAGACGCGAACAGGTCCGAATCGGCCGGTCTATCGGCGGCGCGGCAAGACGACCGTAAAAGTCGCGCCGCGGCCGGGGCCGTCGCTCGCGGCGGCGAGGCGGCCGCCGTGCGCCTCGACGATGCCGGCGGCGATCGCGAGGCCGAGCCCGAGGCCGCGATGGCCGCGTTGCCGGGGATCGGCGGACTGGCGGAATCGCTCGAAGATGTGCGGCAGCAGGCTCTCGTCGATCCCGACGCCGGTGTCGGCGATCGTGATCACGACGTCATCCTCGATGGCCTCGACGGAGGCGGTGATGAGTCCGCCCGGAGGCGTGAACTGAATCGCGTTGCCCATGAGGTTCGTCACGACCTGCTGCAGGCGATTCGCATCGGCCGCGACCTGGGCCGGCCGCGCCTCGATCCGGATCTCGACGCGGGCAGCCGCCGCCCGTGCCGCCATCGCGTCGCCGACGGCGCCGACGATGGCGGCGGCATCGACCGGGGCGAGCTGCAACTCGATCTTCCCGTTCTCGATGCGCGCGACGTCGAGCAGATCGTCGACGAGCCGCCATTGATGCCGCGCGCTCCGCTCCAGCGCGTCGAGGGCGCGCTCGCGCGCCTGGCCGGTCAAGCCGGGCTGCCGCAGCTGCGCGAGGCGGCCGATCATGATGTTCAACGGCGTTCGCAGTTCGTGCGAGAGGACGGCGAGAAACTCGTCCTTGCTGCGATTCGCCGCCGCCAGCGCGATTTCGAGCTGACGGACGCGGTCGAGCGCGCGCACGGTCGCGACGAGCACGTCCGAGCTGACCGGCTCGGTCAGATAGGCGTCGGCGCCGTTGTCGAGGCCGGACGCGCGATCGGCGTCCGAGATCGCGCTCGCCGAGATCTGGAGCACCGACAGCGGTACGGCACGCGAATCGGCCTTGAGGCGTCGACAGACCTCGAAGCCGCTGACGTCGGGCAGATGGACGTCGAGCAGCACGACGTTGGGCTCGCGATCGTGCGCCATCCGCAGCGCGTCGCGGCCGGTGGACGCCTCGCAGACGTCGAAGTCGGCCCGCCGGAGAATCTGCGACTTGGCGAAGCGGCTTGCGGCCTCGTCGTCGACCACGAGGACGAGACTGCGCGGCCGGACGGCGGGCGTCATGCGATCTTCTCGTCGACCGCTCGGGCGATCGCCGTGCGCAGCGAGTCGCGCGTCAGGGTCGATTTCGACAGCACGCCGTTCGCCGACGACAGACGCTGGCGATCGTCGCCGGTGAGCCGCTGCGAGGTGATCACGACGACCGGCACACGTGACGTCGACGGATCGCTGCGCAGCCGATCGAACACGTCGAATCCAGTCATGTCGGTGAGGCGCAGGTCGAGCAGGATGACGTCCGGCATGTGTTCGCGCGCGCGCGTGAGGCCGTCGCCGCCGGTCGCCGCTTCGATCACCTCGTGCTCGCGATCGTTCAGCATCTGGCGGATGATGAACCGCGTCGCTTCCTCGTCCTCCACCGTCAGCACCCGCACCGAACGCTGCTTCGTGGTGACGGTATCGAGCGTCCGCAGCAGCCAGCGGCGATCGACCGGTTTGACGCCGTACGCGTGCGCGCCGAGCGCCAGTCCTTTGCGACGGTCGTCGATCGTCGTCACCACGACGACCGGCACGTGCGCGGTCGCGAGGTTGCGCTTCAGCCGCGCGAGGTAGTCCCAGGAGTCGTCGCCGTGCAGACGGATGTCCAGAATGATCGCGACGGGCGCGACCTTCGCCAGGGCGCGATCCGCCGCCGCGGTCGATCGGGCGCGGACCATCGCGTAGCGCGACTGATCGAGCGCGCGCTCGTAGAGCAACACGTCCTCGTCCGAGTCTTCGATGACCAGCACCGGCACTTTGCCGTCGGCGATCGGCTCCAACCGGACCTCGTCGGCGTCGACCGGCGGCCGGAAGATCAACGGGATCGTCAGCACGAACGTCGATCCGATCCCGAGCTCGCTCTCGACGGTGACGTGTCCGCCGAGCAGCTCGGCGAGGCGCTTCGAGAGCGGCAGGCCCAGGCCGGTTCCCTTCACGCGCCGCTGCAGCGGATTCTCGATCTGCACGAACTCGTCGAAGATGCGGTGCAGATCCCGTTCGGGTATGCCAATGCCGGTGTCGGCCACACGGAACGCGACCGCGGATCGATCCTCGGTGAGCCGAGCGCTGACGTGGACCTGGCCGCGCTCGGTGTACTTGAGCGCGTTCGAAATGAAGTTGCGCAGGACCTGCGAGACCTTGCTTTCGTCGGTGTGTAGCGGCGGCACATCGTCAGGTTCTTCGAAGATGAGCGCGAGCGACTGGTTGACGAGCAGCGGCCGCAGCATGCCGCGCAGCGCGCCGAAGAGTCCAGCCACTTCGAACGGCGCGGGCCGCACGTCGATCTTCCCCGCCTCGACCTTCGCCAGATCGAGCAGGTCGTTGACGATGTCCGAGAGCTGCTGTGCCGCCTGACGGATGTAGTACAGCTCGTCCTTGGTGTCCGAGGGGGTTCCCAGCCGCTCGGCGAGCAGCGTCGTCAGCGCGAGAATCGAGTTCACCGGAGTACGGAACTCGTGCGTCATGTTCGACAGGAACCGCGTCTTCACTTCGTCGGCGCGACGCAGGTGATCGGCGCGCTCGTCGAGCTCCGCGTAGAGCGCGACGACGCCGCGGTTCGTGTCTTCGAGCTCCCGATTCAGGCGGACCAGATCCTGCTGGCGGGCGCTCAGGTCCTCCAGCGTCCGAAGCAGCTCCTGGTTCTGCTGGCGCACCTCGTCGATGGGGCGCGACGTCGCATCGGCCGCGAGCCGCTCGGTCAGGCGGGCCACGTCGGCCGGGCCGACCAGGCGCGCGCGCCGCGGCAGCATCTTCTTCAGGGTGACGAACGTGCCCCTGGCCGTGGACTCGATCGCGAAGTGATCCATCAGACGCCGCGCGCCGACGATCCCGATTCCCATGCCGGTAGCCGATTCGTACTGCCCGGAGAGGACGTCGGCGAGCCGTCCGATGCCCTGGCCCTTGTCGATGATCCGCACGATCAGGAGCTGCGGCGGCGTGCTCCCTTCGATGGCGAACTCGACGCGCCCGCCTCCCGCGTACACGAAAGCGTTGCGCGCGATCTCGGAGACCGCCGTGGCGATGCGCGTCTGCTCGGTGACGTCAAAACCGAGCAGCGCGGCGATCTGGCGCGCGCGCTGTCGTGCGCCGACGACATCGTCCTCGTACTTGACGACGACCGTCACGAGCGGCGCGCTCATGCCGCCTCCCGGCAGACCAGCACCGTCACATCGTCGCGGCCACGGCTGAAATCGCGATACAGCACGCCCGCGATGAGGGCGGGATGGCGGCGCGCAAGTCCCGGATACGCGTCGAGCGACCAATGGCTGATGAGCCCGTCCGAGTAGACGACGAGGAGCCCGCCCGCATCCCACGGGTACGAGAATTCGCGGAAGCTCCGCGCTTCGTGGCCGAGCGTGCCGTTGTGCGACACGGCCTGGCGGACGTGGCCGTCGACCATGACGATCGACGCGGCGACGTTGCCGATGCCGGCGAAGCGGACGACGCGCGCGTCGCGATCGATCTCGACGACCGCGCCGGCAGCGCCTCGCGTGTGGCGGATGCCTTCGTGGATGATCGACAGGGCGTCGGCGATCGCCGGATACCGTTCCGGCCGCCACGCCGACACCGCCGCCCTGGCCGCTTCGGCGGCCAGCAGTCCGTGACCGAGACCGTCGACGACGAGCGCGTCTGCGGTGCCGCCGTTCAGACGCACGGCCCACGAATCGCCACACGGCTCTTCGCGCGTCATCGCCACCGACACCACGCCGACATCGAACGACGCGGTCGGCGCGGCACGCCGGCCGGCGTGCACCCGGGACAACACGATCGTGCCGCGCGGCATCGTGGAGTGAATGTCGAATTCCTCGGACAAACGCCGCACGGCGCCGAGCCCGGTGCCGGGGGACCCGCCGGTCGAATGACCGTCGCGCATAGCGTGATCCACGCTCGACAGTCCCGGGCCGCGGTCGATCGACAGCAACTCGATGCCGCTCGTGCCGGCCTGGTCGATCGGCCGGAGCAGAATCTCGCCGTCGGCGGCGTACTTCGCGAGATTCGTGGCGAGCTCGCTGGCGACGATGGCGGCGCGATAGGTGTCGGTCTCGTCGAGGCCTGCCGTCTGCGCGACATCGCGGGCGGCAAGCCGCGCGGCGGATGCCTGGCTCACGTCGCCGACACGAATCACACGGTGCTCGGATTCACCCATCATCGCCACCGCGTGATCACGACGCGCGTGCCTTCACCGGGCCGCGACGCGATCGAGAACTCGTTCGACAGCCGTTTGGCGCCCGACAAACCGAGACCCAGGCCGCCAGCCGTCGTATATCCGTCCTTCATGGCCAGCGCGATGTCCGGGATACCGGGGCCGTGATCCTCGAACGTCAGGCGCAGCCCGCGGCGCGACCCGTCGTTCACCGTTTCGACGATCGCCGAGCCGCCGCCGCCGTGCTGAATGGTGTTGCGCGCGAGCTCGCTCGCGGCGGTGACGATCTTCGTCTGGTCGACCAGGCTGAAGCCGAGCTCGACTGCGCGCTGCCGAACGGCCTGCCGAACGATCACGATGTGTTCGTCGCGGTCCAGAGGCAGAGAATCAGTCGACAGCAACACCATGCGCGCCGCCACCAGCCGTCAACGACACAGCCAGCAGGTCCATCCCCTTTTCGACGTTCAGCGCCGTCCGGACGCCCGGCAATGACATGCCCAATTCGACCAGCGTAATCGCCACGGCCGGCCGCATGCCGACCACGACCGTCTCGGCATCGAGGACGCGCGACATCGCGGCGATGTTGCCGAGCATGCGCCCGATGAACGAATCGACCATCTCGAGCG
>Ga0335085_10017983_pt1 | contig 10170 bp, 10 predicted proteins | sample Lox_Sample_45_FD_206712 | JGI IMG/M metagenome (GOLD analysis project Ga0335085, IMG submission 206712) | Soil microbial communities from Loxahatchee National Wildlife Refuge, Florida, United States - Lox_Sample_4.5 | ecosystem: Environmental > Terrestrial > Soil > Wetlands | place: USA... | reverse complement strand
GCCGGACGCAAAAAAACAGGCTCTCTGACAATGTGGGAGGAGATACATGCAGGTAGAAGGCAGTAGTAAAAGCGCAACCACGGAAGTCGGTCGCCGCGAACGTATTTGGTTTTTTCCTCATAAGTTCTGGCAAGCCACAAAGGGCATGCCCAAAGAAGAAGTCAATCGGCTGATGACAAAAGTGGAAGAAGAAGCCGAAGCTAGGAACTTCGACGCCCTTAAAAAGTATCCCTTCGTTTTCGTGGGCGATCCTTACAAGAACGGCAACGCTGCCTAGTTGAGGCTGGCCGGGCAAGCGAATTCGCTTGTTCTCTTCACATCGTTTCTCTCTTAGTTGCGCCGCAAGGAGGCCGTCTCGGTTGGTTGCCTTAGCCTCTGCGCGCGTGCGGAGCGCAACTACTTTTCCAATGATCGCGATCATAAACCCCCAGCCTTCAAGAATCCGCCTGACCTGCCGATAGACACAACGGGAGAGGCAGCTCGATGCCGAGGGTCAGCGTATGCGCGCACTGGTAGTGGACGATTCAACCCCAATCCGCATGTACTTGCGAAAGGTCCTGACCTCGAACGGTTTCGAAGTTGCGGAAGCCAGAAATGGACGCGAAGGGCTGGAACAATTGCGTTCGAAGCAGATCGACCTGGTGCTGCTGGATTGGAACATGCCGGTCATGAACGGCCTCGAGCTCTTGCGCTACATCCGCAGCGAGCCGGGTCTCGGCAGGCCATGCGTAATGATGGTTACTACGGAGACCGACCTCAGCGAGGTCTCGCAAGCGCTGGAGTGCGGCGCGAACGAATACGTGATGAAGCCCTTCACCCCCGAGATCATCCTCGACAAACTGGCTCTCATGGGATTCACGGTCGAGGCATGAAATCCATTCGGGTTCTCGTCGTTGACGACTCGGCCGCGATCCGCCGGCTACTGCGTCTGGCATTGTCAGAGGATCCTCAACTGGAGATCTGCGGAGTCGCGGCCAACGGCAGGATTGCACTCGCGTTGCTCGAGCAGAATGTCCCCGACGTTGTAACACTCGATATCGAGATGCCAGAGATGGACGGGCTGACAGCATTGGAGCAAATTCGAAAGACGCATCCCAAGCTCCCCGTGATCATGTTCAGCACGCTGACGGAGCGTGGCGCGGTCGCGACTTTGGATGCTCTCTCGCTTGGTGCGAGCGACTATGTAACTAAGCCGACAACCATGGCCGATCCCACGCAGGCGATTGAGTCCATCCGGCAACAGCTCGTGCCAAGGATCAAATCGCTGTGCTGCAGAGCCGAGATCGCTGAACCGCGAATTCTTATGCGCAGCACCGCTGCGAGCGACGGCAAGTCTCCCATCGAACTGGTCGCCATCGGCACTTCCACCGGAGGTCCCAACGCTCTGGCGGAGGTGCTCACGGCGTTCCCAGCGAACTTTTCTGTGCCGGTTGTGATCGTCCAGCACATGCCGGCCACTTTCACTCGTTTTCTGGCAGACCGTCTCTCTCGAGTTTGTGCGTTGCCGGTTCGCGAGGCAGTTGCAGGAACCAGATTGCAGCCAGGAACAGTTTGGATCGCGCCCGGGGACCATCACCTGGCACTTTCCGGAATTCGCTTGCACTGCTCCCTCCAGCTGATTCAAACCCCACCCGAAAACTCCTGTCGCCCTTCTGTTGACGTCCTATTTCGCTCGGTGGCCCAAGTGTTCGGTGAACACAGTCTCGCGGTGGTGATGACAGGAATGGGCCAAGACGGATTGCGCGGCGCCGAGCTGATTCGCTCCCTAGGCGGCCGCGTGTGGGCGCAGGATGCCGCGACTTCGGTGGTGTGGGGTATGCCGGGATTCGTGGTACAGAAAGGGCTTGCGCAACGCGTCCTTCCTGTAAGCGCCATCGGCCGCGAGATCGTCAGTGCTGTCCACAGCAATCCAAAGCACACGATAACGACGGCGGTAGGCTAATGAGCTTTTCGCCTGCAACCTTCAATTACCTTGCGCAGATGGTGCGTGACCACTCCGCCATCGTGCTCGACGAAAGCAAAGCCTACGTAGTCGAAAGCCGCCTTAGCCCCCTGCTTTACAGCGAAGGTGTTCGCGACATCGACGAGCTAACCTTGCGATTGCGCGACGATCGTCATACCCCATTGCGCCGTAAGGTGCTTGACGCAATGACCAACAATGAGACGTGGTTTTTTCGCGACCTGTACCCGTTCGAGGCGCTGAGAACCATGATCCTACCGCAGCTCGTCGCGCGTTCGGAATGCGACAAGACCCTCAGCATCTGGAGCGCAGCCAGTTCCAGCGGCCAAGAGATTTATAGCGTCGCGATGCTCATCCGGGAGAACTTTCCCAGCTTGCTGAATGGGCGTTTGTCGCTGCTTGGGACCGACGTTTCGGAGGCGATACTCGAACGCGCTCGCGCCGGCTTGTACACGCAACTGGAGGTTAATCGCGGCTTGCCGGCAATCCTGCTTGCCAAGTATTTTCAGCAGGCCGGCAGGGACTGGAAGCTCAAGAAAATCATTCTGGAGATGGCGGGCTTTCGGAGTGTCAATCTATCCTTGCCCTTCCCCGCAATGGGCCGATTCGATATTGTTTTTCTCCGCAACGTGCTGATCTATTTCACGCTCGATACCCGCCGCGAGATTCTGGCACGCATTCGTCAGGTGCTTCGTCCCGGTGGAGTGTTATTCCTCGGTGCAGCCGAAACGACCCTCAATCTCGACGACAGCTACGACCGTATCCCTTTTCAGAGATCGTATTACTACCAGCCGAAACTGTGATCACGCCGCATGTTGTGCTGTCGCGCGCACCACTCCTCCACAGCGTCGGATATCGGGAGGTTCCAGCGCGCGAGCCCCCTCTGCCGGATTTTCAATTGCCCATGCGAGCGTCTCCACCATCTGGTCGCGAGTGACCAAGCCCAGCCGTACCGCGCCTTCGCGCGTTGCCGGAATTGCGCGCGCGATCGCGTACATGGGCACCAGCAGCAGCGGCCAGCGACGCCCGGGCCCCAGTACATACCAGGGACGAACGAAGGTTGCATTCAGTCCGTTCTCCGTGATTAACCGCTCGCCCTCCGCGCGCACAGCCTGGTACTCCTTCATGATCGGCGCCGGCCGTGCCACGCTCAGGTATACGAAGTGTCGCGCGCTCGTTCTCGCCGCAGCCGTCACAGCTTCCCGAATCGACTGCAAGTCGATTGCACGAAACTCAGCCGCCTTGCTGGGACTTGGGTGGGCTACCCCGACCAAATGAACGAACGTGTCCGCCGGCGTAATATTCGAGGCGTAGCTGTCGGCGCGGAGTGCGTCTCCGTGCACGATTTCGCAGCCCGGGGGGAGTTTGCGTTCCGAGCCGGGTCGCGTCAACACCCGGACGTGATGACCGCGCCGCAAGAGTTCGGCTACGAGAGCGCTACCGATAAACCCGGTACCGCCGGTGAGAAATACGTTTCGAGACATAATGTGCAACCTCGAAATGGATACGTGCTGCGGCGCGCCTCGGATTGCCTAAGGCGACAAGCACCGCGCCAGACCGCCCGACATCTTACTCCAGCCGCTCTGAACTTGACTCCCCCGGGCTCTACGCCCTAAAGTCGCAAGTCATCATTCTCTCTCGAAGGTAGAACTTATGAGCATATTGAATTTGTGTGGCCGGCGGCTTTCGACCGTTCCTGTAATGGCGACTGTGGCCGACGCGGTGCAGTTAATGATCAACAACGAGGTGGGCGCCGTAGCCGTGATTGACGATGAGGGCATCGTCGCTGGCATGTTTACCGAGCGCGACGTCCTCGAGAAATTTGCTCTCAGCGGCCGTGATCCTCGCGAGACTCCAGTGCGCGACCTGATGAGCCCCATGGTGGAAATGGCCACGGAAGAGACCACTCCGGCAGAAGCTCTAAGAGTAATGCTGGAGCGGCACTACCGCCATATGCCGGTGGTCGACGAGCGCGGTAAAGTGCTGGGAATCCTCTCGATACGGCACATACTGGAGGCGAAGATCGACGATCTGCTGCAGCAGCTCGAGGCGACTTCAAGCCGGTCCCAAACTGCCTGAAACTTCCTTCAACGTTAAAGCATCTATAAGCAAGACTGGAGGAAGAAATGATTACGGTACGCCCCTCGGCAGAACGAGGGCACGGCAATTACGGATGGCTCGACACTCGATACAGCTTCTCGTTTGCCAGCTATTTCGATCGCAAGCACATGGGATTCCGCGATCTGCGTGTAATCAACGAAGACTGGATCAGCGCCGGCCAGGGCTTCGGCTCGCATCCGCACAATGACATGGAAATCATCACCTACATCGTTGACGGTGAACTGAGCCATCGCGACAGCACCGGCCGAGAAGCTACAATTCGCCAGGACGATGTTCAGAGAATGTCGGCAGGAACCGGCGTGGTGCACAGCGAGTACAACAACTCGGAGGCGCCGGTGCATCTGCTGCAAATCTGGATCATGCCGGAGGCAAACGGGCTCCCGGCGAGCTACGAAGACCGGACCTTTCCGCGCAGTGAGAAGCAGAACCGGCTCCGCCTGATCGCTTCGCATGACGCGCGCGAGAGCTCGACGAAGATCAATCAGGACGCGAGCGTCTACGCGTCGCTGCTCGACAGTGGCAACTCGCTAGAGCACGCGTTGGCAGATGGGCGCCACGCCTGGCTGCAGCTGATCAGCGGCGAGTTGGACGTCACCGGCACCAAGGTGAAGAAGGGTGACGGCATCGCTGTGACCGGAGAACCGAAGTTGCAGATTGCCAACATAGGCAGCAACGAAGCCGAGTTCCTTCTCTTCGACTTGAATTAACCTCTTTGCAGGCGGCGTGCCGGTCCTCCCGGCCGCCGTGTACTGCATGTCTTCAACTTCTCGCTCAAGCCGCACTGGCAGAGTCTCCGCCGGAATCGCCGACACCATTCGACATCGGGGCTGCCTTGGCTCGCTCGGTTACTACGCCAAGGCGATCTTCCAGTTGCTTCGCGACCTGACACCCGAACGCCGGCGGTCGCGTTACGGCGATATTGACTATGATTTCGACCATGGCGTCGACACGACATGGTCGAATGTGTCCCTCGGAACGCGTCTTCGTGAGTTGGCGTCGGGAGCGCAGTACCAGGCGTCCGAGCCGGAACTGTTCCACAGAATCCTGCACGCCCTGCCAGTTCAACCGGACGAGTTTACGTTTGTCGATCTCGGCTCGGGCAAGGGGCGAACGCTGCTGATGGCCTCGGATTACCCGTTTCATCGCATCGTCGGCATCGAGCTGCTTGCCGAGCTGAACCAGATCGCTCGAAAGAACATTAGGGCATACTTCTCAGAGCGGCAAAGATGCTTCAAGATCGAATCGTCTGCAGGCGATGCGCGAGATTTCCAATTCCCGCAGGAGTCGCTCGTTCTCTATCTCTTCAATCCCTTTCCCGACTATGTACTTCGGACGGTGTTGACCAACCTGCGGAGGAGTTTCCAGGCTGACCCGCGCGAGGTCTACATCATCTACCACAACTTGGTGCACGAGGACCTATTTCTTTCGCAGAGCTGGCTCAAGCAACTGCATCACACGCACCAGTTTGCGATTTACCGGGCAGATGATGAGTAGGCGTTTCTCGTGCTAGAGCGCCCGAGTCAGGGCAGCCGTTGATATTCCTTGCGGGCTTGCTGCAGGATTGGAATACTCGGGTCGCCATTATTCCACAGCGCGAGAAAATCCTGATAAGTCATTCGCGATTCCTTGCCTTCGCCGCTCATCGCCTGTGCCCGGGCCAACTGCACTATTGCGAGAGCGCCGAACGGACAATTCTTCGCGACACCGGGATACTTCAGGAACTTGCTGAACTCCGCTGCAGCCTGTTCTCCCTGATGGGCCTTCAGATAAGCGATCCCGCGAATGTAGACAGGAGCCATGCTCAGGAAGCCCTGCGTGCCTAGTTCGTACTGAATCGCAGGCTCAAGCGATGCAATGGCCTGCTGAGGGTTATTTCGCTGAATCGCGATGGCCGCCCGAATCACTGGTAGCCAATAACTCTGCATGACAGTGTCGAGTGGAAACTGCTGGTTCAACTTGTCGGCTAGCTGCTGTGCCTCGCCCACCTCGCCGCTCCGAGCAAAAGCCAATGCCGCTGCGCTTTGCGTGTAGCGATCCTGATTCACATGCAGGGCTTGTGCTGCCTGGAATCTCGCGGCTTCAAGATCGCCGAGCTCCGCCTCCCACACCGCGAAGGTGGCTTTGATCAGGGCAGCCTGATCGTTGTTCTCGACCGCTATTGCCTGCTGCCCGGCCTCATTCGCCAGCTTCCGTCCGGCATCAAGCTCTCCCAGGTAAACCAGCGTGTTGTACTGTGCCACCATCATCATCAAAGCAGCACGTCTACCCTTGGCCCATTCCGTCTGCTGCTGCATGACCGCCTGATCGTGCTGGAGGAACGCCAGTTGATAGCGTTCTTCGTGCAGATACTCAAGATCAGGAAACTTCGCGGCAGCCTGTTCGTAGACCGATTTCGCTTCATCGAAGCGGCCTAGGGCGATATACGCCGCCATCGATTGCATGTAGGGGCCGGCAGATTCAGGTCCCAGAAGTGACGCTTGCCTGGCGGTCTCGATTGCCTTGCTATACTCGCCAAGCGTGACTTGATTCAGACCCAGATTGGCGTAGGGAAGATAATCGTCGGGATAGTCGGCAAGCCACTGGCGGTAAACGTCGTCTGCTTTCAGTAGCTCGCCGGTCGCAAAGCTGTAGTAACCCGCCTCGATGTAAAAGCGCTCGCGTTCGCTGACGCGGTCGCGCAACTCGTACGCCTTGGTGAAATTCTCTGCCGCCAAGCTCGTCTGCGCGAGATTGGAATAGGCCATGCCCAAAGCAGCATAAGCACGTGCAAAGTTCGGGTCGAGCTCGATCGCGTGCTTGTGGAAGGGGATGGAAGCCGCCTCACCCCTCTTCCATTGCATCTGGCGCCCCTCGGTAAAGGCCTGCAACGCCTCCAGGGACGAGGTCGTTGCCTGATCAATGGGCTTGCTATGTCCCTGCACAGACACCAACGACTCGCCAAGTTTCTCGCGGACTTTGTCCCCCGCACTGCCAAGCTGCTTCAAAACCGCATCGCGGTTGTCGGCCTCGGAATTCGCGCTCGCCAGTGTGTCGCCGCTTTGGCAATCCACAGCCCGCAAGCTGATGAGATACTGGCTCCCTACGCTAGCGATCGAACCCGTCATGAGCGCCTTGCTGTTCGTGCGCAGGCAGACTTCGCGAGCCACTTCATTCGTCAGGCGGCTATCGAGAGGACGGTCCATTAGCTTCAGCGTCGCTCGAACCCGCTGGTCGCCCAAGACATTCAGATACGGTGACTGTTCAAGTTGAATGGCGAGTGCCTGTTTCAGTGTCGAGTCGAACACGCTCTCACCCGTCGTATTGGTGAAATCCGCCAAAACTACAGTATCTTTGCCCTGAAAACCGCGAACTTGATGCCTGCGCCAATACCACAGACCACCGGCAACTAAGACAAGAAGCAGCACTAGCGCAGTAAGCGGCTTCCAAGCTAATTTCCGACGCGGCGTTGGAAGCTGGACAGTAGCCGTCTTTTGGGTGGATAGCGAATACTTCAGCGCTCGCTCCTCGGTAATGCGTTCGGCCTCCTCGGCCTCGGTGGGCACTACGATGGACTGCTGGGACTCCGTTGTTCGCTTGAGCCGCTTCAGATCCGCGCGCAGGTCGGAAGCATGCTGATACCGAAGGTCGCGGTCTTTCTCCAGGCATTTGTTGATGATGTCTTCCAATTGGACCGGCAGGTCGGGGTTTAAGCGCAGCACCGGCACCGGTGTGCGGCGGAAAAGCGCGTCAAAGACGTCGGCCGATGAGCCGCGAAAAGGCAGAACTCCGGTCGCCATTTCATAAAGCACCACGCCGAAGGAGAAGAGATCAGTGCGAGCGTCGAGTTCATGTCCGCGCGCCTGCTCTGGCGACATGTAAGCCACGGTCCCGATGAGCCGGCCGGGATCGGTCAACCGGTTGACGGCCTCTCCAGAAATGATTGTCGCGCGGTCGCCGAATAGTGGGTTTTGGGGCATCACCTTCGCCAGTCCAAAGTCCAGGATCTTTGCGTGCCCGCGCCGGGTGATGAAAATGTTCGCCGGTTTGATATCACGGTGCACGATACCCTGACCGTGTGCGGCATCCAAGGCCTCGGCGACATCCAGCGCGATGGTGATAATCCGGTCCACGTGCATCGGCTGACCTTCGATGTAATGCTTCAGGATGGCACCCTCGAGATACTCCATGGCGATGAAGGGCCGGCCGTTGTCTTCGCCGATTTCGTAGATAGTGCAGATATTGGGATGGTTCAGTGCCGAAGCGGCGCGCGCCTCAAGCCGGAAGCGCTCCAGAGAGCGCGGCTCTTGCAGTAGATCGTCAGGTAGGAATTTAAGCGCAACAAAGCGTCCCAGTTCAAGGTCCTCCGCCTTGTAGACCAGGCCCATACCCCCACCGCCAAGCAACTCCACGATGCGATAGTGCGAGATGGTGGTGTCGATCATTCGCCTAATCGATACTACGCCTAGGTACCAGAATGTTAGGGACTGGAAGTCAGCTCAGTCAATCGAAGCCGACGATTCACTGCTACTTCTTCCGGCAACGGAACTGACCTCCGGCCCCTATCCGTGCGGTTAGAATGATTGGGTGCATAAGTTCTTCGACAACCCGGCCGAGCGCGTAATGCCTTCGGGCGCCCGTGTGCCTGCCAGTGTGTCGCTAGGCGGGGTCGAAGTTCGTCCGGCCACGGTGCTCGCTCCCATGGCGGGGGTGACCGACACTGTTTTCCGCCGCTTCATCCGCAATCTGGGTGGCTGCGGCCTTATGATGACCGAGTTCACCTCGGCTGATGGCATAGTCCGCCATAAGGACAAGAAGGCCAAGCAGTACCTCACCTTTTACGGCAATGAGCATCCCATTTCAGCCCAACTGTTTGGCAGCGCCCCAGCGACCTTGGCGGATGCTGCGCGGGTAGTCGAAGGACTTGGCTTCGATCTGGTCGATCTGAACCTCGGTTGCCCGGCCAAAAAGGTCGTTAAGTGTAACGGCGGCTCGGGCCTGTTACGCGATCTGCCGCTGATTAAGGCCATTTTCGAATCGGTGCGTGCGGCGGTGAAGATTCCCTTCACCGTGAAGTTTCGCGCCGGATGGAATGACAAGGAAATCGTCCACGTGCAGCTCGCCAAGCTCGCGCAGGAATGCGGGCTGGCTGCGGTGGCTCTGCATGCTCGTACCCGCGAGCAGGGCTACAGCGGACAGGCGCGCTGGGAGTGGATTGCTGCACTGAAGGATGCTGTTTCGATCCCTGTAATCGGCAACGGCGATATTCGCTCGCCCGAGGACGCCGCCACTATGGTGGCACAAACTGGATGCGACGCCGTCATGATCGGGCGTTCCGCTGCCTCGAACCCTTGGATATTCCGTCAAATCGAGCAGTACACCCTAACCGGCCGCTACGATCTGCCGACCGAGGCTGACCGCTACGAGATGATCCGCACCTACTTCCGCATGCTAGTGGAGGAGCGCATGCCCGGAGCCGCCGGCAAGATGAAGCAGTTCGCGTCATGGTTCACTCATGGCGTGGCGCACGGGGCACACTTGCGCAAGAACGTCTACGAAGCCAAGACCGAGACCCAAATCCTGGACGCGGTGGATCAGTTCTTCGAGAACCTGCTGGAAGCGAAGTTCCCGGTCAACCCACCGGCGGAGCAGGTTCAATCGGAAGGCGCGCTAACGTAAATCGAGCCTGCCACGCGGGCCGACGATCAGCGCGAAGATATGAGGCTTTTCCGTCTTCTCAACATCCACTTCAATTTCAAGTTTTCGAAACATTGCAGCTAGGTCGGAGTGATGGAAATTCGCGACGGCGAAGCTTTCCAGTCTGCAGCCCGAAGGTGCATCAACGGACGGGTGTATCGAGTCGGCGCTCCATTGAATGAAGAACGGCAACAGCCCGCCCTGATCGTCGTCGAGGTTCAGCGTCTGCCAGTTCAGCACCTGTCCATCCGGGCGCTTGCGTGAGCCGGGCGTCGGACCGCTGAACGCAATTCGGGCCTGGCGTAAGCGTTCCGCCACGCCAGTGATGTCGTTCGTGTGCACCGCCCATTCAAAGATTCGTGGCGCGGAGAGAGCTTTCAGCGTGTTTATCATCGATTCGCGCGAGATCTTCGTTC